>Ga0307373_10014732_pt1 | contig 10714 bp, 12 predicted proteins | sample OX2MG_FD_202534 | JGI IMG/M metagenome (GOLD analysis project Ga0307373, IMG submission 202534) | Soil microbial communities from Risofladan, Vaasa, Finland - OX-2 | ecosystem: Environmental > Terrestrial > Soil > Coastal area > Acid sulfate soil | place: Finland: Risofladan, Vaasa | collected...
CGAGGTAATCTGCCGCTCGTATCGCGCACCCGACGGGCGGCTTTGCGTTGAGATCAGGGACACTGGGATAGGCATCAGCCGGGAGTACCTGCCGCACTTGTTTGAACCGTTTTCGCAGGAGCAATTGGGCAATACACGCCAGTATCAAGGTTCAGGACTGGGCCTGGCGCTGGCACGGAAGTATTTGGAATTGAACGGCGCTCAGATCTCGGTCCAGAGTGAGAAGGGAAAAGGAACAACCTTTACCATCCATTTTTCGCGCGAGAGCGAAGACGAAAGCCTATCGCGTCGGTAGTGGCCGAGTAACCAAATGAAGCGGGTTGACCTACGTTTCAGTGCTTGCAGTCTTCGCCGGAGTGCCGATCACTCCTGCCCTCCGTTTGTCCTTTAGTCTGAAGCTCTCACCGTTGATGCTGACGATGACCGAGTGGTGCAGGACCCGATCGAGCATCGCGGCGGTCAGCACGCTGTCGCCGGCAAAGGCGCTGTCCCAGCTGCCGAAGGTGAGATTCGAGGTCAGGATTATCGAGCCGCGTTCGTAGCGGTGTGCCACGACCTGGAAGAACGGGTTGGCCTGCTCGCGACTCAGCGGCAGATAGCGGATCTCGTCTACGATCAGCAGGCAGCTTGATTCCATCGGAAGCGTCCGCGCTCACGTATGCTGACAGAATCTGGCCAAAACACGTGCTCGCGGTCTGAACAGAAGGTTCGCAGACGAGAGGTTGCATCCTCTATGGTCGTGGATTGACCGGGATACGACGAGTTGGACAATACTCGAACGAATGCGTTCTCCGTCAGTGGACAGGTCGCCCATCGGTACTTACGATTGATCTCGAACCACTTGTGCGCCGCTTCATGATGCACGTGCGCAGGGTCAAACAGCGCAATCAGCACATTTACGTCGAGAAGAGCGACCACGCGTCTAGGCTTCGTCGCGGAGCCGATTCACGATCTCCGATGTGACGAGGCCTCCATCTCTTCGCTGGGGCAGCATCGGCACACCATTGCGTTTGCGCGCGGCTCGATCTCGCGGCAACAGCGCACTTCGGGCGAGGTCCGAAAGGACGCGACCAGCTGTAGTTCCCCGGCTAGCCGCCAACTCCTTGGCGGTCTCGAGCACGTCTTCGTCGATGTCCAATGTAGTTCGCATACATATAGCATTGCGCATCAAGCATCAGATGTAAATGCCTTCGGGTCTTAGTCCAGCACGCCGCAGGACCCTTGCGCATACCAGCCAGAATGCGCATCTGCTCTGTGTCCGTATGAGTTTCTCAAAAGGACGAACCATGGAGATCGATACTGACAAAATTGATGAGACCATCATCGCACTCCTGTATTTGACCCTGCACGATGGCACGAGAGCCTGGAAAGGCTTCGACTGGGCTACCCTTAACCGGCTGCATGCGAAGGACCTAATCTCGGTCCGGTCGACAAAGCCAAATCGGTGGTCCTCACTAACGAAGGACTCCGCGTCGGAACGGGGGTCCAGGAAGTTGTTCACCAAACGTTAGTTTTCGTCGTTGTGGTTGAGGCTCTCCCAAGTGGGTCTTCTTTCATGCCGTGCCCTTTTCGATGAGTCGCAGTTCCCGCCCGAGCACCCCGACTAAAAATCCGCTTCCTGTCACCAAGGCGCGGATTCGCTCCTGCACCTCGTCGCGCCGACCAATGCGCTCAGCTGCGTTTATCGTGTGCGAGTACGCGGCCCATACGTCGGCGCCGCTGACTTCGTAGCCGTGACCCGCGCTGAGCCAGCGCAGCGCGGCCAGGCCGGCCGTCAGCGCGAAACCGGGATCCTTCTCGACAAAATCACGCGCCGCGCGGGTCAGCGTCTTGGGATCGCACGGTGATTGGTTCGCAAGCTCGCCCGCCAGTTCGAGCTGCCCGGCTTCCTTGGCCGGGGCGAACCACTTGCCCTCCTCGCCGGGCGTCGCCGCGATAAGGTCACGCAGAATTTGCGCTCGTTCACGCTCCGGATACTTCCGCACGATTGATCGGTAGGTGACGCTGTTGGAGGTGCCGCGGTTGGACTCCAATGCGTAACGCTCGTAGGCCTCGGCCGAGCGGCCCACCGAAAGCAATAGCTCCTCACAGGTCCGCGCAATCCTCGCCGGATTGTCGTTAAGCCCGCGCGACGCCTCCGCATAGCGCAGCGCCTCGTCGGCCTTCCCCATCGCAGCCAACGCCCGGACGCCCCAACGGCGATATTCCCACCACACAAACGGTGCTTTTTCGAGCAAATCCAGGAGCTCCTGGTAGCGTCCTGCCGCGAGCAGCGACGATAAGCAAACCGGCGTTCCCTGGAAGTACGAACCTGGCTTATGATCGCTCCAGTTCGCCCGCAGGAGATCGAGGAGATTATCGGCCCAGATCGAGGCGAGTTCTCTCGTCACGCACAGTTCGCCCCAACACTCACCAAGGGTCTCGATGTAGGGAATCGCATCCGCCACATACGCATCCCACAGCCGCTCGAGCCATCTCGCGCGACGGCCGAGGTCGACCGGCGCCTTTCCAATGATCGATACCAACTCCTCAATCGCATGATTGACGGCTGTGCCGATGGCGCCCGACGAGCTGTCGACATGCTCCAGCGCCGGCGACACCTTCTCAAGAAACAGCACCGCACCCTTGGCGGCTAGGACCGGACTGCGCCGGGCCACCTTTCTGATCTCGACCACCGCCTCATGGACCCGTGCGATCGCCGGCTGCGAGCGCCAGCCGAAGGCGTTACGTCGAAAGCGAGCGGCAAATTGCCAGCGATGCCTTGACTCGGCCATCCGAACGGCACTCACGGCAGGCTCCCGCCCCCGGGTTCAAGCGCTGCCGGGGTGGCAGAAATCGTTCTTGGCACCGGTACGTCTCGATTTGCGTCGCGCGGGAAAAAGGGTCCCACCGCAACGGAGCGCCCCGGTTCCGAGAAATGCTCCGAGCGGTCCTTCTTGGCCACAAATCTAAACGTGAGCTGCAACTGCATTGGATCATGCTGATATAGCTCGCGCCACAGTTTCAACAGCAGGCCCAAGAGCCAATACCTTACGCCCATCATGGCCCGGAACCCACTGCGGTTCCTCTCAGAGGCCGGATACATGCCTGCAACCGGATCTCAGATCATCACCACAGCAACCTTGCGCGCCGGGCTGGGTCCATACATGCACCCCAACGTAGGCGCGTTTATGAGTAGAGAGTCCGGGGTTGATGTTTTGCCCTAGGTGAGACGGTGGAGCAAGGGGGTGGGCCGCCGGCGGGGCGCCCAAGGTGGTCGCGCTGGGCGAGGCACCGACTAAGCTGAAGCGGAGGCTTATGTCTGTGGGGCAGTCTGACCAAAGCGCAGATGATCGAGGCGCTGGTCGGCAGGCGCGCGTAAGATCGGCATCTTAAGGGAAGACGACCAACGAAGATGAGTCCGAAGAACCACGCCAAAAGCAGTGGACGGCTTTGGCCCGACGGCGGTTCAGCTATGAGGAGAGAGATTCTGATCCGCGGTGCGGCAGCACAAGGGATTCAAACGACTCGGTTGGTGAGCGCCTCACTGCTTTGCACCATCGCTTTGGTTACGATGTTCTCCACGGCGCCAACATTCGCGTACCAAATTCAGGTCTGCTTCTCGCCGCCGCTTCCTGGCGGCTGCGACCCGACGGCGACTGTTGTCCAAGCGATCGAGGGTGCCCGGAAGACGGTCCTCGTCCAGATGTACGCGCTCACGTCGCGGCAAATCGTAAGCGCCCTCGTGAGTGCAAAGAGCCGTGGCGTTGACGTGCGCGCCATCGTGGATCGCAGCCAGCTCCGTGAGGATCGCAGTGACACCTATGCTGTCGGCCGCCTTGCCTCGGGCGGCGTCCCCGTTCTCGTGGACACGGTACCCGGCCTGATGCACAACAAGGTTATGATTGTGGATGATGCGACCGTCGTCACAGGGAGTTTCAACTACACTTGGTCGGCCGAACACAAAAACGCTGAAAACTTGTTGGTGATCTACGATCCTGCGCTCGCCGCTGAATACACGCAAAACTGGACCACGCGCGCGACGCGATCGCGGCCTCTGAACGCCTCGGCATCGGGCGAATCGACGACTCCACAGCAAAGCGCCGCAAGCACTAGCGCCGGCGTTCCTAAAGGCGCGGTGCGCGGCAACAGCCGCAGCATGATCTACCAATGGCCGGGATGTCCCTATTACGACGCGATTTCCGAAAGCAATCGCGTGGAATTTCCGAGCGCACAGGCGGCCGAAGCGGCTGGATATCGGCCCGCAAAGAATTGTCCATGACGGTGCGCGAGCGATCGCTGAGAGATAGATGCGCGAGGTTCGGTGCGATCATCTCGCGCATCGGTTCGCACGCTCTCACCGAACGGCAAACGCCAGGTGGCCGAGTTCAGGATCACGGGGATGAGCTTGCAGACTATCGGAAAGCGGCTCGGGCTCAGCGGTGAACAGGTCCGGCAGATCGAGGCGCGGCTGCGAACTCAGGCGCAGCTCGGACCGCGACCCTTCTCAACCGAAACACGATTTCGCTAAAGCTACTGAATAATACGTTCCGGGCTAACGTCTGTCTGGTCTAGAACAGACTTTACCAGCCGCAACCCGTCTATAGCTTTGACCGCTGCGTCCGTCAGCCCAGACACCTTCCGAAGCTGCTCGAAATTCGAGAGCTGCAAGGCGAGTTTTGCGCCAGGATCGCTAGTTTCTGCGCCTCGGCGCTGAATGTCGGCAAGATCGTTCAAGGCGTCAGCAATCGACCGAAGCGCTCCTCCAACCTCTGCTGCATCAAAGCTTATGCCCGCAGGTACGTTAACAGTAATCTTCAGCATTGTCTGGATATTCTCCATCGAAATTGTATGCAGTCACGCCGCGTGGGCCTCGTGCGGCTGGCGCAAATCGATGGTCACGTGAATCTCGTCGTACGGCACGCTGGGAGCCTGCGCCCTGCCCTTGCCGCCGCTGGCTTCCAGTCTGACCAGGCCCAACCGTTCAAGCAGCGTGATGTCCGTGCTCACGTTCTTGTAATCGCGCCCGAGCAATCCGGCCAGTTCGTGGACCGATGCCGGCCGATGCCGGGTGATCGCCAGCAAAAGTTCCAGGCGCTTTTCGGTCAGGATCCGCCGAAGCTCCTCGGCGTTTTCGAAATAAAGCCCCGGCTCCTGCGGCGTGCGGTCGCCCCCGGCGACCCGCCGCAGCGCTTCGCGAAGTGCTTTGGATCGCTCGGCGACGATGCGGATACCGATATTAAGCCGGCGTGCGTTCATAGCTTTCCCTCCAGAATGAGGGCCACGTCGCGAAAAAACCCGTCGAGTAACGTGTCCTCGTCCACGAAATTGTAAGAGATCTCCTCGCCGCGCAAATGGCGGCGATGAGACTTTCCCCGATGAACATCGTACAGCAAGACCACCTCGCCGCTCTCAAGGTCCACCAGGCAGAGGGAGTAGCGGAGGCCTTCTGGCAGTTCGGGACTTGGCGCGAAAGCGGAGATTCGGACCTCCTGCAGATAGCGCCCGTTCCCGATTACGTCCCGCGCCTCAAGGATGACCGGCGGCATAAGATATTATGGCACACAAAGCCATATCAGACAATTAGCGTTCTCGTAAGCGCCCGTCATGATTTTAGGAAATCCTCGATTCGCTTGCCGAGATCGGTGGTTTCGATCTCGGCTCAATCCATTGCCTGAGCCACTGCCCCGTTGCGTGACTTTGTGAACTGCTTTATCCCTTGGTTCGCGAGATTTGGATCGCCGAACGGGTCCAAGCTGTCGGGGCAGTCGCCATACACCGACTTCAAAGCACCCTCGGTGAAGTAGTTCTCCGTTGAGCGCCATGCGGTCAGATGACAGGTCTACGGCGTTCAGCTTAGCCTTGATCTTTTGGCGCTCCTTTTGCGGGTCTTCGCCATCCGATTTTCGCTCACTATCGAGGATCGCGCTGATCTTAGGGTGCAAGCTACGCCAGCATACGAAGGGGCTTTCCGCAGCCACGCTTTGAAGACCGGCACGTCATTAGTGCCCTCGACCAGAAGAACCTTATCGGCCAGGATGACGTCCGCTGGGGAAGCTCCGATACTGTCGATTAGACTCCGCGACTCGCTTAGTCCGCTTACCTCACACGCCGCCGCATGCTTTTCAGGGTTCCGAAATTCTGTCCGAAATATCCGCGCCTGATTGCGTACGAACCAATTGACGACGGTTGGGCTGTGCGTAGCCGCACCACGCGCATCGAATCCTTGTTCACTTCGGCGATGGTCCCCAAGCTGCCGTTCTTGACTGCCATCTCGCGGTCGTTCTTGAGGAACATCACGCGGTCGCCCGACGATCTCGTACCGCTTTATCGGGATTTCGAGAAACGCCGCGTCAAGAACCGCCGTAATTGCCTGACACGCGCCCTCGGCCGCAAGCAGGGTCTCCGGCTTCATGATTCGACTCCGAGCAACCGCCACGCGGGGCGGGCGCCATGGAAAAATGACTCCGCGCCAACTCTTCGGCCACCATGGACGAACTGTCCAGGCCCCCGTCGCCGAGGGCGCACGCTCAGCATCTCCCGATGCAGGGACCAAGCAGGCCTCATGCCTCGGCGATGTGAAACCACGGAAGACGTTCCTCGGCAAAGTACTGTTTTTTCGTCGGCTGAAGCTGCGCGGCTTGATCGAACGCACCGACATGAAAATGCGTTTCCGTCGGCCCAGGGAGACTTTCGCAAGTCAAAGTTGACCCGCACCGGGCGCAAAATCCGCGCCGGGTTCCCCCGGGCGTCGAATCGAACTTGGTTATCTCGCCTTTGGTGACGCGATATGCTTCGCGGTCGAATAGCACGAAAACAGCGACCGGCGCGCCAGTATGCCTTCGACAACTTTGGCAGTAACACCAATATATCCCCTTGGGCTGACCGGTCGCGATAAAACGGACCGCTCCGCACAGACAGCCACCTTCAAGCTGCTCGGTCGTGCCGCTCATGATCTGATCCTCCTACCTCGGCATGAAGTCAGTTCGTACGAAAGAAATATCTTCGCCAAATATCAGGTAAAATGACACGCTGACTGCCCGAGGCGCTGTGAAAGGCGATGTCCTGAAGGTTGTTGAGATTTGAGTGGTGGCGATCCTCGCCCGATCGGAAGATCGGGTTGGGTAAGAGGAGGAGGCCGCCATGAACAAGAGTGCCAAGAGAACCGAGGGAAGGAAAGGCTTGGGCGCAGGGCAGCTGTGGCTGCGGTTGCCGGGCTTGGTGGGTGAGGCGTTGTACGAGACCGTGATCGGAGTCGGGCTGGCATGCGTGGCTGAAGCGTTGGAAGCGGAGCGAATGACGCTGTGTGGAGCGCGTTATGCGCATCTGGCCGGGCGTCAGGCGCTGCGTGGGGGCCATGTCGCAAGCTCGCTGGTTTTGGGCGGACGGCGGGTCGCAATGAGCCGGCCGCGGGCGCGCAGTCTCGATGGTCACGAGCTTCAGTTACCGAGCTGGCGGGAGTGGAGCGCGCGGGATCCGCTGGAGGCGCGAGCCCTGGAGCAGATGGTGCTGGGGGTCTCGACCCGGCGCTACGCGCGGTCGCTGGAGCCGCTGCCGGCGGCGGTGGCGGCACGAGGCACCAGCAAGAGCGCGGTCAGCGAGCGCTTCGTATACGGCACCGAGCGCAAGCTTGGAGAACTGATGAGCCGCGAGCTGGGCGGGCTTAAGCTGATGGCGCTGATGATTGACGGGGTGCACTTCGGTGAGCACGTGGTACTGGCGGCGGTGGGGGTCGATGGGCGCGGCCATAAGCACGTCCTGGGGTTGCGCGAGGGTGCGACCGAGAACGCCGGCGCGGTCAAGGCCTTGCTCGCCGATCTGGTCGAGCGCGGGCTCGATACCAACCGCTCGTTGCTAATCGTGATCGACGGGGCCAAAGCGCTGCACAAGGCGGTGGTCGAGGTGTTTGGCCGCCGCGCCCTGATTCAGCGCTGCCGCGAGCACAAGAAGCGCAATGTCACCGATGCGTTGCCCGAACGGCTGCGCGCTGGGGTCCGCAGCGCGATGGTTCAGGCTTATGCGACGCGGGACGCCAAGCGTGCGCGGCGCTTGCTCGAAAACCTGGCGCGCCAGCTCGAACATCAGCATCCCGGCGCCGCCGCCTCGCTGCGCGAGGGACTCGAGGAAACTCTGACTGTTACGCGCCTGGAGCTGCCCGAGAACCTCGAGCGCATTCTGTCCTCGACCAACTTGATCGAGAACCTGTTCAGCCGGGTGCGCGAAATCGGACGCCGGGTTAAACGCTGGCAGGGCGGCGCCATGGTGCTGCGCTGGACCGCGGCCGGTGTGATCGAGGCCGAGCGCGGCTTCCGCAAGCTCGCCGGCTATCGTGCGCTGCCCGCCCTGGTCGCCGCGCTGCACGCTCACGACGCCCAACTCGATCGAACTGAAGGAACACTTGACACGGCACAGAATGCCGCTTAACTGACTATGTCGCCGCTACTCAATTCCAACAATCAACCGGACATTGCCTACGCTTGCAGAGCAGAACCTAAATGAAGCCGACATCGTGTTCCCGGAGATCGTTAAGAGCAGCAGCGCTTGCGTCGCAGCGGACACAGCCCTCGTGGACGCGCTTCGGGACAACTCTCTCGGAACCAAAGATATCGAGGACTTTTACACGGCGGCAAAGCAGGCATATTCGAACGTCAAGAGCTTGAGCGCGAGTAAGTAGAAGTTTCGCAAACTAGGTCAGGGGAAACAGTTCATGGCAAATCTGTCGGATCAAAATGTCTTGCCTGATCTAATCAATCAGACGTGGACGCTTTACCAGCAAGCTCAGGATGACGCTCAAAAGGCCAGACTGCTCGGACAGTTGCAGGATCTGACGCAGCGACTTGCAAGTTTGTCCGATGTGACACTCGACAAAACCAAGCAACAGTATAAGAACGCGGTGACCGCCGTCCAAAACGCGACGCGGCAGGTTAAGCAGGCACAGCAAGATCAGGCCAAGGTCGCAGGCGCTATAGGACAGATCGCGTCAGTGATATCGGCATTGGCCAAGCTTGCGGCGATGGCATAGGGCAGGCTATCCACGACTGGCGTTCAATTCTTTGGCGACCGAGAGCGAGCGCAGCGAGCACAGCGGTTTGATGAACCTGATTAAGGGGTGTTCGGGCCTTCCGGAACACAGGTGCTCACATTCCCAAGATTTATTGGAACATTACGGAGAAAGACGCACCGGATATCCTAACGACGATATCGTTGATCCACCGCCGCCTCGACTCAGCTGTTCGTACGCATATACCGTAAACTCAGCCGGATACCCTCGCACAATGTGCCGTCGTGGATTCAGGCTCCGCGATGTACAGGGCGGTCACACCTCGGGGGCGGGCGCCCCCATTTCTTCAATGAACCTAGAGGCCGACTTAGTCCACCCCCGATAGCTATTTGCACGCGACAGCACAAGAGTCTGTCGAGTGCGCGTGATCGCGACGAAGCAGTTCCTACGCTCTTCTTCCATTTCGGCCGGCCGGGCCTTAGGCTGAAGGCTTTGCCAAGATGGCAAAACCGTTTCCGCTAAGCCGACCAAATAAACGTGATCGAACTCCAATCCTTTCGCTGCATGGACCGTTAGGAGAGCGACAGCCTCCGGGTCAGGTGGCGGCTCCTTTGGACGTAGCGCGAGCCCCTGAAGCAACTCCTCGAGTTCCGGCTCTCCTCCCTTCTCAGCCCGAATCGCGCGGAGCGCAGTCTCCCATGCGGCTTTGTCATCTTCGGCGTCGGTCACCACGCCCTCCGATGAATCGACGGTCCCCGGCAGCCAGACGAGTGCTTCCTTCATAACCGTCCGCCACGCTCCCCGAGACTGCACCAGCCGAAGCCCGAAGTCCGCAAGGCGCTGCGCTTCGGGCTCTGAGCACCCCTGCGCTGCCAGCGCCCACTGCTCAAGGAAGCTGCGTCCCGCGGCTTCCGCTTCCGCCGCAAGCAAGGCAGGGTCGCACTCCATGGGAGCTATCCGATTGGCCGCGTCGACCATCATCGTGAAGACGTGCCGATCGCTCGGGCGTAATGCTTGGTCCAGACAAGCCTGAAGCCACGTGAACTGGGGAGAGATGAAACGATCACGCCGAGTCGCGATTGCAGCTTTAACTCCCTCCGCCCGGAGCGCCTTCAGTACGGGCTCAAGAATAGCTCGAGTACGCGCGAGCACGGCCGTCCGCCCCCGACTAGCAGCTCCTGCCGCAGCTATCTCAACCGCGATGCCGGACGCCTCGTCAACGTCGGTCGCAAACACTCTCTGGCTGATTGCAGGGCCGTCATCGGCACGGGTAGCCAAGAGTAACGCCTTGCCTGGCGTTCTCTCGGCGTTGTGCGCGATAAGGCTGTTCGCTGCACGAACAACGTCTGGCGGACAGCGCCGATTTTCGACCAATTGAATCAGGCTGGGAGAGAACTGCTCACGGAAGGCTAGAATCTGTCTATAGCTGGCACCCGCCCATTGATAGATGATCTGGTCGTCGTCCGCTACAACGAACACGTTCTTGAAGTCACTTCCCGCGAGGAAGTGAACAAGCCTGTACTGCGCCGGTGACGTATCTTGGAATTCATCAATGAGCCAGTACGGGTAAGACTGTCTAATTCGTGCAGCGACCCCTGGGACCTGATGGGCAAGCCGGCATGTGTCGAGGATCATGCCGTTGAAGTCCATGATGTTTCTGTCGCGCAGCGCGGCTTCATAGATCGTGTAGACGCGAGCGGCGCGTTCACCGTCTGACTGATCGTGAAAGCGACT
>Ga0307373_10014734_pt1 | contig 10713 bp, 7 predicted proteins | sample OX2MG_FD_202534 | JGI IMG/M metagenome (GOLD analysis project Ga0307373, IMG submission 202534) | Soil microbial communities from Risofladan, Vaasa, Finland - OX-2 | ecosystem: Environmental > Terrestrial > Soil > Coastal area > Acid sulfate soil | place: Finland: Risofladan, Vaasa | collected...
ATCCCGGCGGAATACTTTACCGAGGGCATGCAGCCGGGGATGGAGGAGATCGTGCGCGAGGCGATTCGGGCCCTGGAGGCCCGCGGCGCCGAGCTTGTCGAAGTCTCGCTTCCCAGCACGAAGTATGCCCTGCTCACCTATTACATCATTGCTCCCGCCGAGGCTAGCGCCAATCTGGCCCGCTATGATGGGATTAAGTACGGTTATTCCGCCGGCGCTCCCAGCATGTGGGAGAACTACAACCGGTCGCGGGGTGGCGGCTTCGGGGCCGAGGTCAAGCGAAGAATCATGTTGGGCACCTACGTGCTCTCGGAGGGCTACGCCGATGCCTTTTACCGGCAGGCGCAGAAAGCGCGCACCGTGATCAAGTATGAGTTCGATCAGGTCTTCCGCCAGTGCGATGCCCTGGTGGCGCCGGTCTCGCCCATGGTGGCCTTCCGGCTGGGTGAGATGCTGAACGATCCCTATCAAATGTACCTTCTCGATATGTACACCCTACCGGCGAACATCGCCGGGATCAGTGGGCTTTCCGTACCCTGCGGGATGCTCAATCAATTGCCGGTGGGCTTGCAAGTGTTGGCGCCCGCTTTCGCGGAGGAGACGGTGCTGCGAATTGGCCACGCATACGAGCGGAGCGGGCACTTTCGCCCTGGAAAGCCTGACCTATAGGAGGGCGCCGCGCCAGACGTGGGCCGCCCGTTCAAGGGAGCGAGCATGACCTGGGAACCCGTGATTGGGCTGGAAATCCATGCCCAGCTGCTGACCAAGAGTAAAATGTTCTGTGGATGTAGCTCCGCCTACGCGGACATGGCGCCTAACACCCATGTCTGCCAGGTGTGCGCCGGCATGCCCGGCGTGCTCCCAGTGGCGAATCGCGAGGCTATCCGCCAGACCATCATGACCGCGCTTGCCCTGCACTGTACGATCCCCGAGTTCAGTAAGTTTGATCGCAAGAACTATTTCTATCCTGACCTTCCCAAGGGGTATCAAATCTCGCAATACGATCTTCCGCTCTCGCGGAATGGCCACCTTGACATCGAGGTCGACGGAGCGGCAAAGCGCATCGGCATTACACGGGTGCATCTGGAGGAGGATACGGGGAAATCCATCCATCCCGGAGACGGCTACAGCCTGGTGGATCTCAATCGCTGCGGCGTACCGCTGATGGAGATCGTCAGTGAGCCCGACCTGCGCTCGGCCGAGGAAGCGCGTCTGTACTTTGTGAAGTTGCGCGGCGTGCTGCTCTACCTTGGCGTCTCCAATGGAGACATGTCTCGAGGCTGCTTGCGCTGTGACGCCAATGTCTCGGTTCGTCCAACGGGCAGCACCGAGTTTGGGGCCAAGGCCGAAGTGAAGAATATGAACAGCTTCCGCTCGGTCAAGCTGGCCATTGAATATGAGATTGCCCGCCAGATCCGCGTGCTGGAGGCGGGTGGGCGCGTGGTGCAGGAGACCCGCGGCTGGGTGGAGGAGACGCGCGAGACGGTCTCGCAGCGGGTCAAGGAACATGCGGACGACTACCGCTACTTCCCCGAGCCCGATCTGCCGCCGCTCGTGATCAGCCGCGCCTGGGTCAGGGAAATCGAATCCAGCCTCCCGGAGTTGGCCGACGCGCGCGCCTTGCGTCTGGCGAGCGACTATGCTCTTTCGTCATCCGACGCCGCCCAACTGACGGTCTCCCGCGCGATGGCCGATCTGTTTGAACACACCGCCGCCCTTCTGGGAGTCAAGAAGCGGGCGGCGGCAAATTGGTTACTGGGCGAGTTTCAGCGCTTGCTGAACGAGAGCGGCATCGAGGCCGACCAGCAGCGAAATGTGAACGCCGCCGGCTTGGCGTCGTTGATTTGCATGGTGGAGGCAGGTACGCTCAGTAGCTCGGCGGCCAAGACCGTCTTCGAGCAGTATTTCCGCCTCGGAGACGCCCCCGAGGAGTTGGTGAACCGCCTCGGGTTGCGGCAAGTAAGTGATCGCGACAGCCTGGAACCGATTGCTCGCCGGGCGATCGCGGAGAACGCGGCCGCCGTGGCCGATTACCGGCGCGGAAAAATCCAGGCCCTCGGCCGGGTGGTGGGCGCCGTCATGAAAGAGATGAAGAGCGCCAACCCGGCGTTGGTTGGCGATATGCTGCGCGAATTGATTGAGCAGGAGGATGCAGGCTAAGTGGTGATTTCCAACGAAGAGAAGCCTGCTATCCCCGGCGCCGTGGAACTGGAACTGTTGGCGGCTGTCCAGGGGGGTCAGACGCTTGCCCGCCTGGAGGGACAGGTGGTGTTCGTTCAAGGCGGCATCGCCGGGGAGATCGTCCAGGTGGATGGACTTGGACGGAGGCGAGGCTACCTGGAAGGGGAAGCCCACTCACTGGTCCGCGCCTCGACAGCGCGGGTCGTTCCACCCTGCCCGTATTTCGGAGAGAATGGCCGGAAACGGGGCGCGCTGCATGCGCCGACCTTACCGGAGGGCCTGGTGTGCGGCGGCTGCCAGTATCAGCACATCGAGTACCAGGGGCAACTGGATCTCAAGTACACCGTGCTTCGAGATACCCTACGCCGGGTAGGGAAGATCGTTGACCCGCCGGTTGGCGAAATGGAGGGCTCACCGTCGCCATACCACTACCGGAACAAGGCCACCTGGCTGGTCACGGACGAGGGAGAACTGGCGTATCATGAAGCACGAAGCCATCGGGCCGTGTCCATTCACGAGTGCCATTTGCTCAGCCCACCGGTGCGGGCCATTTTCGATGCGCTCTCCTCGGCCTCGGCAGACATTGGTCTGGCGGGCCTGGTACGGTCGCTTGAGGTGCGTTCCTTGCCCGATCTCGATGGGTCGGATGCGGGCGCCCTGGTTCTTGATCTCGCTCCCAGCACGACAAGCCACGAAGCGGAGGCCCTGGCCGAGGCTTTAGCGGAGTGCTGCCCTACCATCCGCTCGGTGGCCCGCCGCGTCCCCTTCGCTCCCGTGGGCTTACCCGATGAGCAGGCGCAGGCGCACATCTTATTTGGCCCCCCACGCACCGAGGTCATGATTCTTGGTGAGCGGTTGTCCCTCTCGCCCACCTCGTTCTTCCAGGTGAATCTTCCGGTGGCGGAGGCCATAGCCCGGCATGTGCTGGAGCAATGCGGCATGGTAGCCGGCAAACAGGCGCTCGACGTGTACAGCGGCGTAGGCATATTCACCATTCCTCTCGCCCGGCAGGCGGACGCGGTAGTTTCGCTTGAGTTGGATGGGGGAGCGGTCGCCGACGCCCGCCTTTCGGTGGGAGCGGCCGGGCTGGAAAACGTCACCCTCTTGCAGGGGGACGCGGCGGCGAACCTGAAGGCAATCCTGCCCGGCGCCATGCACTGCGTGATCGTGGATCCTCCGCGGACCGGCTGCTCCTCGGAGGCATTGCGACAGCTGGCCCGAATCAAGGCGCCGCGGCTGGTCTATGTCTCCTGCGATGCCGCTACCCTGGCCCGTGATCTCCGCGTGCTGCTGGATTTTGGGTATGAACTGGATAGCGTGCGGCCATTCGATATCTTCCCCCAAACCGCGCATATTGAAAGCGTGAGCAGCTTGCGGCTGCCCAAGAAACGCAAGGTGCGCACGTAAGGGGCGCGAAGGCCCGCCGCGCGATGGGCCGAACTACTTGCGCCATGGGCAAGGGGGCTGTACTCTTGCCTACCGAGAGGGTATGTGGGCTACGTATGATGCAATCACGCGATCCGAGCATGGGAGAGCCGCGCCCGCTGCCCGATGATCGTGTATCCACCTTGGGAGACGAGGATCTGACCGCGTTAATCGCTGTCCAGCGGGCCGAGGCAGCGGACAGCGAGCGCGCTTTCGTCCACGCTCGCGAGCATTTTGACCGCGCCCGGAAAGCGTTGCGGTTGCTTGAGACGGAGGAAGAGCGGCGGCGCCTGGCGGCGTCCGGGGCCGCGCCCGCGCCGCCTCCTGACCCGAAGGCGCGCCGGAAGCGAAGCACCACTGGGATGGATGCGGTGTTGGGCCGTGACGGCATTGACCCAGATGCTCCTTTTGCTCGCTTCCATATCTTTTCCTTGCAACGTCAGGAGATTTTGCTCAATCCGAGTGGCGACGCCGCCAATCAGGCCCTAGGCTTCGTTGATCGGGACACCGGCGCCTTGAGGGAAGCGAGAACCTTCGGAGAGGCGCGAGGGTTGCAAGACGCGGGTCACCAATTGGGTCGCCCAGGTATCCCATTGCAAAGACAGGCGATTTGGTATATAGCTGAGAGTAAGTCGGGCTGGTTGCGTCTCGATCAGATGTTCGTGGAGCAGGAGGGCGAGTGACTCGGCGATGGCGCTGTACCTGGGTAGGAGGGTTTGCTGTCCTGGCGCTTGTGTCGGCTTGCCTCGCGCCGGCGTGGGCGGCCTCCATTGGCCCGGTCAGGAAAGTGAATTCCGCGGATCTCCGTTTGCCGGCCGTCGACACGCCGCCCGGTTTCACCCCTCGCCCTGAAAGGGATCAGGTGGTGACCACTGGATTATTGGGCTCTTTGTTCGGCTCGCATCTCCAGGGAACGCTGGCCCACGATGGGTTCCGTGTTGGTTACCATGGTTGGCTGGACGGCGCGAATACTGCTGATCTCCCCTTCGTTACCTATGACATCTATGCTTTCGGTTCCATCGAGGGCGCTCAGGCGGCGCAAACTACGCTTAGCCGTCTTGTACAGGGATTGCAGACGACCTCCCAGGATTCTCGTCTCCCTAAGAACACGGCCACCTGGACGGACGGCACCGAGACCTTTGGCCCCACAAATCAGCCGTTTGCCGTATCCGAGGTCGTGTTTCGGCGGGCTAATCTCTTGGTAACGGTCATCGCCTATAACGAGGGCGGCACCGCCAACGCGATTAGCGAGGCATTGGGGAACGCGACCACGGTTGCCGTGGCGTGCGAGACCTTTCTCAAGTCCCGAGTGGCGGCATCGAGCCGGCCCCCAGGGGCATCGTCGGCCGTTCTGCCCTAGGCCGCGAAGCCGAGTGGGTGGGGAGAGGAGGAGAAGAGGATGCGTTGCCTGCGCTGCGCGCTTGATTATGGACCCGAGGAACAATTTTGCCAGCGCTGTGGCAGGTCACTGAGCCGGCCGCTGGGCAGCAAGGGATCGGCGGAGGAGAAAAATCTCTCGACTCCGCAAGAGGCTCAATTCTTTTATACCACTACGGCGCCGCCCCCGTTGCAGGGGGCCGAGCAGGGGACAGGCGAGCCGGTGGCCTGGGAAATGCCCAAGCCGCAGGCCGGCATGGCCAGCGCCCCCGTGCTTGAGCAGCCCCACATGGATGAGCCGGCGCCGTCCGATACCTTTGATGAACTGGGCTTTCCGGTGTCCGCCGACCCCCAAACCATAGCGGATGGGCCACTGCCCCCCCCACCTCTGGATCTCTCCGTCCATGCGGGGCTCACGCTGAAGCGAGCAACTGGCGGATTGTCCGCCGCGGCCAATGCCAGGGGTATCGAGGCAGGAGACCCGGTCGCGCCTACCGAGGCGCCGCTAGCGGCGCCACCCATGTTGGACGACTTCTTTGGCGATGGCGACGAGGATGAAGGATCCGCCTTAGTGCCCTCCGGGTTCGGCAAAAGCGGTGCTGGTTCCCGCTCGCCCAAGCTGTCGCGTGGCGGGCGACAAGGCGCCCAGACAGCCGCCACCGGCCCGAATCGGCGGGCCTTGTCTCTGGTCGTAATTGCCTTAATAGTCATCATCGCCCTCGGCGGTTATGCCTTTTTGCGTCAGCGCGCCTACAACAACGATTTGACCAACGCGCGCAATCTGGCTCTCGGCGGACCATCTCAGTATTCGGCGGCGATCAATAGATACAATCAAGCTATCGCCGAATGGCCCTTCAACAGCGGGGCCAAGGCCGGCTTGGCGGCCGTCCAAGCCTCCGAAAACTCCGCCCAAGCGGCAGCGCAGGCGGCGGCCCGCCAATTGGCGCAAACCGATGCCACGAGAGGCGCCATGTACGAGGCGCACATGGCCCTGATCCAGCAAGAATTGGCGAATCAGCCGTAGCGCGGCCATGTCCAGGAAATCAAGACAGATCAAGAGAAAGGAGGGCCGAACGGCCCTCCCTTCTCTTGATCTGTCTTGGCTAGTCGGGGCGAGAGGATTCGAACCTCCGACCTCACGGTCCCGAACCGTGCGCTCTACCAGGCTGAGCCACGCCCCGATTAACGGCCCTAGCAGTATACCGAAGGAAGGGAACGCTTGCCAACCCGATGCCTGGGTGCTTAGAATACGTGAGCAGGCCCCTATAGCTCAGATGGATAGAGCGAGCGCGTCCTAAGCGCTGCGTCGGCGGTTCGAGTCCGTCTAGGGGCGCTCTATCCCCCAAGGTTTCGAGACCCGCGCGTTCCGTGCTATACTGGTACCAGCACATGAGCCCTTTACGACGACTCCGCTGGCCCGCGACAGGCGTGGAGCAAGCACCGCATGAGCTGCGCCGCCGGCGCGCCTCGCGACGTGCTCTCCCATGCAGGTTCTCCGTCACCGTCGTTCCCCGATCCAGTGTCGCTGCGTGCGTTTCGTCGCGCGCGCGCCCCGCATGGTGTCGTGGTGTCGTGTCCTGGGTATGTGCCTCCACCATCCAGGCGCTTTCGCGCCCTATTCTTCCTTCTAAGGAGGCCCATGAGTATCAACAATCCCGAGGAATCGGCGGACCATGACACCGTCGCCGATCAACCTCTCACTAGTGAACCACCAACTCGCCCGCGACGATTCGCTCCAAGGCGGAGCCGGGGAGCAGGGTCGGCTACTGCTCCGGTGGCGACGGAGCCCGAGGCGGCCTTAGCCGCGGAAGGTCAACCAATAGCCCAACTCACCGTGCCAATCTCTGACCACGAGGGATCCGCTGGCGAACCAGTCCAGGGAGGCGCGGCCAAACAGCCGTCGCGCCCTAGCCGGCCCCGGCGCGCGAGCGACCGCCGCGCCGCCGCGAAGCCGACGCCAGCCAGCGCCGCTCGGGCCTCGGAGGTTGCACTAGTCACCGCGGACATTGCCCCCGGCGCCGCCCCCACGGTCGCCGCCACCGCCGCGCCGACGGTTGACCCTGAGCAAGACGCCGGCTCCGCTGCCCCGGAATCTGCTCTATCCGTGGAAAGTGTTTCCTCCGACGATGGCGAGGGGGCGGCTCCCGAGACGGCCCTGGTCGTCACGGACCCCCCGGCGCGAGTAGACAATGGCGCGAACCCCGACTCGCCCGCCGCCGTGTCCGCTCGCCCCGCGCAACGGCGGCGGCCTCGACCCGCCGCCTCCAAGCTGCCACCGACCCTGGAGGGAGGGACAGTGACCGATTCGCTCGGAGACGCGGAAGCTCCAGAAGCGATAGGGCTGTCGACTATAGACGAGATTGCGGCGCCCCGTCCAGGAACGCCCGCCAGGCCGTCGCGCGGACGCCGTGCTCGGCGCCCGCGTCCAACCGAGGCTGCTCCGGTGGTCGAGGACGGTCAAGCAGCGCCCGAGGCGGTTGTCGTGGTGGCCGAGCCGGATCCGGTAGGAGCGGAAACCACGGCCGCGGTGGACCAGGAGACCGCGTTGACCGCCAATCTTGCCGACTTTCTGGGCCTTTCATCGCGAGAGGCCGAGACCGTGGGAGCGGATCTCGATGGCGCGGAGTTGCTGGCCAACGCCTTGCGCGAGATGTTCCCGCCGATAGACCCGGATAGCGTGCCGCCCGTTGGCTTGGCGCCTGTTGATTCTCTCTCCGGTTTCGACTTTGAGGCGGCAGCCGCTGCCCTGGACGCGGTGCTGGACGCGCTGCCCGATCAGCTTGAGGTTGGTGAGAACGGGGCCGATGGCGAGGACGCGCAACATCGTCGTGGGCGTCGTGGGCGCCGGGGAGGGCGTGGCCGCCGTCGTAACGGGCTGGCCATGGCGCCGCCTTTGGCTAATGCCGAATCCCAACCCGCGATGGAGCCGCCCACCTCTCTGAGCGTAACCCCGGAGCCCGAGGTCCCAACGGACGTGCCGGCGCCACCGGTCGCCGCCATCGCGCCCACCTCCCCGTTCACCCCAGAGCAGCCCCCTCGGGCCGAGCCTTCCTGGCGCGACCAGCGCCCTCGCCGCAATTGGGGTAGAGTGCTTCCCCGTGATGTTCAGCCGGCGGCCATGCCGCCGCCCAAGCCGAGCAGCACCCGGTTCGTTCCCATTCCCCAGGCGTTGCCGCCTGTGCCCGCGTCCGCGGCGGCCCCGTCGCCGCTCGTCATCCCATCGAGCACGCCTTTCACGATGCCAAACCTACGCGCCGATGAGCCGTTGGGTCCGGGCGAGACGCGCAGCGAGCGGTTATTGGATGTGCAGACCCGCCTCATGGCCGCGATGCTGGAACAACAGGCTCGTCAGATTGACGTGCTGACCGCCAGCGTCTCCGCCCTGTACGAGGCTATTCAGGGTATAGGCGCCGGAGGAACCAGAGCCCGTGCCTCCATGGCTCGCACCGCGATATTCGTGGATGCGCCGAACGTGGTGTACGCGGCCGAGAATGCCCGCGTCCACCTGGACTACTCCCGCATGCTCAAGTACCTCTCGCGGGATCGCCAGTTAGTCCACGCGCTTTCGTACTCTCCCATCATCGACGATGTGCGGGAAGGCATTCGCTACGAGACGCAGCGCTTCGTGGCCCCGTTCCTGCGCGCCGGCTACAAGCTGGTGACCAAACCACTCAAGCGCTTCTCCGACGGTAGCGCCAAAGGTAACTTTGACATCGAGCTGGCGCTCGACATGTTGACCATGGCGGAGCGGCTCGATATTCTGGTCCTGGTATCCGGGGATAGCGACTTTGAAAGCGTGATCGAACATATCCAGAGCCGGGGAGTGCGGGTGGAGGTGGTCGCCTTCGCCTCCAACGTCTCCACGGAGTTGGTCAACGTAGCCGATGTGTTCATCGACATCAACCAACATATCGAGCATATGCGGGCGCTGTAAGCAGAAGAGTAGGGATGGGATGGTCAAGGCCATCCCATCCCGCTCAAATGGGTGATGTAGATCTGGTTAGGCGCCGAGACGGGGCGCCGCCTCCGCCTGGCATTACTACCTGCTTCCCGATTGTGTCGCGCACCGAGATCGGAAGGACGGCAGGCGCAGCCCCGAGGCGTTGCTCACCATAATCAAGGAATGAGAAAGATGAGCCAGTTGCAAAAAGGCGAAGCCAACACCCTGTTAGGGTACCCGGCTGATGCTCGTTTATTGATTATTAACGCCGATGATTTTGGTATGTGTCACGCAATCAATGCAGCTATCCTGCGCTCACTCAAGGAAGGTGTGGTCTGTTCCACGACCTTGATGGCGCCCTGTCCCTGGGCATTGCACGCCATGCAGCTGCTCGGAGAACAGCCTGATATCCCCTTTGGCGTGCATCTGACGCTCATCTCCGATACAGCCAATTACCGCTGGGGCCCACTCACCTCCAGGGACAAGGCCCCCTCACTCGTTGATGAGTCGGGCTATTTCTACTTGTACGGACGCATCCCAGAATTTCTGGCCCAGGCCAAGCTGGAGGAAGTGGAAGCGGAATTCAGGGCGCAGATCGAAACCGTGTTGGCAGCCAAACTCACGCCAACTCATCTGGATTGGCATTGTCTGCATGTGGGCGGCAGGCCCGATATCTTCGACATGACGCTTGGATTGGCGAAGGAGTACGGCCTCGCGCTGCGCGTCTATGAGCGAACTCTGGTTGACAAGATGCAGCGCCTTGGCTTGCCCACCAACGACCACGACCTACTGGATAGCTTTAGGCTGGACACCGCTGGCAAGTCAGCCCGTTATGCTCAGCTGCTGCGAGACCTCCCGGTGGGGCTAAGCGAGTGGGCGGTTCATCCGGGTCTGGAAGATGGCGAGTTACTCGCCATACACCCCGATGGCGCGCGGGTGCGCCAGACGGATTTCGACTTCATGGTCTCTGAGGAAGCTCGTGCGATTATCCAACAGGAGGGGATCACGCTGCTCAGCTACAGACCGCTCCAGGAGGTTTGGCGAGAGAGATAAACCTTTACGAGCCCGTCACCGTGCCTAGACGGCGCGCCACCTCCGCGCTGAGTGGCTCTATCGCGTCCGCCACTTCCCGTGCGCGCTCCAGCACGGCGTCTGGGAGGCCCGCCAGGCGCGCTACCTCAATGCCGAAACTGCGGTCGGCGGCGCCCGGCTCAATTCGATGCGGGAAGACCACTCCCTCCGGCCGCTCCTCGGCCACCGCCTGAAGCAGGGTCACCTGAGGATACACATCGTGCAAGGCGGCGAGTTCATGATAGTGCGTGGCGGTGATGGCCCGAGGGCGGACCGGGCCACGCGCCAGGTGTTCAACCACGGCCCAGGCGATCGCCATGCCGTCGTGGGTACTGGTGCCGCGCCCAAGTTCGTCCAGGATGACCAGTCCCCGGTCGGTGACCCCTTTGAGGACCGAAGCGGTTTCCAGCATCTCAAGCATAAACGTGGAGTGACCCCCCGCCAGATCATCACCGGCCCCAATCCTGGTGAATATGGCATCCACGATACCCACCTGGGCGTGGCGGGCCGGCACATAGCTGCCTGCCTGGGCCAGCAGCACAATCAGGGCCACCTGGCGCATCCAGGTACTCTTTCCCGCCATGTTCGGGCCGGTCAAGACGATCATCTGGTCCCGAGTGGCTCGGGCTTCCAGCTTCGCGCTATTCGCCTGGAACACCGCTACCGCGGCTTCCAGCACCGGATGCCGCCCATCGTCGATGATCAGCAACAGGTCGTCG
>Ga0307373_10014735_pt1 | contig 10713 bp, 12 predicted proteins | sample OX2MG_FD_202534 | JGI IMG/M metagenome (GOLD analysis project Ga0307373, IMG submission 202534) | Soil microbial communities from Risofladan, Vaasa, Finland - OX-2 | ecosystem: Environmental > Terrestrial > Soil > Coastal area > Acid sulfate soil | place: Finland: Risofladan, Vaasa | collected...
TCGACAGCATCGGCACCGTCACCCAGATGGTGGTCGGCGCGCGGCTTACTCCGCAGTCGGGGCTGCCTTGGTTTCGAATCATTCCAATCAACCCCGCACGCAGCGCCTACGGCGGCCTGCTCCTAATTGTCATGATCCTGATCGCCACCGCCGCGACCGCGATCATCGTACGTCGGTTTGCCGCGAATAGCATGCGGCGCGCGCCGGCGTGGGATTGCGGGTTCCCGGACGCGAGCCCCGCGACCCAGTACACCGCCGGAAGCTTCGCTCAGCCCATTCGCCGCGTGTTCGGAAGCGTCGTATTTCGCGCGCGCGAACACGTTACCATGCCGAAGCCCGGCGATACCGCCGTGGCCAGGCTGCGCGTCGACCTGCACGACACGATCTGGGAAGCGTTCTATGCGCCGGTGATCCGGGTCGTCGGGGGAGCGGCCGATCGCGTCAACAAGCTGCAATTCCTGACCATCCGCAACTACCTCATGCTGGTATTCGCCGCGTTGGTTATCTTGCTGATCGTGGTCGGGACCTTGTGATGGCTCAGGAATGGTTCAGGCAGGTATTGCAGGCGGCCCTGGTGCTCGGGCTCGCGCCACTTCTATCCGGTGCGACGCGCAAGTTCAGGGCCCGGCTCCTGCGCCGCCGGGGCCCGTCGGTGTTTCAGCCGTACCGCGACCTCCTGAAGCTGATCCGCAAGGAGGCGGTGGTTGCCGAGAATGCATCGTGGCTGTTTCGCGCCGCGCCTTACGCCATCTTCGCCACGACCTGGGTCGCGGCGACGTTGGTACCCACGTTCGCCACCGGCCTCTCCCTGAGCGGGGACGCCGATCTGATCGTAATCGTCGCGCTGCTCGGTACCGCGCGTTTCCTGCTCGCGCTCGCCGGACTCGATGTAGGCACGAGTTTCGGCGGTATCGGCTCGAGCCGTGAAATGATGTTCGCGTCGCTCGCGGAGCCCGCGATGCTGATGGCCGTATTCACACTTTCGCTGATTGCGGGGTCCACGCAGCTCTCCTCGATATCCGCGTTCATGCTGGGACCCAACGGCGGTCTCAACATCTCGATCGCACTCGCGTTGATTGCGCTCATCATCGTGGCGATCGGCGAAAACGCGCGTATTCCAGTCGACAATCCGGCCACTCACCTCGAACTGACGATGGTGCACGAGGCGATGATTCTGGAATATTCCGGCCGGCATCTGGCGGTGATCGAGGCCGCGGCGTCTCTGAAGCTACTGCTGTACATCTCGCTGATCGCATGCGTGTTCGTTCCGTGGGGAACGGCCGGGGACGGCGCCGGCGCCGTCGCCTATGCCGTGGGACTCGGCGCGTATGCGGCCAAGCTCGCGGTATTTGCGTTCCTCCTGGTTCTGTTCGAAACCGCCGTCGCCAAAATGCGAGTGTTTCGCGTGCCGGATTTCCTGGGCGTGGCGCTCATGCTCGGCCTGCTCGCGACGATTCTGATGTTCGTCTCGAAGGTGCCGCGATGAGTCCGTTCGATAGCAATATCGCCCACCTCCTCGCCGGTTCGATGGTCCTGGTGAGCTTTCTGCTCCTTTACCAGGACCGGATGTTGCCGCTGCTCAATTTCTTTGCGATCCACGCCTGCGTGCTGGCATGCTCGGTCGGCTGGCAGGCATACGTGCAGCGCGCGCCGCATCTATTCATCACGGCGCTGATCGCACTGCTGTTCAAGGGCGTGATGATTCCGGTCGCCCTGCGCCGGATCGTCGTGCGCCTCGGAATCCACCGCACGATCGAGAACGTCGTCAGTATCGGACCGACGATGCTGTTCGGGATCGCGCTGGTGGGTTTATCCATCATCGTCATGTTGCCGGTGACCCAATCCGCAGCCACGTTCGTGCGCGAGGACCTGGCTTTCGCGCTGTCCGTCGTACTGCTCGGTTTCCTGATGATGGTCATGCGGCGCAATGCGGTGAGCCAGGTGATCGGCTTCATGTCGCTCGAGAACGGCTTGGTGCTCGCCGCGAGCGGCGCCCGCGGCATGCCGCTGGTCGTCGAGATCAGCGTCGGCTTCTCGGTGCTCATCGCATTCTTCGTGGTCGGCATTTTCCTGTTCCGCATCCGCGAGAGATTCGACACAGTCGATCTGCAGGCGCTCGACATGTCGCGAGGCGAATCGACGTGAACGTGTCTATCGGCGCGGTCGCGCTGGCCGGAATTCTCGGCATCCCCTTGCTCGGCATCGTACTTCTCGCCGCGATCCCCAATTACAGATTTGCGGCGCCGCTCAACGTCGCCCTGTGCGCCATTACTCTCGTGAGCTCCGGCGCACTTTATTCGCACCGGCCGGAACCGTCGCTCTATCTCATCGTCGATGACGTCAACACGGTCTTTCTCATCGTCGGTGCGCTCGTGGGTTTCACGACCAGCGTATTCAGCGCCGGATATATCGCGCACGAATTGCAGACCCGCCGGCTCAGACCGCGGGATTTGCGCTTCTATCACGCCATGTACCAATTGCTGATGTTTGCGATGAATCTCGCGCTGGTGTCGAACAACATCGGGCTCATGTGGGTGGCCATCGAGATGGCGACGCTCACGACCGTCATGATGGTGGGCATTTACCGCACCAGCGCCGCGCTGGAGGCGGCCTGGAAGTACTTTATTCTGGGTTCGGTCGGCATCGCCCTTGCCCTCTTTGGCACGATTCTCGTCTATCTCGCAGCCGAGGGAAGTCTGGGCGAAGGCATGCCGGCCATGGCCTGGGACCGGCTCTCGACCCATTCAGCGGGCTTCGACCCCGCGCTCCTCAACCTGTCGTTCGTATTCCTGCTGCTCGGCTACGGCACCAAGGTGGGTCTCGTTCCGGTGCATGCCTGGCTGCCGGATGCGCACGCGGAAGGCCCGACGCCAATTTCCGCCGTGCTGTCCGGGCTGCTCCTCAATGTGGCGCTTTTTGCGCTGCTGCGGTTCAAGATGATCATGGCCGGCAATCCTGGGGTCATTTCACCCGGCCCGATGATGGTTACGATGGGACTGGCCTCGCTCATATTCGCGGGCCTGATGATCTACCGGCGGCGCGACATCAAGCGCATGTTCGCGTATTCCTCGATCGAGCACATGGGAATCATTACGTTCGCGTTCGGACTCGGCGGACCGTTCGCGAATTTTGCGGGACTGCTGCAGATGGTGATGCATAGCTTGACGAAATCCGGGATCTTTTTCGGGGTCGGATACGTTTGCCAGCTAGAGGGCACGCAGCAAATCGCGGATATCCGGGGCCTCACCCACAGTCAGCCGCTGCTCGGCTGGTTGCTGCTGTTTGGCGTCATGGCGATCGCGGGACTGCCGCCGTTCGGCATATTCACGAGCGAGTTTTTGCTCGTGACGTCGACCTTCGCGCGCGCGCCGTGGCTCGCCATGTTGTTGGTGGTCGGCCTCTTGATCGCCTTCAGCGCGCTCATGCTGCGGATTCACGGCATGGCATTCGGCGCGACCGACAAGCGCCATTCACTCGCCGCCTACCGTCTTGCGCCGATGGCATTGCACCTGACCCTGGTGGCAATCGCGGGCGTTTATCTGCCGGGCGCCATCGTCGCGTGGTTCCGTCACGTGGCAATTCTCCTCGGGTAGCCGCCGCGATGCTCAAAGCGCTGTTCGGACACCTGACACCCGCTGCGAGCCATCGCGGCTGGCCGCGCGTGGCGGCCGCCGCCGACACATGGCGGGGTATCGGCGAGGCGCTGCGCGAAGGCAAACTCGATTTGCTCGGGCTATGGGGCGATACGGCGGCCGTCCACTGCGCGCTTTACGAACCCTCGACGCGGCAATTCGCCGGCGCTTCCATCGATGTCCCGGACGGCAAAGCGCCGTCGCTCGCCGTCTTCCACGCGCCCGCATCCCGCCTGGAGCGGACGATCCACGATTTATACGGGATCGATTTTCATGCTCTGCCCGATCCGCGGCCGTGGCTCGATCACGGATGCTGGCCAAATCGCCATCCATTGGCCGACCAGCCGCGACCGCGCTCGCCGTTGCCGCCCTACCGGTTCCTCGGGGCTGAAGGTCCGAGTCTTCATCAGATTGCGGTCGGCCCGGTGCATGCGGGGATCATCGAGCCCGGCCACTTCCGCTTCGCGGCGAGCGGCGAGACAGTCGTCCGGCTCGAAGAACGCCTCGGCTATACCCACAAAGGCATCGAGAAGCTGCTGCGCGGCAGGCCGCTCGACGAAGCGGCGCGAATCGCCGCGCGCACCTCTGGCGACAGTACGGTGGCCTATTCGCTGGTCTTCGCTCTCGCGGCGGAGGCGGCGCTCGAATTCGAACCGCCGCCGCGCGCCGTCTGGCTGCGCGCGGTGATGGCGGAGCTCGAACGGATCGCGAATCACCTGGGCGACATCGGCGCGATTTGCAACGACGCGTCGTTCTCGATGATGCATGCGGAATGCGCGATTCTGCGCGAGGAGGCGTTGCGCGCGTGCAGCGTCGCCTTCGGCCATCGTCTGATGATGGACCGTATCGTCCCGGGCGGTGTCGCCGCGGATCTCGAGCCGGCCGGCCGCGAGGCGATACTCTCGTTCACTGGAAAACTGCGGCGGCAATTCCCGGAGCTCATCGAGCTCTACGACCACACGGCCTCGCTGCAGGATCGCACGGTCGGCACCGGGGTGGTGACCGCCGCCCTCGCCGCGGAGTTTGCGGCGCCCGGCTATGTCGGTCGGGCCTCCGGGCGCTCATTCGACGCGCGAACCTGCCGGCCCTACGCTCCGTACGATCTGGCGCCCATCGAGATCGTCGTGCGGCCCGAGGGCGATGTCGATGCGCGCGTGTGGGTGCGGATCCGGGAGATCCAGCACAGCGCCGCTTGGCTCGAGGCGACGCTCGCATCCATTCTTCCTGCGGGCCCCGTGCGCCTGCCGGTCATCGCCATGCCCGCCGCGGCCGTTGAAGGCTCGGCGCTCGTCGAGGGATTTCGCGGAGACATTCTCGCGTATGTGCGCATCGGCCCGGACCTGCGGATAGAGCGCTGCCACTTGCGCGATCCGTCGTGGTTTCTGTGGCCACTGCTGGAGGCCGCCATCGAGGGCAACATCGTTGCGGACTTTCCCCTGTGCAATAAGTCGTTCAATTGCTCCTATTCCGGCCATGACCTGTAGCCGCGTCCACATTCGGTAAGCCATCGTGCGCAGACGTCTGTTCAAAAATCTAGTGGGGGCACCGTGCACCGAACCCGTGGGAGAACGGACGGTCGATCTCGAGGCCGCGGGCGCGACGCTGCGCGGTGTGATCGCGCGGCGCCTTGGACGGAGTCTCGCGATCCGCGAAGTCGATGCCGGCTCGTGCAACGGCTGCGAGCTCGAGATCCATGCGCTCGGCAATGCGTTTTACGATGTCGAGCGATTCGGTATCCGCTTCGTCGCTTCGCCGCGCCATGCCGACGTGCTGCTCGTGACGGGCCCGGTCACGCGCAACATGCGCGAGGCCCTCGAACGCACTTACGCGGCAACGCCGGCGCCTAAGTGGGTGGTTGCGGCCGGAGACTGCGCGGCCGGATGCGGCGTGTTCGCGGACAGCTACGCGTGCTTGGGCGCGGTCTCGAAGGTGATTCCGGTCGACCTCGTGATTCGAGGCTGCCCGCCGACTCCGACGGACTTGCTGCAGGGATTGCTCTGGCTGATCAGCCGCGCCGAGCCGGCCGGTGCGAACGCGACGCCGTAGTGTCCGCTGCGGCGCCCGCTCACGCACCATCAAGCGTCGGCGTCCGCAGGCGACAAGTGACCGATGCGGGGCAGGAGCGACGAGAGCAGCGGCCCGGTCATGACCGTCGTGACCACGGCCATGATCACGAGCATCGTGAATACTCTCTGCGGAATGAATCCCAAGTCGAAGCCGATGTTCAGCACGATCAGTTCCATCAGCGCCCGGGTGTTCATCAGGGCGCCGAGGGTCCAGGACTCCGCCGCGCCGAAACCCATGATGCGGCCGGTCCAATAAACCGGAAGCATCTTGCCGAGTATGGCGGTGGCCAGCATGGCCGCGAGCCACGCCAGGTCCGCGCCGGTCAGCCCCAGCACGTTGGTCCTCAGGCCCGTAAACGTGAAAAATACCGGTAAAAAGAACACCGTGACGAACTGACCGGCCTGGCGGCGCCATGCATCGACGAACGCTTCGTGGCGGTGGAAAAGGAGCCCCGCCGCGAACCCGCCGAAGATCGCGAAGATCCCGAGCTTGTACGTGCAGATGGCGACCGAAAAACTCAGGATCACGCTCAAGGCCATGAGGTTCGGCGGGATCGTGCCGTCGCGCAGCGGGAAGGTCCGCAACAGCCAAACGACGAGCGGGTGGAGCACATACCACAGCGCGACGAGCAGCAGCGCGAGCCCCGCGACCTGCCAAGCGACGTGACCGACGGAGAACCGCGCGGCGGCGAACGCCGACACGCCGGCAAGCAGGATCCAGCCGATGACGTCGTTGACTGCCGCAGCCGTTATCGCGATCACACCGACGCGAGTGCGCGTGAGTCCGTATTGGCGCAGGATCCGGCCGAGGATCGGCACCGCCGTGATCGCGAGCCCGACGCCGACGAAGAGACTGTATACCCAAGGGTTGATTGCCGGCGCGAGCGCGGATGCCGACCATTCCCCGATGAGGAGACCCAGCGCAAAGGGCACGCTCACCGACACGATCGCGACGGCGAACGCGCTGCGCGCGTTGCGCCGATTCTCGAGGTGCCCGAACTCGAAGTCCATGCCGATCTGGAACATGAGGAGAACGAGGCCGATCTGGCTGATGATCGTGATCGGCGTCGATGCGCTTCCGCCGAAGAGGACGCGCGCGGCGTGCGGGAAGAAATGACCGAGAAACGACGGTCCCAGCAAGAGGCCCGCGACGATCTCGCCGACGACTCCCGGTTGCCCGATGCGCCGCAGCGCCGTGTTCATCAGGCGCGCTGCGCCGATCATCACGATCAATTCGACGAGGATCGACGACAGTAGATCCTCCGTCTGATGCACGTTGACGAGCACTTCGTTGATAGGATGGCTCACCATCCCATCCGCCGATGCACCGAGCTCATTGCAGAGCGATTTCGCCGCTGAATTCGACCTTCACCTTGAGGCCGCCAACCTCCAGCGTCATTTTTGCCGGAAAAACTTCAGCGCCCGTAATGGCGCCGGCCGCAGCGGCCTTGGCGACCGCGTGTTCAATCTCCCGCTGCGAGTTGATGCCGACCGATTTCAGGAACTTACGGATGCTGAGGTTCAGCGCTTCTTCGTTCATGCAAATCTCCCTCGTTATCGGCTCGAGGCCGCCGCCAGATGATGCTGCGCCGAAACCGTTGGGACAGGCCCGATGTCGTAATTATTTTAGCATACGGTCGTTGCGAGCCTTTGCACCGACACGGCCCCAACCGCGGCAATGCCGCGTCGGCCCGCCGCTACTCGAACGGCGCCACCGTCATCTCAGGCTCAATGACAACTGCCCAGGCGAGCAGGCCGCCGTCGAGATCGGTGGCCTGCTCGAAACCGGCCCGCGCCGCCAGCTCGCGGGCGGCAAGGCTCCGGCGGCCGCTGCGGCACAGAAAAACCAGGGGAACTCTTGCGGGAATTTCCGCCCAGCGCCGCGGCAGATCGGCGAGCGGAATATTCACGCTGTCCGCCAGATGGCCGGCCGCGAATTCGCGCGGTTCGCGCACATCGACGACGGTGCACGCCGTGCCGTGGCTCGCGGCCCGATCAATGAGGCTGCGCAATTGCCGCGGCGTCAGACGCGCGGATTTGTCCGTGGAATTCGCCCCGCAGGCCTCGACGCCGTGCTGCAAACTCGCGATCGTCGGGTTTGTGCCGCACACGGCGCAGTCTTCGCGCCGTGCGAAATGAAATTCCCGCCATTGCATGGCGAGCGCGTCGTAAGTCAACAGCCGGCCGACGAGCGGCGCGCCCAATCCAAGGATCAGTTTGATGGCTTCCGTGGCCTGTAGTGCGCCCAGCACGCCGGGCAAGACGCCAAGCACGCCCGCTTCGGCGCAGTTGGGTACGGCGCCTTCCGCCGATTTTGGGAAAAGACAGCGATAACAGGGCCCGCGGTCCGGTACATAGCACATCGCCTGACCTTCGAATCGATGAATTGCCGCCGATATCAGGGTCCGCTTCAGCAGAACGCAGGCGTCATTGACAAGATAGCGCGTGGCCAATCGATCGCTGCCGTCGAGCACGTAATCATATTCTCGCAACAGGTCCATGGCATTGTCGGCGCACAGTTCCAAGTCATGCGCGATGACATCGATCTGCGGGTTCAGCGCGCGCAGCCGGGTTTGCGCGGCCAATGCCTTGCTTGCGCCAATCTGGCCGGTATCGAAGAGCAGCTGACGCTGCAGGTTCGATAGATCGACGCGATCGTGATCGACGATGCCCAGGGTACCGACGCCGGCGGCGGCCAAGTACAGGCTGGCGGGCGAGCCGAGGCCGCCGGCCCCGACCACGAGCACCCGCGCCGCCTTGAGCCGCGCCTGTCCGGCGGCGCCTATCTCGGGCAACAGCAGGTGCCGGCTATAGCGTTCCCGCTCCGATGCGCTGAGGTTCATCGGTGGATCGCCGTTCGTGGCTCCGCCGGCGGCACGTCAGCCGCCGCTCAACGCGCAGATCAGATGCACCTCATCGCTCGTCCGCAACGGCTCGTCGAGCCTTTTTACTTCGCGCCGACCGATGAAGATGCGGATATGGGGCCGGATGCGATCCTGTTCGTCGATCATGCGAAAGCGAATGCCGGGATGTGCGCGCTCGAGTCCGGCGAGCAATTCGGCAATCGTCGCGCCGGACGCCGTAACCTCAGCAGCGCCCGCCGTGTACGAGCGCAACGGCGAAGCGACCCGGACCGTATTCATGATGCGCCCGGTCGATTGGCGAGATTCGCCGTCAGACGCCATACGTGACGGAGTAGATCTCTGGCAAGCGGCTCGCGAGGCAGCGCCAGGTATCGCCTTCGTCGAGGCTCGCCCAAATCTCGCCTTGCGTCGTGCCAAAGTACAGGCCGACGCGCGCCGTTTGATCGGCGCACATGGCTTGGCGCAACACCGTGATCCAGGCCTGCCTCTGCGGGAGGCCCCGATCGAGGCGTTGCCAGGTTTTACCGGCGTTGCGGCTGCGGTACACGGCCGGCTTGCCTCCCGGCGCGGTGCGCGGCCAGACCTTCGAGGCATCCATCGGCAATACCCAGACCGTATCCGCATCGCGCGGGTGTGCGACGATCGGGAAGCCGATATCGCCGATCTTTTTCGGCATTGCGTTGCCGATGCGCAGCCAACGACGCGCCGGCCGATCCAGTCGATAACTGCCGCAGTGATTCTGTTGGTAGAGCCGATCCGGCCGCAGCGGATGTTGGATCAGGCAATGCGGATCATGGCCGTACGCCGCGTTCGGGTCGGGCAGGAAATCGGCCGCCACGCCCTCATTCAACGGCGCCCAGTCGGCCCCGCCGTCGGTCGATTCGAACACGCCGCCGATCGAAATCGCCAAATACAAATGCCGCGCGTCGCGCGGATCGACACGAATCGAATGCAACAGTTCGCCGTCAGGCGTGCGCAGACCTGCCGCCCACTTCGAGTTCATTGGGTGATCATTGAAGCCGGACACCGGAGCCCAATGAGTGCCGTGATCCTCCGATCGAAACAATCCGGCCGGGGCGGTGCCCGCGTACCACGTGCCCGGTTCGCTTGTGTGCCCGGGCGTCAGCCAGAACACGCGATCCACCGCGCGCGGCTCCTCGCCGTCGCGAGCTTTGCGGAACGCCGGCGGCGCCGCCGCTTCCTGCCAATGGCGGCCGCGATCCTTGGATACATAGACCGTCGGACCCAGATGTCCGGTCTTTGCCGCCATCGTCAGCCGGCGCGGCTCGCGCGGATCCTGGACGACGTGGTGAACGATATGGCCGAGGAATTGCGGGCCCGCGAGCTTCCAGGCGCGCCGTCGCGCGTCCGGGCGCAGCGCAAAGAGGCCCTTGCGGGTGCCGATCCACAGCATGCCAGCCATAGACCATCAAGGATCCACGCCGCGCCGTCGCGCTGTCAAGTTCCAGCGTGACGATCCTTGGTTGCGATGGCGTTGTGCGCGATGGCCTGGGTAGGCGTGGCCGCCGGGCGCGTGCAGCGCGTCGAGCCGCAATGAGCGCGATGACCCCCCATGCGTTGGAACGGGGTTACAGGCGGATCGGGCGCCCGGTTTTGAGCGACTGCCCCGCTGCCTCGGCGAGCGCGAGCGCGGCGACGCCGTCGTCGTAACCGGCGAGGGGAGAGCCGTCGCCGGCGATCAGTCCGGCGAAGTGATCCATTTCAGCCCGGTAGGCGTCCTCATAGCGATCGAGGAAGAAGTTCATGAAGCGGCCGGCGCGCGCCCGAGATCCAGGCCGATCGGTTTCTCGCAGAAGATCGCCTTGCCGGCGGCTTGCGCCTGCAGGCAATAGTCAAGGTGAGTGTCCGTCGAGGTGGCCACGACGATGCCGCAGACATCGTCCGCTGCCAGCACCTCGGCAAAGGTGGCGACCGCCGCCCCGGTCTCGGCCGCAATCGCTGCGGCGTTCTTCGCATTGGGATCCACCACGTGGCTGAGCATGAGCGCGGGATGGGCGCACGCGTTCGCGGCGTGAATCCGCCCGATCCGACCCGCGCCGAGCAAAGCGATTTTATGCGTCGTCCTCAACGGTTCCCCCAAGTGGCGCTTGCCGGCCGGTCAGGCGCGGGGTTTGCGGCCGGATCTTATGG
>Ga0307373_10014736_pt1 | contig 10713 bp, 8 predicted proteins | sample OX2MG_FD_202534 | JGI IMG/M metagenome (GOLD analysis project Ga0307373, IMG submission 202534) | Soil microbial communities from Risofladan, Vaasa, Finland - OX-2 | ecosystem: Environmental > Terrestrial > Soil > Coastal area > Acid sulfate soil | place: Finland: Risofladan, Vaasa | collected...
CGTGCCGAATGTCGAAAGCGCCCCGCTGGCCGAGGTCTCATTGCCAAGCGAGTCGTAAGAGTACGTCGTCACGGGCTGCGTGCCGCCGGTCGTGGGGGCCGGTTGCGTGAGCGTCGTGACCTGGCCGTTGGAATTGCGGGCGTAGGTCGTCGTCTTGCCGGCGGCATTCGTGAACGAGGTAAGGTTCCCGAAGGCGTCGGTCTGGTAATCGGACGTGTTGCCGTCGGCGTCGGTGGTCGTGGGGACGACGCCGGTGTCCAGCATGGCGCTGGGTGCGCCGCTCGAGCTCGAGCCGCCGAAGCCCATGCCCTGCTCGCTGGCCGCCGACGTGCTCGCCCCGCCGGGCAGCGACGTGCCGCTGATCGCGTGGGCGGTGGAGAGTGTGTACGTGGTCACCGCTCCCATCGGGTCGGTAACCCCTGTGAGGTAGTGCCCGGTCGAGTAGGCGTATTGCCATTCGGGCGCGCCGCCGCCGGGGTTGGGCGACGTGATCGACGTGAGATCAGCGCTACTGTGCGCGACGCTCGTGACGTTGCCGGCCATGTCGGTGATCGAGCTGAGCAACCCCGATGTGTAGCCGAGGCTCACCGAGCGGCCGAAGGTGTCGTCGATCGAGGTCAAAAGGCCGCTCGACCAGTTGTACGTGTTCGTCAGGCCGGTGCGCGCGACCTCGCTGGTTTCGTAGCCCGATGAATTGAAGTGATAGGTCGTACCGAATGGATCGACGAGCTGCCAGCCGCCAGAAACCGACGTGAGCGTGCTGTAGGCGAAGGGGCCGGCGGGGCTGGTGTAGCTGCTGCCTGAGTCCTGCGTGAAGTACCAACCGTTGCCGTCGCCCGGGGTGAGCAAGACGCCCGCGGCAACGCCCGTGGCGCTGTTGGAATAGAGGTGCATCACGCCCGGGATGTCCCAGCCGGCGCCGGCCGGGCCCGCCGCGTCGTTGACGACGTTCAACGTGCTGCTGATCGTGGAGGGCGCGCTCATGTTCGGCGAGTCGATCGAGAGGCTGTAGGCGTAACACCCGGTCGCCAGCGACGAGGCGTCGAAGGGGACCGCCACGTGGATCGTCGAACTGGACCCGTTGAGCGAGCTGAGCGAGTAATAGACGGGCGATTGCGCCACGCCGTTGAATGTGAGGGTCGCCGTGACCGTTTCCGTCTGCGTGGGCGCGGTGGGGAGGCTGGTGGTGAAATTTCCTTCGATGGTGGGCGTGGGATGGGCGGCCGTCTGGTTGTATTGCAGGGCCAGGTCGTCGACGCCGGCGGGGATTTCGTTGGTCGATTGGCCGCCGGCGCCGCCGATGATCGGCCGGCGGACGCCCACGACGTCGACGGGCGGCTTGGTCTCGTTGACGGCCGAGGTCACCGAGTACTCGACGTTGATCGTCGCCGTGGCGTGGTTCGAGGTACCAAAATAGTTGTCAGTGGCGTCAAAGTAGAAGCTATCGGCCGCCGTCCCCAGGATGCCGCTGCCGGGCGCGTAGCTGAACGAGCCGTCGGAGTTGAAGGTAAACGAAGTGTAGTGTTGGGGCAATCCGGTGTCATGGGCGGTGTAAGGGGGCGTGCCTCCCGTGGCCCCGTTCAACACGCCGTTGGCGGCGTTGACCGTGAGCGTCGACCCCGCCATGGCGACGTAGGTCTGGTTGTCGACGGTGATCGACAGCATCAAGCGGTCTTCAAGCCGCTGGGGGCAAATCGAGAGGCCGAGCTTGCGGCGGCCCGCGCGCTCATTGCGCTTCATTTTCCGTTTTTCGTGATTGAGCCAGAACATGGTTGGAAGCCTCGTCAGAGGGTGAGGGAGAAAGGGCAAGGGGCAAAGTCACAAGTTAAAGGTTAAGAGTCGGGGATGGCCGAGGGCCTGATGCGTGCGGGGAGTCGGGGTCAGCAGGAGGCGTTAGGCGTTAGGCGTCGGACGGGCGCCTCCCATCCGTGTTGATCAGTGTTCATTCGTGGCTAAACTCCGAGGGTTCGGTTTCGATCGCGGACGGTGAGGGGTTGTCCGGGTCAACTTCGCGCGGAGAGTTGACATTTTGTCCGCCCTGTCCTCCCTCCAATGGCTGGTATTGATCGAGAGAGCGGATTTCCCCCAGGAGCGCGGTTTTCCAACCGAGGGAGCGGACTTGCTGAACAGTCACCTGCTGAACAGTGAATTGCGGCACAGCGACGCCTGCGAACTCGTGTTTGGCGCCTCCCGGCGATGGCGCGCGCATCGTCCCGCTCCACGCTTCTTGTCCCAAAGCCCATCGCGTTTCGCCGTTGGCGACCGTGATCGAGCGCACACGCGATCGCCGTTTCGCGCGCTCGACGGTGGCCCACGAGTAGCCGTCGCCGCGCGCCGCGGTCTTGAGGTCACTCAGCGTCCGGGGGCCGTTTCGCAGCTCGTCGCGGAGCCACTCGGCCGCCGAACGGCGCTCCTTGGCCGCCAGGCCGAGCGCGAGGCCGCCGCAATCGGCGCCCTCGCCCGGCTCGACGCGCCATTCGACACCGGGCGCCGCGCCCGCCGGGCCGCGGCGAAATCGAAAAACCAGCGCGGCCGTGTCGCCGACGCAGCGCAAAGGATCGAGCGACCGGTGTTCCGGGAGCGTGTCGTCGCGAAGGACGACAAAGGAGCACAAAGCGGCGACGCAGGAAGCCAACGCGCCGAGCGCCCGGTTCGACGGATTGGCGACGCCGGGCAATCGCACTACGGCCAGCACCGCCACACCGAACCGCTCGGCGAGGCCCTCCAGCGATTCGAACAGACGCGTGCTTACGTCGTCGAGCTCGCCGTCGCGCCAGAGGCCGACGCGCAGAGCGTCGAAAACGACCAGGCGGCAGCCGCGCAGGCGCGCCAAGGCCTCTTCGACCTCGGCCAACTCAAGGCGGTGATCGGCGTCCTGGACCAAGGGTATCGCGAGGCAGCGGTCGAGCGAGGCCTCGACCGCGGCCAACCGCGGCGCCAGCCGTTTGCGCGTGGGCCCGTCGGCGACGAACAGCACCTGGCCGGCGGGGCGCCAAGGCGCGCCAGAGGGCTGGTCGGGAAACGGCATGCCCGTCGAGACGCGCGAGGCGACTTCAAGCGCGACTGCGGTGGCGCCGGCTTGCCGCGAGGCACAGGCGATGGTGAGACCGCGTGTCGCCACCCGGCTGGGCCAAAGCCACTCGGTTCCCTCGGCGATGTCCTCGCCCAGCGCGAGCGGCGACAAGTTCGCACGGGCTGGAGGACCATCGCATAGCAAGCCGGCGGGCCGCGGCGCGGCGGCAATTTCGCCGATCGTCGCGCGCTCGTCCGTCAGCCCCCCGTCCCGTTCGAGTTGGGCCATGCCCGCCGCGTCACGGATGCCGTGTAAGGCGCCGACGTTTTCAATCAATGAAACCTGCATGTCTTAGTTCCTTATGTGCGCTACACGGCGTGTCTTGGCCGTTGCGGGGCGCATGGCGCATCGCCGTGCTTCCCGGTTCTTGATCGCAGCCTCGCTCGGGCGGCCGACACGGTGACGCGCGGTGACGCGAAGTCGAAACAGACGTGCCGATGAGGAGGCGGACGCCACCCGTCCCTGGTGGGCAGTGCCCACGATCTGGCCGCGAAAATCGAATCGCTCTACAATTGGGAGCGGGGAGCGGGGAGCGGGGAGCGGGGAGCGGGGAGCGGGGAGCGGGGAGCTTTCGCTTCCACCTCGCAACCACGCCAAGATTTGTGGCGAGTCAACATGCCGGCGACTCCGACGGGATCCACAAGAAATCAGCATAGCGATCGCCACGTGGGTTACAAGCGCCAAATTCGAAATATTTTCTTGGGGATCGGCGCCATGCGGCGTTGGCGATGCGTCTTCACTCGTACCGTCGCCAAAGGCGTCGCCCTGCTTTCGCTTTTCCGTCGTTCGCCCGCCCGGTCGCCCAGGTGAGAATTCGTTCGTCCCGGCGCGGCAATGCTTACGTTTCCACGCGGAGCGTGGAACGAGGACCTCAAATTGCCGGAATACTCTTCGAGTGAGTGGCCCTTGGCAGATCCCTCTGAAAAAGGCTATACCTTTCGTAGCTGGGCTCGCGAGAGTTCAGAGCGTCGCAATGGCACAGAACTTCGGAATTCTCACGAATTCCGCTACACCTGGCGGCTCGCGGGGATCGTTGCTGATGGAATCGACAGAATCGTTGCAGGCCGTTTTGGATCGTGGCCGCGAGCGCCAGCGAGCGGGCGACTTTCCCCGGGCGGAACAGGCCTATCGCCAGTTCCTTGCCGTCGATCCCTCGAACGCCGAAGTCTGGTACCTGCTGGGTCAGGTCGGCCAGTCCCAAGGCAAGCTTGACGAGGCGCTGGCCAGCTTCCAGCAAGCCGTGGCCATCAAGCCCGACTTCGCGGCGGCCCATAACAGTCTTGGCATCGCGCACGTTGGTCGGCGCCGGCTCGACGAGGCGGCGGCCTGTTTCGAGCGGGCCGCGAAGACCAAGCCCGACTTCGCCCACGCTCATAACAACCTGGGCAACGTTCGCAAGGAACAAGGCCGGCTCGACGACGCGCTGGCCAGCTACCAGCACGCCGTGCGACTCAAGCCCGACTTCGCCGAGGCCCACAACAACCTGGGTAGCCTGTTGCTCGGGAAGGGGCGATTGGACGAGGCGGCCACTTATTGCCGTCAGGCGCTGGCACTCAAGCCCGATCTGGCCGACGCTCACAATAACCTGGGCGCCGCTCTGGCCGCGCAGGGCAAGCACGAGCCGGCCGAGGCCTGCTACCAGCAAGCGCTGCGGCTTCGCCCCGAGTTCGCCGAGGCGCGCAACAACCTGGGCAACGCGCTGCGCGAGCTGTGCCGCCATGCGGAGGCGGTCGCCAGCCTGCGCGAGGCGGTGCGGCTCAAGCCCGACTTCGCCGAGGCCCACGGCGGACTGGGCATGGCGCTATTGTCCCTCGGCGATCTCGAAGCGGCCGCGGCCAGTTGCGCGCGTGCGATCGAGTTGAAGCCGAGCATGGCCCAAGCCCACGTCAGCTTGGGGTTCGTCTTCTCCGAGCTGGGGCGGCTCGACGACGCGCTGGCAGAGTACGAACGGGCATTGGCCATCGAGCCGGACATGGCCGACGCCCGCAAGAACCGGTCGCTGGTTTGGCTTTTGCAGGGTCGGCTCGCCGAAGCCTGGCCCGAATACGAAGCTCGCTGGAAGGCGCCGGAGCTGCCGCCGCGCCCCTTCCGCCAGCCGCTCTTGGACCCCTCCGCGCCGGGGTTGGCCGGCAAAACGGTGCTTTTACACGCCGAGCAGGGGTTGGGAGACACCTTGCAGTTCATCCGCTACGCGCCGATGGTCCGCGAGCGCGGCGGGCGTGTGGTCGTCGTCTGCCAGAGGCCGCTGGTGCCTCTGCTGTCCGCATGCGCCGTCGGTATCGACTCCGTAGTAGCGCAGGGCGATTCTCTGCCGGCCTTCGACCTGCATGCCCCGCTCTTGAGCCTGCCAAGAATCTTCGGCACGACGCTCGACAATGTTCCCGCCAATGTACCCTACATCCTCCCCGACCCGCGGCTCGTCGAAACATGGCGCGGGGAGCTCGCTGCCTTCCGCGGACTCAAGGTGGGCATCGCCTGGCAAGGCAGCCTCAAGTACCGTTGGGACCGCAAGCGTTCGGTTCCATTATCGCGGTTCGAGCCCCTGGCCCGGGTGCCCGGCGTGCAGCTCTTCAGCTTGCAAAAGGGGTACGGCAGTGAGCAATTGGCGCAGGCAACGAGCCGTTTTCCGGTGGTGGATCTTGCGCAGCGGCTCGATGAAGCCGCTGGTCCGTTCATGGACACCGCCGCGGTGATGAAGTGCCTCGACCTGGTGATCACGACCGATACGGCGATCCCGCACCTGGCGGGCGCGTTGGGTGTGCCGGTCTGGTGCGCGGTGTCGTACATGCCCGACTGGCGCTGGCTGCTTGATCGGGACGACAGTCCTTGGTACCCCACCGTGCGTCTCTTCCGCCAGACGAGCCTGAGCGACTGGGATGGGGTCTTCCGCCGGATGGCCACGGCGCTGGCCCAAGGGCGTTCGCCGGGCGGGCCGCGACCAATCACGGTCGAGGTTGCTCCCGGCGAGCTGCTCGACAAACTCACGATCCTGCGGATCAAGGGCCGCCGGATCACCGATCCGGCCCGCTTGCAAAACGTGCGGGCCGAGTTGGACGTGCTCGAAGCGGCCCGTGCCGCGTCTCTGGGCGATTCGGCCGAGCTGACCGACTTGACGGCGCAGCTTACCGCGGTCAACGAGTCCCTTTGGGACGTCGAGGACGAAATCCGCCTCTGCGAGCGAACGGGCGACTTCGGGGCGCGCTTCGTGGAGTTGGCCCGTAGCGTCTACCATCGCAACGACCACCGGGCCGCGGTCAAGCGGCGGATCAACGAGTTCCTGGGATCGAAGTTGATCGAGGAGAAGTCGTACGCGGCATATTGATACGGCGCGCCGATCGCAGTAACTCCGTGTGGTCGAACCCATTGAAACAACGCGTTTCGAAGCGTACCATGCATTGGTGATCGTGGGCCGACTGTCGCGAGATTCGTCATGCATTCAACATCGGAGTCATGCAAGCAGTGCGACGCATGCGTTGTGCTCCAGTATCCTGACGCGCGTATTCTTGACTGGGCGCGACGGAACTCGACCAATGGCGGCCTGATCGCCAAGCAAGGTGAGGGCGAAGACGCCGTTTGGACTGAATTGATTGTCGAGACGTGGGACAGCGGCACGGTTCACGTCCACATCGAGCGTTGCCGCGCTAACTTGGGAAATGGGGCCGAAGTCCTGTGCGAGTTGGGCGAAATCGCCGCACGAATTACGGAGTTCATCATCGTCGCGCCGATGGCGGCCCCCTGCGCCGCAATGAAGAACGTGTTGAAATTACTCGCGGACGGCGCCGAGCCGGAGGATGTCGCGGCGGCCAAGGGATTGAAGCGATTGACCCCTCCGAATTCAGTGCTTCTTGAGTTGGCCAACCAAAGCCAGCCGCCGCCGGAACTGCTGGGATTTCAGGAGGAGCGACCCTGGTGAGAATCCACGAAATCAAGAAACTCGACGTAGACTTGCCGACGTGCCATCGTTGACTCAAGGTCGAATTGTGTGGGTGGAAATCGCCGATCCTGGCGGCAATAACTTCTATCACCGCCCGGTCATAGTCCTGACTTCCGATGACGAAATCGTGTTCAGCGACACCCTCGTCGGCGTGGTTGCTTCCAATACTGCCGCAAATATTAATCCACGGCCTGACGACTACATCGCGATTCCGTACCACCCCGCTGGAAACTGTGGGACTAAATTGAAGAAACCCACGGTCGCCGTTTGCAATTGGATCGTCAAAATCGAAAAGTGCAATATTGCTCCAGGATGTATGGCCGGCGTCGTGCCACCGCGAATCTTGAAAGAGATCCTGGAACAAGTCGCCAAAAGGACAGTCTGAATGACCAATTCCCCAAATCCCATCATCGTCGGCGCCGGCCACTATCGCTACCAGGTCCAAGTGGGTTGGGAGCAACTGCCGACGGGCTGGAGCTTCGTCGAGGTGGCGGGCGTGGCGACCGATTCAGCGGACCGCGTCTACGTGTTCAACCGCGGCATGCACCCCGTGATCGTCTTCGATCGTGACGGCCGCTTTATCGCCTCGTGGGGCGAAGGATTGTTCCAACGCCCGCACGGAATCGCGATCGGTCCCGACGACGCCGTCTATTGCACCGACGACTTGGGACACGTGGTCCATAAATTCACGATCGAAGGCAAGCTTCTGGAAACACTGGGCACGCCGGGCAAAGCCTCCGAGACCGGCGCGGTTGGATTCGACTACCGGACGGTTCGCCAGGCCGGCCCTCCCTTCAACCTGCCGACAAACGTGGCCTTCGCGCCCGACGGTTCGCTTTTCATCAGCGACGGGTACGGCAATGCGCGGGTCCACCACTTCTCCGTCGGAGGCAAGCTCTTGGCTTCGTGGGGCGCGCCGGGCGAGGGGCCGGGGCAGTTCAATGTGCCGCATGGCATCGCCGTCGACCGTCAATCGCGCGTCTACGTGGCCGACCGCGAGAACAGCCGCGTCCAGATTTTCACGCGCGACGGCGAGTTGCTAGGCATCTGGACCGACGTCGCGCGGCCCATGCAGGTCTTCGTCGGCCCGGAAGGCCAGGTGTTCGTCGCCGAGGTCGGCTGGCGTGCCGGCCGTTTTCCGTGGCAGACGCCTCCCCCGGGAGAGGTACCCGCCGCGCGGGTGAGCATTTTCGATTCCGAGGGCCAGTTGCTCGTCCGCTGGGGAGGTGAGGGCGACCCTTGCGCTCCGGGAGAGTTCTTCGCCCCGCACGATCTGGCGATGGACTCGCGCGGCGACCTTTATGTCGGCGAGGTCGTCATGTCGGCCGGCGGCAAACGCGGCGAAGTGCCCGCGAGCTGCCATGCGCTGCAGAAATTCGTGCGGGTCGATGCGTAATGAAAGCGACGGGACTCCATTGAGCAAGCCGACGGCATCTTGAGCCATCGGCGAAATCCGCCGCTAGTGGATTGGCAACGGCGCCGAATCGCCCAAACCGGGAAGCGCGGCCGCGAGCCGTTGAAAGCGGAATCGGGCTACGCTGGCTGCATGCGCACCATGCCACCGGCTCGCCCGGTGGTCCGTGACGTTGGCTGCTAAAATAGCGTAACGTACCCTCTCTTCCCCCGTCCGCCGGCCCCTCGCTGCCGAAGGCAGCGAGGGGCCGGTGTCTGCGAGAAGGCCAAGAAATGGAAGAAGGGCAGGCCGTTTGTAGAAAGCCAGCGTGAAACTCCATCGGGCAAGCCGATGGCATCTTGGCGCATCCCGCTTTGTCGAAATGCAAAAACATGCTAGGTCCAACGCGTCGGCGGCTCGGGAAGGTCCGTGAGCCGTAGCTCACACCGCACCGCGCGCTGCACCTGGGCCTTGCCGGCGCGGCCGGTGCCAGTTAGGATTTTCTTCAGCTCCGCGGCGCAGTAGTGGCGCGGCTAGGCAGATCACGCCGCGATCATGTCCCATCAAGATCAGGCCAATAACTCCGATGAGCACGCACGTTTCACATCCTGTTTCGCAGAAAATCCTCTCACGGGTTCTAAAGCGGCTTGCGAAGGATAGTAGGGTCTTCGTGACACCCACACGGAATTCCTTCCGCTACCGCTGCATTCTCGATCAGCTAAAGAAGGGCATTGGTGTGGCGGCACCGGGCGACGTGCTCACGACCCTATCGCAGAGCACGTTCGGAAAGCCCGACATCAAGGCGTTTGCGCAGTGCGCGAGCCATAGGGATTTCAAATCCATGTCCCTGTGGGCGGCAGGCTATTTCAACGGGGCGGCCCGGCCCGCCCAAGTGACGACCGGTTCGACCTGAAACGGAAGCGCGATCACCATCTGGCTCGCAGGTCGCTCCGTCGCAGGGGACATGGCCGTTTCAGGCCAAGCGCCGTCGAACCTCTTCCAGTGAAGTCACTTGTCCGTGATCCGACTCGGCGTGGCGTTCTTCGACCAGCTTGCGGAAGGAGTCGTTCTCCTCAATCAGGCGTTCGACGAACTCGGCATCGTCTGTACGAACCGGCAGCATTTCAAAGGCCAGTTTGCCATCCACGGTCACGACGACGGGCGATGATTGGCATTCCCGCGCATATTGTTCAAGATTCGTCTGTGCCTCTTTCAGGTCGATCACTTTCATGCTCTGCGTACTCCTGACCCTGGACCAACAATAGCCCACCACCCACGCCAGCGGCGGCGCCCACTTACGCTCTCCGTCTTCTCGCCAGTGCCGACCACTCGGGCTGCAAATAATAGTGGCACAGCGCAATGGCCAATGCGTCGGCGACATCGGGCGGTTCGGGAAGTTCCTTCAGCCGCAGCTCGCGCTCGACGGCCCGCTGCACCTGGGCCTTCCCGGCACGGCCGTTGCCGGTGAGGATTTTCTTTACCTGGGTGGCGCTGTAATGGACCACGGGAATCCCGGCCTGCGCCGCGGCCAGACAGATCACGCCGCGCGCGTGCCCCATCAAGATCGACGTCCGCGGGCGCTTGTAATGCCCGTAAAGCTGCTCCAGGGCCATGGTGCAGGGTTTAAGGTTGGCGATCACCTCGGTCACACCCGCATGGATTTCGGCCACGCGGGCGGTCAACGAGTTGCGCGTCCGGCCGCGGACCACGCCCGCCTCGCACAGGCGCGGCCCTCCCGCCGCCACCTCCAACACACCGTAGCCCGTCGTGTTCAGCCCCGGGTCGATGCCGAGAATGCGTGGTTTGTCATTGGTCATTTGTCATTTGTCATTGGTGAGTGGTATTCGTCGCCTTGTTCCCATGCTCTGCGCGGGAACTTAAAATCGGCCGCTCCGCGGCCAGTGGGACGCGGAGCGTCCATTCGATCCGTTCCCACGCAGAGCGTGGGAACGAGGAGTCATCCTCAACAAATGACAACTGACAAATGACAAATGACTAATTCTGCCTCGCCCACTCGGTGCCCGTCGGCCGGTCTTCGAGCGTGATCCCTAGCTCCGAGAGTCCCTTGCGTATCTGGTCGGCCATGGCGAAGTTCTTGCTCTTACGGGCTTCGGCACGCACGTCGATGACCAGCGCCATCAGCTTTCCGACCAGGTCGTCTGCGCCGGCGGCTTGAGGTGTATCGATCAGCCGGCCGAAGAGGCCCAGGATGGCGGCCAACTCGCGCAGGACTTTGGCTCCGTACCTCAGGCCCTTACGATGCTCTGGTAGCCAGCGCTGAGCTAACAATTCGTCCGGCGTCGCATTCGCGCT
>Ga0307373_10014737_pt1 | contig 10713 bp, 11 predicted proteins | sample OX2MG_FD_202534 | JGI IMG/M metagenome (GOLD analysis project Ga0307373, IMG submission 202534) | Soil microbial communities from Risofladan, Vaasa, Finland - OX-2 | ecosystem: Environmental > Terrestrial > Soil > Coastal area > Acid sulfate soil | place: Finland: Risofladan, Vaasa | collected...
CCCGCGTACGATCCCGCCAGATCCGGGGATCGTACGTCGTGGCGCTGGAGTCCATCAATCTCTCCCAATGATGCACCGCCTCTATCCAACGGGTGGTACCCGAGCGTGAACGCATTGATAAGCTGTGAGTGCGGGCGCCGTGACCGGTGTACTGCACCCCGCGCAGCAGTTCGCCATTGGTGATGCCGGTAGCGGCGAAGAACACGTTATCGCCGCCCACCAGGTCATCGGTCGTGAGCACTCGCTGGAATTCTTGCTCCGGCAGGCCCGCCGTGATCGCCGCCTGTTTCTCTTCGTCGCTCCGCGGCCAGAGCCGGCATTGGATTTCGCCGCCCAGGCATTTTAGGGCGCCGGCGGCCAATACCGCTTCAGGCGCTCCGCCGATCCCCATCAGCATATCGACGCCCGTGTAGTCCTCCATGGCGGCGGTGAGCGCGCCGGCCACGTCGCCATCGGTGATCAACTTCAGGCGGGCGCCGGCGGCGCGGATCGCGGCGATCAGGGTATCGTTCCGAGGCCGCTCCAGCACCACCACCGTCAGGTCACTCACATCGCAATCGCGCGCCACGGCGAGCGCGGCCAGGTTCTCGGCGGGGCTTGCATCGAGATGGACGCGCCCCTTCCCGGCCGGTCCCACGGCGATCTTGTCCATATACATAATGTGCGGCGGGTAATACATGGTGCCGCGCTCGGAGACGGCTACCACGGCAAGAGCGTTGGGCAACCCCTTTGCCAAGGGGCGGGTGCCGTCGATCGGGTCCACCGCCACGTCCACGCGAGGCGGCCGTCCATCGCCAATTGTTTCGCCGATATAGAGCATGGGCGCTTCGTCCTTTTCGCCCTCGCCGATCACCACCACCCCATCCATCTCGATGGACGAGAGGGCATAGCGCATGGCGTCCACGGCGGCCTGATCGGCCGATTCCTTCGCCCCTTTGCCCATCCAGCGGCCGGCGGCCAGGGAAGCGGCCTCGGTGACGCGGACGATTTCCAGTCCTAAATTACGATCAAGACTATCGCTCAAGATCCTATCCTCTCCACGGGCCGCGAACGCTCACGAGAAACCTTCCCGGCATCGGCTCCCATGGGCGGCACACGCGGCAATCCTGCCATGAACCCTGGGAACATCCGAAACGAGGTCTAGCTGCCGGCGCCTAGCGCGATTCCAACGCCAGGACAGCGCACGCACTGGCGGTTGGATTGGGGCTCGCGCGCGACCTCCGGTGATGTGAGGGTTGGCAGCGGGGAGCGTGTTTAGCTTTGGCAAATTATAGGCAGAGTCTCGCCAATATGTCAAGATGGGCGCTTACCCGCTTACGTATATGGAGGCGGGCCACGCTCGGCTGGAGGCCGGCGCGCTCCCGATCGGGCTCGCCTATTGGGTGCGCAAGGACCGGGTTGCTGATAGCGTATCGAGTTCTTCGTCTGGTAAGGAAGGGCGGCTTTGCGGATGGGCAACCTCTCGTAGCATGGGAAAGGCATGCGTGTCGATCCGCCGCATGTTCAGGGCGGCCCACCTGCGCTGCCTCAGGCGGCGCCGTTCGTCGCGGAAGGCCCGCAACTCGTCCAGCAGCAGGCGTGGATGCAGCAAAAGTGAGCCAGTTGTCGTTTGCATAGGGTAACCCCCTTGGCCCGCACCGTACCTCCCACCAGCGCGATGCGTCTTAATATATTGTGGCACGTGTGCATTACCATGTCGACCTGCATGGTGTGCAACGCTGGATTTACGGGGCCGTGGGGTATTCCCGTGAACATGAAGCTCCCAGACGCCCTGCCGCCGGTGGATTGCACGTGGATTCCCTGTCGACCTATCAACCACATTCAGGGATGACGAATGGCGATTGATCCCGTCCATGGAGCAGTCTCGCGCGAAAGAGAATCGTGCTACCCTATGCGAGAGAGGGCCAGCACCATGATCGAAGCACGGACGCGCCGGGACGAGGACGATCACGCCTTCCTGCTGACGTTTATCGACGATACGGAGGAGTCGCCCTGGATGGTCGCCTCGGACTACCATCTGCTGGCCCTGAACGCGGCGGTGATCCCCACCCGGACCTACCTGGGCCGCCGGCGGCCCGACCTCTATGTGAGCGGGGAACTGGTGGTCCGTTACCCCAAGCCGGATGGAAGCAGCGGCCAGGTGGGGCCGGATATGCTGGCCGCCTACGCCCCCCGTCACCTGCGGACCTCTTTTGACGTGGCCAAGGAGGGGGCCTTCCCCGCCTTCGTCCTGGAGATTGTCTCCCCCGAATCGGATCGGCGGGACAAGCAGGACAAGGCGCGGCTCTATGACCTGCTGGGCGCGCGGGAGTGAGAGCGCGGGAAATCTCTCCTCAGTCCCGTGCCAGGCCAATAAGAAGCTCCACGATTACGACATCGCGCCAGATTCCATCCAGTTGGGCATGGCGCCGATAGAGCCCCACCTCGCGGAAGCCCAGGCGGGCGCAAAGGGCGCGGCTGGCCCTGTTCTCGGGGAAGACGCGCGAGACCAGCTTCCAGAAGCCGCGCTCCTCGCAGGCCGTGATCAACGCCGCCAACGCCGCTCGCCCTGCTCCGCTGCCCCGAACCGCGCGGTCGGCGTAGACCGAGAACTCGGCGATCCCGGCGTAGCAGGGACGGGAACGGTAGAGGCCGGCCCAGGCGACTGCTATCACCTGGCCTTCCCGTTCCGCCACCAAGGTAGGGTATTGGTCGCCCCGCTCGGCCAGGGCGGCCAGGATCTGCTCCGCGTCGCGGGGCTCCATCTCGAAGGTGGCTACCCGATCGGCGATACCCTGGCTGTAGATACGAGCGATGGCGGACGCGTCCTCCGGCCGAGCGTATCGGGTAGCGGTGGTCATACGCAGCAACTTTCGTCGCCGCAGGCGTTCGTGTCGGATGCCGCCGCCATGCGCAGGGAAAAGGCGGCGGTGAGCGGCTTGACGGCGCGAACGAAAGCGCTGGCCAGCTTGCCATCCTCGGCCTGCCAATCGGCGGGGAGGGTCGCGGGATCGAGCCCAGCCTCGGCGGCGGTGTAACGGCGGGTAATCTCCACCCCGACGCCGGTGAAACCGGCGCGGACCAGCAGTTCGGTATAGGTCTCAATGGGGAGCGCTCCGGCCAGGCAGCCAACCCAGGCTTCCATGTTCTGGCGCAGCGCCTCCGGGATCGGCCCATCGGCCACCACGTCGGAGACGGCGAACCGTCCCCCCGGTCGCAGGACACGGAATGCCTCGCCGAGCACCTGGCCCTTGTCGGCGGCCAGGTTGATCACGCAATTGCTGATCACCACGTCTACCGAGTTATTAGGTAGGGGAATATCCTCGATCCGCCCCCTGAGGAAAGCGACGTTACGGGCGCCGGATTGCTCTTTGTTCGCCAGGGCCAGGGCCAGCATCTCGTCGGTCATGTCCAGCCCGAAGGCGAAGCCCTCGGCGCCGACTCGCTTGGCGCTCAGCAGCACATCGATCCCGCCGCCCGAGCCGAGATCCAGCACCGTTTGCCCCGGCTGGAGATCGATCAGCGCCGTAGGATTGCCGCAGCCCAGCGAGGCTAGCACCGCCTCCTCAGGCAGATCAGCAGTCTCGCCGGTGTCGTAGAGACCGCCGCTGACCGTATCGCAGCAGCCGGAACCGCAACAGCCGCCTCCAGACTGTACGCGGAGGGCGGCGCCGGCGTAGCGCTCACGCACCCGCTCGGCAATGATCTCGGCGGTCGGAGTCGTCTCGGTGGTCATACTCGTCTCCTCATCGAAGATTGTCGATTGAAGTAGGCAAAAAAAGGTAGGGCCTATGGGAACTCGTTGATTGTAGCCAGGCGCCTCCTTCCACTGGGGGTGACGTGATAGAAGGCCCAGATGCCCTGCTTCGTGCAATCGATCAGCCCGGCCTGTCGGAGCAGGCGGAGGTGATGGCTGATCGTGGGCTGGTTCTGGGCGAAGCGGGGGGTGATGTCACAGACGCAGAGCGGCTCTTCCTGCTGGGCCAGCAAGTCGAGGATGCGCAGGCGGGTGGGATCGGCCAGCGCTTTCAGGTGCTCGGCCAGGGCTTCAGCGCGGGCAATCGGCAGGCTGGGTGGCTGGACGGGCGCGCAGCAGGGCTCGCCACGCTGGCGGAGCGGCAGAGGTTGGGCGGCGAGTTGTGTCTCCATACCGGGGAGTATAGAGAACCCATTGATAATTGTCAATGGGATCGGCAGCAGATCTTACCGTGACCTACCGCTCATCCTTTCAGCCGCGCAGCACGCGCACCTGTAACGCATCGAAAACGTACCAGAACTTGTGTGAGGGGAAGTAGCAACTCACGGTGATCTTGTAGATACCGGGTGTGTGGAACGTATGTTGGACGCCCATGCCTCGGCCCACCGTGCTGCCATCACCGAAGTTCCACCGCCAGGGCGTCTTGAACGCTTCCTGTGGGAGGGGCACGGCCCGCGCCAACTCGCTGAGCGTCTCGCCGCAGCGTACAGGCAAGGCTGAAGAACAGCGTACGGACTATGCTCCGCATCTATGTCCCCGTTTCGGTGCGGCGCCTTGGATTAGAATCCCGGCAGCCAATTCAGCCACCCTTGATGGGTGCTCGGGGCCAGCGCGCGTACACTCTGGGCGAATGGCGAATGTCGCCGCGCTGGCTGGTGAGTCGGTGTATGGAGCCACGCTCACGACTAACAAGGTCAGGGGGATGGAAGGGCCAAGCTTTCGCTGGACATAGGTCAGCTCTTTCCCGATCACCGGGCAATCCTGGGTGCAATGGGAATCAAGGAAGGTCATCACCACCACCCGGCCACGAAAGGATTGTGGTCCCCGCAGCCGTCCCGTTTGGTCCGCCAAGAGAAAGTTGGGCGCCCATTTGCCGTGGTCGGGGATCACCACCTGGCCGCTCAAGGGCGGGATGGTTTGGGCGAAGGCATGAAGCGCCAAGCCGGCGAGCAGCACGACGCACACAACTCCCCCGAGCACGAGTTGCAGTCGAAGTAGGCAATTAGCGCACATGAATCAGCGCGGCGCTATTCCCCCGCCACCGGGTATCCTGCCCGCGCCTGCCCCGATCCCCGCGGATGCACCTCCGGCTTCCACCTGGATCGCCACCGCTGGCAAGCCGTGGGCCAAGGGCAAGGACTACTGGCGTCACCAGTCCCTCGCCCACCCCCGTTCCGCCTGAACTCCGCCCCACCACAAATATGAGGTGGACCCCTATCACGCTCGCCGCTACCCGGCAGTGGCCGCACACCGTATAATGACGGCCATGCGCTCCGCCAAAGGCAAAGTAGATGGCCGCCTGATGCAGCAGGCGAATCGTGCCCTGGTGTTGAACTTGGTGCGAACCCAGCCCACCCTGTCGCGTGCGGCGATCGCCCGCCAAACCAGCCTCAGTCCCGCCGCCGTTTCCGGCATTGTCGACCACTTGGTGCGCGAGGGTTGGGTCAAGGAGGTGGGAGCGGCGGTTACCGGCAACGTGGGCCGGCGGCCCCTTCGGCTGGCCTTTGTCCCCGAGGCCCGTCTGGCCCTCGGCATTGACCTCGACCTGCGCGAGGTGAGCGCGGCGTTGGTGAACCTAGGCGGTACGCCTCGTGAGGTTCACCGATCGCCCGTGCCGCCAGGCGCTGAGCCGCCCCTGGTGCTGGATCTGGCGGCGGAGTTGGCCCGCGGGGTGACGCGGGACGTTCCGCCCGGCCAACTGCTGGGGATCGGGATGGCGGTGCCGGGGATAGTGCAGTGGCCGGAAGGAATCAATCTGTTCTCCCCCAACTTTCACTGGCGGGACGTGCCGGTGCGAGCGATGATGGAGGAACGGCTGGGCGGCGTCGTGTTGGTCGATAATGAGGTGCGCGCCCTGGCTCTGGCGGAGCATCAGTATGGGGTGGCTCGGTGGGCGCGCAACTGTGTGTTTCTTGATGCCGGGACGGGAGTGGGCGGGGCGGTGATCCTGGAAGGACACCTTTACCGGGGCATGCATGGGGCGTCGGGAGAGTTGGGGCACACTACGGTTGAGCCGCGCGGGCCGATCTGCGGCTGCGGCAACCAGGGATGCCTGGAGGTATTCGCGTCCGAGGTTGGCCTGGAGAGGCGCGTGCGCGAGGCGTTGGCGGCTGGGCGCGCCTCAAGCCTGGCCGGGAGGCCGGAGTCCTGGACCGCTAGCGGCCTGGCGGCAGCGGCCCGCGCCGGAGACGCGCTGGCCGGCGAACTTCTGGAGCACGCGGCGGAGTATGTGGGCTTGGTCGTGGCTAACACGGTAGCGAATTGGGATCCCGAGTTGGTCGTGCTCAGCGGCTCGGTCATTCGGGATGGTGGTATTTTCGACCGCGTGCTGGCGTCCGGCCGCCGGTCGGTGCTTGAGGTGGCGCGCACGCGGGTGCGGATGGCGCCGGCGGTGATCGGGCCCAACGTGAAGATGATAGGCGCTGCCTCCCTGGTGATCACCGAGCACCTGGCGGCGCCGTTGTAGCGAGCGTGCCGCGTGCTAGGCAGCCGCCGGCCCGATCCCGACCTGGCCGGCCAGATAGAGTACGCTCAGCACGATCAGGATCGCCATCGTGGCGTAGGCAACCAGGTTAAACAAGCGCCCGTTCCGGTAGCTTCCCATCAAGTCTTTATTGTTGATCAGACGAATGATGAAGATCAGCAGGATCGGTAACATCAGGGCGTTCAGCACCTGAAGGTTGAGGAGCAACGGCACGATCGGCAGGTTCGGAATGATGGCGATCAGGGTGGCGATGACGATGGTGCCGGTGAAGATGCTATTGAAGATCGGCGCCTGAGCGAACGATTTCTCGGTGCCGCTCTCCAGACCGAAGGTCTCGCAGATTGCGAAGGCGGTGGAGAGTGGCAGCACGCCGGCCGCCAGCATCGATGCTCCGAAGAGTCCGATGGCGAAGAGGTTCTCCGACGCGCCGCCGGCCACCGACTTGAGGGCTACGGCAAACTGCTGCGGCTGGCTGATGTTGCTGTTCCCGGCGGGGCAGCCGTGGGCGCTACAAAGAGCGGTCCCCGTGGCGATAATGATGAATCCCGCCACGGCGATTGCGAACAGCGAGCCGCTGATCACGTCGGCGCGCGTGAAGGCATAGGTGCGAGGGGAGATGCCTTTGTCGACCACGGAGGAGGTAACGAAGAACTGCATGTACGGGCTAATGGTGGTGCCTACCAGGGCCACGACGGCGCTGATATAGGTGCTGGTCCAGATGATATTCGGCCGCGCGGTATCGTGGAGCACCCCACCCCAGCTCGTGCCTTTGAATGCCGCCACCACATAGACCAGGAAGACGAAGGACAAGGCCACGAAGACTTTCTCGATCATGCTGGAGGATCGTTGAGTCACGAGATACCAGAGGACGAGGGTGACGGGAGGCACCGCCAGCCAGGGAGGGATGCCGACGATTTGCGCGCACGCGGCCAGGCCGAGGAACTCGGAGACCGTGATCCCAGTATTGGCGATGAGTAAGCAGGCCATGGCCAGGCTGGTGGATCTCAGGCTAAACTGTTCGCGGATCAGATCCGACAACCCTTTGCCGGTGACCGCGCCCAGTCGCGCGCACATTTCCTGCACCACGATCAGGCTGACCGCCGTGATCAGAAGCGCCCACAGCATGTTGTAGCGGAACACCGCCCCGGCGCTGGCATAGGTGACCACCCCGCCGGCGTCGTTTCCGGCGCTGGCGGTGATCAGCCCGGGGCCCACCACGGCCAGGAAGGCAAAGACGCCGGTCCGCGGCAGCCGAGGACGGGGGAAACGCCGGCGGGTACGGTCCCCGCCGATGGAGGGTAGCCGCCCGCTGGTCCGTAACGATCTGGTCGTTCCCAGGCGCCGGCTCTCGCTGTCCCGCCGAGCATGATCGATCGCCGGCCGCGGCCGGTCTGGTGGGTCGGTCATGGCGCCATCCAATGGGCTGAGGGGTGGTCAGTCATGGTCTACGCGGGCCGTGCTCAGGCTACCATGCTCCGAAAGGGCATGTAAAGGCAGGCGGCGGGTCGGGTTGCGTTAGCGCATGTGATCGCGTTCGAGGGCGATATCTCCCTCAACCATCAGGCTGACCAGTTCGGGGAAGCCGACCTTGGGCTGCCAGCCCAACACCCGCCGGGCTTTCTCCGCGTCGCCAACCAAGAGATCGACCTCGGCTGGGCGAAACATCGCTGGATCCTGACGCACATAGTCCTGCCAGTTCTCAATCCCAATGTGGGCCAGGGCCAATTGCACGAACTCGGCCACGCTGTGGGTCTCGCCCGTGGCTACCACATAGTCGTCCGGCTGGTCCTGCTGGAGCATCAACCACATCGCCTCCACGTAATCACCGGCAAAGCCCCAGTCACGCTTGGCTTCCAGGTTGCCCAACGCCAGATGCGATTGGAGGCCCAGCTTGATGCGCGCCACGCCACGACTGATCTTGCGGGTCACGAATTCGGTCCCACGGCGGGGACTTTCGTGATTGAAGAGAATACCCGAGCAGGCGAAGATGTTGAAGCTTTCGCGATAGTTGACCGTGATCCAGTGGCCGTAGGTTTTGGCGACCCCGTAGGGACTGCGCGGGTGGAACGGGGTGGCCTCGCTTTGCGGCACCTCGCGCACCTTGCCGAACATCTCACTGGAGGATGCCTGGTAAAAACGGACATCCCGGTCGGTGTAGCGGATCGCCTCCAGCAGGCGGGTGACCCCGAGGGCGGTATATTCGCCGGTGAGCACCGGTTGGCTGAACGAGGTGGGGACAAAGGACTGCGCCGCCAAATTATAGACCTCGCTCGGCGTGGCCTGGCGTAGGGCCTGGACCAGCGAGTGCTGATCCAGCAGATCGGCGTCCACGATCTCGACATCGTTGAGAAGGTGTCGCACCCGCTCGTCGGCCAGCACGCTGGTGCGGCGGACCAGGCCGTACACAGTGTAGCCCTTCCGCAAGAGCAGCTCGGCCAGGTAGCTGCCGTCCTGGCCGGTGAATCCCGTGATCAAGGCGTTTGGCATGGTTTCCTCCCATGAGAATCGGGGGCGCGCCCGCGTGGGCGCCGCCTCATCTTAGCGGTTGGCTCGCCAATAGGCGAGGGTATCGACGACGGTTTGGCGGAGGGGAATGCTCGGCTGCCAGCCGGTCGCGGTGCGGAGCGCGGCGTTGTCGCCAAAGATCTCCGGCCGGTCGACGGGACGATAGAGGGCGGGATCGGTCTCCACGCGAATGGGGACGAGGCTGGCCCGCAAGAGCGCCTCCAGCAAGGCGCCAATCGGCGTAGGACTGCCGGAGCACACGTTATAGACGGCGCCCGGCGTTCCCTGTTCGAGCGCCAGGTGGTAGGCGCGAGCGACATCGCGCACATCGGTAAAGTCGCGCGCGGCGGCCAGGTTCCCGGTGGCCAGCACGGGGGGCGCCTCGCCCCGTTCGATCGCCGCCACCTGGGCGGCGAAATCGGCCAGGACAAACCCCTGGCGCTGGCGCGGTCCAATATGGTTGAAGGGACGGACCCGCACCACATGGAGGTCGAAGGCCAGGTAGTATTGGAGGGCCAGGAGATCGGCGGCGGCCTTGCTCACGCCGTAGGGATTGAGCGGGCGGAACGGTTCCTCCTCGGTCACCGGCATCCGGGCCGGATCGACGGCGCCATACACCTCTCCGCTACCCACCGCCAGGACCCGCGCGGCGGGCGCCTGCCGATGGACGGCTTCCAGCACATGCTGGGTGAGGAAGACGTTGGCCGCGAAGGTGCCGGCAGGGTCGTTCCAGGCGGCGCCCACGGCGGCCTGGCCCGCCAGGTGGAAGACCCGATCCGGGCGCGCCTCGGCCATCAGGGCCTCCACGGCCTCCAGCCGCCCGAGGTCGCACTGGCGCAGGGTGACGCCGGCAGGGACACCGGTGGCGGGGATCGGAGACAACGAGGCGCCGACTACCTCGTAGCCGGCGGCCAGGCACTCCTCTACCAGATGGCTACCGGCAAAACCGGTGGCGCCCGTGATCAGCGCCCGCATCACCATCTCCGCTGACTCGTGATTCCGGCCCGCGCCCCTACGCCATCCATGCATTTCCCATTCGCTCACCTTTTGACCGCCGGAATGCTACCACATCGGCTTACTTCCCCGTGAAGCTCCAGAGAACACAGGGATTGGGTGTGTAGTGTTTGACAGATCTCGAACCTTGAGAAGTAATCCAAGTGTAGCCTGGCTCCGTATAGATCATTAGAAGAATAAAGCGCATCCCGCGCCGGAGACGTCGCTATAGAGACGGACCTACCGGCCATGCTTTGGGGATGCCGGAGAGATGAGGGTATGATGAGCGCACCCGCATTCGAGGTGAAGCAGGCTGCCGCGGCGCAGCCGGACGACAGCACCATGCTGTACCTGCACGACATTAGCCGCTTGCCTCTGCTCACGGCCGCCCAAGAGCGCGCGCTGGGGGAGAGGATTGCCAATGGTGACGAGGAGGCGTTGAGCATCCTGGTGGAGTCGAACCTCCGCCTGGTGGTGAGCGTGGCCAAGCGCTATCGGAATGAGGGGCTGTCGCTCCTGGATCTGGTCCAGGAGGGGAATATCGGCTTGATCCGAGCCGCCCGCAAGTTTGACTATACGCTTGGCCATCGCTTCTCTACCTATGCTATTTGGTGGATTCGCCAGGCGGTGACGCGGGCCATCTCAAACCAGGGACAGACTATCCGCGTGCCGGTGCATGTTACCGAGGGGATTTCGCGGCTGCGGAGGAACGAGCAACAGCGGGAGGAAGATGGGGGAGAACTGCTGGAGGAGCAGGACGCGCACCTGCCATCGG
>Ga0307373_10014739_pt1 | contig 10712 bp, 9 predicted proteins | sample OX2MG_FD_202534 | JGI IMG/M metagenome (GOLD analysis project Ga0307373, IMG submission 202534) | Soil microbial communities from Risofladan, Vaasa, Finland - OX-2 | ecosystem: Environmental > Terrestrial > Soil > Coastal area > Acid sulfate soil | place: Finland: Risofladan, Vaasa | collected...
TTGCGGCATACAACGGCACGCGGCACCACTTCGGTCTCGACCTCAAAACGCCGCTGTCAGTATTAGCAGAGTGCGTCCAAGCTATTGATTAGAAAACGCCGGTCCTTCGCCGCACGCATGGGAAAACGAAGGGCCGCCCGGAGGGCGGCCCATGAAGATGGGATAACGGAATGTCAGATCCGCTCCCCGTTCTTCGCGCGGAGGCACTGGTCGAGCGCCTCGTACTCACGCGACGGCAGATACAGGAAGTAGCCGCCGCCGTTGCCCGTGTACTCGCGCGCGAACGCCGGCGCAGTCGCTCCGGAGAAGGTGAACGGGTGCACACGCTGTCCCGTGCCGATGACGATGGTGCCGATACCGCCTTTCGGATCAGTGAGGACGAAGCCCACTTGGGGAACCATGTCGTCGGAAGCGTCGGGCGGCAGGTACGTGAAGGTATGGCGGCTGCAGAAGCGGTACTTCCCAGGTTGGGAAGCCGCCATCTTCTGCTGTGCGGTCGCGAAGCTCTTCGCCGTCCACGATACGAGGGATTGGCGGCCGAGGACGCGCCCGTCGGCCGCGAAGGGGAGTGAAGCGAAGGTAAGCGCGAGCATCGCGCTGATGATGAGTCGCATGGGATCTCCTTTAGACGTTGTGGAAAACAACCCGTACTCCGGCGGCAAGCCTACCGCTCTTTCCAGAATAGTCAAACAACAATAGAGAAGCCGCCTGGCGGCGGCTTCATGACGTGTCGCGTTCCGCTAGGGCGTCACTGCTCTGGGCAGCCATGCCAAGGGAAGCTCTAACTGCGGCTCGTGCTCCAGAACGTGCGCGATACCTCGCGGCGCCGGCAGGTTCCCATACCTGAACCGCGCGTCGGCGAAGAGCTTGTCCGCAACGCCGATGAGCGTCTCGCGATCCCCTTCGTCCAGATCCCGGTCGCGCTCGATGGCGAGCCGGTAGTGATAAAGCTCGTTCAAGGCGATGAAGATGTTGTCCGCGGCCCTGCGCGGCCCGTCGAGCAACTCTCTCCGAGTCAGCGCCCCTACCGGAAGCTGTCCGGGCATCTCGGCCGCAGTGGCCCATCTCATGCCCACGTTCTTGAAGAAATCCTTCGCTCTCCTGCTCGCGTATCCATTCCAGGCGGGTAAGAGGATTCTCGCGAAGGCCAGGTAGACGAGCAGCATCACCGCCGTCGTCGCGACTGCGGAAAGGGTCGCGCCCTCGAGGCTGGCAAGCCATGACAGGCCGACGATGCCGCCGACGGACAGCGATACCGCGATGATCCAGGTTGGCGAATCATCGAGCTGATACGCGAGGAAGTTGAGGAAACGACGGACGGAATCGAACATGAGGCACCTCCTCCGATGAGCTCCCGGACGAACCGGCAGCGTTGATTAAAAACGAGCAACCGTGCTTGGTGTAGCACGTGCGCCGCGGCAGGGCAATCCGATAGTGCACAGGCGTATACTGGACGCATGATAAAGAAGAAGATAGGCAGGAAGTACGTCGTCGTTGGGGAGGCGAAGACCAAGAGCGGGAAGCTTCGACGGTTCGGCACGTATGCGACGCTCGCGGCGGCGAAGAAACGCCTCGCGCAAGTGGAATTCTTCAAGCACCGGGCGAAGACGAGATAAGAAAACCGGCGCGGTTGGACCGCGCCGGTATGCGTTCAAACCGAGTTCAGGCAGAGAACGATGTTCTCGCGTCGAGCTGCGCCTTGCGGCGCTGGCCCGAAACCGTGAGCCGATAGACGAACGTAGAGCGGCCGCCCGGGCGGGAGACGTTCGAAAAGTCTTCCCGGCTCCGGACGAAACCCCGCTCCTCGAGCCGCTCAAGCGCGTTAGACGCTTCGGGCGGATAGATTTCCCTGCGCCCGCTGCTCCGCTCCATCGCTTCCCGAACCTGGCTGGCGCTCATCCACCGGTCTTCGCAGGCGGCGAGCCATGCTTCATCCGCATCGTTCTCCACGCGCGCTCCTCTAATCGGTTGTGGTCGAAAGTGTTACCCCGTCCCTAATTAAGTACGGAAACGTCCGTTAGTCAATGCGCACCGCGCCTCGAGCGCCTGCTATGCTTACCTGCATGAGCCTGAAGACGTATGCGATCGCAATGGTGGCCGTGGCGGCCGCCATCGGTATCATCGCGGGACTTGTCATCGTCGGAACGCGCACGGTCGTCGCGCCAGCGGGCACGACCGCGACCTCGACCGGCGCCGGTGGCTTCGCACCGTACGACTCGGGCGTGCGCGGGACGGTCTCGCTCGGCCCCATGTGTCCTGTCGAGCGGATACCGCCCGATCCCGCGTGCGCGCCGAAGCCGTACGCGACGACGGTAACGGCGTACCGCGCCGGCAGTATGCAGGCGTTCGCGACGGGTGCGTCCGACGCCTCGGGCGCGTTCACGATATCGCTGCCGCCGGGCTCCTACACACTCGAAGCCGCGGGCGGGAAGCCCTTGCCGCGTTGCGCCCCGGTCACGGTGGAGGTCGGGCCGATGGGCTATGCGACTGCCGACATCTCATGCGACACGGGCATCCGCTAGGGAGGCGCATGCTACACTGAATCTTTCACGCCAACGTCGGAATCACATCATGATCGAGTGGAATAGGGTCACATGGTATTCGAAACTCATCGCCGTCATCGTCTTCGTCGGCACGTTCGTCATCGCCTTCGATCTCGGCGTCCAGTGGGAACAGATCCAGGTGCAGAACGCGCTCCAGGCGAGCTGGGACGCGAGCCAAGATGCCGGGGCGGGCGCGCACTGCGGCGGCTTCATCAAGGATGCGCCAACGTGCGCCGCGGGCTACCATTGCCAGCTGGACACGAGCCGGCCGGACATAGGAGGCACGTGCGTGCCTGACACGTCGACCTCGACGCCGTCCTCAGGCGGCGTCTCCGGCGCGCCGATGATTCCGGCCTGGGCCGCGGGGATGACCATCGTGCGGTCGAACGACCAGGGGGCGACCATCCGCCTCCAGAAGAACGAGCGTTTCGCCGTCGAGCTCGGGACCTCTCTCGATTGGACGATATCCTTCAGGCCGGTGGGTTCCATCACACACGTGCCGAATTCCGTCGACACGGGCGGCTTCCAGGGCGTCTACGAAGCCGTGCAAGCCGGCACGACGACCATGACGGCCGTCGGCAAGCCAATCTGTACGGCCGGTCAGATGTGCCCGCAGTTCATCTTCCACACGACGGTCACGTTCGTCGTCGGCAGCTAGCTCCTTGCATCGGGGGTATAATCCTCGGATGACGCAGGGTCAGGCGCTCGCAATCCTCAAGACCGGCGCGAACATATTCCTCACGGGCGAGCCCGGGAGCGGCAAAACACATACGGTGAATGAGTTCGTCGGCTGGTTGCGCGCGGCCGGCATCGAGCCCGCCATCACGGCGGCAACCGGCATCGCCGCGACGCACGTCGGCGGCTTGACGCTGCACTCCTGGAGCGGCATCGGCGTGAGCGACACGCTCTCGCGCGCCGAGGTTGACCGCATCGCGGGGAAGGAGCACGTCGCGCGCCGCATTCAAAAGGCGAAAGTGCTCATCATCGACGAGGTCTCCATGCTCGGCGCGCGGACGTTTGAGCTCGCCGACCGCGTCTGCCGCGAGGTGCGCCGAGACACGCGGCCGTTCGGCGGCATCACGGTCGTCCTCGTCGGCGATTTCTTCCAGCTGCCGCCCGTCTCCCGCGGCGAACGGATGCCGTTCGCGTATGAATCGGCGACGTGGCGGGAACTGAATCTCGTCATCTGCTACCTCACCGAGCAGTATCGGCAGGACGACCCCGCCTTCCTCAGCGCGCTCTCCGCCATCCGCTCGAATGCGGTCGAGACGTTTCATTATGAGCTGCTCATGGCGCGGACCGTGTTCACCGACGGCCCGGCGGACGCGCCGAAGCTCTTCTCGCACAATGCCGACGTCGACCGCCTGAACGCCGTCGAACTCGCGAAGCTCCCGGGGCGTGCGAAGACGTTCATCATGAATACGAGCGGCCGAGAGCCGCTCGTCGAAGGGCTCAAGCGCGGATGCCTCTCGCCGGAGGTTCTTGAGCTCAAGGAAGACGCGGCGGTGATGTTCACGAAGAATTCGCCGACTGGCGCGTTCGTCAACGGGACGCTCGGCCGGGTCATCGGCTGGAGCGCGGACGGCCTGCCGGTTATCGAGATTCATTCCGCCGCCGGCGGAACGCGCGCCGGACGGACGGTCGTCGCCGAGCCGATGGAGTGGCAAGTCGCCGAGGACGGGAAGGTGCGCGCGAGCATCACGCAGGTGCCGCTGCGGCTCGCGTACGCGATGACGGTGCACAAGAGCCAAGGCATGAGCATGGATGCGGCCGTCATGGACCTCTCCCGCGCGTTCGAATACGGCCAGGGTTATGTCGCGCTCTCGCGCGTGCGCTCTCTTGCGGGAGTGCATCTCCTCGGCTTGAACGCCCGCGCACTCGAGGTGCATCCGGACGTCCTCGCGCATGACGCGGGACTGCGCGCCGCCTCTGAAGCTGCAGACGAGGCCTTCGGTGCGATGCCGGAGGCGGAACTCACCGGTCTCCACCGGCAGTTCATCAAAGCCATGGGCGGCGCCTGGCCGCGCGAATCGGCGTCCCACGGCTCGGCAAAGGCCTCCGCTGGCATCCCGGGGCGGCTCGCGGCGACACTTCAGGCGGTGCGCGATGAGCGGACGCTCGCGAATGCGGCGAAGGCGCGCGGTCTCGCCTCCTCGACCGTCGTGAAGCACCTCGAGGAGCTCGCTGCGCTCGGCACGCTCATGCGCGACGATTTTATGCATCTGCTGCCCGACGAGATCGCGCTCGGCGAGATTCGCGAAGCGCTCGCGTCGATACGCGGCCCGAAACTCGCGCCCGTCTGGAGCGCGCTCGGCGGACGGTACTCTTTCGAGACGATACGGCTTACGCGGCTCGCGCGAGAGTAGCAGCCGGCTGCCGCCCGCCCGTGCCGCCGATGCGGCCGACGAGCACGTACGAGAGCATCTTGAACGACTCCGTGACCTGCATCCAGAAGAACGACCAGATCCAGACGAAGGCGATGATCCAGAGCGGTACGGGGGCGGTGAAGAACCCGTAGGCGGCCCAGAGCGTGGCGAGGAGTTGCGTGGCCGTGACGGCGGCGATGACCTGCCAGCTCGGGAAGAAGCGGAACCACGGCTCTTCCGTGTGCGCGACGTAGATGAGCATGTGGCCGGAGACGACGAGCTGGAGGAAGAAGAGCGTCTGTATCCACGGCCACGGCAGGTGGAGGTAATAGTAGGTGAGGTAGAGCGTCGCGATGCTGTTGGCGATGCCGACGAGGCCGTAGAGGAGGGAGAGGACTGCGCGCTGCTTCACGTTGATGGCAGCTGGCGCCTTCGGTATGCTCACTCGGTCGAACGCGATGGAAATGATCGGCACGTCGTTCAGGAAGGCGAGGAGAAGGACTTGGATGGGCGTGAGCGGGTAGTTGCCTACGACGACGCCGATGATGAGAATGGTCATAATGAGGCGCGCGCTCTCGGAGATGCGGTAAAGGGAGTAGTGATAGAGCCGCATGAATACCATGCGCGCCTGCCGGATGGCGGTCGCAATGATGGCGAGGCCGTTCGAGAGGAGAACGATATCGGCCGTCTCGCGCAGCGCGTCCACGGACTTCGCGACCGCGATGCCGACGTCGGCATCGGAGACCGAGGGTATGTCGTTCGCGCCGTCACCCGTCACTGCCACTCGCGCGATCTTCTTCGCCGCCTCGACGGCCGTGTACTTGTCCTTCGGCATGACCTCCGCGAAACCGGCCGCGCTCGGCAGCTCGGCCGCGAGCTCCTCCGGATTGTCGAAGATGGAGCGGCGGTAAATGGTGCCTGAAAGGCCGAGCGTATGGGCGACATCCCGCGCGATAGGGAGGCCGTCGCCGGTGAGCATCTTCACGCCGATGCCCTGCGCGTTCATCTCCTTGACGGTCGCCGACGCGTCGGCGCGGAGCGTATCGGAGAGGAGGATGAGCGCGACCGGCTCCATGGAACGTTCCTCGCGCGAGTGCTTCGCAACTGCGGCGAGGAGCGCCCGGTCGCCGCGATCCGCCGCCGCGTCCACGGCGTCGGCGAATGCCGCGCTCGTCGCCGTGTCGAAGCGGCAAAGCCTCGCGACCGTTGGCGGCGCGCCGAACGTCACCGTCCATGGCGAACCGTCGCGCTCGACGATGGTCGTCGTGCGCTTGCGCTCGGAGTCGCCTGGGATGAGCCTCGTCTGCAGGAGGAGCGCGAGATGCTTCGCAGCCGCAGCTTCGCGGATAGCCGTCTCGAGCGGATTGACTTCCGCGGCATCGGTCGCGCTCGCCGCAAGCATGAGCGCTTCGTCTTCCTTCCATGGGCCGAACGTGACGACGGAGGAGACGTGGATCTTGTTCTCGGTGAGCGTGCCCGTCTTATCCGAGAGGAGCAGGTTGACGTTCGCGAGATCTTCGAGCGCGGAGAGGCGGCGCACGACGGCGCCGCCCTTGGCGAGCTCGAGGACGCCCGCGCTGATGATGAGCGACATGACGGTAGGGAGCGCGACCGGGATGCCCGCGATGAGGAGCGAGATGTCGAGCGAGGCGAGGTCGGTAAAAGAGCCACCGCCGAAGTAGAGGACGGCCGTGAGGATGGCGATAGCGACGAGTGCGAGCACGGCAAGGAGCTTCGAGATGGAGACGATATCCTCCTCGAGCGCGGAGCGCTTCTTCGCGAGCTCGAGCGTCTTCACGGCGGCGCCGAAGTAGGTGCGATTGCCAGTCGCCGTGACCGTCGCTTCGCCGGAGCCCGTCGCGACGAACGACGCGGAATAGACCGTGTCGCCCGCCCCTTTCTCTTTCGGGAGCGATTCGCCCGTGAGCATGGACTCATTCACGGAGAAGTTAGTCACGTTCTCGAGCCGCGCGTCGGCGGGGATACTCGAGCCGACGCGTAGCGCGATCCGGTCGCCCGGGACGACCTCTGCCGCCGGGATACGTTTCCAGACGCCGTCGCGCATCACGCGCGCGTAGAGTGCGAGGTGCTCCTCGAGCTTCTCGACGGCCTGGTTGGCCTTATGCTCGTGCCAGACCTGGATACCGTAGTTGGCGAGGAGGAGGGTGAAGATGAGCGCCGCATCGGCCTGCTTGCCGCTCGCGTACGACAAGACGGCCGCCGCGATCAGCATGAGCGGGATGGGGGAGAGAAACCAGTGGAGGAACTTCAAGAACCCGCTCTTCTTCTTCGCGGAAAGCACGTTCGGTCCCGTTTGCGTGAGGATGCGTTTCGCTCCTATCTCGCTCAAGCCGCGCGGATGCACGGCGGTTCCGACGGAACCGCCCGGGGCATCGGGGTGCGAGCGCTCGGGATGGGTGAGTGCTCGGCTCACGATAGGTTAACGTCGCTTATGCCGCGCGAAGTGGAAGCAGGAATAGGAGAGATACCCGGCGATGATGACGCCCGCCCATGAGATCCACATCGGGACGATGATCGTGCCGAGCAGGACGTGCCAATCGAAGAGAAGGCGCGCCAGATGCACGAGGGCGACGATGAGGAAGATGAAGCCGGCGAGGACGAGCAGATTACGCTCCGAGGGGGACGCGACCGGGAGGCGCATGTTCCAACCGAGGTGGATGAGGAGCAAGAGGAGCGCCGCGTCGAAGAGCAAGATGACCGGCACCATCGCTGCCGTCCACGTGATGCCGAGGAGCGACATCGGGAGGATGCCTGCCCACGAGAACCAGAGCACGCTGATGAGGTCGGCGATGACGAGGCCGGCGCCGACTTTCGCGACTTCGCGAAGCTTATGATGATTCATGGAAGGTGGTTACGGGGATAATAACCTCACGTCGGGCGCTACGAAGCGCCACTTTCTCTAGTATGACGCGAAAATCGCGAGACAAAAGCGGCGCGAGTGCATAACTCGGTCTCATCACGGCGCCGGATCGCAGGATGCGCATATGCCGAGCGCTTCGAGCCGGTCGAGATACGCGAGCACGGCGTTCACGTACGCGGCGTGGCTCCACGTGAGCGGCGCGACCGAACACTGCGTCCCGTCAGTCGCCGAGAGCTGCTCGGACAGGACGCCTGAGGGCTGTGCGTGCGCGGCGACCCACTCGAAGACGTCGCGCACCTTCGCGAAGTCGTCCTCGGTCTTCGCGCGTGCGGTGAGGTATTCGGCGTGCCACAAGGTCGCGATGAACCACGGATTGCTGCGGCTACTCGTCGCGTAGTACTGGTCGCCTTCATAGCGCGCGATACCCGCGCCGACTGAGAGCCGGGTCGCGGTGTCGGCGAACGCCTTCTCGAGCCGCGGATCCTCGGGTGGGAGAACGCCGAAGGCGAAGACGCCATACGGGCTCGAGAGGTCCGGCGTGTGATCGCAGACCGTCTCGCCGTCGGAGGTCGTGAGCATCTTCGCGAACCCGCCGGCCACCGGGTCGAGGAGATGCTTCAGGATACCTTCCTTCACCTCGGCCGCCGCACCCAGGTAGAAGCGCTCGCGGTCCTCCTTGCCGAGGAGCCTCGCGAGCGAGGCGGTGCCGACGAGCGCGCCGTAGACGGCCGCGGCCGTGTACGTCGCCGTGCCGTGCTTCTCCTCCCAGAGGTCGTACGACGCCTTCGGGAGGCCTGTCGCCGGGTCCCGGTATTCGACCATGAAGTTCGCCGCCTTCTCGATGAGCGGGTTGTAGAGCTTCTCGATGAACTCGAGGTCGCGGCCGTGCCGGTAGTGGTCGGCGAGCGCCCAGATGACGATCGCGGTCTCGTCCTCCTGGATAGGCAGCTGCTCGACGCCATCCTTGATCCACGGCTGCCACGACGAGCCGAGCGAGCGGTCGGGCAGGTACTTATGCATGAAATAGCCCTCCTTCGTGATGACGGCGTTGCAGAAATCGAAGAAGCGCTCGGCGATGTTCGTGTCGCCCGCGCGCTCGAGCGCGAGCGCGGCGTACGCGGCGTCGCGCGGCCAGACGTAGGCGTAGGTGTCCTCCTTGAACTGCAGGACCTCCGCGTCGCTCGAAGCGATAATGCCGCCGCCGTCGTCCACGTGCGCCCGCACGAACATGAGCGATTTCTTGAAGAGCGCGATGGTCGCCTCCGACATCTTATAGAAGCTCCACGCGTACTTGTTGCACCACGCCCGCCAGAAGTCGCCGGCCGTCTTCACGAGGTGGTCCGGAGATTTCTTGAGGACATAGGCGTTCAGGTCGAGGACGCGGTCGATGGAGTCGCCCGCGGCGAGCCAGTAGCGAATGGTCTTCTCGCCGCCGCCGCCGTACTGCCCGTAGAAGCCGATGATCGAGTCCACCGAGCCGTGCTCGATGGCGTTGCCTGAGAGCGTGCCGTCCTCGGCGTCGCGGTACGTGCCGTCCCGCCCGTCGATGTTCGCGAGGCCGACGGCATACTCCGAGAACGTCGCGTCGTCGCATTCGCCGTTCACGAGGAACGCGCGCTGGTCCTTGTAGTGGATGATGGTATGCGATTTCGGATCGAAGTATGCCGTGTCGCCGCCCGGCACGCGGCTGATCTCGAAATCGTGCGCGAAGTACACCCTGAGCTCGCGCGCGCGGTCGACGAGGTTCGCGACCGTGACGCGGCGCAGGAAGATGGGACTCTCGTTGTAGACGATGTCGCGGAAGGAGAGTCGCACGCCCCGCCCCGCGTGCGCAGCCGTGATGCGGCTCTCGAGCGAGTTGCTGTCGCACTCGACGCGGATGTCCCAGCCCGGGTCCTCGGAGAGCCAGGAGAGCGAACCGTCGCAGTACACGCCGATGCGATGCCGGATCTTTCCGCCCGCGTGGTTCTCGAGTCCTGCATGCGGGAAATAGATGTCGCGCGCTTCGCCGAAACGGTCGAGCGTGATGAGCAGGGAACCGTTTCCAAGGACCAGGGAACGCATACCGTTATGTTACCGCGGTCCGCAGGCGCACCTGCATGTCCTTGAGCGCATTCATATACGCGGTGTACGCGTCGTACGGGGACGTGTAGGGAGAGAAGTACGCATGCACGTCGCCATCGTTGAACCATTTCGTGCACATGTAATAAAAGTGGTCGGACGTCTGGAGCCGGCGCCAGTCCTCGATGAGCGCGTCGTCATCCGTAGCGAGCACCGCCTCCTCGAGGCCGTACACGGTGCCGATAGCGGAGCGCTGGAGCTCGTTGCCGACCCAGGCCGTGAGGTCGCGGTCCGTGTCCGCCCAGGTGACGATGTTCGGGATATCGATCTCATCCTTCGGCGCATACGCCGCGACGACTTCCGACGGCGTCTTGAAATCGATGTGCGGCGCCTTGAGGAGCTCGTGGGGCATCCGGTCGAGGAAGGCGAAAATGCCCGTCGATTCCCATTGATGCTCGCCGAAGGTCTCGTAGTCCATGAAGAGGTTCACCGTGTCGCCCGGCGTCGCGGAAAGCCACTGCCCGAATTTCTCGGCCGTGAGCGGCCAGCCCGCCCACGACTGCGAGGAGAAGCGGAAGGCGACGTCGTCGGAGAGCCGGTAATTCTTCAAGAGAAGCCGCGCGTTCGTCGCGCCTTTCGGACGATAGACGTAGTTCGGACTCCGCCAGCCGAGGATCGGATCCCAGCCCTCGGTGAGGACGGCGCGATAGCCGTGCTCGTCGGCCCAGACACCGAGGTCGTTGCGGTACGAGAGCTCCGTGTTGCGGAAGACGGCCGGCACGACGCCGAAGAGGCGCCCGACCGCGCCCTGGTGCTTCGCCACCTGCCGCTCGAACTCGGGACGCGAATAGAAGAAGGCAA
>Ga0307373_10014740_pt1 | contig 10712 bp, 9 predicted proteins | sample OX2MG_FD_202534 | JGI IMG/M metagenome (GOLD analysis project Ga0307373, IMG submission 202534) | Soil microbial communities from Risofladan, Vaasa, Finland - OX-2 | ecosystem: Environmental > Terrestrial > Soil > Coastal area > Acid sulfate soil | place: Finland: Risofladan, Vaasa | collected...
TTGACAGTAACTTTCAGCTCACGACGGGTTGGGGACATCAGTATACCAACAGCGGCCCCGCTCGACGAGGGCTGGTCGTCTTTACCGCCTCCGCCCGCCCGCTGCCGCATTGAGATCTCGGGCAAACTCTCGTACAACACTGCTCCCATGTGCTCGTTTCCCTCCAGCAAACCATGCCCGCGCGACCATGTCGGGACCGCATGCGACAGGAACCTGCACCATGCCGGCATCATCCTGGGATCTAATCGCACCGATCACCGACCGCCCGGCGCGTCGAACAATTTCGACACCAACGGTGCCGGTGGCGGCGCGGTACACAGGCTGACGACGATGCCGGCCAGGTGCGAGTTGGCCAGCCCCCACACGATCGGGTGCAGGCCATACGGCTCGTATGGTTCGAAGGAATGCGTCGTGAACCAGCCTCTCGCGTACAAGGAAACCGTCGCCGCCACGCCGACCCCCATGGCCGCCATCGCTCCCGCGGCCGTCGCGCGGCGCCAGAAGGCGACCATCAACGCCGGAGCGACGAATGTCGTCGCACCGCAGGTGCCGCTGAACACGACGAGGGCCTGTAAGAACAACGGTGGATACAAATTGGCGGCCACCGCCACGGCACCCATGACGATCATCATGGCGTGCGAGAGGCGGCGGACCGTCCGTTCGCTTGCAGCGGGGTTGATGAACCGCTGGTAGACATCATGGACCAGGCCGGAGGCGATGACGACCAGGTAGGAGCTGACCGTGGCCATCACCGCGCCGAAAGGCGCCGCCAGGATCAGGCCCGCGATGAACGACCCACCCCAGATGCGCTCGGTGCCGAGCAGCGCCAGGCGCGGGATGATTTCGTCGGAAACCGCCAGGTCCGGAAGCAGCGTCCGGCCGCAAACGCAGATCACGATCAGCGGCAGGTAGATGCACATGTTGTAACAGGCCAAGAGGAAGATCGAACGCCGGATGGTGGGCGTGTCCTTGCAGGCCATGATCCGCACCATGCCGGAAGGCGAGCCCATGCCCGAAAAAACCCAGACGAAGAAGAACGAAAACGCCAGCCCCAACGGCTGCCAGTCGAACGGACCCGGCCCGGAATTCAGTTCGCCAGGCCGGCTGAAAACGCCGGAGCGGACGCGGCCGTTGGAATAGAGGGCCGATTGCCAGCCTGCGTCGTCGCGGGGCGTCATCACCAAGAGGCGTCGTTGCACGGAACCGGGCGGGTCGAGCGGCGCTTGATCGCCGAAGGATTGCAGCGGCTTGCCGGTGATCGGATCGAGCCATGACGACTCCGATTCGGCCTTCGAGGCTGTTAGCAGTTGTTTTGTCGACGGGGCAGGCGCCGCGTGTCGTTCGGCACTGGTTCGTTCGACAATGCGGCGCAGGGCCGCGTCCAATTCGCGCAGTCGTTCCTCGGCCCGTGCCCGGCCAGGCACGTGAGCGGCGCGTTCGTCCTTGGAAATCGCCTTGACGGAGACCTCGTAGCGCAGCTTTTCACTCGATGCCGCAAGTCCCCCGGCGGCCGCGAGCGTGAGCGGCAAGAGGATCATCACGCCGATGAACATCATCACACTCTGAAACAGATCGGTCCAGACGGCAGCCAGAAAACCGCCGATCAGCGTGTATCCCACGACCGTCAAAGAGAAGATCGTCAGTCCCAGGTAGTAGTAGCGGTCGTTGCCGACTTGCGCGTCTTCGACGAGGGCCAGCGCGCCGGAACCGGGCCATGAGATCTTCATCACCAGCGCCCCGGCCTTGAATTGGGCCACCATCATGAACGTCATGAAGAACAGGATCAAAAGTGAGGCCATTAGGCCGGCGGCCGGGCTGGCGAAACGCGCCCGAAACAGATCGGGCACGGTGATCGCCCCCGTGCGCCGCGAAAGCTGGGCGAACCGCTTTCCCAGCACGCCGAATCCGGAGATCGGCACGACCATGTACGCCGAGATCCAAAGTGCCACGATCCAACCCGAGGTGTAGACGTACGAGGGAAAACCCATGAACGTGCCGCCGCTCTGCACGGTGGCCGTCAGCGCCAAGGCCCAGGCCCCGAGACCGCGATTGCCGAGGAAGTAGCCTTTGAGAAACGATCCTTTTTCGACGACGCGCTGGGCCACCGTCCCGAGCCAGACGGAGGCCGCGATGAACAGCAAGAGCGCCGCCAGCGTGCCGATGCCGGCGGACGTCGAAGCGGGGTCAGCCATGCGGCCTCTCCTCGCCGGCAAGGCTTTCCTCGGCCTGTTCGGCGCCCAGGTCGTCGTCGGTCATGAAGGCAAACGCGAACCAGGCCGAGAACATCGTGCAAAGGGTCCAAGGCGTGACGATACCCCAGAACACCCAATCGGGAAAACCGAACACGAAGGCGAGCGTCTCGGGGTCGCGTCCGTAGCCGAAGGCGTGGCAATAGCCGACGGTATAAGCCAGCGCCGCCAACCAGACCGCCAACACGACCAACGCCTCGCGGCGGGCGCTGCGCAGTACGGGATCGTCGTGGGGCGGGGTCAAGGCGGTCCTTCCGGTGGGCGGCGGTACTCGCACAAAAGGATACCGGCCGGAAAGGCCCACGCCAAGCGGCCATACCGGCCGCGTTACGACGGGCTACTTGTCCGCTGAGGCCAGCGCCTTGGCGGTGGCCCTCTGCCGCATCGATTCGCGCCGGTGCCGGATCGCCGCCAAGACGATCGGCAGCAAGCTCACGGCCACCACGACCAACACCGCGGTTTCGAAGTTCTGTTGGACGATGTCAATTTGGCCCAGCCAATAGCCGGCCAGCGACATCGACAAAACCCAGCCCACGCCGCCCGCGATGTTGTAAATCACGAATTTGCGGTAGCTCATCCGCGCGACGCCGGCGACGAACGGAGTGAAGGTCCGCACCAGCGGGGCAAAGCGGGCCAGGATGATCGCCATGGCGCCGTGCCTTTCGTAGAAATCCCTGGCCTTCAGCAGGTGCTCGTGCTTCACGAACCGCAGCCGCCCCTTCTCGAAGACGTGCTCGCCCATTTGGAACCCCAGGTAGTAATTCACGGCGTCGCCCAGCACGGCCGCAATCATCAGAAATGCGTTCAGCCAAACGATGTTGAACACGTCCTGGCTGGCGAGGAAGCCGGCAGCGAACAACAGCGAATCGCCGGGCAGGAAAAAGCCGACGAGCAGGCCGGTTTCGCTGAAGATCACCGCCGCCAGTACCGAGTAGCTCACCCACCAGGCCCCGCCCAGGTTGGCAAGCTCCTCCTTGAGGCTCTCCGGCCTGGCCAATCCCCTGAGCCAAACGACTTGCTCCCAGAGCCATTGAAAAACGTCGCTCATTCCCGTTTCCGCCGAGGTTCTTCTTGTTTCTTCCCCCCGAAGTTTACAGGCCAACAGGCTTTCCCGGTAGATCGGTTGTTTTTGACCAATCCCAATCGGCAAGCTACCCTTCCGCGGGGCGTTCCCCTTCCGGCACCCTTCTCAAAGCGTTCCGTCCATTTCGTTGGTGCCATGACCGCGCTCTTGCCATCGTCTACTGTACACCAGTTCCACCACGTCGGCGACTTACGCGCCGCGGCGGGCGCGTGGGACGATCTTTGGAATCGAGCGGAGTCGGCCGTGCCTTTGACACGGGCGGAGCTCTTGGCGCAATGGCTCGACGAGTTCGCGCCAATGGCAAACTGGCGTTGCCTGGTCGTCGAGGAAGCCGGGCAGCTCGTGGCCGCCTTGCCGCTCGTCGGCCAGCGCGTGAAACGCCTCCTCGAGCTGGGCAGCGTGCCATCGAACCCGTGGTGCGTTTGCGGTGATTTATTGGTCGATCCCCGGGCCGACGTCCCTGCGGCGCTCGACGCCCTGGTCGGCGCCGTCAACCGGCTCGCTTGGCCGCTGCTCTGGCTGACTCCCGTTCCCCTGGCCGCGCCCCGCTGGCAGGCCTTCAGCGCGGCCTTAAGGCGTGCCGAATTGCCGTTTGCGACGCAGACCCATTACGACATCGGCGAAGTCAATATCGACGGCGATTGGGAATCGTACCAGGAACGTTGGAGCGGCAAGCACCGCCGCCAGATGCAAAAGGCCCTCGACCGCGCGCGTCACGATGGCCCCCTCGAGCTGAAGGTCTACGACCAACTTGAGGGCGATCGACTCGACCAGGCGCTGCGCCGCGGTTTCGCGATCGAAAATCGAAGCTGGAAAGGGCAGGCCGGCACATCGGTGCTGCGTACGCCGCGAATGTTCGAGTTCTATCAACGCCAGGCGCGCCAACTCGCCGAATGGGGACAACTGCGGCTCGCGTTCCTGGAACACGCAGGGCGCGAGATCGCCTTCGAATACGCCATTCGCGCCAAACGGACCTACTTTTCCGTGAAGGTCGGTTACGATCCGGCCTTTGCCGAATATAGCCCGGGACAGTTACTGAGGTTGCTCTTGCTCCAGCGATTCCATGAAGAAGGCGAAATCGAGCGAATCGACTTCTGGGGACCGTTGAGCCGGGCAACGAGCGAATGGACCAGCTCCGTTTATCCCGTCGGCCGCATCGTCGTGGCGCCGCGCCGGCTGGCCGGGAAGTTGTCGTTTCAGGCGTATCGCCTGCTGCAATCCTGCCGCCGTCCCAGCCGGCTATTAAGCGCGGCGTGCCAATCGGCGCGGGTGCCAGAAGCTGGCGACGTCGATCAGCCTTTGAACGCAGCGGGCCGTTGACAAGGCGAGCTGACCGAGGCACTCAAATTCTTGGACGTATATATAGGTACGGCACGTAGTTGTTCAGCACGTTGAGCGGCACGCGGAAGTGGCAAAGAAGGTCTTCATCCTCGCCGCGAACGGTCAATGGATCCGTCGGACGATCGCGGCATTCACGGCGCCGGCAATTTCGCCGCTTGAGTGTCGACGTGCTGGCGGGCTTGCCGCTGCATGTCGGGCTCGGCGACCTTGGCGACCGTTTGCCCGGCCTCCGCGACGATCTCGCGGGCCTGCGCACGCTTTCCCGCTTTGGCGAGCAGCTCGGCGACATCGACCAGGCCGTACACCTTGCTCAACGGCTCGTCGATTTGTCGGGCAGCATCGAGCGCCGACTGAAAGGCGTCGTCCGCTTGGGGCCCCTGGCCCATGCGACCGAGCGACTCGGCGAGCACTGCCAGAGCCCTCGATCGTGCCCGCGGGAGCGCAATTTTGCCTGAGCGACCGAGCGCTGCGGCGACGATCCGCTGACAGTCGTCGTCGCGCTCGATGCGGTGGTAACGATCGGCGACCGCGGTCAGCACGTGAACCTGGCCTTCGGCGTCGGCTATGTCGTCAACCGAGCTTTCGACTTCCAAGAGCGTCGCGGTGGCCTCGCCGGTTTCGCCGAGAACGTGCTGAGCGCCGGCTACCGAGGTGCGGGCATGGCCTCGGGCCTCGGCGTCGGCTACCTCGCCGGCGGCTTGAATTGCTTTCTTAAGTGTCCGCCGTGCCGCGGAGGTGCTCGACGCCTTCACCTGTGCTCTGGCCAACCGCGCATAGAGCTTGGCCCGTGTCGCGGCATCGCTTACTTCGCCGCAAGCACGGGCGGCAAGTTCCAGCGCTTGCTCGGCGCGTGCTGTATCCTGGCCCTTGAGCAGTTCATGGCCGAACTTGATCAGCTCGCCGGTGCGTGCCTCGGGCGTCCGTTCCCGTTCAGCCCGTTGGATGCGATCCGAATACGATAAGCCGCCCGATGACGACGCGCCGCCGCCACAACCGGCCGCGGCCACGATCGCCCAAAAGCACGTCGCCGCGCGTCCAGCACGAAGCCACATCGTCGTCCACCACTCCACCGTTCCACCGCTTCACCGCTCCACCAGTCACCAAATCATCTTGATCTGCCTAAGCCGGGCTTCGGTCTCGGCCATCAACGCGTCCTCCGCACCTTCATCGGCCGCTTCGTAGGTGACGCTGAAGCGCAGAAAGCCGCCGGCATGGTCCCAAGTGGCGGTGTCGTCCCAGGGGACCGTCGAAATCGACTGCTCGGCGATCAGGTACTGACTCGCCGCCTCGGCCGTGGCGAACTGTTGCCCGTCGGCCAGGCCCTTGGGGCCGCGGGTGTAGAGAAAATAGGTGCCGCCGGGCATCCGGCAGTCGAAGCCGCAACGGCCAAGCACCCCCACGAGCTTCGCCAGCCGCCGATGGTATTTCTCGCGGACGCGCCGTGGGATCGCGTCGTCGTCGAGCGCGGCCGCCGCCGCCTTCTGGATCGCGATGAATTGCCCCGAGTCGCTGTTGTCCTTGACATCGGCGAATGCCTGCACCAATCGCTCGTGACCGCAAACCCAGCCCATCCGCCAGCCGATCATATGGTATCCCTTCGAGAGCGAATGGACTTCGACTCCCACCTCCCTGGCCCCCGGCACGGCCAGAAAGCTCAACGGCTCGCCGTCGTACGTCAGAAGGATATGGGCCGCATCCTGCACCACGACCACCTGGTGGCGTTGGGCGAAGTCGATGACCCTTTTGTAAAACTCGCGCGTGGCGACGCGGCCGGTCGGACTGTTGGGATAGTTCAGCACCAGGAGCTTCGCCCGGCGACGGATTTCGGCGGGGACCGACTCCAAATCGGGGATGAAATCGTTGGCGGCCAGAAGCGGAAGACGGAACACCTCGCCGCCGTAGTACTGGGTGTGCGTGCCGGCGACGGGATATCCGGGAACGGTCATCAAGGTCACGTCGCCCGGATTGATCAAGGTCGCCGGGAGCATGGCCAGCGCGGGCTTCGAGCCGATCGAGTGGTTGATTTCCCTGACCGGGTCGAGCTGCACGCCGAATCGGCGTTGCATTAGCCGCGCGGCCGCTTCCTTGAACGCGGCGATGCCATTGTCGGCGTAGCCGCGGTTTTCCGGCTTGTGGATTTCGGCGGCCATCACGGCGCGGACCGCCTCGTCGGCCGGCTCGTCGTTCTCGCCGATGCCAAAGTCGATCAGCTTCCGCTCGGGATGTTCGGCCAGGGACTTGCGCTTGGCCCGCTTGATCTTTTCGAACTTGTAGATCGCGGTGCCCTTGCCGTAATTGACACCGCCGATCCTTTCGGCGAACAGCGATTGAAAATAGGGGTCGCTCATGAGCGGCGAGTGCCTTCGATCGTCAAAGTAGCAAAACCGCCAGCGTACCGATTGCGATGGGGCGCGGCAAGCCTCGCGTGCCACGTGAGTGGTGGAGCCATTGCATTTCCCAAGTAAACGTTTACAATGCGCCGTTTTCAGGAGTGCGTAAATGCCACAGGGTAAAGTCAAGAAGCTGGTTTCGGAGCGCGGGTTCGGGTTCATCGAAGGCGAGCGCGGCGACCTGTTCTTCCATCATTCGGAAGTTCAAGGCGTGTCGTTCGAAGAACTGCGCGAAGGGCAAGCGGTGGAATACACGGTGGGGCAAGGGAAAAAGGGTCCCTGTGCCACGTCGGTTCGTGTCACCGAGGCGTCGTAGGATCCGTAGAACCACTTGCCGTTCTGGCCCATGGCTGATAGGATCAAGTGGTCCTCTGCCATGTTCGTGCTGCCAACGACTACTTTTGGGGAGCCGATAAGAAAGTCCGCTGGGCGCCAAATCAGGCCTTGGCCGCGTGTATAGCCGACGCCCGGAACTTGTTCCGGAACCAAGCGAACGGATCACACAACCCGAGGCTCAAGGCGCCCACTTTAGTACTGCGGGCTCTCGAAAACCGCGTTGCCACGGCATTGCGGCGGAGGATCTTTAATCCAACGTGCCCTTTCATCAAACGGTCATGGCCCATAGCGCGCTCATGCCCGATCTCTCCCGCGAATTGGCCGCCAAGCGCGACCGCCTCTTGGCAATGCTGGCGGACTACGGCAGTTGCGCCGTGGCTTTTTCAGGCGGTGTGGATAGCGCCGTGTTAGCGAAGGCGGCCCAATTGGCGTTGGGCCGGCGGGCGGTCGCGGTCACCGGTGTCAGCGACAGCCTGGCGGAGGGCGAGCTGGAAGGGGCCGAAACGCTTGCCAAGCTCATCGGCATCCGCCACCAGGTCATCGCGACGGACGAATTCGCCAACGCGGACTATCGCCGCAACGCGAGCGACCGTTGCTTTCATTGCAAGACCGAGCTTTACACGCGACTTGAGCGGCTGGCGCCCGAGTTGGAAGTGGCGGTCATCGCAAACGGGGCCAACCTCGACGACCAGGGCGATTACCGTCCCGGCATGAACGCGGCGCGCGAGCACGCCGTGCGCAGTCCCTTGCTCGAGTGCGAGCTCACCAAGGCCGAGGTCCGCGGCCTGGCCGCTCATTGGGGATTGCCGGTCTCGGACAAGCCGGCCAGCCCCTGCCTGAGCAGCCGTGTGGCCTATGGCGAAGAAGTAACCCCCCGGCGATTGGCGATGATCGACCGCGCCGAGCAATTCCTCCGCGGCATGGGCCTGAGCGAGCTGCGCGTGCGCTATCACAAGGGCGACTTGGCACGCATCGAGGTTCCGGCCGGCGAGCTGCCGCGGTTGGCAGAGCCTGCGGTGCGGCAAGCATTGGTCGAGCAATTGCGCTCGCTCGGCTTCAAGTACGTCACGCTCGACCTGGAGGGGTTCCGCTCCGGCAGTCTCAACCAGCTTGTGCCGCTCGAGACGCTTGTCCGCCGCTAGCCCATCCGTGAAGGTTTCCTCGTTACTTGCGGCTATAGGCGGCGTTTCTGGCCCAAGCGGCGGCGAGCGTGGCGGGATCGGCGCCAAAGCGGCCGCGGAACGAGGTGTCGAATTCTACGCCAGAGCGCAAATCGGCCAAAAGGGCGTGGAACTTGGCCATTTTGCCCATCACAGCCTTCATGAAGCCGTAACTCAACAGGGCGCCGTCGCCAGTGACGATGTCGCCGGCCTTCAGAAAATCGTCCGGCCCGCGACCATGGGCGATCGCAGTGCGCATCCCTTCCTCCCACTGTTTGACGGTGGGGGCCTTGGGTTCGGCCCGGCCGGCGATGACGCGCGCGGCCCCCTCGGCGAACCAGCGGGGCATTTTTCCTTGCGACTCGATGTAGGCCCCGGCGAAACCCTCAGCCAGCCAGACGGCCGACGACACGTTGTCGCCACTGGGCGCAACGACGCAGGCGTAGGCGTCGACGATGTTGTACCGCCAATGCCCCCGCCAATCGGTCGGTAGCTCGCGCTTCTCCACCATCGTGCCAAACTCGGTGTAATCGAAGTGCTTTCCGAAGGCGAACACCGTCAGACGCCCCTTCATGAAGGGCTCGTCGTCGGGGGCTTGCAGAAGCTTGGCCACCTTGAGTTGCTCGGCCTTGGCCGTTTCGGCCAATTCGCTCATCCGTGCGGGCGTGAGATCACTGACTAAGACGAACGTCTCGCCCTCGAGCTTGTCGGCGGTCTTTTCCGGAATCGCCAACCGCCAGTTCTTTTCGGCCAGGCCCGTCCGCATGACCGACAGCTCGTCGTGCGACATTTTCGAGGCGATCATGATCCGCACGGCCATGTCGAGCGACTGGGCCGGATCGGGCCAATCGAGCTTGGCCCCGTCGGCGATCCAGGCCTCGAATTTCTTGATCAGTTCTTCTTCCAGCGGTTCCTTGCGCAACGGCATGCGGTCGCCGGCCGTGCCACGCAGCTTCTTGACCAGCAGACTTTCGGCCGGTTTGCCAGGCACGATGATCGCGCCGCCGTCGCCCCCCTTGAGCAGGCTACTGAAAGTGGTCAGATCCAAGCGACCGGCCGGGCGCATGCCGCCGTGACAACCCGTGCAGGTGGCGACGACGGTGGGCGCCAGATCGCGGACGAATTGCACCGTTTCGTTGCCCGACGCCATGCTGACCGCCAGCGCCGGTTGCGCCGGCAGGTTGGTCGGTGTCACGAGCGAGGCCAGCGGCGTTTGCTGGGTGGGGCCGTCGAACTTGGCGCCGGCGTCGATCCATTTGGCGATGACCTGCATTTCCTCGGGCTTCAGGGGGCCGCCGCCGCGCGGCATGTCGCCCGACTCGAGGGCGTCCATCAAACGGCTACCGCTGGCCTTCCCTGGTGTGAAGACGGTGCCGTCCTCGGAACCCTTCATCAGAGAGGCGAATGTGGCCATGCTGAATCCCTTTTTCGCGTCGCGAATGTGGCAATTCGAGCAGCGGGCGACAAAAATGGGTAGCACGTCCTTGACGAAGCTCACTGCGTCGGCGGGCGGCTTATCGTTGTCCTTTGCGTTCTTCTTAGGTTTGCCCTTGGCCGGCCGGGCCGGTGCGCTTTCCTTCGCCTTCATTAGCCGCCGCGCCGCCGCCAGTTTCTTTTCGAGCGGGGCCAGGAGCGGCCCCAGTTCGCCCTGCGGTTCGGCCGTCGAGAGCTCCGCGAACAGCTTTTCCGCCTCTTCCGCGGCACGCTTCGCTTCGGCGACCTTCTTGCCGCGCACCAACTCCGAAAACTTGGCAATCGCCGCTTTGAGCGCGTCGAGCTGTTGCTGTTGCTCTGGTGCGATCGCGGCGGCGACGTCGGACGAATACGCAAGCGGCCACACGAGCGTCCCCGCCAGTGCCAATGCCAAACCGGCCCGCCGCATGAAGGTGCGCCTCATGTTTCTTGCCTTCTCCGTAGGTTCGCGAAAGCCCGTGTCGTGCCTGGGCCTACGGCAGGTATTATAGTGGCGATTTGGGGCGGAGGTCCAATCGAATTAAGACTTTTTAGCAATCACCCGCTTCAATGTCCCGTCGCGTTCTGTAGGGAACGCCCTCCGTGGCGTTCCGGGAAGCGGGTGCGACGTCGTCTGGCAGCACACGGAACGCCACGGAGGCAATCCTGTTCGGCACGAGATTTTATCCGGCTTTAGCGG
>Ga0307373_10014741_pt1 | contig 10712 bp, 12 predicted proteins | sample OX2MG_FD_202534 | JGI IMG/M metagenome (GOLD analysis project Ga0307373, IMG submission 202534) | Soil microbial communities from Risofladan, Vaasa, Finland - OX-2 | ecosystem: Environmental > Terrestrial > Soil > Coastal area > Acid sulfate soil | place: Finland: Risofladan, Vaasa | collected...
TGTGTGCCGAGTGTAAGTCATAAACTGTCGATGCCATTTAAAAATCATAGTCAAGAAGCTGCATGCCGTGCACAAGCCGAAAGAGATGTAGCCGCCGGCTACACTCCACGATGGAACTGCGATGATTATAAAAACGGCGCAGAACCGAGCTACCACAAAGCATGGATCCCGTTAACGAAAAAGGAACTTATTGTTTATAAAGGTGAGAGAGGCGGCCGCTATCGAATTGTGAACGGAGAATCGTTCTATGCTACTAGTTTTCAGACTCCAAAACCGTCGACGCCGCAAGTAATCGTAGGAGCGCGAGGTGGGCGATACACTCAGGCCGCGAATGGAAAGAAAGTGTATATCAAGAAGTGAACGTGCCTACTGCTGCATAGACTGCGTGATTCATGGGTATGCATCTTGCGCTTGCCTGCACGATCCAGGTGCCGTCATCGGTATTGAATCTGTCCAAGAGTTCATTACAGTTGTCCGCTTGCTCTCTGCTTAGAAACGCGGCTTTATCAATACACTTTCCATTTGACCGATAAAAACACCTGACGAATGCGCTCGCTGCAGGAACCCAATCATCTGAAATTTGACTGTAACTCTCGGAATGTATATGTAGAAAGGGAAAATCATTCACAAGAACAATTCGCGTGAGAGTGCCTACATACCATCGATAACTTCCATCTTTAATCGCGATAGGCATTGAGACTGAAAAGTGCTGCAAATGATCGAGGGCGTAGTTTGTGACGGTTGAGAGGACATCTGCGATCAAATAAAGCGATAGTTCCATGCTTTGACGTTGACAGTACTGTTTGCACAGGCAAGCGTGTTCGATACATTTCGGCACAACAACATCGACCTCAGAGGATTCAACTATTGTCGAGTTGTCGGTAGCGAGAGAATTTAAATGAGTGACATACAATGAGAGATGACGTACGTAGAGACAGTAGTCTATATTAACCAATCTTTCTGCTAAGTCTCGTGATCAAACTCGGTTGCGATTCGCTCCTGCAGAGCAGTAGGAATTGAAAGCATGCTTTGAAAAAATTGTCGTGATGATGCACTTCAAAAATTTATGACACTGATACTCTTCCTACGATGTGAACGTACCCGGTGCAGCGCACACTTGATGGGTCCATCTATGCCCGTTAAAGCTTAGACGCCAACTTCCACTACTCTGATTAAACCAATCGAGCATCTCTGCGCCGATGATATTTGCACCTGCAATGTACTCTCCGGTTTCGATTAGTTTTCCTGCTGACGTGTGAAAGCACTTGATGTTCGAGCTGACGGCAGAGATCCAGTCTGCCGCCAATGAGTTATACGTCTCGGAGGGGACATAAAGGAATGCAAAGTCGTTCAGCAGCAGAATGTGTTTGATTGTCCCTGCGTACCACATTTCGTGTGAACAAACGGCAACTGGCATACCAATCGAGAAATGTTGCACATAGCAGCCGCTGTAATCAATAATCAACGAAAGGAGATCCGAAATCAAGTACGGCAGTAACTCTGCACGCTGGCTGTTTCTATACAATATACTTCGTGAATAGTCTGTAGTCGGATGAGGTACGATTACCTCTACATTCAGCTGTTTTTCGACAACTGTAGAGTTGTAGGACTCGCGGCTTTTGAGATGCGCGACGTACAATTCGAGATCGCGAATGTAAAAGCAGTGTTCGATACCGAGCAGCTCCCTTGTGACCCAATGCAAATGTGTTTGGATCTCTGCGCTTTCGTATTGAAAGGAAGTAGTAATTGATTGGTGTATGAAGGAGCTACTTCCCAGCAACGCGGTCGTCATGCCCTGAGTGCACAATCACTTATGCTGAGCAAAATGCACTTCACAACTGAAGCGCTCCTTTCTTAATAAATCATGTCTGAAAGCGATACGAAAACTACTCCTCGTGGCTTATCCGCCTGGAACACTGATCGATGTGAACAAATTGTCTCTACTAACTTATTACAAATTATCTGTCTCAAATCTATCGATGTCTCGCTTGATCGCTCTAAACAATGCTCGAATCCAAAGAAAAGTGGTTTCGACGAAGCGAGAGGTAAACTATGGACTTCTCGATATTGCAAGGACCATCATCGGAAGCGTCGAAGATACTTTAAAACTCTGAATGAATACAATGTGTGGAAGGAAAATGAGAAAAGAGATCGACGTGACGAAATGGAAGCGTCCGATGAGCAGGAGGCTCGGTGCAACATGTGTAGTTCAAACAAATCGTTTCGATCGATGCCGTTCTCTGAAGTGGAATATCTGTGTTACATGCACATTAAAGAGTGCAAGGAATTCTTGAAAGAACTAGCTCAATATAACGCCCTTATGGCGACTCCGAAGCGAAATCGTGATGACAGCGAAGAGGAAAGTGAAGGTTCAGATAACGAGGTGGCGAGCGAAAGTGAAAGCAGCACTTCTTCTGCAGTCAAAAGGATCAAGATCAATAAATTTCTATGCCACAACTATTCTACATCTTCAGTCTTGTAACATTCATAAAACCCACTACTTTCCCGCGCCCTCGCCGATTTCGTTTCGCGCTAACATCAACCAGCTCATCAGACAGCATCCATGCGAGTCACACTGTTCATGTCTGTTAAGCCGATTGCATTTCAAAAGCGCGCGGTTGAGAATAACAACGCTCTCGGTAGTAGCGCCTCAAATGAGGAACAAAAACCCCCTATCAAACGTGCGAAGTATAACAAATCCAACTACTCTAAGTGCTGCCATGAAAGGACTCCTAAGCGCTTGGTGAAGACAACGCTCGAGGAAGACTTATTTGCGCTTACCAATCAACTGAATAAATTGTACATTGACGCTACCGAGCGAGATGAGAAGAATCAAGGCGTTATGGAGAAGTACGATGCAAAGAAGAAACAATTGCAAGAGCAGATTCAGAATGACAAGAATGGCGGCAGCAAGGTCAACGCACAGAAAAAGATCTTGGCCTTTGTTAGCTCGGTACCGCGTCTCTTGGTCGTGTACATGGTCGGTATGATTATCGACAAACGCGAAGGTCGAAATTTGGATTTGATGAATTTATTACGAGATGTGAGTGGTGGGATGTTTATTTGCGAAGAACGCATTCTGGAAGTTGCCGATTTTGTGCTGCTCTTAAATTGGAAAGTCATTGTGGCTATCGAACGCAAAAAAGTACCCGATCTTACCGGTTCTGTCATAGACGAGCGCCTGGCGAAGCAGACGAATAACATGGAGATGGTATTCTCGAAATTGGTTCGCGTTATCCTGCTCGTGGAAAAGGAACGCACCCATGCGGATTTTATATGCGATGGCAGTTCTCACGCCCTACTTCCGGGCCCAGTACAAACGGTGCATTCCGTGGCTCGGGAAATCGATGGAAAGCTGCACGATTTGAAACTGAAATTCGAACCTCGGAATAAAGCGCGAGCAGACGATTTCAAGGCCGTCTCTGAATTCATTCACGGTAGTATTGCTGAATTTTCCCAGTCGGTGCGCTCGCTGGAAGATTTGCAAATCCCGAGCCAATGTCAAGATGATCTCGCGTGGTTTTTTGCAGACGAAGCAAGCTATGATCACGAGATGCTTTCTCGTTCGGGTGTAGTGGGCGCGATGATCAACCGAGTTCTTTTGAACGGCATGATCTGTATGGTCAGTGAGTCTGATCGGTTTACCGCATTTATTTTGCTGAAAATGATGATTGCACTACACAGCAAAGGAAAAGAACTGATGCAGAGGTTTGCAGGTGAACCGGACTTCGACCCGTCTATGCTGAAAACTCAATTAGACCAGCTCACGGGCGACAAACTGAAACAGTTTCTGGGTGCCAGGCAAATACCAACTGCAAAGGAGTTGGAAGATGCGCCCGTGGAACTCACAGCACAAAGCAAGACATTTGCATTACAACTTCGCTGTCTTGATTCATGGACTATCGATTATGTGTTCTTACTGGTGCAGAAATACCCTACTCCAGAGCACCTCATGTTGCGCATTTTGCAGTGCCGAGATGGTACGGACGATGTCACCAAAATCTCGGAATTCGTCAACGAATTGTCGCACTTGGAGAACAGCTCTGGACGACGCTTGGGACCCCAGCGTGCAATCGACCTCGTAAATTTTTACTCTGCAAATACGAACTACAGTGTGAAACCGGGACTCAAGGGTAAACCTGACAAAGTCATGCAATAACAATCTCTTTATTTCCGCGACCGAATAAACTCAAAAACTTTTTCATTTCCTCTCTTCATTACTCTCTGTAAATCGAACGAACGCTTCATGTCTGAATCTGCAGGCGCAAGCAAACGCCCGTTTTTTACTTCTCCTTATTCTGACCATAATGTGACCTCTGGCGTCGCGACTGTCCCTCAGCACCTTCCAAAGTACAGTCCGGTGGAGTCGCGCGAAGCCGAGCAAGCATCATCGACCACTACTAGTAGCAGCCCGTATGCGCTGGGCGGACACAACTATGGTTTGATGGTGGCCGTGTTCTTCTTGTACTCTCTTCTTGCAGTGAAATTGGCAGAGTCCTTATTTCCGGTCGCCGTCTGCAGTTCTGCAAGTTTGGATGCAGTGCAGACGGAATCCTGCGAGACCGATAACGTGAACATGCAGAATTACCAATATCTAGCGGTGCTTGCATTCGGCGTGCTCGGAGTGATTCTCGCCGTGTTGCTGTCACGTAGTCGTTTTCGAAACAGTGATATTGCACTCGCACTCTGCTACAGTGGATTTGCCACGATCGTGTTCGATGCGTACTCGAACTCAACCCGTCTAACCTCGGTAAGCCAGGCAATCATTCTAAGCATTTTGTTAATCGCGTTCATGTTTCTACCTTACTTTTCGAATCAAGTCGTGCTATCGCCACCGTCTCCTAAGAATAGAAAATAAAAAGCCACATGCGTGTGTGTTTTAAAGCCTCAGTTTATTCGACCAAACATAGTATTTGTGCATCTATTTTCGGCTATGAGAATGCTTTTTGCTATGCTTCTTGCTGTGTTTCTTACGTTTTCCGGCGCCTTTCACAACCGCGGGTGCTTTCTTCTCGGCATAGCCAGCCATCTCTAATCTCTCCTCCTTTTTCTCAGCGGCTTTAGCTTTCTTGCTATGATGACGCTTTTTGGAGCTGTGTTTTCTCTTGTGTCTTCCACCCTTGACTACAACTGCGCCGGCTTTTTCACCTGAACCTAGCACTTTCTCTTCCGCCTTCTCTTCTTTGCGTTCAGCTTTCTCACGTTTGTGAGTTTCATGCACACCACTGCCTCCAAAGTGTCCGCGAAAGACATGGTGTAATTCATGATCAATACCCAAGAAGAGATGTCTAGATTTGATTCGCTTCGCGCCAGATTCCTGGGACGATTTCTTGGCGGCGTATAACAATTCTGCAGCCATCATCTCTGTAGCAGCAGTTGCGGCAATCAATGCTGTTTTGGAAACTCGCAAACCATGGGATCGTAACTCTTTCTCGGCAAAGTGTTTGCGAAAGACTAGACCTGTTTTACTACCATTATTATGGAATGCGACTCTGTAGTGCATGTCCTCAAGTAAAGCCTTCAGTAAAACGCTTTCACCGACAATGATCTTGACCGCTGTGTCGATGGTGCGCTCAGAGATAGTCTTTTCGCGATGCTCCCTAGCAATATTAGCAGCCTCTGAAGCTAAATGCGAGTTGAATTCCTTGAGCATAGAATCAATTTGAGCCATGGCTTTGGAGCTAATGTGGTGCTCCCCGCGACTGGCGCGACCTCCCTCTTTGAGCAATTTATGCACATAGTGAGCATAAGAGTGCTTGTGATGACGACGATGTTTCTTCTTCTCACCTTTGTGAGAAGCAGAGCGTTTCTTTTTACCACCACCAGAGACAACAGCTCGGGGAGAGGCGGGAGCCTTGGCAGGAGAGGGACTGCGGGCTCTGATAGGAGACTTCATAGATTTTGCTTTGGGGCTAGACATTTCTATTGATGATACTAAGAGATCGAGAATGAATTATGATAGTCATCACGAGGACGAAAAAAAACTACAGCATGAAGGTCGCCGAAAAATTTCGTAGATCACACTTTTGATCCTGATGCGTTTGGAATAGAAATTACGGTAATCCGTTGAAATCGGTTTTCACTTGACTACGTTGACTATTTTTTGGTCATCTTTATTCTGACAAAGTGGCTTGAAAGTCCTCAAAATAATTCTCCTGGAAACGGAATAGGTTGTCGAACTGCGTTCGTACCTCTGACCACAAGGTCGCCATTTCTCGAGCGTGAACAACGAAGATCACGGACCTGCCATATCGTCGTGGGTGTGTTGACGATGGACACTGTCTAAATTCCAGATAATGGAAAGAATTTGGTTCGTACTGCACGACAAAGGACTCAACGTTTCCAAAGCCATGTGTCCGTGCATCGGCGTGGTAATAGATTAACGAGGATCCGTTCCACAAATGTTCGCACGCGTTAATATCCATGGCGATTTCTACGCGTCGGTCAGCAGTTTGACACTGAATTTTGAGCACAACACCGCTTTCACAATCGCATTTTCTGTGAGCAAGCGATTTGGTGCTGTTTTATAAGGCGATACATAGTCACAGACAATGGAGACTAAATCTGCAATGAAATCAAGATAGTACTCGATTTCGCCAACGAGGGCTGCGCGGTTCATGAATGAAGTGAAGCGACGGTTGATTGCTCTTCAGGAATTTTGAGCATAAACGGCGCCATCAGTGGAGAAAATTTATGCTCGTTGCTGCTACTTGCATTCTCTTCCGACGGGTTCTCGGACATCACGATCATGTATTTCTCCCCAGAAGAATAATCTCTGATCAACTTGACTTGGCGTGGGATCACAAAATTGCATAGATTCTGTATATTACTTGTGATGTGCGCGTTATCTCTGTATTTGTGATGTTGCATAAAATTACGCAGTCCAGCTTTGCTTTGATGCAATAATTTGGCGACTTGTTGAAAGTAAGCGAGTTCTATTTCGCCGTGATTCATGCATTCGCGTACCTTGCGTTCGATTTTCTCGTAGCCGGCGATGAAGTCGTTGGTGTGGGAGTCGCCCGAGTCGTCGCTCAAGAATGTGCGAATCAGCCAATTCGTCCACGTTGGTCGATAGATGCTGAATCCTGTGCGGTCTTTCACGAGCTTCGTCTCTGGAGGAATATCGGCCACGTTCTGTAGCCACACGTTAATCCCATTCAAATCTTTTTGCAAAGCTTCAATGGCATCACGAGACATTCGAGATGTGGGCAGGTTATAGTTTATGCAAATGAATCACTGAATTTAAAAAAAGGCGAAAACGAACAAAAAGCTTTTATGGTGAATCGGGAATGACGATCTTCTTCGATTTCTTACCGCCTTTGCCCTTGCCTTTTGCCGGAACCACCACTGGGGCAACCTCCACAGGTGGCATAACTGCTTCCACCTCCCCGTCGTCACCTCCGTTTTCCTCTTGTCGAAAAGCAGCTTCAATGTCGTCTGCGGTCAGATACTTATCTACTACTGCTGCTGCTTCTTCCGGTTCTACTGTAGCGAGTTCCTTCTCTTCCGCGCTCGGAGCAGGAACGGCTTTGCCTGCTTTCCAAGCCTTGATAGCGGCATCATAGGCGACCTTCTCGGCGTCATACTCTAACTGGTAGGGCATTCGTTGTTCTTTGGTCATCTCGCGCCATAATTCTCCAGACTTTCCGGTAACATTCTTGTTTCCATTGACTCCGCCAAACTCCTTGACAATCTCGTCTCGGTTCTGCAAATGAAAACGTAGATACGGATTTGCAATCTGTTTTGGTTTGGTTTCATCACGAGGCAGCTTCTCCTCCCGCACTCTCTTTTTGCCCTTTTTGTGGTGTGTCGTAGCATTATCTATGTTCATCTTAGCATGGTACGCTGCAGTGATTGCGCCAAATTCAGGCAACAACGTTTGAATAAACGCCGGCTGCGTAATCTTAAGAGCGAGAGCATTGACCAAGTTTGTGGTGAACTCGGACAACTCGTTGGTACTGATCTTGGCTTTGCGTTGTTTCTTTGCGACTGGGGCGTCGGTAGCTTCAGAGGGGGCTGCTTGTTTACTTTCAGACATCGTTCGGTGCTTGAATTATGTAACTCCGGTCACCAGGCGACCAGAGAAATAGGGCCAGCGAAACTCGTCGAGGCGAAACTCTCTCATACTTACATGACAAGTACCTGGCTTCACGATGTTTTTCGCCTTAATCAATTGCTATATGCGGTATGGGAATTCTACACGGATCGCATCGATATCCTAGCGCTTTCATCGGTCCATCGCTCTTGGCGCGACCATCTTTCATCCTTTGCTCGCGCGGAAGGTACTGCAAACGGCAGGACTCGTCGGCAGAAGAAATATCTGAAAGTTTACCACTCCGCAGCCGTTCCACCGATCGCCAGCTCAATCGTATCGGCACATCATTGCTTTCTTAGCACGCACATCCCGTACCTTGAGTTCAATCTCGCATTTATGCATGAAGACATCACCAGCAAGATTGGTTCGCGAATACTGCCTTTGTTGACCGGGCTGACGTGCGTAGGGATTTATCGAGATGTCTCGGATTACGCAAATTCGAATCTTACACCTTGGATTGCCTCAGCGTGCAAGATCGAAGAGTTGCATGCTTTTCAAATCAGACCACACAATCTACGATATCATCAAAATTTGGAGCATCTTCACACTGTCCATTTTTACTTCTACCAAGGTGATGTACCAAACTATCTGCACTATTTGGAGAAACGATTTTACGCTTTGAAGGCGTTTACTCGGCTGCAGACGTTGCATGTGCATCAAGACCACCTTCGCAGCACCACCACATTTTACTTTCCTCGTTTTCTGCGGCTATGTGGCAGCGAGATTAAGACATTTTATTGGCATATTAAGGAATTCGATCATTACAGCGTAGACCTCGTTCACTCGCTGCTAGACACAACGAAGACACAAATTAAATGCGATCAGCGTGTTTATTTCAATGTCGCGGGCAACATGCACACAATTATCAACAATGTTATCTGCTGCGACTGTGAACAAGACACATAAAAACACTATACATCTAACAGTGTTTGAGATAAACTACGAGGTAGAGTACGCAGGCGAATTTGCTCCGCGATATTCTCTGCGATTGTTGCCGACTGCTGCTTTTGTGGCGATTTTATGCGCAACTTGTCTGCTTCTATCTCCAATGCACTGACTCTAGCATCTAGGTCGCTGGTTGCATGAATGAGTTCACTGACACTAAGAATTAAAGTCTGGACCACATCTTCTTCGCAAATCGCGGTGTCGGCGGTTGCGACAGAGACCTTCCGTTTTTTCCTGGAGACTACAGGGCGAGCATATTGATAGAACATGCAGGCCGCGGCAATACCACACCCGGCGGCACCAAGAAAGAGATAAGGACGCGTAACGAAGGAGTGTAACATACTCTTCATTTTTTATGAGGTTGACAAATGTGGTGTATACACAAAAGTGAAGTGCAGCATCCAGTCATCACAGCACGCAATAATTTAATTTACTATATCGCGTATAGTTGGCAAAGGGTGCGCGTAACCAGGAGGAATCTTGAGATAGCGAAGAGACCGCGGACACTCAAGCAATGGAAGATCGAAGTCGCTACCGAACACTAAATGCGTAAGGTTGACCAAATGCTTGATTACGATCGGTCGATTGAAAGAAAAACCAAACTCTAGAGACAGAAGCGAACGTGGTAGAGCATTTTCAAGCAGCGGTTGATTGAATCGAAATCCGAGTTTCAAATGGGTAAGGTTGCACGGCAGACTGTCTTCGGAAATCGGCTGGTTGAAATAGTGTCCGAAATGTAATTTGTGCAGATTCCTCCACGCGCGAAGAGCAATAGGTCGATCGAATCTGATACCCAATTTCAAACTCGCGAGTAATGGAGGTAGGTTCGATAGGGTGAAATCAAAGTGACAAGACATTAGGTCGAGCGTGCGCAAGGAACTAGGAAGATTATCGAGCGGGCGATTGAAATCAAATTCAAAGCGTAAATACTCCAACCCTGCCGGCAATACGGCACTCGATATCGGTTGATTAAAGTCTAAGCCAAAACTCAGATGACGCAGACTCTCTGGCAAAACATTCTTGTTGATCGGTTGATTAAATGACGCACCGAATACTAGCCGCTTCAGCCTGTAAGGAAATGCATTGGGTGCAATTGGATGATTAAACCGCGGTGACAATTCTAAGTGAGTAAGGGAGTCAGGGAACATCGCGGAAGAAAGCGGTTGATTGAACTGATTCCAAATCACGAGATGGGTAAGCCGAGGAAACCGATCCTTTAGAGTGAAGGCTTGATCGCAGCTTCCGTCCATTATCATCCAGCGGATAGAAGCAGGGAGATCGGGGAGATCTTTCAGCTTCACAGAATTAATACACTCTACCTTGAATATGACTTGGGGTAAATGACACGGTGATACACTTCGTTTGAGTGCGTATCTGGAACAAAGCATGTAAAAGGAACGACAACCTTTCATAAACTTGATCGCTTCGAAATCATTCAAAAACTCTAGTAAAAGCAATATTGTTGGTGCGCAGAGCAGTTTGAGTTGCATCTTTGTATGTGGTGTTCGTTGTGAAAGTGAAGTGCGTCAAAGTTTATTCAACAATGACTGTCAAAAAACAAGAGAAAAGACGCGCAATGCCGTTACTCCGCTGCAGGAACCTCTGCCGCTTCATTCTGATCTTGTTCGTCTGCGACAGGAGCATCAGCGGCAGGTACTTCTTCTTGTTGACC
>Ga0307373_10014746_pt1 | contig 10710 bp, 7 predicted proteins | sample OX2MG_FD_202534 | JGI IMG/M metagenome (GOLD analysis project Ga0307373, IMG submission 202534) | Soil microbial communities from Risofladan, Vaasa, Finland - OX-2 | ecosystem: Environmental > Terrestrial > Soil > Coastal area > Acid sulfate soil | place: Finland: Risofladan, Vaasa | collected...
AAGGCCGCCGCCGGCATCGAAGAGGTGCGCAAGCTCCACGGCCCCGCCGCCGTCGCCGTGCTGGGCGGGGCCCGCCTGGCCAACGAGGACGCCTACGCCTGGGCCAAGTTGACCAAGGCGGTCATCGGGACCGACTCGGTCGACGCCCAGATGGGCGACGGCCTGCCCGCCGAGCTGGTGCTGGGTCTGCCCCAGGCCACCATCGATGAGGCCTGCGGGGCCGACGCCGTCATCCTCCTCGGTCCCGACCTCAAAGAAGAGTTGCCCGTTCTGCATCTGCGCCTGCGCCAGGCGGCGGTGGAGCGCAAGCTGTCGATTATCGAGATCACCCAGGCCGCCACCGGCATAACCCGCCATGCCGCTGTCAGCCTCACCCACCGCCCCGGGGAGGCCGCCTCCGTCGTCCGTGCCCTCGCCGGCGCCGGCGCCGGCCTCTCCTCCTCGGCTGGCGCGACCGGCCCGTCCGGCGGGGCGCAGGCCGATGTAGCCGGAGTGTCGGGAGCGTCCCTCGTCGCCGCCCGTGGGATCCTGGCCGGAGCCGAGCGGGTGGTGGTCGTGCTGGGTCGCCCCTCCCTGGCCGAATCGGACGCCGCCCCGGCCCGGGCCGCCCTGGCCCTGGCCGCCGCCTTTCCTCGGGCCGGATTCCTGTCCGCCCTACGGCGGGGCAATGTCCGGGGGGCGCTGGACATGGGCCTGGCTCCGGGCATCCTGCCCGGACGGGTCGGACTCGATGAAGGCCGCGACTGGTTCGGCCGGGCCTGGGGTCAGGTGCCGGCTGAGCGCGGGATGGACGCCGCCGGGATCCTCGATGCCTCCGCCGACGGGCGGATACAGGCCCTGGTGCTCCTCGGCGCCGATCCGATCGCGGATTTCCCCGACCGCCGCCGGGCCGAGCAGGGCCTGGACGGCGCCGGCTTCATCGTGGCGGTGGACGCCTTCCTCACCGAGTCGAGTCAGAAGGCCGACGTCGTCCTACCCGCCGCCGTTTACTCCGAGCGGCCGGGGACGACCACCAATCTCGAAGGCCGGATGACCCGGCTGGGCCAGAAGGTCGTACCCCCGGGCGTGGCCTGGCCGGATTGGATGATCGCGGTGGAGTTGGCCGCCCGTCTCGGCTCCGACCTGGAGATGGACACCCTGGAGGAGATCCGGCACGAGATCGAGGCTCTGGCCGTGTCCCATCGCGGGATCACCGAAGACATGCTGAACTCAGCAGCGGCCCGGGATGGAATCGTGACACCCCTAGGCGGTTCGAGATCGTCCGGCGCCGTCGGGGTGACCCCGACCGTCCCGGCCGTCATTGACCCGATGTCGGATCCGGGCATCGATGCCGTGGCGTTCCACGGGATGAAGGCCACGGCCACGGCTCCGGTGCCCGATCCCGCGTCCCGCCGCCGGCGGGCGGCACGACCGGAGGGACAGCCACCGGCGCTCCTGTCCCTGCCCGACGCCGAGGCCGGTGGCGCTGGCGGCAGTCCCGCCCCCCTGGACGCCTACAGCCTGCGCCTGGTGGCGGGCCGCAAGCTCTACGACCACTCCGTGTCCATCCGCCACTCGCCCTCGCTGGCCGGACTGGCCGCCTCGGCCGGGATCCGGGTGAATCCCTATGACCTCGACCGGCTGGGCCTGCACTCGGGTGACCGGGTCCGGATCAGCGCGCCCCGTGGATCGTTCGTGCTGCCCGCCGCCGCCGACTCCGGCATCCCCCGGGGGACGGCCTGGATGCCCTTCAGCCAGCCCGACGGCGGGGCATCCCGGCTCATCGACTCGGCTCAGTCCGTCACCGATGTGCGGCTCGAGACGGTCCAGGGGGAAGGATGATGTTCCTGGCCTCAGCGGGCGATCCGCTATTCGTCCACGGCATCAACTTTGCCGTCGCCCTGGCCGTGATCATCAAGGTGGTCCTGGCTTTTGTCTTCCTGCTCGTGTCCGTGCTCATGATGATCTGGTTCGAGCGCAAGATCATCTCCGACATGCAGAACCGGGTCGGTCCCGACCGAGCCGGTCCGTGGGGGATTCTCCAGTCGTTGGCCGATGGGACGAAGCTGTTCTTCAAGGAGGACCTGCTGCCCGATCGGGCGGACAAGCGCATCTTCCGCCTGGCCCCCTATCTCTCGGCCGTGCCCGCCTTCCTGTCCTTCGCCATCGTCCCCATCGGCGGCACCATCACTGTGGGCCACTACACCACCGAGCTCCAGGTGGCCGACCCTCCCATCGGCATCTTGTTCCTGCTGGCCATGTCAGCCGTGGCTGTCTACGGGGTCATGTTGGCCGGGTGGTCCTCCGGCTCCAAGTACCCACTGCTCGGATCGGTGCGGGCCTCGGCCCAGATGGTCTCCTATGAGGCCGCCCTGGGCCTGGCTGTGGCCGCCGTCGTCCTCTACACCGGTGACCTCTCCACCCGGGCCATCGTCAACGGCCAGGAGGGCCTGCTCCGCCACGTCCTGCCGTCCTGGAACGTCTTCCGGCTCGGCTTCGTGCCCTTCTTCGTCTTCCTGATCGCCAGCACGGCCGAGCTCAACCGTCCGCCCTTCGACCTGGTGGAAGCCGAACAGGAGCTGGTCGGCGGCTTCCACACCGAGTACTCCTCCATACGCTTCGCTCTCTTCTTCCTGGCCGAGTTCATGAACACCATCACCATGTCGGCCATCGTGGTGACGCTGTTCCTCGGCGGCCCCGATGGTCCCGGGTTCCATTTCCTGCGCTGGCTGTGGCCCATACTCTGGTTCCTGGGCAAGACCCTGGTTCTGCTCTTCGTCCAGGTCTGGCTGCGCGGCACGCTGCCCCGTCTGCGCTATGACCAGCTGATGGACCTCGGCTGGAAGGTGCTGATTCCGGGTTCCCTCGTCTGGCTCCTGATCCTGGGAGGCATGCTGATCAGCTTCAAGTGGGGCTTGATCGTGCTGATCGCGTCCGTGCTCTTTGGCGCCGCCCTCATGCGGGCCCGAGCCCTCGGGGCCGCACGGGTAGAGGAGGTGGGCAGCTAATGGGCTACTTCACCGGCTTCAAGGTGACCCTGCGCCAGATGTGGAAGCCCCGGGTCACGATCAAGTACCCGGAGCAGAAGCGGCCCAAGCCGGTCCGCTTCCACGGCCGCCACGTCCTCAACCGCTACGAGGACGGCATGGAGAAGTGCATCGGCTGCGAACTCTGCGCCGGCGTCTGCCCGGCCCGCTGCATCCACGTGCGGGGTAAGGACAACCCTCCCGATGCCCCGGTCTCCCCCGGGGAACGCTACGGCTTCGTCTACGAGATCAACTACCTGCGTTGCATCCACTGCGACCTGTGCGTGGAGGCCTGCCCGACCGAGGCCATCACCGAATCCAAGCTCTTCGAGTTCTCCTTCACCAGCCGCCAGGACGCCATCTACACCCGGGACGAGCTGTTGGTGTCCGAGGACGGCGCCCCCCAGCAGCTGCCCTGGGAGGACTGGCGCCCGGGGGACGATCAGAACACCTCGGCCTGGATGCGGGCCACATCCCCGTCTGGGTCGGCTGCCGAGGAAGGCGTGGTGCACTGGTCCGGTGAGCGCGGCTATGGAGTGCGCTCTCCCGAGCTAGGCCAGGCTCCGGCCCCTCTACCGGCCGGGTCGCGCCTGGTCGGGCGGGGCGCCCCGGGGGAGGCGGAGGCCGCCCCGGCCGCGGTCGTGGCGTCCGGGGGCGGCCCGGCTGTCCCGCCGGAGTCCGATGGCGGAGCCTCCCGGTGATGGCCCTCCTGCTTCCCGTTCTGTCCAGCCTGCACCCGGTGCTGGCCGTCCCGACCATCGACCGGCTGGTCTTTGCGGTCTGCGCGGTGATCGTGCTGTCCGGGGCCCTCGGCGTCGTGTTGTCCAGCAACCCGGTCTACGCCGCCCTGTCGCTGGTCCTGACCCTCTTCGGAGTGGCCGTCCTCTTCGTGGAGGAGGACGCCCAGTTCCTGGCCGCCGTGCAGGTGGTGGTCTATGCCGGGGCCATCGTTGTGCTCTTCCTGTTCGTGATCATGCTCCTCGGCGTCGATCGGCAGGAGTCTCTGCGTTCCGAGCGGCTCCCGGCCCAACGGCCCCTCGCCCTTCTGCTCGGCCTGGCCGCCCTGGGCGAACTGCTCGCCCTGTCCCGCCTCACCCACTGGTCAACCGGCCCGAAGGGGGCCAGCGGCGCCCCGGCCACCGGCGGCGGGGGGAACACGGCCGCCCTGGCCCGCTCCATCTTCACCACCTACCTGCTTCCCTTCGAACTCACTTCCCTTCTGCTGATAATTGCCGTGTTGGCGGCGGTGGTCCTGGCCCGCCGGCCGGGCCAGCACCCGATCGCGCCGCCCGCGCTGGGGGAGTCTGAAGACCCGAGCCTGCCCATGATTGGCGCCGACCCGAATGAGGACGTCGAGGGAGTGCGCAACGTGGATGCCGGGTCGCTGGGCTTCGGTGGCGCAAGGAGCCAGCAGTGACCCTTAGCGGCAACTGGTACCTGGCCCTGGCCGCCGTGCTCTTCAGCATCGGGGCTGTAGGGCTGCTCATCCGGCGCAACGTCCTGGTCATGTTCATGTGTGTCGAGCTCATGCTCAACGCCGTCAACCTGACCTTCGTCACCTTCTCCAAGATGCTCGACGACATCAACGGCCAGTCCCTCGTCTTCTTCGTACTGGTCGTGGCCGCCGCCGAGGTCGTGGTGGGCCTCGGGATCATCGTGTCCATCTTCCGCCGCCGGCCCAACGCCACCGCCGACGACCTCAACATGCTGAAGGGTTGAGGACTTGATCCACGCCGCTCCGGTAATCATCCTGCTGCCGCTGGTCGGCTTCCTCGTCCTGACCTTCGGCGGGCGCCGGCTCGGTGACCCTTCGGCCGGGTGGTTGGGCACGCTGGCCGTCACCGGGTCCTTCGTGGCCTCGATCGTGACCTTCCTCGGCCTACGCTCGCTGGCTCCCCACGCCCGGTCGGTGGTTCAGACCTACTACAGCTGGGTGCCTGTCGGCGGGCTCAAGGTCAACATCTCGGCCCTGCTCGACCCCCTCTCCCTGGCCATGGTGCTCTTCGTCACCGGGGTGTCCTCGCTGATCCACCTCTACTCCATCAGCTACATGAAGGGCGACCCCCAGTTCAGGAAGTTCTTCGTTTACCTGAACCTCTTCGTCTTCTCCATGATCGTGCTGGTGATGGCCGGCAACTTCCTCTTCACCTTCGTGGGTTGGGAGGGGGTGGGCACCTGTTCCTACCTCCTGGTTGGCTTCTGGTTCGACCGGGAGACAGCCGCCACCGCGGCCAAGAAAGCCTTCGTGGTCAACCGTATCGGTGACTTCGGCTTCCTCCTGGCCATGTTCCTGATCTTCGCCCACACCGGGAGCCTCGACTACCACGGCGTCTTCGCCCACCTGGGCTCGGTGTCCAGAGGAACGGCCACTGCCATCGCCCTGCTCCTCCTCTTCGGGGCCGTGGGCAAGTCGGCCCAGCTGCCTCTATACGTCTGGCTGCCCGACGCCATGGAGGGCCCCACCCCGGTCTCCGCTCTCATTCACGCCGCCACCATGGTGACCGCCGGCGTCTATCTCATGGTCCGGGTCAACCCCATCCTGGCCCTGTCCCCCAACAGCCTGACCGTCATCGCCATCCTCGGCGTGGCGACTGCCTTTTACGCCGCCACCGTGGCCTGCGCCCAGAACGACATCAAGCGCGTCCTGGCCTACTCGACCATGTCCCAGCTGGGCTACATGTTTCTTGGGGTCGGCTCGGCCGCCTACGGCGCCGCCATCTTCCACATGATCAGCCACGCCTTCTTCAAGGCCCTCCTTTTCCTGGCCGCCGGATCGGTCATCCACGCCATGAACGATGAGCAGAACATGAAAAAGATGGGTGGGCTGCGGAAGTACCTGCCGATCACCTCCACCACCTTCTTCATCGCCTGGCTGTCCATATCCGGCGTTCCGCCCTTCAACGGCTTCTGGTCCAAGGACGACATCCTGGGCGCCGCGTACCATAAGAGCCCCGTCCTCTACGTGGTCGGGGCCGCCACCGTCCTTCTCACCGCCTACTACATGACCCGCCAGGTCGTGCTGGTGTTCACCGGCCAGGCCCGCTGGGTGGAGAACCGGCCCGGGGTCGAGGGCGCCCACGCTGCCTCGGGGGGGCATGCCGCTCCGGTCGCCTCCGGCGGACACGGCGGCTCCGCTGCCGGGGAGCCTGGCGGGGGTCATGCCGGGCCGCCGCACGAAGGGCCTTGGATCATGACCCTGCCCCTGATCGTCCTGGCCGGCGCTTCGGTCCTCGGTGGGCTCATCGACCTGCCCTTCGGCAAGGTGAAGTTCCTCGATACCTGGCTCTCACCGGTAGCCAGCGGGGCGGGTGACCTGGCCACTGAGTCGGCGTCCCTACGGATCGCGCTCCTGTTGGTCACCCTGGCCCTGGCCGGCGCCGGCATCCTCATCGGCAGCCGGCTATGGGGCGTTCGCATCGACCGTCCGGCCCTGGAGCCCGAGTTGCTCAAGCGCAGCTACTACGCCGATGACATCTCTTCCGCGGTGTTGACCGGGGGCGGCGGCATGGTCTCCCGGGCACTGTCGGTGGTGGTGGACAACGGCATCATCGACGGTGCGGTCAACGGGGTCGGCCACCTGGCCCGGGCCGGCGGCGGGGTGGTGCGCCGGGCCCAGACGGGTTACGTCCGCAACTACGCCCTGGGCATAGCCGTCGGCACGGTGTTGATCCTCGGCTTCATGCTGGTGAGGGCCTCGTGAGCTCCTTCCTCGCTGCCGCGTCGGCTATTCCCTTCTCCACCGGAACGGGCGGCTTCGGCTTCCCGGTCCTGCCGGCCATCGTGGTGCTGCCGGCCATCGGCGCCGCTGTCGTCGGCTTGCTCGTACCCCGTCACCGGCCCGATGTGGCCAAGGTGCTCGGCGCCGTGATCTCCATGGCCGTGGCCGGCCTCGCCATCGCCATGGCGGTGCGTTTCCGTACTGGGACCCCCGGTTACCAGTTCGGCGTCGAGCACTCCTGGATCTCGGCCTTCGGGGTTCAATGGAAGCTGGGTGTGGACGGCATATCCGTGTTCTTGGTCACCGTCACCGCGGTGGTCTTCCCCGTGGCCATCATCGGTGCCCCGGTCACCCGGGATCCCAAGTCCTACGTGGGCTGGATGCTCCTTCTGGAAGCCGCCTGCCTCGGGTCCTTCGTGGCCCTGGATGTATTCCTGTTCTTCCTCTTCTTCGAGTTGACCCTGCCGCCGATGTACATGCTCATCGGTCGCTGGGGCGGGGCCAAGCGGTCCTACGCCGCCCTCAAGTTCTTCCTCTACACCTTTGCCGGCTCGGCCCTCATGCTCATCGCGCTGCTGGTGCTGGCCTACCTGCACGACCGGACCTACGGGCACCTCACCTTCGACGTCATCGCCCTGACCACCCAGCAGCACCTCTCCACCGACACTGGGATACTCCTCTTCCTCGGCTTTGCCGTCGCCTTTGCCGTCAAGGTCCCGGTCTTCCCGTTCCACACCTGGCTACCCGACGCCCAGGCCGAGGCCTCGACCGGAGGCTCCATCGTCCTGGCTGCGGTCATGTTCAACCTGGGGACCTACGGGCTGGTCCGCTTCTGCCTCGAGATGTTCCCACGGGCAGCGGTGGATCTAGCCCCGCTCATGCTCACCCTGGGCGCCGTAGGGATCGTCTACGGCTTCCTGGTGGCGGTGGTCCAGACCGACCTCAAGCGCATGATCGCCTATACCCTGGTCGGGGACCTGGGCGTCATCGTCGTCGGCCTGTTCGCTTTCACCCGCCAGGGCCTCTCCGGCGGCGTCTACCAGATGGTCAACCACGGGGTGTCCATGGGAGCGATGTTCCTCCTCATCGGCGTGGTGGTGGATAGATTCGGTACCGGGGATCTGCGCCGCATGGGCGGACTCCAGTCCAACGCTCCTTTGATGGCCGCCCTGTTTATGGTGGTCACCCTTTCGGTGGTGGGGGTGCCCGGACTCAACGGCTTCATCGGTGAGTTCCTCCTCCTGATCGGCACCTTCGTCACCCACCGCTGGTGGGCCGTGGCCGCCACCGTCGGAGTGATCCTGGCCGCCCTGGTCTTCCTCTGGGCCTACCAGCAGATCTTCCACGGCCAACCCAAGGAGAAGGACCGCCCGGTCATGGCTGACATCGGCCGGCGGGAGTTGCTGGCTGTAGCCCCCCTGGTCCTTCTCATCGTGGTCCTCGGGGTCTATCCCCGGCCGTTCCTCGACCGCATCAATCCCTCGGCCAATCGCATCATCGCCCACGTGAGCGCGCTGACCAACCAGGCGGAGCCGGCCGTGGCCACCGGAGCGCGCCCGTGATCCACACCCTGATCCTGGCCACTCAGGCCCTCCACGCCCCGCACGTTGACTATGTGGCTCTCCTTCCGGAGCTGATCCTGATCGGCGGGGCTCTGCTGTTGATGCTCGGTTCCTCGCTGGCGGCCACCCGGCCGGCGCCCGGCACCTGGTCCCGATTCACAGTGGTGGTGTCCGCCGGCTCCATCGGGGCGTCGTGGTACCTCTGGGACCAGGTCAGCCGGCACGGGCCGCAGGAGACGGTGCACAACTCGGTGGCCGTCGACGGCTTTAGCACGCTGTTCCTGATCCTCATCGGCGTAGCGTTGCTGCTCGGCAGCCTGGTGGCCGACGGCTATCTGCGCCGGGAAGGGCTGGACGGGCCCGAGTTCTACGTGCTGGCCATGCTCTCGGGTGCCGGTGGGATGTTCATGTCGGTGGCCAACGACCTGATCGTGGTCTTCCTCGGCCTGGAGACCCTCAGCATCGCCCTCTACGTCCTGGCCGGCTACCACAGCCGTCGGCGGGAGTCGAGCGAGGCGGCCCTCAAGTACTTCATCCTCGGGGCCTTCTCCAGCGCCATATTCCTCTACGGGGTCGCCCTGGTCTACGGGGCCACGGGGTCCACCAACCTGGTCAGCATCGCCACCTACCTGTCCCAGAACGTCATCGTCACCAACGGAATCCTGCTGGCCGGCGTAGCCATGCTGATAGTGGGTCTCGGCTTCAAGGTGGCGGCCGTCCCGTTCCACAACTGGAGTCCGGACGTCTATGAGGGATCACCCACCCCGGTCACCGGTTACATGGCGGCGGTGGCGAAGGCGGCCGGCTTTGCGGGCTTGTTGCGGGTCCTCTTCAGCGCCTTCGGTTCCATGCGGACGGACTGGCAGCCGGTCATCATCGTCCTGGCCGCCCTGACCTTGGTGGTGGGGGCCGTCGGCGCCCTGGTGCAGACCGACGTCAAGCGGCTGCTGGCCTACTCATCCATCAACCACGCCGGCTTCGTGCTGGTCGGCCTGGCCGCCGCCACCACGGCCGGCATATCCGGATCGCTCTATTACCTGTTCACCTACACCTTCGTCGTCATCGGCAGCTTCGGCGTGGTGAGCGTGGTCGGCCGCTACGGGGACGGTCATCATCAGCTGGAGGACTACCAGGGCCTGTCCCGGCGCAATCCGTTCCTGGCCGCCGTGTTCACCCTGTTACTCCTGGCTCAGTCCGGGGTGCCGTTCACCACCGGCTTCCTGGCCAAGTTCTACGTGATCTCCTCGGCCGTCCAGGCCCGCTCCTATCCGCTGGCCATCCTGTCCATCCTCACCGCCGTGGTCGGCGCCTTCTACTACCTCCGCCTCATCTTCCTCATGTACTCCTCCCCGGCCGGTGACGTCGAGGCGGTGGCTGTCGAGCTGATGGTCACCGACGTGGCGGTCAGCACCGCTTCCGGTACCACTGTGGTCGAGGAAGTCGAGGAGGTCGTGGTCCTGGCCGAGGCCGGGTCCCCAGAGCTCGAGCTGCCGACCGCCACCGCCTTGGTGCTGATGCTGACCAGTCTCTTCACTGTGGCCTTCGGTCTGTTCCCCGGCACCATCGTCAACTTCGCCCACCAGGCCACCCTGCTCATCCACTGAGGCGCCGTCGGGCCGGAGGGGGGCCGCTCGTAGCGGAAGCTGATCGCTCCGATCGGCGGACTTTGTCGGCCCCGGGCCGGCGGCTATTCACGGAGTAGGAAATCCCTGGAATTCCTGCCCTTTTCTGCGCGCCCTGTCACCGATAGGCGGTATACTCGAACAGACGTTCGTAGCCAGATGGGCTCCGCCAGGAGCCCATCTGGGCGGGGGTGATGGGGTATGGGTACAGCGTCAAAGTGGACTGGACCGCCGACAGCGGCGGGGCGGGCAGGGCAGGGGCCATGGCGCTGACCGCCGCCGTCCTGGATGAGGCGCCCCGGTTCGATCAGGACGTCTTGGAGCGGCTCCGGTCCCTGCTGGACGAGTTGGGCGAGCTGTCGCCTCAATCGCTGGGCGACGCCGACTCCATCCGCTCGCTCTCCCGGTCCTTCGCCCGCCTGGACGCCACCTACACCCGAGCCATGGGCTCCTTCGACGCAGAGGGTGACTGGGCCGGGGCCGGGGCCGGGGCCCACGGCGCCGGGGCCTGGCTGGCGGTGGAGGCCCACCTGCCGGTCGGGGAGGCCCGCCGGCGGGTGAACCTGGCCCGTCGGCTCCGCGACCTTCCGGTGTCCGAAGCGGCCTGGGTGAGGGGCGAAATCAACGCCGCCCACGTCACCCGCCTGGCCGGTGTCTATCGGGAGTCGACCGCCGCCGCCATGGCCAGAGACGAGTCCATCCTGGTCGATAAGGCCATGGAGTTCCGCTACGACCACTTCTCGCGGGTGGTGGCCTACTGGGAGGGACTCGCCGACCCCGACGGCACCGATGACAAGGCGGAG
>Ga0307373_10014747_pt1 | contig 10710 bp, 7 predicted proteins | sample OX2MG_FD_202534 | JGI IMG/M metagenome (GOLD analysis project Ga0307373, IMG submission 202534) | Soil microbial communities from Risofladan, Vaasa, Finland - OX-2 | ecosystem: Environmental > Terrestrial > Soil > Coastal area > Acid sulfate soil | place: Finland: Risofladan, Vaasa | collected...
CACGACTACACCGCGAGTTCCGAGCAGATCGGCTGGGCGGCGCCGATCTACCTCGCCGCGAGCGACGAGCAGGCCCGGGCCGAAGCGAAAATCCATATCGAGCGGCTGTTCAGCAAATTCCTCAACCTGCCATTCGAGATGATGTTCCCGCCCGGCTATCTCTCGGCCGGATCGCTCAAGGGCATGCGCGCGGTGAAGCGTCCGGCGACCGCGGGCGGCAGCATGACCATCGACCATCTGATCGATGCCGGCATCTTCCTCTGCGGCAGCCCCGACACGGTGCGCAAGCTGCTGGTCGATGCGCATCGCAAATTGGGCTTCCAGAACTTCCTCGCCAATCTCCATTTCGCGACCCTGCCGGCCGATCTCACCGAGAACAACCTCCGCCTCTTCGCGCGCGAGGTGATGCCGGCGCTGCAAGCGCTCTCCGATAAGCAATGGCAGGGAATGGAGACGCAAGCGGCAGAGTAGCTTTTTGGCCCGGAGTATTTCAATGCCTTTGCCGTCACTTATGTCGAAATCGCTTGGCGACTTAACTCTCGAAGATATTCAGGCACTGTGTGACGAAGGTACCCTAGAAGACCAGTACATCGATTTTAAAGAGAATCTTTCAGAGCGCCGCGATTCGGGTGCTTCTTGGAATGCGGGGAACGACGCAATTGCACCACGTGCGGTCAACGCCCTCGCTCGTGTAGCGGTGGCATTTGCTAATGCGGAGGGAGGTTGGATTGTCCTTGGCGTTCGAGAGGACGGTGCGCCGCCGTCACGAGCGAGCGAAATCCTGCCCCTTCGGGCCTGTCACGACCTCGCACGGCGCTTGCGGCAGTCGCTTTACGCCCGAATCGACCCGGTCCCGACGGGTCTCGATGTTAGGGGGATCGAAACTACCGGAGATGGGGCAGGAGTAGTCGTTATCCGCGCGCCGGCATCACCGTATGCGCCGCATGGTGTTATTAGCGATAACGGCAGGGAGTGCTATCTTCGCCGGAATGACGAATGTCGGCCGATGACCATGCGCGATATCCAAGAACGGACCCTCGAGATCGAACGTGGGCTTGCTAGTTTACACGCGACGTTCGCTGAACAGAGGCGAGAGTTCGAAAACCTTGAGGCGCTCCCTGGCGACGTGCTGGCAGCGGCGATACCGGTGGTGGAATCGTTCATGGGATGCATCATTACCGCTGTGCCGACGCGCGGCGGCCTCTCGCTTGATAAGCCATATCGTCGGGATTGGGCTGCTTATTGTCGACGAGATTGGATCGCAAGGGACCAAGGAGCGAGAGAACATCTGCTCTATTCCCACCTCGATACCGCTGTAGGTTTTCGGCCAACGCTGCGCGGCGCAATTGCGCGCTACGCGACCCAAACGCTTGTTAGGCAACTTGTGATTACGTCAAGTGGCGTAATTAGCTATGCCTATAAAGATTTTGAAAATCTACAGGGCATTTTCCTGGGCTGGGTCGGGGGCGACGTACTAAACATCCTGAAAATTGTCGATGCATTTCGACAGATCGTTGGACAAGCTGACGCGGAGTACGCGCTAGCCGTTAGACTTGAGAAACGCGGTGCAAACGATTTCGCGCTTGCGCCTTTCGGCGTTCATAATTTTGGTTTCCAGGATGGTACACTGCGTTCACCGGTCGATTTGCCCATCTGGCGAGTTGGAAGTACGCCAGAATTCGGCGACACCGTGCTTGGTGTCATGAATGATGTCTGCAATGCGGCGGGCTGGGAGAGTCTTGATGGATGGTCAATACCTCTGCATCGTTGAGCGATGTACGCCAGGAAAATCCGATAGCGTAGATCAGAGATGAACGAACCTGTTGACCCTGAAACGCGAAAGTATCTTCTCGAGGTCGAGAAATGGAAGGCCGAGTATGGAAATTTTCTCGACTGGAATATCGAAAGTTTCAAAGCACTCATTCAGTTTGCGTTGGCGGCTATTCGTGGGGTTGTGCTCATAAATGGGGGCGCGGCCATAGCAGTGCTTGCATTTCTCGGTAACGTCTGGTCGAAAGATGAAAGCATTAGGGCTGCGGCTAGAACGATGCAATTGCCCTTGAGTTTTTTTCTCAGTGGGGTTGCGATGGGGGTGACCTCTGCCGCCGCAGCGTATATGGCTCAAGTGTTTTTTACTCACCGGAAGAACAAAGCTGGTCTTCCGTTTCAAGTCTTGGGAATTTTGTTGGTGTTGGGCGGCTTGATAGTTTTCGTTATCGGATCATTGAAGGCGGCCGATTTCCTCACTCAAACGTTCGTTTAATTGATTGTTCATTGCAGAATCAACCTGCGTCCTTCGACTTCGCTCAGGACGAGGATCGTCGGAGTTCTGGCCCCGAGCGATTGAGAGAAAGTGGAGGCGCTGAAAGCCGATCGCCAACAGTTCCGCTACGCCGCAACTTCCGCGGCGGCGACGTGCGGCAGGCGCAGCGTTACCTTGGTGCCTTTGCCGGGCGTCGAGGCGATCTCGACCGTGCCGCCATGCTGCTCGATCACTTGCTTCACCATCGGCAGGCCGAGGCCGGTGCCGAAGCTCTTGGTGCTGAACAGCGGCTCGAACACTTTGGGCAAGATGTCGGCCGGAATGCCGGGCCCGTTATCCGCGATCACCAGCTCGAAGGCGTCGAGCCGCGCGGCGGTGGTGACGACGATGCGGTGGTGGTCGGATTTTCCCCCGGCCGGGGTCATCGCTTGCGCGGCGTTCTCGATCACGTTGATGACCACTTGGCGCATGCGGTCGGCGTCGAAGCTGATCGCATGACCGGGCGCCGAAAGGTTGCGGACCAGCGTCACGCCGTCCGGCAGCGCCTGCTCGGCGAGAACCTCGTCGAGCCATTTGTCGAACGGGGCGGCGCCGCGATGAAGATCGCGCACCCGCGTGTAGTCGAGCAGCTCGCTGATGATCCGGTCGCAGCGCGTGACGCTGCGCTCGATGCGCTCGATCGGGCGGCGGAGATCGATGCCCTTGCTCGCCGCGGTCTCCTTGAAGGTGTAGACGGTATTGCGGATGGCGCTTAAGGGGTTGCGCAGCTCGTGCGCGACCGTCGCCGTCAACTGGCCGAGCGCCGAGAGACGCTCCTGCCGCACCAGCTCGACTTCCAGGCGACGGTTCTCGCGCGCCTTGTCGCGGAACACGGCGAGCGCGCGCGCGAGGTCGCCGATCTCGTCGCCGCGGTCGGCAAAAGGTGCTTTGCGATCGAGATCGCCATGCGCCACCGCGCGCATTGCGGCGGCGATGGTCGCGATCGGCTGCGTGATGCGGAGGATGACGAGCAGCGTGCCGAGGATGCCGACGCCGAGGAAAAATACCGCAAGGCCACTTGCGGTCGCCAGATCGCGGGTTGCTTCAGAGGCTTGCTCGGCCGCGCGGGCGGCGCTGAGATCGAATGCGGTGTTGGCGACGTCCATCAGCGCCGCGAGCGCCGGATTGGACAGGTTGACCCATTCGACGCCGGTGATCGCGGCCGGCTTGCCGGCCGCGAGATCGGCGAGCAAGGCTTGGCGCTGCGGGCGCAGATCGTGGAAATAGAGGTTTTGCGCTCGCGCCACGATGTCCTTGAGCGCCGACGCCAATCCCAGCACCTGATCGTCTTCCGCGATCACTTGCCATCCCGCCTCGATCCGGCCGGTGGCGATGTCGAATTGCGCGCGCTGGTCGTCGGTGATCCCGTTGCCGTTGGCGATCGCCGCGCCGACCAGAAGCCGGTCGAAGCCGGCGGCGTCGCGCACCACCCAAGCGAGCTGCTTGATCTTCAGCATCTCGGTGATCAGCGGATCGGCCCGGTTGATGTCGCTTTCGAGCTCGAGGGAAAGCGCGTTGATCGAATCGGCCAGCATGCCGCCGCTGGCGATCCAGGCGGCGCTGAGCGCGGCGGGGCGCCGGTCTTTCGGTTGCTCCAGCGCGGCGTCGGCGGTCTTGCGGACGGCATCGAAGGCGGTGCGCGCGGCGAGGATTTGCGCGCGCGCGGCGTTCGACGATGAAATGCCCGCGGCGGCGATCTTCCCGAGCGCGGAATCGAGCGCCTGGTTCGAGCGCATGCGCAGCGTTGCGATCTCGCGTTGGCTCTGGCGATCGATCGGGGCTGCGGTCTCGAGCGCGGTATTGCCGGTGCCGCGCTCGATGCGGATGTTCTGCATGGCGGCGAACAGATCGCGCGAGATGTCGACCACCGCGAGGACGCGCTCGGCGACCGCGCGGCGCGCGAAAGCGCGCTCGGCCGAGATCGCGAACACCGTGACGAGCGCAAGCGCCATCAGGCCGGTAATGGCCTGCAGCAGCACTTTGATCGAGATGAGCTTGCGCACGGGAATCACGCCGGCTTCTGCCAGTGGGGATCGCTACCCATAGTGGGGCGCGACCGTAACCGAGCGGTTAATTCGGCGGCTTTGCCCTCGGATTCCCGGCGTTTGGGGGTGTGACGGCGCGTTAATCCGCGGCTGCGGTGTGCGGCTCGGCCTCGAGCGCCGCGGCCAGCGGGACCCGCAGCCGCCAGCCCCAGGCCCAGAGCGCGGCGCAGAGCAGCGCGCCGATAGCGACCGGCAACCGCAATCCGGTATGCGCGGCGAGCGCGCCCATCGCCAGGGTTCCGAGCGAGGGGACGCTTTGCGCGATGATGCCGTAGATGCTCATGACCCGGCCACGCAAGCCCGGCTCGATTGCCGATTGGATCAGCGTCTGGTTGCTAATGCTCTGCACGATGAAGGCGAAGCCGACGAGCGAATTGATCGAAGCCGCGATCCAGAAGTTATCGGTCGAGGCAAACAGGAAAATCGTCACCGCCATGAGCAGGATGGTGGCGAGGGTGATACGGGTGAGGCCGGCGAGGCTGGCGCGTGAAGTCATCCAGATCGCGCCGATCAGCGCGCCGATGCCCTCGCACGACAAAAGCATCGCAAGGCCGCTGGAGCCGCGATGGAAAACTTCGCCGGCGAAGCCGGGCATGAGGTCGGGCAGGGGCTTGGCCGCCAGCGAGGTCACGATCAGCAGCGTGAGTTGCAGCCGGATGCCTTGGTGATGGAGGATGTAGCGGATGCCCTCGATGGTCTCGTGCCAGATCGAGCGACGGCTCGCCGATATCGGCGGCAGCGTCAGGCCGGCGCGCTTGATCTCGCGCAGCGCGAGGGTCATGACGGCAAAAAGGCAGAACGAAAAGACGAAGCTCCAGCCGGTGCCGGCCCAGGCGATGATGGCGCCGCCGATCGCCGGGCCCACGAAACGCGAGGTGTTGAACACCATCGAGTTCAGCGCCAATGCCGAAGGCAGGAACTCGCGCCCGACCAGGCCGTAGATCACGGTCGAGCGCGTTGGGCGGTAGAAGGCGGTCACGCAACCGCGCAGCAGCACGAGCGTCGTCAACATCCAGATGTCGATGACATGCGTGAGGGTCAGGACCGCGAATGCCGCGGCGTAGAACAGCGACCAGCTTTGCGCGAGGCGCAGCAGCTTGAACTGGTCGACGCGGTCGATGATGGTGCCGGCGAACATGCCGATGACGATGCTCGGTCCGGCCTGGCAGATCGCGTTGATGCCGAGCCAGGTCGCCGAATGGGTGAGCTGCCAGGTGAGCCAGCCCAAGGCGACGCGCTGGGTCCAGGTGCCGAGATTGGAGGTGATGTTGCCGAGGACGTAGAGGCGGTAGTGGCGGAGCGTCAGCGTTTGCCGCAAAATCTCGAAGCCGAGGGGAATCCGCATCGCGCCTATCTTAAGTCGCGGCGCCCACGCCGGAAAGGCTTAAGTCACGGGGCTATCCCGGTGTTTATTATTTCGCGAGCACCGATTCTTCGACCCCGACATGGCGATCGGCAGATGATATCGCGGGGAACAAGCGCGCCAAAGCGCGGGGCCGGACGAGTGCTTCCGGCTCGGATCGGCTATGCCGACGCTTTCGGCAAGCGACGGTACTCGTCGCGTCGCTCGGTCACTCGCTGCCGGATCGCGCTGCCATATTTTTTCATCGCGCCGAAATCATCGGCCGAGAGCTTGCCGGGTATCGACGCGACAAAGCTTGGCAGCGCCTGGACGCGCCGCCACCACGCTTGGGCCGCCGGGCGCTCCGCAATCCACACATCGAGCAGATCGAGATAGGCCATGCGCGCGACGAAGGGCATCAGGTTGACATCGGCGAGCGTCATCGCGGGCCCGACGAGCCAGGGCCCGCCCGCTTTCAAATCTTTTTCCATCTTGTCGAAGACGATCTCGAACGCGCCGATGCCCTGGAAGACGTAGGGACTGTCGACGCCCTCTTCGTAGGTCGAGATCAGCCGCGCGCGCTTGATGGGATCGCCGACATTCTGATAGCGGCCCTGGCGCTGTTCCTCGGTCATGTTTCGCATGCGCTCGCGGAACATCGCCGAAAAGCTAAGCTCGCGCGTCGCCTCGAACAGAGTCTCGTCGACAGCCTTGCTCCACAGTCGAGCGCGCGCGCGAAGATAAGGATCTTGCGGCATCAACCCGATCGCGGGAAAGCTATCGTCGAGATACTCGCAAATCAACGTCGATTCGATAACGATGCGGCCGTCGTGATCGAGCGCCGGCACGACCCCCTTGGGATTGATCTTGAGATAGGCGGGCGTGAATTGCTCGTTCTTGAACAGATCGACATTCTGCGTCGCGTACTCGATGTCCTTCTCGGTCAGCGTGATAAAAACCTTTTGGGTGCAGATCGAGTTGAAGTAGCTATAGACCTTGAGCATTGCCCGTCCTCTCCCTCAAGCACCGACTACGCGATCTGCCGGCGATCGCCCCGCCGTCGCCAATTCGGCCAGCTTGCGGCGCGCGCGCAGGCCGGCCACGTCTGCATTGACACTCCATTCCGGCAGGTCCGGCCCGCCTTCGTCGTAGAGCGTCTGGATCGCCTCGAGCACGACCCGATCCTCATCGAGAACGGCCCGCATTCCTTCGACAAGTTCCGGTGGATGCGACTCGGGATACGAGGCGGTCATCGTCAGGAACTGATAGAGCTGGTTTTCGCGCGCCGGCGTTATCGGCATGACGTTGATCCGGATGTGAGGCGGATGGCCGGGCCGATCCGGGAAGCTGAAAGTGTTCCTGATGATATGGAGGTTCGGCAGATACGCCTCCGACGCGAGCTGCCGATCGAACGTGCCGTCCAGGTTCAAGCCATATTGTTTTGCATTGGACGGCGTCGGCGTGTCTCCCTTGAGCTCGCGAACGATGCGGACCATCTTGCCTTCGCTCTCGATATGAAAGCTCGACGTCGCCATTCGGCCGCCATCAAGCGCGGTGCCGTGGAGGAACGAGATGTGCGAGGTGTCGAGCAGGTTTTCGAACAGGAAGGCGTAATTCGCGTTGATCTCGAGCATCAGATAGGGCTTCGCGGACCAGCCCGGGCGATCGAGGCCAAACGCGAAGCAATCCGGCAACAGCGCGGGGTCGGCGTCGCTTGGCGCGCCGGGCCACACCCAGACGAAGCCGCCTTTTTCGGCGACGGGATAACGCCTGACCGAAAGCTCGGCGACGATGGCGGCCTGGCTCGGCACGCGCACGCATTGGCCGGTGGCTCCGTACCGGAAGCCGTGATAAGGGCACTGAATCGCGTTGCCGACAATCCGGCCGAGCGAAAGCGGCGATCCCCGATGAGGGCAGCGGTCATAAAGAGCGACCGGCGCGCCGTTCTCGGCGCGAAACAGCACGAGGCGATCGCCGCAACAATAACGCGAAAGCGGGTGGGTCGTGTCGACCTCGTGCGAAAACGCCACGGCGTACCATTCATCGCGAATGATGGGCCGCGTGGCGGGACAGGTCATATGGGGGCTGCGGTCGTCCAAGGCCATCCTCCCGCGCAAGCTTGTTATAAACTATAAGATATATGTTATAGTATATAACGTCAACGGCTGAGCTGCGTTAGAAGCTTGCGCGGGAAGCGGGGGTTCGCGCGATGAAGAAGGATGTCACTCGAAAAGGCCAGCGTCCCGGAATCCAATCGGTCGAAATCGCCAGCCGGATTCTTGCGGCGATGACGGAGGCAGGGCGGTCGCTGCAGCTAAAGGAGCTGGCGCGCGGCTCGGGGATGCCGGCTGCGAAGGTCCACCGCTATCTCGTCAGTCTGACGCGAACGAATTTAGTGACACAGGGTAGCGGGGACGGGAGGTACAGCATCGGACCCGCCGCGATCGCATTGGGTTTGGCCGGACTGCACTCGGTCGACGTTGTCCGTATCGCATCGGAGTTTTTGATCGAGCTGCGCGATGCGAGCGGCGAAACCGCGGTGCTCGCCGTCTGGAGCAGCGCCGGTCCCGCGGTCATTCGCATCGAGGAAAGCGGTCGCCCCGTGTTCATGAATGTCCGCGTCGGCTCGACGCTTCCGATCCTGCGCAGCGCCGTGGGACGGGTCTTTGCCGCCTATCTTCCCGGGCAAGAGACCGCGGCGCTGATCGCGAAGGAACGACGCTTGCCGCGCGGCAATACGCGCGGCGGAAAGCGCGCAGGCGCGCGCGCTATCATCGCGGAGACCCGCAGCCGCGGGCTCGCCGTGATCGACGGCGATCTCGTGCCGGGCGTAACCGCGATCGCTTCGCCGATTTTCGATCATCGCGCCCGCATCGTCGCGAGCGTTGCCCTGCTCGGCGGTTCCGAGCATCTCGATGCTCGTCCCAATTCTAAGGCGCGAGCCCTCTTGAAGAAAATCGCCGCGGCAATTTCCGCGCGGCTGGGCTTTGCCGATCGCGGATGATCGTCGACCGCGGGCGGGTCGCGCTAAGCCTTGCCCGATAGCCGCTTGGCCGCGGCCTCGACGAGGCTCAGATCGGAGTATTTTTTTACGTCGATCGCGGCCTTGAGGAAGCCGAGCCGCTGCTGCGTGTCGATATTGGCCTGAAGCGCTTGCAGGTTCGGCAGCCCGTCGGGGCTGTGATAGTAATCCTTGTGGGTGAAGACCCAGCTCTCGAAACGCGACGCCGGCTGCTTGGTGATCTGGGCGACGATCGCGACGGTCTTGGCATGATTTGCCGGATCCGTGAAATAGGCCAGCACGCGCAGCATGTCTTCGAGCATGTCGGTCATTGCGGCGCGATGCTCGTGCAGGAAGCTGTCGCGCGCGGTGTGGACGATCATCTGGGTCTGGCCGATCGCTTCCTTCTGCGTGAACAGCGACCGCGAAATGCTCTGCAGCGCCGGGTCCATCGAGAACGGCAGCACCGCCGGAACCAGCGCGACCTTGCCTTCCTGGAGCATCGCGCGCAGCGCCGGGAAGGGCGCCTCGACGATGCTCACATCCTTGATGGGATCGAGCCCGTGCTTCACCAGCATCGCCCGCATCGCGATGTCGACGGCGCTGCCTTCGGTGTTGGTGGCGAGGACCTTGCCCTTGAGGTCCTCGACCTTGTGGATCGGGCTGTCCTTCAACACCCGGAAGGTGTTGGTCTGATAGCCCGGCACGCCGTCCTGGAACGAATCGGCGATGATGCGCAAATCGTCGAGCTTGGCATTTTCGATCGCGAAGGGCAGCGACGAGAAGGCGAGCGAGCCGGTGTCGATCACGCCCGACGCCAACGCCGTGATCATCGGCGTGGTGCCGGCGAAATGCTGCGGCTCGAGATTATAGGACTTGCCCATGTGCCTGGTGAGTTGCGGCGTCTGGGGCAGCATCGGCAGCAGATCGGCCGGGATGACCACCCAGCCCGCACGGATCGTGACCGGCGCGGCAGCGCGCACGCGCGGCGCCTGGGCAAGCACGGCCGACGCGGCCAGAGAGGCCAATACCAATCGTCTCGAGACCATAGCGTCCTCCTGTTCGTCTTGCGGTTTTTTGTCTGCCGCGGTCGCATGCGGAGCGTAGGGTCTGCATGGCGCCAAGCAGTTGATTGCGATCAACGATATACGCGCGCGCCCGACGGCGCAACCAGATCATGCGGCGCGGGCGGCAACAAACCTTCGGCAGCCGCCACAATGCCGACAGCCTTTCACCGCCGCGGTGGATGCGATCCTGTTGTTTTAGGGCGTCATCGGTTCACATCGAACCAAGTCTTTTATCGTCATACCGGCGAAAGCCGGTATCCATCTCGCGGTATCTCGGCTGTTGAGACATAGACCCGGGTCTTCGCCGGGGTGACAAAAGATATATGGCGCCCTATCACCCCAGCGGGCCGAGGAACGGCTCGCCGGCAAAGCTGTCGGCATTAGCCGCGAGCGTCTTGGGCCAAGCGCCGGCGGCGATCGTGCGGCGGGCGCTCGCCGGCCTCGGCTTGCCGTCCCAGCCGATCTGCTCCATCGACCAGTAGAGCTGCATCGCGTGGCCGTCGGGATCGAGGGCGAGGATGGTGTGATCCATGCCGGGTGTCAGCTCTTGCGGCAGCTCGCGAAACTCGACGCCATGTGATTTGAGGAAATCGATCGCATTGAGAAGCTGCTGGTAGCTGCCGAGCTGCAGGCCGAACGAGGCCGTGGTGGTGTCCGTGCGCAGGCCGAGGGTCTTGCGCAACACCACCGGCAACAGCGCGAGCGAATGATGCTCGGTGTTGTTGCGCAGGAAGACGCAGCGCTGACCCTCATAGCGCGTCTCCTCGGTCACGGTAAAGCCGAGAGTCTGGCGATACCACGCGACCGAGCGCTCGATGTCCTCGACGAACAGATTGACCGGCCCGTGCTTCACGATCTTGAACGGCCGCGCCAGCAATATGCCCTGGACGTCGTATGTGAGCGGCAAATTCTCGGTATCGCGATAACCCGAGAGGAGATCGCTGCCGCGCGCC
>Ga0307373_10014751_pt1 | contig 10709 bp, 9 predicted proteins | sample OX2MG_FD_202534 | JGI IMG/M metagenome (GOLD analysis project Ga0307373, IMG submission 202534) | Soil microbial communities from Risofladan, Vaasa, Finland - OX-2 | ecosystem: Environmental > Terrestrial > Soil > Coastal area > Acid sulfate soil | place: Finland: Risofladan, Vaasa | collected...
CCTCCACTCCGGTCCAATTCACCAATACCTCGAACAAGGGTAACCAGTGGTTTTGGATATTCGGAGATAGCAGTGAGTCCTCTGTGGAAAATCCGCTACATGCCTATTCCAGTGACACCGGATTCTTTAATGTAACCCTGATCGTCACCAACCTGGGTTGTTCGGACAGCCTGAAAAAGACCGGTTTTATCCATGTCCTTCCTCCTATCGCCAGCTATTCCGTATTGCGGGATTGCTCCACTCCTTTCCTGATCAGTTTCCAGGATCATTCAGTGAGTGCCTCAGGCTGGACCTGGAGTTTCGGGGATGGCCAAACCTCCACGGTACAGAACCCTTCACATACCTATGCCGCTGCAGGTACTTATACTGTTACGGAGACCGTGAGCAACGGGACCTGCACATCCACAGATTCCCAGGAATATTCCATTATACATGAAACTCCGGATTTCAGTGCAAGTCAGACCACGGTCTGTCATGGAAGTACGTTCAGCTTCAATGCCACCGGAATTAATGCAGCCAATATATCCAACTTCTATTGGAATTTCGGAGATGGCACTGTGGCCAATGAACCCGTTCCTACAGTTACTAAATCCTATTCAGATACAGGCACCTACAATGTCACCCTGATTACCACAGACAAGAACGGTTGTACGGACAGTGTCAACCATAACAGTTATGTGAAGATCACCGGGCCCAAGGCTGCTTTTACGACCACAGGATCACTCTGTGAAAACCAAACGGTCAACTTCCTGGACCAATCCACTTCATCCGGAGCTGCAATCATCACCTGGAATTGGAGTTACGGGGATGGGCAAACCCAGACCCTCTCCGGTCCGCCTTTCAGCCATACCTATCCATTGCCGAATACCTATACGGTGAGTCTAAAGGTGATTGACCAGTCCGGATGTGCTGACAGCGTGGCTGTGCCGGTCAATGTGGCGGCCACCAAAGCTGCTTTCACCATCCCGGATAGCCTGTATTGTACGGGGAAAGCCATTACTTTCAGCAACCAGTCGGCAGGGATCGGCCTGAATTATCAGTGGAGTTTCGGAGATGGAAGTTCATCCATCGCCCAGAATCCTTCACATACCTATACCCTGGACAGCAATTTCCTGGTTAAACTGATTATCTCCAATGGATTAGGGTGCTTTGACAGCACCACAGGCCATATCAGCGTGGGCACTCCTTTGGCTGCCTTTAATTTTCCTGCCAGCTACACGACCACTTGTCCCCCGCTGATTGCTACTCTTGACAATTCTTCCAGCTATTACACCCAGGCGTTTTGGAATTTTGGGGATGGAAGCAGTTCCGTGCTGGATACCCCTACTCATGTGTATAACCTTCCCGGAACTTATAATATCAAACTGGTTATCACCAGCCCCGGAGGATGCCAGGATTCGGCGGTCAAAATACTGACCGTTAAGGGTCCTTCAGGATCATTCATGGCTACAGAGCCCCAAAGCGCCTGTGGCTCGCTCAATGTGGGTTTCAGTGCAGCGGCGATAAACACGATTGAATACAGCTGGGACTTCGGGGACGGGGTAGTGACTCCACTATCCACCTCCGATTCTGCCACCCACAATTATTCTTCGACAGGAAGCTATTTCCCTAAACTGATCCTGGAAGATTCTACCGGGTGTAAGATCAGTTACCCGGGTAATGTGCATATCGTGATTGATCAGCTGGCAGCGAATTTTGGCCTGACGCCCTCCGTGATCTGTGATTCCGGTACTGTTTTCTTTTCGGATTCCTCCCACAGTTTCTCTGCTGATGCGCTTGGACAGCAAAGTACCTACCACTGGGATTTCGGGACCGGGAATCCTGCTGATACCGCAAATACCCCCAATCCCAATTTCTATTATAGCAATTCCGGAAATTACCTGCCGACCCTGACGGTGACTACCCCTTATGGGTGTACACAAATCGTTCAAAAAAACGTGCTGGTCGCCCCTTCTTCCTATCCGCTGATCAATGGACCAGACTCAGGCTGTGCCGGGGGGAGTTATGTTTTCACAGGTGGGATAGCCTCAGGTACCACCAGTATACAAAGCTGGTCATGGAACTTCGGCAACGGGGATACTTCCGCGCTGCAAAACCCGCCTATTCAACGATATGCGCAATCTGGAACCTATTCCATCAGCCTTACGGTCACCAATATCAACGGTTGTTCCGAATCTTCCGTGAAATCATTCACCGTCAATGCAGATCCCGTGGTCAATGCTACACCTAAGCCTGCCGATATTTGTCTTGGCGGTAATATCACCCTTCAAGCTAATGATGGCATTTCGTATCAATGGAGCCCGTCTATTTCCCTGAACAACCCTGCCATTGCCAATCCCATTGCTTCCCCGGTCACCAGTATTCTCTACCATGTTCAGGTAACCAATGCAGCAGGATGTATTTCCAATGATTCTGTACAGGTGAATGTTACCCAACCTTTTTCCATGACTGCTGGTCCGGATACTACGGTTTGTGCCACCCATCCGATCCCGCTATTTGCCATAGGGGGAGCGTATAATTATATCTGGAGTCCGGCAAACGGGTTGAGCAACCCGGATATACCCGATCCCCTGTCCATTCTGGATAGTACGGTTACTTATATGGTGATCGGTTCAGATTCCAACCACTGTTTTTCTGATACTGCGGAAGTCACTGTCCAGGTTAATCCGCTGCCCCAGGTCAATGCCGGACCAAACCAGACGGTCACCGTGGGTTCAGTTGTTCAGCTTAATGCCTATGCCAGCGGAATAATCACCGCCTGGCAGTGGAATCCCACGGATTACCTGAGCTGCACCAACTGCGCTAATCCCATTTCGGTACCAAAGAATTCGGTAACCTACGAAGTCACTGCTACCAACAACTTCGGCTGCCAGGATAGTGCTTCGGTGACCATACACCTCATTTGTTCACATGGGGTGGTCTATATTCCCAATACTTTTACCCCGAACGGAGATGGGATGAATGATGTGTTTTACCCCAGGGGGAAAGGAGTTAAAATCGTCAACTATTTCCGGGTATTCAATAGGTGGGGACAATTGGTGTTCGAAAGGGATAATTTCAATATCAACGATATCAATTCCGGCTGGGATGGCACCTATAAGGGGCAACCGCTGACACCGGATGTATTTACTTATGTGACAGAAATGGTTTGTGATAATAATGAAGTTTTTATGCTCAAGGGTAATGTAACCTTGTTGCGTTAATCAATTCACTCAAAATCTGTATCCTATGAACCACAGATTTACCCGATCTTATTTAATTGCTTTTTTATCAGGAGTTTCCATTTCCGCCTGTGGACAGGATTTTCATCTGTCCCAGTTCTACGAAGCCCCCTTGTTAAGGAACCCTGCCCTGGCTGGGATTTTCACAGGCGATTACCGGGTCCAGGCTGTATACCGAAACCAATGGAATAGTGTCACTATCCCTTACCAGACCGGCGCACTTAGCGGGGAAGCCCGTTTTCCGGTAGGCAAACAGAATGATTTTGTCACCATCGGCCTGCAGATGGCTTATGACCAGGCGGGAACGACTGATCTGAAGACCACCCTGCTGATGCCGGCAATCAACTACCATAAATCCCTCAGCAGGGACCGGCCCACCTTCCTTTCCCTGGGATTTATGGGAGGATTCACTCAGCGGGGATTTGATCCTTCCAAGATCACCACCAACAACCAGTACCAGAATGGCGGTTATGACCCGGGCACCACCACTGGTGAAAATTTTGTCAAAGACAATTTTTTATATATTGATGGTGCCGTGGGCCTGAGCTTCAGCAGTTCGGTCGGCAATGGGGTCAACTATTTCCTTGGGGCATCTTATTACCATTTCAACAAACCAAAGGTTTCCTTTTATGCCAATGACCTGGTGAACCTGGCTCCCAAAATCCAATTCAATGCCGGGATCACCGTGCCGGTCACGGAAAATATGAAAATAGTCGGCCAGTTCAATGAATCCAGGCAAGGAGTGTATACGGAGACTATCGGAGGCGGAATGGTTGGTTTTGCTTTGCTTAAGCAGGGACTGGCCAGTGATCGGATGTTTTATATCGGGTTGTTATACAGGCTTGGAGATGCCATCATCCCCGTAGTCAACTTTGATATGGATAGTTATGAAATCGGCATGAGTTATGATGTGAATGTATCAGCCCTGAAGACGGCAAGCCAGGGAATGGGTGGATTTGAATTATCCTTTTCTTACATGGGATTTTTCACCTCCCCCAATTCTTCACTGAATAAGGTGAATTGTCCCAGATTCTAATCTGGCTTATCGGAATTAAAATGGAACCTGAATCGTTAAACTTTAGGTAAAAAGCAACGTCTAAGGAGTAGCCACGCCATTATGCCCGTATTTTTGACATAGGAATTCATGGCCCGGGATCCAAAGTGTTTTGGATTTAGTAATTAGATATTATTAAATATGTTATATTTGTAGGTATGTTAAGGAAGTTTACAGGTTTATCTTTATTTTTTATTTTCATTTCCCTCCTTTCCTTTTCACAGCAAATAAATGAGGGTGGAAATCCTTTTGCTCCTCCCGATAAGATAGTCAAGGTATTTCCTAACCCAGCATCCTATACGATCAATATAGCTGTGCAGAATAATAACGACAAACAATACGATTTCATTGTATACAATTTTATGGGAAAACAATTTGATGATATCAAGGTGAGTGGGCGTACAACCCTTAACCTGGATAAATATTATAGCGGAATATACATCTACCAGCTCAGGGACCTTCAGGGCAATATCCTGGAATCGGGAAAATTCAACGTCATCAAGTAACTTTATTCCACCCCAGTTTTTAATGCTCACTTTACTTCAGCAATCAGGAATTTCAAATACCGGGTACTGTCAATTTGCCAGATTACCGGGTGATCGGGTGATTGGGTCCCAAAAACGACCTGCCGAAGTGTTCTGTGTGCATCTTTCGCCGCCTGACCAATAGTCTGCAGGAAAATATCCTGGCTGATCAGTCCCGTGCAGGAAGAGGTTACCAGGAATCCCCCGGGCCGGACCATTTTTATTCCCCGGAGATTGATTTCCTTATACCCTGCGATGGCTTTTGAGATATTTTCCCGTTTTCTGGAAAATGAAGGTGGGTCAAGCAGGACGATGTCAAACATTCTTGATTCCTTGTTCCATTGTTTGAGTTCATCAAAGGCATTTCCTTCCCTGAATTCACAGCGATCTTCAAGTCCGTTCAGTCGGGCGTTTTCCCGGGCTAGGGTGATCGCTTCCCCGGAGATATCCAGACCGAGTACCCTGGAAGCTCCATAATGGGCAGCATGGCAGGAAAAACTGCCTGTATAGCAAAAAACATCCAGCACGTCAGCTCCTGCAGCGAGGTGCTGCAGGGCCTTACGGTTATTATGCTGATCCAGAAAATATCCAGTCTTCTGCCCGTTTTCCAGGTCAGCTATAAATTGTAATCCATGTTCCCTCAGGATGATCCGGGGATCAAATGGAGCACTTAAATATCCTTTTTGAAGGGGCAGGCCTTCCAGTTCCCTGACCGGAGCATCATTTCGTTCATAAATACCCCGCGGCTTAAAAAGACCCGAAAGTACCTCCGTAATCAGAGACTTGCGGATATCCATTCCCAGGGCCAGGGTCTGGATGACCAGGTAATCATTGTATTTATCGATGATCAGTCCGGGCAACCCATCTGCCTCACCGAATACCAGCCTGCAGTTTTCCGTAAATCCGAGCCTAACCCGGTATTCCCAGGCTTCACGGAGCCTATTTTGAAAAAACGCCTGATCAATTTGCTCACCGGCATCCCAGGTCAGGATCCGGACCAGGATCTGAGATCTGGGATTGATGAACCCTTTTCCAATAAAGTTACCGGTATAAGTAAACACCTCAACGATGCTGCCGGGCTCCGGTTGGCCTTCTAAGGCGGCCACCTCGTTGGCATAAACCCAGGGATGACCATCAATTATCCTGCTGCGAACCGTATTTTTCAATTTCAGTCTGGGTAGGGCCATAACCCCGCAAAATTAGGATAATACCCGTTTGGTTTTGAAAATCAACTGTTCAGGTAATGACTTACCAGTGACAATTTGTCTGCAAACGGGATATTGGCAAAAAAATTGACTGACCTATCTATACAATTAATCTCAAGAAAAATGGAATCTACCCATCAGGAACCCGGTGAAGACCAGGCTTTTTCAGATAACCCGCCAGAAAGTGATATCAATACCGATGAAAACATCAGTGGAACGGCACATCTAAATGATGACATGGAAGATGAATCCGAATCAGAAAGGCTTGAAAAGGAAATGCAGGAACTCCGGGATAAATATCTCAGGTTAGTGGCGGAATTTGATAATTTCAAAAAGCGCAATGCCAGGGAAAGAATAGAACTGATCCAAACAGCCAACAAGGAGGTGATCATTTCGCTGCTGGATATTCTGGATGATTGTGACCGCGCCGTCGGGCAGTTGGAAACATCCGGGGATATGGGCATGTTCAGGGATGGAGTCATGCTGGTCTTTGGCAAGCTGAAAGGTATTCTTCAGGCCAGGGGGCTCAGGGAGATGCAAAGCCTGCATGTGGCTTTCAACACTGATCTGCATGATGCCATTACCGAAATCAAGGCTCCGGAAGCAGAGCTGAAAGGTAAGGTGCTGGATAATTTACAGAAAGGATATTATCTCAATGACAAGATCATCCGCCATGCCAAGGTCGTGGTGGGCAAATAATCAGTTGCAGACTTGCATATCCTGATTTCATCATGTTCCTTGCAGATGATTTCATGATTAATTAAGCCGGGGCGGACAAATTGAAATAATGGCAAAAAGAGATTTTTATGATATTTTGGGGGTGGCCAGGTCCGCTTCGCAGGATGAGATCAAGAAGGCATATCGCAAAGTAGCCATGCAGTTCCACCCCGACCGCAATCCCGGTAACCGGGATGCGGAAGAAAAATTCAAGGAAGCGGCAGAAGCCTACGAAGTACTCAGCGAGCCGGACAAAAGGGGACAATACGACCGATTCGGCCATGCGGGGGTCGGAAGCAGCGCTGCTTCAGGGGGAGCGGGCGGTATGCGGATGGAAGATATCTTTGCCAATTTCGGGGACATTTTCGGTGATGATATATTCGGTGGCTTTTTCGGAGGTAATGCCCGGGGAGGTGGTCGCAGAAACCAGGGTATACGGGGCTCTAACCTGAGGGTAAAAATCCGGATGAACTTTGAAGAGATCGCCCGCGGGACCAATAAAAAAATCAAAGTTAAAAAATACATCCCCTGTAATGTGTGCGGGGGTCTGGGAGCCAAGGACCGCAGCGCATACCAGGCCTGCAATACTTGCGGGGGTACGGGTCAGGTAAAAAGGGTTACCCAGACCTTCCTTGGACAGATGCAAACTGTCACCACTTGTCCCAACTGTCAGGGCGAGGGACATATCATCACTTCCAAGTGTCCGAATTGTCATGGAGAAGGGCGTATGTACGGGGAAGAAACAGTTTCTGTGGATATTCCTGCCGGAGTACAGGAAGGCATGCAGCTGAGCCTGAACGGAAAAGGGAATACCGGAGAACGGGGAGGGCAACCAGGTGATTTGCTCATCCTTATCGAGGAGGAACAGCATCCCGAACTTCAGCGGGATGGCCAGAATGTGGCTTTCGACCTCCATATATCCATACCGGAAGCGATATTCGGAACTCAGGTGGAAGTACCAACCATTGATGGAAAAGCTAAAATAAAAATCCCCACAGGTACCCAGAGCGGTAAAATATTCCGGCTTAAAGGAAAAGGATTTCCCGGCGTCAATACTTATGAACGTGGGGACCAGTTGATCCATGTGAATGTCTGGACCCCGCAACATATTTCCACAGAAGAGAAGAATATGCTGGATAAAATGCAGCAATCCGATAACTTCCGTCCTAAACCGGATAAATCCGATAAGAACTTTTTTGACCGGATCAGGGATGTATTCAACTGATCATTCCGCCTTTTAACCTTATTCCGACAGACAATAGATATCCTGGAGATTTCTTCCCAGTCCATTATAATCCAGCCCATACCCTACCATAAATTTATCGGGGACCGGGAATCCGGGATAATCAATACTGATCGGGTAACGTATGGCATCCGGTTTGGTCAAAAGTGCCGTTACCAGGACCTTCCGTGGTTTTTTATCCAGGATCTGGGGTAAAAAATCATGCATTGTCCTGCCAGTATCCACAATATCTTCCAGGATGACCACGGTTCGGTCCTTCAGTTCAACATTTAATCCGATAGCCGTGATTAATGGACCCGTGGAGGCCGTTCCTGTATAGGATGCCAGTTTAATAAAACAAATCTCCGCGGGTATGGTGAGTTCCCGAAAAAGGTCCGCAGCATAAATAAATGAACCATTCAGTACTGCGATGAACAGGGGTTGCTCATCCTTTAAATCTGCATTAATGATAGCTGCAATGTTTTTTACCTTATCTCTGATCCGGGAACCAGAAATAAACAAATTAAATTTTTTGTCCTGAATCTGTATTTCAGCCTTTAATTCCTGCATGGCCTTAACTCCTTTTAATTTTATTCCTCTTTCAGAATGTAAAAATAAACGTTGGGCCTGAAATCTTGCTAAATAATGCTAACATTATTGGTATAATAACCTATTGCACATTGATTATCTTATTAAAAAATTTACGTAATTACATACATGTTGTGACAAGTACATTGTATTTTGGTCCCGGATGATGCGGCGAAATGCCTTGGAAAGACCATTTAGATCATAAATCTGCCACCTCAGTCCATGGTGCTATACTCAATGTATCGCTATATGTTTGAGCAGTCCTTCCGCCATATAATAATACAGCGTTGCTTTTTGGCTGATTTTTTTGCCAAAAATGCAAGTTCCGCAACATGCTAATTTCAAACTTTGAAGCGGATTTTATTTCTATGGCAAGTGGGTTTTCATCTCTCTCTGTAATCAAATCAACTTCGTTACCTACATTGTCCCTAAAATAAAACATGCCATCGTTTAATCCAGTATTTAGATTGTTCTTTTTGATTTCAGTAATTACCCAGTTTTCAAAAATGCTCCCATAAGCGGTATGTCTATGTAAGGCGAAATTGCTTTTTATACCGAGTAAATAGCAAAGTAAACCCGTATCATAAAAATACAGCTTTGGGCTTTTTACAATTCTTTTGTTCATATTATTGTACCAAGGCTGCAATATGTAAATGATATAGCTGTTTTCTAATAAACCTAACCATGCTAAAATGGTTTTAGTATCTACCATTGTCTGTTTTGCCAGTTCATCACGGTTTAAAATTTGCCCTGCGTAATTTGCGCATAAATAAATGAACCGGTTAAATGTTGCAAGGTTGGTAATATTTCGTAGCAATCGCACATCCCTTTGCACATAAGTTTGAATATAGCTATTGAGCCAAATACCCGGATTTAAATGTTGATCCCATATTTCTGGGTAGCCGCCAGTAAGCATAAGTTTGTTCACATCTTTAACTGCCACCTTTGCTTGTGCCAGTTCTGCATAGCTAAATGGCAGTAGAGATAAATAGCCTGCTCTGCCTGCCAGGCTTTGGGATATTTTTTCCTGTAACAAAAAATTATTCGAACCTGTCAAAATAAACTGCCCTCTTTTCTTATTCCGATCTAATATTTCCTGCAGATAACGGAAAATATGTGGCACTCTTTGAACTTCATCAAACAGAGCCCCATTTTCATATTTTTTCAAAAATAATTCAGGATTTACTTCTGCTTCGTATTGAACAGAAGGGTTTTCTTCATTGATGTATGGTTTGCCCTTGAAAAGCTGTCTGCTCAAGGTTGTTTTACCGCTTTGCCTTGGCCCTGTGATGCAAAGAGCCCTAAATTGGCTGAGGGATTGTTTGGCGTGGGGCGATATCTTGCGAGGCATCATCGCTATTCCATTTCTGTAAAGTCAGGTAAATTCTGGAGTATAAGTCCATTTATGTAATAATTTACAAAAATGGATGCTCCAAAAATGTGGAAATCATAAAATACTCCTAAGCATTTTGTAAAAAATCAGGAAGTAATGTTTGATTTTTCAGTACATTATAAAATAAGGAAGTTAAATCTTTCCGGAGTTTCCCAATTAACCTCAGACTGGAACCAATTCCAGCTGTATAGTATCAGAAGGGATAGCAATTACCAAACGTTTTTTAACGTCCCAACCGATTTTCCTGGCAACAGTCCCCAGGATGATTGTCAAAGAACTTCTGTGTCCCTTTAAAAATACTGGATTTTTTTCTTTCAATTGAAAGAAAAAAGATGGTTAGGGCTTATTGTCCAGGCCTTCGACCTGGTCTACATAGACGGTGCGCACCTTCTCATCATTCAAGTCGGGGTACTCGATTCTTACGGCTTCCACTTCCTTCTCCATCAGGGGACGGCTTTTGCTGGAATCATCGTTATGTATAGCCCAGCAGTCTGCATACTTACGGATAATACATGGCAGTATAGTTTTAATGGGTTGTAAAAGGCTTTGATGATTGGGGTAGCCGCTCACCGGGAGTGAGTGAACAAGCGGACGGGGATGCGGCGCCCGCCACCTCCGTCATGCCACCCCGACCGCCAGGGGCGGGAGTGTGCCTTCAGGCGCACGGAGCCGCTGGCAGACCGCCGTACGGCCTTGGCCCCGCAGGGAAATGAAAAAGATAAGGGCCGCGTGGCCGGCAGGTGGCGGACAAAATGGTGGAGCTGCGAGGGACAGCCGTTCCGTCA
>Ga0307373_10014752_pt1 | contig 10709 bp, 8 predicted proteins | sample OX2MG_FD_202534 | JGI IMG/M metagenome (GOLD analysis project Ga0307373, IMG submission 202534) | Soil microbial communities from Risofladan, Vaasa, Finland - OX-2 | ecosystem: Environmental > Terrestrial > Soil > Coastal area > Acid sulfate soil | place: Finland: Risofladan, Vaasa | collected...
GCGAAAGCACCGTTTCTTGTCCGTCGATCGGGACGGCAGCCGGCACATCAGGAACTCGATGATGCATGTTTTCACGACTCTGGCGGATGGCACATTGGCTTCCCCGCGCCACGTTTCGCGCGCGACGATCTTGATTCTCGCGGTCGTACTGCTCGCGATGGGAGTGGGGGCCAGGCTTCCCGAGGAGCAGTCAGGGGTCGAGCTCTTGTGGGGTGGGTTCGGCTTGACCGCCTACTTGATCCTCGAATTGGCCGCGAGGTACAAATCGTCGCGAAGAGACGTCAAGAACCGATCGAGGGTGATGCATAAGCTCGATCAGATCGTCACGACCGATTTCGCAATCAAATTCGTTCGACGGCACGCGAGCGCCGAATCGGGCGCGAACGTCGGCGAGAACGCCCTGCAGTCCGCGCAACGTTACTTGTTGGTCATCGACGACGAACCTCAGGTCAGGGACTTGATCACTCGGATGCTGAAAACCGAGGGGATTGCCGTGCGCTCGTGTGAATCGCTGGAAGGGGCGCTTGAGTTGGCTCCCGGGGCAGTGGGCATCTTGTGCGATGTCCACCTGGCTGGAATCGACGGGGCCGACGTCGTCCGCCGCCTTCGGCACGAGGGCTATTCCGGCCACGTCATCATGATGAGCGGTGACAGCGATCTCTCGACGGTCAAAGAGTCCCTCACCGCAGGGATCGATGATTACTTGATCAAGCCGTTCGAAAAGCAGGCGCTTTTGCAACGTGTGCGCCGTCTTGTCGCCGTCGAACAGGACGCCCGGGAGTCCGCCGATCGAGGCCTTTGCGACGTTTCTACGTGAGCGCGTCATTGCTGAGCGTCACCCAGTTCGACGTCCGGTGCGATCGGCAGGTAGATCGTGAACGTCGTACCGAGTTTTTTGGCCTTACGGGATGGTCATCCATTCCGCACAACGCGTTGTACGCTCATGACCGTGGTGCGCCCCGGCGCAATCCGAACGCGCCGGTCTTGTACTCCCAATGTGGATTCTCACCCGAAAGCAATCCTTTCACAGTGACCCGAACGGTGCCCCGGCGGTTCGGGCGATACGTGACTACGAGACCCCTGTTCGAAGCTGGCAACCATGGCCAAAGCCCTGCCCACGATCCTCTGCGGCGGCGAGAAATCGTCGGCTGCCGGGATCGAGGAACTGAAACGGAGCATCCACGGCAAGTTAGTCAGCAAGCTCGACATGACCAAGGTCGGCGATCTCGACGCCGACGTGCTGCGTCGAGAAATCCGGCTGGTCGTGCAACACCTCTGCGACGCCGAAAACACCCTGCTCAACCGAAACGAACGCGAACGGTTGGTCGAGGAGGTGCTCGACGAAACCTTTGGCCTGGGACCGCTCGAAGTACTGCTCAAGGACTCGTCGATCAGCGACATCTTGATCAATGGTCCGAAGAACGTCTACATCGAGCGCCGGGGCAAGTTGGAGAAGACCAGCGTCCAGTTCCGCGACAACGGCCACCTGATGCAGATCATCGACCGCATCGTGTCGCGCGTCGGGCGGCGCGTCGACGAGATCTGCCCGATGGTCGACGCCCGGTTGCCCGACGGTTCGCGCGTGAACGCCATCATTCCCCCCTTGGCGCTCGACGGGGCGGCGGTCTCGATTCGGCGCTTCGGCTCGAACCCGCTCAGTCTCGAAGACCTGCTCAACTACAAGGCATTCACGCCCGAGATGGCAATGTTGCTAGAAGGGGCGATCAAGGCGCGCCTGAACATCATCATCTCAGGCGGCACTGGCTCCGGCAAGACGACCCTTTTGAACACGTTGTCGAGCTTCATCTCGGACCACGACCGAATCGTGACGATCGAGGACGCGGCCGAGCTCAAGCTCCAACAGGACCACGTGGTGCGGTTGGAAACCCGTCCCCCCAACATCGAAGGCAAGGGAGCCATCACAGCCACCGACCTGGTCAAGAACGCGCTACGTATGCGGCCAGATCGGATCATCATCGGCGAGTGCCGCGGACCTGAGACGCTCGACATGTTGCAAGCCATGAACACCGGCCACGACGGCTCGTTGACCACGCTGCACTCCAACACGCCCCGCGACGCGCTGGCCCGAATCGAAACCATGATCGCCATGGCCGGCTTCGACTTGCCACTGAAGGCCATGCGGCAGCAGGTTGCCAGCGGCGTCGACTTGATCATCCAGGCCAGCCGCTTGCAAGGAGGACCCCGCAAGATCACGCACATCACCGAGATCATCGGCATGGAGCAGGAAACGATCGTGATGCAGGACATTTACTGCTACGTCCAGGGTGGCATCGACGAACGAGGCCGAGCGTACGGCCAATTCGAGTCGACCGGAATTCGGCCGACCTTCATGGACCGCCTGGAGTCGGCCGGCGTGCGGCTGCCCGCCAGCGTTTTCCGACAACAAGTGTTGCTGACGGACTGATTGAACCGGAGCAGTCGCAATGGATAACAAGAAGCCCATCCCGCTCCCGCCGCGGCACAAAAAGCCCCGACACTTGTGTTCGGTATGCGGCATGGTGAGCTACTCCCCTGGCGGGATTCACCCGCAGTGCGCACAGGAACAGCCGGACGACCCGAGCGTTGAAGATCTCAAGTCGCCGACGAAGTCCGAAAATCCGAAAGAAACGGCCGCCCACCCCCGCCCATTCAGCCCCTGGCGGAAGAAGCTCTGCCCGAAGTGCCACACGTATTTGCTCGCCCGCAAACTGACCTGCGACTGCGGCCATCAGTTTTCGTCGGCAGGGACTAAAACGCCCAGCTAGCCTGCAAATACGGGCCGTGGGCCGTGAAGGTGTTTTGTAGATGTTGAGCCGTAGCAAAAAAGACACCAACGGCACCGACTACCGGCGGAGTCGCCACTTGTTCAGTGAATACGAACTGATTGCGCCCACGTAAACTGCCACTCCCCAGGTTGTACGCAGTGGCGCCGGGGCAATCAAATAAGAGGGCCCTGCGAATTGGAGCGGACCGCCGGCGAACGACGCGTCCGAGACCCGCGACTGCGGCCATCAGTTTTCGCCCGCAGGCCAACCCATTACGGTGCTCCTTGTCGAAACTCGTGGACGGGTGGTGAGACCAGCGGAAACGGCGGAGCTCGTTCGGTCGCGGGCGGTGCGAAGCTACGTTGCTCGTCGTCAGAGTTAGCGTCAGCGTCGGGCACGGCCTGGGCGATGGCACGCATCTCGGGGAGCAATGACAGGAAGAGGTCGAACAATCGCGGGTCGAAGTGCGCGCCTCGGCCTTCGAGCATCAATTCCGCGACCTTGGCTTCGGAGAACGCCTGGCGGTAGACCCGATCGTGCGACAGCGCGTCGTAGGCGTCGACGAGGGCCACGATGCGGGCCGCTTCCGGGATTTCCGTACCGGCCAACCCGTCGGGATAGCCGCTGCCGTCCCAACGCTCGTGGTGGCGCAAGGCGATTTCCTCCGCCATGCGCAACACGGGCGACGTCGAACCTGCCAGCATCTTGGCCCCCACAAGGGTATGGGTGCGCATGACGGCGGTCTCGTCGGGCGTGAGCTTACCCGGCTTGCGGAGGATGGCGTCGGGAATGCCGATCTTGCCTACGTCGTGCATCGGCGCCGCCAGCCGGATCTGTTCGGCCGCGGCCGCGTCCCAGCCCGCGGCCGCCGCCAGCAGCTCGCTGTACCAGCCCGTCCGCTGGATGTGCTCCCCCGTCTCCTCGTCGCGATACAGCGACGCTTTGACGAGCCGATGGATCGTTTCCTCGTGGGCCTGGCGGATCGCGAAGGTCCGTTGCTCGACCAATTCCTCGAGACCGTGGACGTATTCGCGGTTCTCCATCACCAGTCGACGCCGTTCGAGGCCGTTGCGCACTTGGACGAGAAGCTGAAATCGCTCGGTGGGCTTCATCAGGAACGCGAAGGCGCCGCGTGTCAGTGCTCGGATCGCGTCGGCCATGTCCCCCTCGCCGCTGACCATCAACACGGCCGTGTCGGGATAGGTCTCCTTGATCTTATCGAGCAAGTCGAGTCCCGAACCACCTGGCATTCGGATGTCGAGCGTGACCAGGTCGACGGCCTGCTGCTGCAAGTGGGCCCACGCGTCCGCAGCGCCGCCCGCGCGAGCGCACACGTGCCCATCGTCGCGCAGCCAGCGCGAAAGCAGGACCTGGAGGTACGGTTCGTCGTCGACGACGAGCAACTGCGCGGGTGTCGTCGTGCTCAGGCTGGACATGTCAAGACCTCCTGACAATACGCTTCGTCGAGCGCCTCTCGCAAGTCGACGATCGCGAGGTCGGGCCTTTCGGCCCTGGCAGCCGCCAGCGCCTGGACGCCGTCCGCGGCCTCCAGCAGCCGATGGCCGCTGTAGCCAAGAAGCGACATCAGCATCTGCCGGTTCGCCGGTCGGTCATCGGCGATCAGAACGGTTGTCACGACGACCGTCTCCTATGTCCTGCACCATCGACTCCTAAGGCGCTGCAGGTTCGAGACTTTCAACAGGTACTCTCCAACCTCTGGCTCTCAATCATTGCACCGTATTGAACTCACGACTTTGCCGTTTGGGCGATCCGCGCATTTTGCGCCCAGGCGCAACGGTGGTCGCGCCGATATGACCTACTTTTGGAATGACGAGGCCCTTGGCCGTCGCATGCCTCGTCACGGCGAAGGAGCGCGCTCCCACGTGCGAAAACCGTCGGACATTCAATTAAGGTCGGACAGCGCAGTCGAGGTACCCATGAAAACGAACGTTCTTGAGCGAACCGAGCAGTGGGAAGGCGACGAAGAGGGCTTCCCCTCGCCGGCGAACGGACATGAGCCGCAAAAAGCGGCGCTCTTCGACGGCTCGATCGCGGGAGGAGGCGCCCAGGCGCTCGACTTCATCCAGAACATCCTCGAGTCGTCGACCGAATACTCGATCATCGGCAAAGACCTCGACGGCAAGATCCTGCTGTGGAACGAGGGGGCGCGCCGGATGTACGGATATTCGCCGGCGGAGGTCGTCGGCAAGGCCAATGCCGAAATGCTGCACACGCTCGATGACGTGGCCGCCGGCAAACCCCGGCGGATCATGGAGACGGCGCTGCGCGACGGCAAGTGGGAAGGGGTCGTCGAACGCGTTTGCAAAGACGGGCGCCGGTTCAACGCGCGCGTGGTCGTCACGCCCCGCTTTGGCGCCGACGGCGAGCCCATCGGCCTGTTGCTGATGTCGAAGGACATCTCCTACGAGACGAAGTTCACCGAGCAGATTCGCAAGGCCAAACTGTTCGACAACGCCATCGTGGGCAACGGTCAGGAAGCGGTCGACTTCATCACGAACATCCTGGAATCGTCCACCGAATATTCGGTCATCGGCAAGAACCTCGAAGGCAAGATCCTGCTGTGGAACGAGGGCGCGCGGCGGCTGTACGGCTATGAGCCCGAGGAGGTAGTCGGCAAGGCGAACTCGTCGATCCTGCATGTCCCCGAGGATGTGGAGTCGGGCAAACACCAGGAGATCATGCAAGCGGCTTTGCGCGACGGCAAGTGGGAGGGGACCCTCGACCGCGTCCGCAAGAACAACAAGCGGTTCACCGCGCGCGTGGTCATTACCCCGCGCTGGGATGCCACCGGACGCGCCATCGGTTTCCTGTTGATCTCCAAGGACATTTCCGATGAAATCCGGCTGACCGAGGAGCTGAAATCGACGCAGTTCTACACTCGGTCGTTGATCGAATCGAACATCGACGCCCTGATGACCACCGACCCGCTGGGTATCATCACCGACGTCAACCGCCAAATGGCCGCGCTCACCGGCTACCCGCCCGAACAACTGATCGGGTCGCTCTTCAAGAACTATTTCACCGACCCCGTGCGCGCCGAGGAGGGCATCAAGCTGGTGCTTCGCGAGGGGCGCGTGACGAATTACGAGCTCACCGCGCGCTGCAAGGACGGACGCGAGACGGTCGTGTCGTACAACGCCTCGACGTTCCGCGACGCGGAGAAGCGGCTTCAAGGCGTTTTCGCCGCGGCCCGCGATATTACGGAACAGAAAAAGCTCGAGCAGCAGTTGCGCGACTCCGAGGCCTACAACCGCGGTCTGATCGAGGCCTCGGTCGACGGTTTGATCACCGTGGACCCCTCGGGAGTGATCTCGGACATCAACGAACAGATGTCGCGCATGTCGGGCTTTTCCCGCGAAGAACTGATCGGCACGCCGTTCGCCGACTATTTCGTCGACTGCGAACTGGCCACGGCCGGCGTGAACGAGACGTTCGAAAAAGGCATGGTCACCGACTACGTGCTCACCCTGGCCACGCGGGACGACAGGAAACTGCGAGTCTCGTTCAACGCTTCGGTGTTCCGCGATCCGTCCGGCGCGATCCGAGGCATCTTCGCCAGCGCGCGCGACATCACCGAGCAGGCCCGGCTGCAAGTGCAGCTTGCCGAAGAGAGGGCTTACAACCGCGGGCTCATCGAGGCCTCGCTCGACGGCCTGATCACCGTGGACCCCATTCTCAATATCACCGACGTCAACGAGACGATGTGCCGCATGTCGGGGTACGCGCGCGAGGAGCTGATCGGCAAGGCGTTTCCCGCTTATTTCTCCGACGCCAAGCGCGCGGCCGAGGGCGTGCGGTTGACGCTGGACAAGGGCGCCGTGACCAATTACGAGCTCACCTTGCGCAGCAACGACGGCCGAGAACGCCTGGTGTCGTTCAATGCGGCCATCTTCAAGGACCAGGCCGGCGCCGTGCGCGGCATTTTCGCCAGCGCCCGCGACATCACCGAACAGGCCCGGCTGCAAGGGCAGCTTGCCGAAGAACGCGCTTACAACCGCGGTCTGATCGAAGCCTCGGTCGACGGCCTGGTGACCGTCGATGAATCGATGAAGGTCACCGATGTGAACGAGACCATGTGCCGCATGGTGGGGCGGCCCCGCAACCAGCTCATCGGCTCGTTGTTCTCGTCGTATTTCACGGAGCGCGAGCGGGCCGACGAAGGCGTTCGGCTGACGTTCAAGGAGGGGGCGGTCACCAACTACGTGCTCACGCTGCAGGCCGCCGACGGACACCAGGTGCCGGTGTCGTTCAACGCCGCGGTCTTCAATGACGCCGCCGGCAAGGTGCGGGGCATTTTCGCCTCCGCCCGCGACATCGCCGAACAAAAGCAACTCGAGCTGCAACTGCAGGTCTCGCAAACGTACACGCGGTCTCTGATCGAATCGAACGTCGATGCCCTGATGACCACCGATTCGGCGGGCATCATCACCGACGTGAACCAGCAAATGGAGACCTTGACCGGATCCGCCCGCAACGAGCTGATCGGGACGCCCTTCAAGCGGTACTTCACCGACCCCCAACGCGCCGAAGAGGGCGTGAAGCTCGTGCTCCGCGAGGGCAAAGTCACGAATTTCGAGCTCACCGCGCGCAGCAAGGACGGGCGCGAGACGGTCGTGTCGTACAACGCCACCACGTTTTTCGACCGCGACAACAAGCTCCAAGGAGTGTTCGCCGCGGCCCGCGACATCACCGAACAGAAGAAACTCGAACAGCAGTTGCGCGACCAGCAGGCCTACAATCGCGGCCTGATCGAGTCGTCGGTCGACGGCCTGATCACCGTCGACCCCATGGGTACGATCAGCGACGTGAACGACCGCATGTGCAAGATGACCGGTTATACGCGGGCCGAGCTGATCGGCACGCCGTTCGGCGACTACTTCACCGAGCCCGATCGCGCGCGGGAGGGCGTTCAACAGACGTTTGAGGCCGGTTTCGTCACCGAATACGCCTTGACGCTCATTTCGCGCAACCGCCGCGTGCTTCAGGTCTCGTTCAACGCCTCGGTTTTCAAGGACCCGAACGGCAACGTGCGCGGCATCTTCGCGTCGGCCCGCGACATCACCGACCGGGTCAGGCTCGAGGAACAGCTCCGCGAACAGCAGACCTACCTGCGCGGCCTGATCGAGTCGTCGGTCGACGGCCTGATCACGGTCGATCCGGAAGGCTTCATCACCGACGTGAACGAACAGATGTGCCGGATGACCGGTTATTCGCGAGAGGAGCTGGTGGGTTCCTGCTTCAAGCAGTACTTCACCGAGCCGGGATGCGCCGACGCCGGCGTCAAGCGCACCTTCGCCGAAGGCGTGGTCACGAACTATCAACTGGTCCTCAAGACGAAAGGCGGCCGCAAGGCCACCGTCTCGTTCAACGCCTCCGTGTTCCGGGCCGGCGACGGGCGGGTGCAGGGCATCTTCGCCTCCGCCCGCGATATCTCCGAGCAGTCCCGGCTGCAAACCCAGTTGGGCGAGCAGCAAGCGTACAACCGGTCGCTGATCGAGGCATCGGCCGACGCCCTGTTTGCCATCGCCCCGGACGGCACGATCACGGACGTGAATCAAGAGGCGACGCGGCTCACGGGCTATTCGCGCAAGCACCTCATCAACTCGAAGTTCTCGACCTACTTCACCGAGCCCGACTCCGCCCACTCGGGCGTGCAGCAGACGCTGGCGGCGGGGCGCGTGCTCGCCTACGAGCTGATGCTGATTACGCGGCAAGGCCGCCGCATCGCGGTGAGTTTCAACGCCGGCGTGTTCACCGACGCCTCCGGACAACCGCTGGGCATTCTGGCGGCGGCGCGCGACAACACCGAGCAGAAGCGACTCGAACAACAGCTCCGCGACCAGCAGTTCTACAGCCGATCGTTGATCGAATCGAACATCGACGCCCTGATGACCACCGACCCGCTGGGCATTATCAGCGACGTGAACCAGCAGATGGAGTCGCTCACCGGCCGAACGCGCGACGAGTTGATCGGCTCTCCATTCAAGAACTATTTCACCGACCCCCAGCGCGCCGAGCAGGGCATTAAGCTGGTGCTGCGCGAGGGCAAGGTCACCAACTACGAGCTGACGACGCGCAGCAAGTCGGGCGAAGAAACGGTGGTCTCGTACAACGCCGCGACGTTCTACGACCGCGACGGCAAGCTCCAGGGCGTATTCGCCGCGGCCCGCGACGTGACCGATCGCAAGCGGTTCGAGCAGACGCTTCAGGAGAAAAACGCCGAGCTGGGTGACGCGAACCTCGCCAAGGACCGCTTCCTGGCCAGCATGTCGCACGAGTTGCGCACGCCGCTCAACGCCATCATCGGCTTCACGGGCACGTTGCTCATGGAGTTGCCCGGACCGCTCACGCAGGACCAAACCAGTCAACTGTCGACCATCAAGACCAGCGCCCGGCACCTGCTGTCGCTGATCAACGACTTGCTGGACCTGGCCAAGATCGAGTCGGGCAAAGTGCAACTGCGGCTGGAGCCGGTTTCCTGCCAGTCGTTGGTGGATGAGCTGGTAAACACCCTCCGGCCGCAGGCCAGTGGCAAAGGCGTTCAGTTCGACATGGAATGCGCCGGCTCCGATCTGGTCGTCCAGACGGACCGGCGCGCGTTGAACCAAATTCTGATCAACCTGGCGAACAACGCGATCAAGTTCACGGAACGGGGAAGTGTGAGGATTGTCGTCGCCGCGCGCGCCGATGAGGGGCGCCGCATGACGGACTTCAGCGTGCTCGACACGGGCGTGGGCATTTGCCAGGAGGACCAGGCCCGATTGTTTCAGGCGTTCACTCAGGTCGGGACCTCGTCCGCGCGGCGGCACGAAGGGACCGGACTGGGGCTGCACCTGAGCCAGAAGCTGGCCCAGTTGCTGGGTGGACATATCACGTTCACCAGCGAGTTTGGCAAAGGTAGCACGTTCATCCTGACCCTACGCGAGCCATAAGCGATGCCGGCCGTCATTCTCATCATCGAAGACAACCCTCCGAATTTGCAGCTCATGAGTTACCTGCTGCGCGCGTTCGGACACTTTGTCGTCGAAGCACGCGACGGCGCGGAGGGTTGCGAGCTCGCTCGAACCGAGTTGCCGGACCTGATCCTCTGCGATCTGCAAATGCCCGCGCTCGACGGCTACGAGGTGCTGCGCCGGATCAAGTCGCAGGCGAAGCACCGCAATACGGCCGTCGTGGCGGTCACCGCCTTGGCGATGGTCGGCGACCGGGACAAAACCCTCGCCGCCGGCTTCGACGGCTACATGGCGAAGCCGATTTCGCCCGAATCGTTCATCGGCGACGTGGAAGCGTTCTTGCCGCCGCAACGGCGGACGAGCGATGGAAGACGATCGCATTGCCCATCGAGCGGCACCCCCATTTCGGTCAATGCCGGCATTTCGGTCGATACCGGCCCTGTGACGGCCGGGAATTGAGAGGACGGTTATGGCGAACATCCTGGTTGTCGACGATCATCCTACGAGCCGGCAGTTCCTGGTGACGCTTCTCGGCTACAAGGGCCACTGTCTGGTGGAAGCATCCGACGGCTCCGAAGCGCTGGAGCTGGTGCGCAGGAACCGGCCGGATCTTGCCATCGTCGATATCGTCATGCCCAATATGAACGGCTACGAATTCGCAAGTCAGGTGCGCTCGGAGCCAAATCTCGCGGCGACGCCGATCATCTTGCATAGCGCCGTTTATCGTGAACACGAAGTCCAGCCGCTGGCGATTGCCTGCGGTGTTCCCTATGTGCTCAGCATGCCCGCGGAACCCGACAAGATACTGCGAATCGTCAGCGAAGTGCTCGGGGCCGACAAAGCTCAGTAGAACGTGGAGAGGAGTCTTGTCGTGTCGCAAATTCTCATCGTCGATGACCAGGCGGAAAATCGCCAGTTTCTCATGACGCTTCTCGGCTACGGCGGCCACCGGCTCTTCGAGGCATCGAAC
>Ga0307373_10014753_pt1 | contig 10708 bp, 7 predicted proteins | sample OX2MG_FD_202534 | JGI IMG/M metagenome (GOLD analysis project Ga0307373, IMG submission 202534) | Soil microbial communities from Risofladan, Vaasa, Finland - OX-2 | ecosystem: Environmental > Terrestrial > Soil > Coastal area > Acid sulfate soil | place: Finland: Risofladan, Vaasa | collected...
ATGCTGGATGGTGTGTGTGAAAAATTGGCCCGATGGGCCAATTTTTCACACACACCATCCAGCATTCCCCGCACGACAAACTGCTAGACGCCACGGCGGGCGAAGTGGTATATATTGTCATAACCCTTTCGGCCGTGGCGGGCGCTTTGCTGCCGCCCACTCCGCGCTCCGACGCGAGCGCCGATCACGAGGATGCTACCGGTGACGTCGTCCCTCAGCCCACGGGCAGCCCGTTCCGATTGCCGCGACACGCCAATCCGACGCCAATACGAGCGCTTGAAGGCGCGCTACCCGCGGTGCATCCTGCTCTTCCAGCTCGGGGATTTCTTCGAGACCTTCGAAGCGGATGCGCAAACGGTCTCGCGCGTCTGCGGCGTCACCCTGACGTCGCGCGAGTTCGGCAAGGGCGATCGAGTCCCCCTCGCGGGCGTGCCAATCACGCGGCTGGACCACTACCTCGCCCGTCTGATCGAGGCCGGTCTGCACGTGGCTGTCGCCGAGCAGGTGAGCGCGCCCGGCGATGGACTGGTCGAGCGCGCCGTCACCCGCGTCGTCACACCGGGCACCCTGGCCGAGCCCGGCCTGCTGCGCGACAAGGAGAACAATTACCTGGCCGCCGTGCTTCGCGGGCGGGCCGGCGCCGGCCTGGCGTACGTCGACGTGACGACCGGCGAGTTTGCCGTGACTCAGCTCGACGGCGCCGACGCCGAGACGCGCCTTCGAGCCGAGCTGGAACGACTCGGCCCCGCCGAAGTGCTCGTCCCGGAAGGGCAAACGCTCGGCCTTCCTGCTGTCGGGCATCCGACGATCTGTCCGGCGTGGCGCTTCGACGAGCCGGCCGCGCGGGAGCGACTCTGCGCGCAGCTCGACGTCGTGTCACTGGAGGGCTTCGGCTGCGCCGATCTGCCCCTGGCGGTCCGCGCGGCCGGCGCCATCCTCTTCTACCTCGAAGAGAACAACCGCCACCTGCTTCCCAACCTGGCGGACCTGCGCACGTACTCGACCGCGTCGGGCATGACGCTCGACAGCTATACCCGACGCAACCTCGAGCTCCTGCGCAACGGCCGCACCGGACGGATCGAGGGGAGCCTGCTGGCGGTCCTCGATCGGACCCGCACCCCGATGGGGGGTCGCCTCTTGCGCCGCTGGATCAGTCAGCCGCTGCTGGACCCGGCCGAGATCGACGCTCGTCTGAACGCGGTCGAAACCCTGGTCCAGGCGAAAGACGTTCGGACTCAGCTCCGTGGGATGCTCAGCCACGTTGGGGACCTGGAGCGCCGGGTAGGACGGATCGTCCAGGGGCTGGCGGGACCACGCGATCTGCTGGATCTGGCCGATGCGCTGCGCGCCGTCGCGGTCCTGACCGGGCTGGTCGAGAGCTGCGCCGGCCTCACCGCCGCGCCGCCGGTCGAGGGGCGTGCAGGTAGACCGGGCGTGGACGAGCCTCACCCCTCACCCGTCGGACCGCCCTTGTGGCCGCGCGAGGGCGAGGACAAGGACGAGCCTCACCCCCCGGAGAGCGCCCGCCGCGAGGGAACTTTCTCGCTGGAGACGGGGACCGGCGGGCTCACGGTGAGGCCGTGGCTCGACCCGTGCTCGGACATCGTCGATCTCGTCGAACGGGGCATCGCTCCGCTCGGCAGCGGACAGATCATCCGTCCCGGTTACAGTGCCGAGCTCGACACGCTGATCTCGACCGCGGCCGAGACGCGGCGATGCATCGCGGAGCTCGAGCACGTCGAGCGGCAGCGAACCGGCATCAAGTCACTGAAAGTCGGCTACAACAAGGTTTTTGGCTACTACCTGGAGGTGACGCGTCCCAATCTGCCGTCAGTCCCGCCGGATTATCGTCGCCGGCAGACGCTGGTGCAGGCGGAGCGCTTCGTCACGCCGGCCCTCGCGGAGTGGGAAAGCGAGATTCTGCAGGCCGAGGTGAGGATCCAGGGAACGGAGCACGAGGTGTTCGAGGCGCTCCGTGGGCAGGTGGCCGGCCACGCGCCGCGTCTCCGCCGCCTGGCCAGTACCCTGGCCCACCTGGACGTCTTAGCCGCGCTAGCCGACCTGGCCGACGAGCGTGGGTACCGACGCCCAATCGTCGTCGAGGGCGCCGAGCTGCGGATCGTGGCGGCGCGGCATCCGGTCGTGGAGGCGAGCCTCGAGCCCGGCGCTTTCATCCCCAACGACTGCCACCTGTGCCCGGGCGAGTGTACGCTCATGCTGCTGACCGGCCCGAACATGGCCGGGAAGTCGACCTATTTGCGCGAAGTTGCGCTGATCGTCCTCCTCGCCCAGATCGGTAGCTTCGTGCCAGCGCGGGAAGCGCGGGTTGGCCTGGTCGACCGAATTTTCACGCGTGTCGGCGCCCAGGACGACATCGCCGCCGGGGCCAGCACGTTCATGGTCGAGATGATGGAGACGGCGATGATTCTCCGCAACGCCACGCCACGCAGTCTGATCGTGCTGGACGAGATCGGGCGTGGCACCAGCACGCTCGACGGCCTGTCGATCGCCAGGGCGGTGGTGGAGGAAGTCCAGCAGCGCGTTGGCGCCCGGACCCTGTTCGCGACCCATTTCCACGAGCTGGCGAGTCTGGCGGACGAGCGAGCGGGCATCCGAGTCTTCAACGTCGCCGTGGCCGAACAGGACGGTGAGGTCGTCTTCTTGCGCAAGGTCGTACCCGGCGCGGCCGATCGCAGCTACGGCATTCAGGTGGCCCGATTGGCCGGACTGCCACCGCGCGTGACCAGCCGCGCCGCCGAAATCCTCCGCGAGCTGGAACTCGTTGGCCCTGCTGCACCCGCCGGTCAGCGCGTCGATCGCCCGGTCCGGCCGCTCCAACTGCCGCTCGCGGGCTTCGATCCGGTCCCGGGCACCCCGGCCGACTTGCTCGACGAGCTGTTGTCGCTGGACCCCGCCAACCTGACCCCGCTGGAAGCCCTGACCAAGATCTGGGAGCTGCAGCGGCGGGCCGGGCGATGTTACTGAGTGATGACCACGCATCGTCCGATCGCGATTTTGCCCCCGGCGGTTGCCGAGCGCATTGGCGCTGGCGAAGTCGTCGAGCGGCCAGCGTCGGTCGTCCGGGAGCTCCTCGACAACGCGACCGATGCCGGCGCCGACGAGGTCACCGTCGAGGTGCGTGGCGGCGGTCTCGAGCTGATTCGGGTGACCGACGATGGTCGCGGCATTCCGCCGGACGAGGTGGAGCTCGCCTTCCGCCATCACGCGACGAGCAAGATCGCCTCGCTCGACGACCTGCTCAACCTCCAGACCCTGGGATTCCGTGGCGAGGCGCTGCCGAGCATCGCCGCGGTCGCGGAGGTCGAGCTACTCACCAGCGACGACGCCCACGACAGCGGCACGGTCGTCGCGCTGCGCGCCGGGGAGATCGTTCGGCGTCGCCGCACGGCGCGCCAACGCGGCACCACGGTGACCGTGCGTCGCCTGTTCTACAACGTCCCCGCGCGCCTGAAGTTCCTGACCACCGGGCGCGGCGAGACGCTCGCGGTCGGGCAGCTCGTCCGTCGGTACGCTCTGGCAAACCCCGCGCTGCGGCTATCGCTGCTGCTGGAGGGCCGCCTCTCCTTTCGATCGAGCGGCAGCGGACGATTGGCGACGGCAATGGCGGACGTGTACGGAGCAACTGTCGCCGACACGCTGCTGTCGTTGCCGACGAGACAGATCGAGGGCACGACGATCGGCGGCTTGATCGGCTCCCGGGGCGTCACGCGCTCGTCGCGCGATCAGGTCACTCTCATCGTCAACGGCCGCTGCGCTGCCTGCCGTTCGATCCTGCTCGCCGTCGAGGCAGCGTATCGTCCTTTCCTGCCACGCGGCCGTCACCCCATCGCGGCGATCGTCGTCGAGGTGCCGCCGGGCGAACTGGACCCCAACGTCCACCCGGCCAAGACGGAGGTCCGGCTGCTCCGAGAACCCGCGGTGGCCGCGGCAATCGCCGAGGAAGTCCGCGAGATCATGGGACACGCTCCGGTTCGTCCGCCGGCCGATGCCGACTTCTCCCTCGGAGCAGGACAGTACCGCCTTCCCCTGTCGCGCCGACGCCTCGCGGAGGCGCCCGGGCCGCGGTGGCCGCCGACGCCGGACGAGCAGCAGGTGCTCGATTCCACGCTCCCGACCATGCGCGTCCTGGGACAGGTTGATGGGTCGCTGATCCTGGCCGAGGCCGAACCCGGCCTCTTCTTGATCGACCAGCACCGCGCGCACGAGCGCATCATCTACGAGGAGCTGGTGCGCCGCGCCGGCCAGGGGGCGATGGAGGCCCAGGCGCTGCTCGAGCCGGTAGTGCTCGAGCTGAAGCCGCACCAGGCGGCCCTGCTCGAAGAGCGCCTCACGGACCTGGACGCGCTGGGCTTCCGTTGCGAGCGGATCGGCCGGCGGGCCTACCTGGTGCGCGCCGTGCCAGCAGTGCCCGGCCGCGAAAGCTTCACTGCCAACCTCGACGCCCTCCTGGAGGACGCCACCTCGGACGCCGATGGCTGGCGCGGACGGCTCATGACAGCGCTCGCCTGTCGCTCCGCCATCCGACGCAACCACCCGCTGAGCGAGCTGGACATGGAGGAGCTCGTGCGCGGCCTCGCCAGCACGGCGGCGCCCGCGGTCTGCCCACACGGCAGTCCGTTGATCTTACACCTGGGCCGCGACTTCTTGCGGAAGCAGTTCGGGTGGTAGCCAGAGCACGGACCGCTGCGCGACAACGTGCGATCTGACCCGCACCACGTCAGGACCGGCTGGAGGACGACCCCGCGGCGGTGGAGTCCGCCTCGGACCGCGCTGACTCTGCGGGCAGCAGCATGACGCGTTCGATGGCGGCGGGGAGGACGATGCGGAAGGTGCTTCCCTGGCCGACCGTGCTTTCGAGCTCGGCACGTCCCCCGTGGAGATCGGCCAGCGTGCGAACGACCGACAGCCCAACGCCGGCCCCTCGGCTCGCCCGCAGCTCGCCGGAGGCGGTGCGGTAGAAGCGGTCCCAGATTTTCGGCTGGTCCTCCGCGGAGACCCCCTTCCCAAGATCGCTGACTTCGATGCAGGCTTCGTCTGCCGAGAGACGTCGCGCCCTGAGCGTCACCGGACCGGCATCGGCGTACCGCAACGCGTTCGTGACCAGGTTTCCCACCATTTGCTCGAGCCGAGCCGCGTCCGCCATCACGATCACCCCGTCGCCGGCCTCCACGTGGATCCGGTCGCCATCCGGCAGGACCCGATAGATCGTGGCAAGCCGCGTCAGGAAACCTCTCACGTCGACGATCTCCCGGTTCAGCGCCAGGCGCCCGCCCTCGATCCGTGCCGAGGTCAGAAGATCGTCGATCAAGCGCTTGGACGTATTGGTCGCCTCGACGATCGACGCGATCGAACTCGTGATGAAGTCGTCGTTCACGTCGCCGAGGTGCATCTCGAGCAGCTCGGCAAACCCGCGGATGACCGTCAAGGGGTTCTGCAGATCGTGGGACACGACGTCGAGGAACTCGCCGCGGACTTTCGTGATCTGCCGCAACGTTTCGGCCTCCGCTGCCTGAGCAATGGCGTGCGCGCGCCGGAACGCACCGTCGGCGTGCTCGACGATCTCACCGGCGCGCCACTCGTCCTCCGGACTGAAGGGGTGGGCGACGCCGGCGCGAATGGCCACGCCGATCGCGACCGCCGTCCCCACGTCGCCAAGGCGATAGGCAATCCTCGAGATCGCTTCGCCCAGCTGGCGCGGATCAGGCCGTTCCCGCGCCACCGCGGATACCCCCGATCGCTGCCTTCCACCCGGCTCACCCGGGGCCCAGGGCGTCGTGTCCCAACTGCCGGCGAAGCGGTCCGCGCCGGGTCCGTCCGTCGCGGTGAGGTTGAGCCTGCCCAGGGGGTCGCGCAGCCAGATCAAACCGGGGCCGGACTTCAAGAGCTGATTCACCTGGCACACCGTCGTCTGCAAGACCTGTTCGACGGAGCCGGCCGCGGCGAGCTCGCGAGCGAACCGTGACAGGCCCTCTCGAAACCGGTACTCATCCTCCGCTTGCTCGCGGAGGAGCGCTGCCTCGATTGGCGCGGCGGCGTGCGTGACCAGGATGCGAATTGTCTCGGAATCCAGGCGATTCAGCGGTGTGTTGTTCAGCCGAGGCCCCACGACCAACGCCGCGAGCGTTCTGGTCCCGCTGACGACGGGCATCACCGCGCGGTCCGGTGCGCCGTCAAGCCAGACCAGTTGGTCCCTTACCCAGCGTCCGCGGAGTTGTTGTCGTGGAGCGTCGCCGTCGATGGCGACCAGAACGGCGGGCGATGCATCCTCGTCCCGCGTGGTATCGGTCGTTTCTGCCGGCACCACGGTGCGACCGATGAAGGCGGCCCATTGCACCGGGACCAGCTCCCGCACCTGGCGGGTGACCGCCGTCGCCAGGTCCTGAACCGTATCCTGCTCGCGGAAGGACGTTCGGCGCTGGGCTTGAAAGACCGAGTTGTAGAGTGACCGATCGACCGTGTCGCGCAAGCGAGCAGCCAGGGAGGGGGTAACCACCGCGACCAGAATGAGCGCGATGGCCTCCGCGACCAGGTCGTCGACACCAGCGCGTCGCAGCGGCGCCCAGATGAGAACGAACATGGCAACCAGGGTCGCCACGTCGAGGAAGCGCAACAAGAGCTGCCGCACCAGCGCGTCGAGCGCGAAGAGGCGGTGGCGGAGGATCGCATAGGTAAAACCAATCGGAATGCCAACTAAGCCAAGGGCAGCGAACTCGACCGGGACGATTAGCACGTGGCTGATGACGAAGGGAACGGCATCGAGGAGGATCAGCGGGGCGATGCCGGCCGCCGTCCCGACGATGATCGGCGCGAGCAGGCGGCGGTCCTCTGGATTTCGCGCGCGGAGGATCAGAATGATCAGTCCACCCACCAGATCGACCGCGACCCAGAGCCACAGAATTTCATCGAGGGCCGGTGGAAATGCGGCACCCGCGAGCGAAAATGCGGCGATCAGACCCACCATGCCGAGCGCGATGGCGATTATCAGCGCTATCGCCCACCGCGCACCAACGAGGCAGTGGGGAAAGATCAGAAATAGGATCGTGAAGGACGCGGCGGCAACGACCGCGGACGACGCTGATAAGAAGTACGCCCACTCATAGCCCATTGCCGCAGCAGGGATCGCCAGGAGCGCCGTGGCGACGGCCGACCCGAAGATCAGAAATGCTAGCCCAAGGTACTCATCAACCGCCCATCGATGGACCACGGCAACCAGGCCGACAAACAGAAGGGATACAGAAAGGATCGCAACAACCACCTCGAACGGAAAAGCTGGCACCGTAATCGGGCGTCGATCACCATCCCGATCGAGTATCACAACTCGAGCGACTCTGTTGAGGTCATCTCCGACGAAAATCCGGGCGTCCTGTCCGTTCACCTGGATGACTCGATCGCCGCGCCGAATCCCCGCGTCCCATGCGAGACCGTTGGCGCGAACAGCGCTCACCACCACCGTGCTGTCCGTCAAACCGAGTTCCAGGCCCCACCTGGCCCCCCCCGCGACACAGCCGAACGAAGCGGTGGCGAGCGCCACCGCCCAAACCACGACGCCGGCGCTCGCCACCGCCCGACCGCCGGCAAAAGCTGCCCCCCATCGACTGAGGAACGCCCGGATCATGGCAACTATGAGATCCAGAACGACTGCGGGGTCGCCAACTGCGTGCCGGCGTTGGTCGACATCGACGCGGTCAGCACCGGCCGGACCGCCTCCCGCGCGGTCCCGTGCAGCCCGAGGAGGTCCAGCGCTCCCGCCAGGCTGCGCCGCGCCTCCTGGACGATGCTCGCGTCGTCGCGGATCCGCTGCACCGCGTTGACGATGACGTTGGTCTCGACCAGATGCTTTGTCAGAACTTTACTCACCGGTTATTCTCCTTGATTTCTTTCTTGTGCCCAACACCGGCTCGCCCCGCTACGACCGCGAGCGCGCCGGCGCCTCAACACACGGAGTGATCGGATCTGACGACGAGCTCGCGAAGTCCCCACGTCGCGTGACCCAGCGCGTCGAGCGCGTCCAGCGCCTGCTCAGCACGAAGCTGATCGGCAATCGCGAGGACTTCGGTCACGAGGACTCCCCCTTCGTCGGCAATCCGTCGGCGTTCCGCCTCTTCCCAGGCGATCAGCGTCGCCGCATCCAGACCGCGCGGCGCGCCTTGCGACTGCGTGAAAACCAACGGGACGGTCGGACAACCATCCCGCACGTCTTGTTTCTTCATCGAGCCACGCGGCAGGACGTCTTGAGCGTCGTTGACGAGCTGCCCACAGACACCCAGGTGCCAGCCGAAGCTGCCATAGAGGTCCAACACCGCCGGATCGGACGTCGCGACCGTCGCGCCGAGCCGCGCGGCCAGCTCGCCGAGCGGTCCGCTCTTCCCCGCCGCCAACTCATACGCGTCTGCCACGTCCGTCACCGGCATGTTCTGGGCGACACTCCGGGCCTGGCCTTCGGCCGCGGCCGCGATACCGTCTCCGATCAGCTTGCCAAGCCGCAGGCAGACCAGCGCATCGCAACCATCTTCCACCGCCCGTAAGACCGTCGACCCCGCCAGCGTCAGCAAGCCGATCGCCGTGGTCAGAACGACTCCGCTACCGAATCGCGCGATCGCGTCGCCGTTGTCTCCGTCGGTGACCTCGTCGAAAACGTCCGCGGCGGTCATGGCGACTTCCAGTGCGACGGCTGGCCAGAGCGCCTGGTGCCAGTTTCCTCCCGCCGAGACGCAGGACCGAACGACCACGAGCGGCCAGAGTGTCCCCGGCACCTCGCTCAAGATGTGCCGATCGGCTGAGAGCGCCGCGCGCGCGACTTCTTGCAACAGCCGACCCTGCTCCGCGATCAACTGAGCGGTGCGGTCGGCCGTCGCCCGGTAGATTTCCTGCGTCTCTGGCGCGGTGCATGGGCAGTCGGTCGCTCGTCCCAGCGCAGGTTGCTCAGCCACCGGACCCAGCCTCCGTCCAGTCGCATCTACGATCTCTATCATAGCGCATTCTGCCCGATTCGGTACAGCCAATCGTCTCAGGAGCAGCGGTACTTTGTTCTCACCGGTACTTTACTGTGGAGCTTATCTCACATCTGGTGTTTGGGCACCCCGTCGGTGCCCAAACACCAGATGTGAGATAAGCTCCTAGCCCCATGGCGAAACCGTCCCTTGTTAGACTAACCAGTAGCTCACCCGATCGGTAGAGAATTATTACCCGACATGCCATCAGAAATTTGCTGCCGCGCGGGCAATTTGTTCTCCCGAGGCTTTTTCGTGTAGAGTCGCAGCGTGAGAACGCTGAAAGGAAGGATGACGTGGAGCCTGAACTGATCGCGGATTATCACTGCGTCACCGGCGAAGGCCCGCTCTGGCACGCCGGCGAGCAGCGCCTGTATTGGCTCGACATTCCCCTGGGACGAATCTTCCGCTACGATCCCGCCGCCGGCACCCACGAGCAGGTCTACGAGGGCGAGCCAATCGGCGGATTCACCATCCAGAGCGATGGGGCGCTCCTCCTGTTCATGGCGCGCGGCGCTGTGAAGATCTGGCGCCAGGGCGTGCTGACGACGGTGATCGACGAGCTTCCCGACGAGCGCAACACCCGCTTCAACGACGTGATCGCCGATCCCGCCGGGCGGGTCTTTTGCGGCACGATGCGCTCCCCCGAACACCTCGGCCGCCTCTACCGCCTCGAACGCGACGGTCGGATCACCACGCTCCTGGATGGGATCGGCACGTCCAACGGCCTCGGGTTCACGCCGGACCGCCAGCAGATCTACTACACCGACACGCCAAAGCGCGAGATTTACCTCTTCGACTACCATCGCGAGACCGGCGCCATCACCAACCAGCGTGTCTTCGTCCACACGCCGGAGGACCCCGCGGAAGGCCGGCCGGACGGGATGACGGTCGACGCGGAGGGGTACGTCTGGTCGGCGCGCTGGGATGGCGGCTGCCTGGTCCGCTATGCTCCCGATGGCACCGAGGAACGGCGGGTCCACTTCCCGGCGAAGAAAGTCTCCTGCCCGACGTTCGGTGGTCCGGATTACTCCGACCTCTACGTCACCACGGCAGGCGGCGACAAAAAAGAGGAAAACGGCCCGGGCGCGGGCGCGCTGTTCCGCGTGCGCCTGGGAATTCGTGGAGTCCCGGAGTTTGCATCAAGGATCGCTGGATAACACGTCCCGAGGAGGTCAGCATGAGCATGGACGTCGAGAAGCTACTCAGCCAGATCGAGACGACCCCAACCTCCGCCAGCGCCAGAATGGTCTTCGGCGAGCCGATCAAAGTCGGCGACCGGACGATCGTGCCGGTCGCCCGGGTTGGTGGTGGGTTCGGTCTCGGATTCGGTGGGAAGCGGACGCTCCCGGAGACGGGCGAAGCCGCTGCAGAGCAGGCCAGCAGAGGCGGCGGCGGGGGTGGGAGGCTTTCGGCAAGGCCGGTTGCCGTGATCGAGGTTTCGCCCGAAAAGGTCCGGGTGAAACCGATCGTCGACGTGACGCGGATCGTGCTGTCTGGCATGCTCCTTGCCGCCTGGAGCGTCTTCTGGATCACCTCGACGATCAAGGCCGTCCATCGCAGCCGACGAAGCACTTGAGGCCGGCGGCCTGGGCTGGCAATCGCGCTCATAGTGTCGCGGGGGAGCGGTGGAGATAGCCAGTGGGAAATTGGCCCGGTGGGCCAATTTCCCACTGGCTATCTCCACCATGCTCCTC
>Ga0307373_10014754_pt1 | contig 10708 bp, 10 predicted proteins | sample OX2MG_FD_202534 | JGI IMG/M metagenome (GOLD analysis project Ga0307373, IMG submission 202534) | Soil microbial communities from Risofladan, Vaasa, Finland - OX-2 | ecosystem: Environmental > Terrestrial > Soil > Coastal area > Acid sulfate soil | place: Finland: Risofladan, Vaasa | collected...
GCCGGCCGCCAACATCCCCAGCAGCGCGGCTGCCAGGGCTATCCAGCCCGCCTTGCGCGCGAGGGGCCCTGCGCCGGAGCGCTCGGCGTTGCCCACGTCACTCGCAGCCGCCTCCGCGATCATCGGCTCGGAGCGCAGGCGTGCCTCGGCGGCCGCCAACGCATCCGTCAGGCGCGGGCCAGCCAGCTCGTGGCGAGCGAGCGCCGCAGCGGCGGCGCCGCGGGCGACTGCGCCGGCCCATTCTTCAGGATTGGGACATACGATGATCAGCGGGCAGCGGTGAAACTGCAGCTCCATGCGCGCCACCGCGCCGCGTGCATCGGCCAGCGTTGCCACATCGACGATGCCGAGCCAGCGTGGCGCATGCACGACGGCGGCGATCTGCGCCGGTGTATCGACCGCATGAGTGCGATAACGATTGCCTAGTATCGGTCCCAGTTCGATCAGCAGGCCGTCATCGCCGGAGACCACGACGGCCTCGATGCGATGCGCGCGCGTATCCCTGCTTTCAGCGGCGGGTGACCGCTCCTGCGCCAGTGGCTTCATGGGCCCTTCCTTCTGCACCACCTGTAACTGCAGCACTTTGGGACCTGCGCCACATAATCGCAGCGCATCGGATCACAATTCGCGGCGCCGGAAGGCAGCGCCGAAACCACGGCGTGAGCGGTTTGCGGCGCGGTTCACATAATTGCGCACGCTGTGCCGGCTGAAGATAATGAGTCCGGCGAACCTGCGATGAGCCCAACCGAGAATTCACCCTGCGTCGAGCACTTCTGAGTCTGGGCGGCGCGCTCGCGCTCGCCGGCGCACTGGTCTGCACTGCAGCGCCGATGCCAGTGGCGGTGCCGGCGCCGCGTGCGGCCGACGCCGCACCACTGGCGCAGATCGAAGTCGTGGGCGAGCAGCCCGGCCCGGGGCTGTGGAAGGTAACCCGCGGGGATCACGTGTTGTGGTTGCTGGGCACGCTCGATCATGTGCCGGCGCGAATGCAATGGCACTCCCGCGCGGTGCAATCGGCGCTGGACGATTCGCAGGAGGTGCTGGCGAGCGGACCGGCGGTGTTGACACACGCCGGTCCCATCATGCTGTTACGTCTGTACCTGCAGTGGCGCGGCATGCAGAAAGACCCCGGCCGCACCCGGCTGCGTGACTGGCTGCCGGCACCGTTGTATGCGCGCTTCGAGGCTCTCAAGCGGCGTTACGACGCGCGTGATCGACGCATCGAGCGGCTGCGGCCGCCGTTCGCCGCGCTGCGCCTGTACCGGCGCGCGGTGGCTGCCGCCGGGCTGACGCGAGGCGACGAGATCGAACGCACCGTGATAGCTCTGGCGCGCCGCCGGCACATTCCCATCACGCACGCGCGGCTCGACGTAAACGATCCTCTGCGTACCCTCAAGCAGGTGCGTGCGCTCTCTCCCGCGGTCGAAGTGGATTGCCTCGCCACGACCATCAGCAGGCTCGAGACGGACCTGCCGGTGATGCAGCAGCGTGCGCAGGCGTGGGCGCTCGGGGATATCCGACGACTGCGTGCGCTGCCCTACCCGGACCAGCGCGAGGTATGCATCACGGCGTTATCGGCCGCGCCCACGGTCAGGACGCTGGTCGATAACGCCTCGCAGGCGTGGATCAGCGCGGCCGAGGCCGCCTTGAATACACACCGGGTCAGCTTCGCGATCCAGCCGATCTACCGGCTGCTGGCCGCCGATGGGCCCCTGGCGCGCCTGCGTGCCGAGGGCTGCGACGTACGCAGTCCCGACTGACGCAATCAGCTGAAGCAATCAGCGGCGTTTGAGCGCCAGCGAGATCTTGAGCATGGTTGCCTTGTACCGTACCGCCGCTTCTGACCGGTGCAGCTGCCGTGCGATTTGTGCGACCGCCTGACGTCCGGCGGCCTTGCGCAGGAATTTGACATCGGCGGCGGTCCAAAGAACTCTCTTTCGTGCGGTTTTCTTGCGGGCTCGCGGCATCGGCATTTTCCTTGTGGTAATCGTTTGCTTGCGTGATGGCTGATTGTGGCGGCACGTCGGAGCGGAAAGCAACCATGAAAACTGCTGAAACACTCCCTGCAGCCCCTGGTTGATCACGGCGGAACAAACAATGCGCCCGCATCAGTTCCTATCTATCATAGCATTGATATCGTAACACTGAATGATTGTTCGGTGAATGATTGTTTGTCATGGGTTGTTTGCAGTTGGATCGCAGACGCGGGAAAGCCGCCGGCCATGAATGCTGTTGCCCGCGTCCTACATCGGCGCCGGCTGCTGCCGCGCCCGGCCGGTCCCCCACGCCGATCCGGATTGACGTGATAGGGGGACTGAGCTAAGTTCGGTTGCGACTAGGGGAGTCCCGACAGGGGACTGAGAGGTCATCGACGCGTGGCGCGGCATGACGACCCTTCGAACCTGATCCAGTTGATGCTGGCGTAGGAAAGTTGACCGGCTCGGGGCTTCCTTACGACAGACAGCGGCACAGGTGGTATCGATAACCCGCCGAGGTGAAGCCTATGAACGCCGTTGCCGTGGCCGTCGCGACCGAATCCTTGCCCGCATCGCGCAAGGTCTATCAGCCGGGCAGTGTGTATCCCGACATCCGCGTGCCGCTGCGGCAGATCGACCTGCACCCCTCCGCGAACGAACCGCCGGTCAGCGTATACGACTGTTCCGGCCCCTATACCGACCCGCAGGCTCGGATCGATATCGAGCGGGGCCTGCCGCGGCTGCGCGCGGCATGGATCGCCGCCCGCGCCGACACTGAGAGCTATCCGGGACGCATGCGTCGGGCTGCCGACAACGGCGCTCATGCGGCGGCGGGGCAATTCGCGCAGCTACATGCGCCGCGGCGCGCACGCGCCGGCGCGGCCGTGACCCAGTTGGCGTATGCGCGTGCCGGGATCATCACCCCGGAGATGGAGTTCATCGCCATCCGCGAAAACTCCGGCCGCGAGCGCAGCGGCGCCGCGAGCGTCCGCGACGGGCAATCATGGGGGGCGGGTATTCCCGAGTTCGTGACGCCACAGTTCGTGCGGGACGAGGTGGCCGCGGGTCGTGCCATCATCCCGGCCAACATTAATCACCCCGAGAGCGAACCGATGATCATCGGTCGCAATTTTCTGGTGAAGATCAACGCCAACATCGGCAACTCGGCGGTCACCTCCTCGATGGGCGAGGAGGTGGACAAGTTGGTGTGGGCGATCCGCTGGGGCGCCGATACCGTGATGGACCTGTCCACCGGACGCAACATCCATGACATCCGCGAGTGGATCATACGCAATGCGCCGGTGCCGATCGGCACGGTTCCGATCTACCAGGCGCTCGAAAAGGTGGACGGCATCGCCGAGCAGCTCGACTGGGAAGTATTTCGCGACACGCTGATCGAGCAGGCCGAGCAGGGGGTGGATTACTTCACCATTCACGCCGGCGTGCGGCTGCGCCACGTGCCGCTCACCGCCAGCCGCGTCACCGGCATCGTCTCACGCGGTGGCTCGATCATGGCCAAGTGGTGTCTGGCCCATCATCGCGAGAGCTTCCTGTACGAGCACTTCGAGGAGATTTGCGATATCTGCCGCGCCTACGACGTGAGCTTTTCGCTCGGCGACGGCTTGCGGCCGGGCTGCATCGCCGATGCGAACGACGCGGCGCAGTTCGCCGAGCTGACGACGCTGGGTGAGCTGACCCGCCTGGCCTGGGCGCGCGACTGCCAGGTCATGATCGAAGGCCCCGGACACGTACCGATGCACAAGATCAAGGAGAATATGGACAAGCAGCTGGCCTGCTGCGCCGAGGCCCCGTTCTACACGCTCGGCCCGCTCACCACCGATATCGCCCCCGGCTACGACCACATCACCTCGGCGATCGGCGCGGCGATGATCGGCTGGTTCGGTACCGCCATGCTGTGTTACGTGACCCCCAAGGAACATTTAGGACTGCCCGACCGGCAGGATGTCAAGGTCGGCGTCATCACCTACAAGATCGCCGCGCATGCCGCCGATCTGGCCAAGGGTCACCCCGGCGCGCGTGCCCGCGATGATGCACTGTCGCGCGCCCGCTTTGATTTCCGCTGGGCCGATCAATTCAACCTGTCGCTCGATCCGGATACGGCACGTTCGTTCCACGATGCCACCCTGCCCCGGGAGGCGCACAAGCTGGCGCATTTCTGCTCGATGTGCGGGCCGAAATTCTGCTCGATGAAGATATCTCAGGAACTGCGCGCCGAAGCGCGCGATCAGCAGCAGCGCGAGCGCGAAGCGGGCATGCAGCAGATGGCGCAGCGATTCCGGGAGGCCGGCGAGCTATACGTGCCGGCACCCGAGCCGGCCTCCGGGCCGGCGTCCGAGCCGCTGTAGCAGGCGAGGGCGGACTTCACCGCAGTGTCCTCGCCAGCGCCGATGCGGGTGAACATTATCGGAGGCGGAATCGCGGGCCTCGCCTGTGCCGTCGAACTCGCCGGCCGCGGGGCCGCAGTCGAGGTGCTCGAGCGGCGGGGCGGGCCCGGCCCGGGTAGCTGTTCCTGGTGCGCCGGCGGCATGCTCTCGCCGTGGTGCGAACTGGAGGATGGCATGGAGCCGCTGATCGCGCAGCTGGGGCTCGAGAGCCTGAGCTGGTGGCGTGAGCGCTTTCCCGGCCTGCGTCGCGCCGGCACGCTGGTGGTGGCCAGCGGCCGCGATATGCCCGAACTCACCCGTTTCGCGCAGCGCACGCAGCAGTACCGCTGGCTTACCGGCGCTCAGATCGCGCAGCTTGAGCCCGATCTGGCCGGACGCTTCGAGCATGCGCTGCACTTTGAGGACGAGTGCCACGTGGACCCGCGCCAGGCGCTCGCGTTTTTGGCCGGGCGGCTGCGCGAACTCGGCGGAGTGATCCGCTACGGCGTCAGCGCCGCAGAGATCGAAGCTGCCGTGCAAGCGCCGGCGCTCGCGCGCCGGCTGGTGGATTGCCGTGGATTTGGGGCTCGCGCGGCGCTGCCGGATCTGCGCGGCGTTCGCGGGGAGATGCTGCTGCTGCGTTCGCGCGAATTGACCTTGCGGCGACCGGTGCGGCTGCTGCATCCGCGCTGGCCGCTGTACGTGGTGCCCCGTGATGACGGCGTGTTCATGGTGGGGGCGACGATGATCGAAAACGACAGCGTCGGTGCCGTGACCGCCCGCTCGGCGCTGGAGCTGCTGAATGCAGCCTACGCGTTGCACCCGGCATTCGGCGAGGCGCAGATCATGGAACTGGCGGCTCAGGTGCGCCCGGCCTTTGCCGACAATCTGCCGCGCATCCGCCGGGTCGGGGAGACGCTATACGTCAACGGCCTGTACCGTCACGGCTTCCTGCTTGCCCCGGCGCTCGCGGTGCGGGTGGCGCAGGTACTGCTTAACGGCCGCACCTATCCGGAGCTCATGCATGAAGATCAGGGTGAACGGCTCCTGGCTTGACCTGCCCGACAGCGGCGCCGACGCGGGCAGCCCCGCAGCCGGCGTGACGCTAGCGGCGCTGCTACCGCAGCTTGGCTTTGGCGACGCGACCGTCGCCACGGCGGTCAACGGCCAGTTCGTGCCGCACGCCGTGCGCAGCGGCTGCCTGGTTCGGGAAGGTGACCGTATCGAAATACTCGCGCCGATGCAGGGCGGCTGAGCCCGATGCACGCAGAGCAGGAGAATGAGGCGATGTTCAAGCTCTACGATAGGCAGCTGACCTCACGGCTGCTGCTGGGTACTGCGCGCTATCCGTCGCCGTCGATCATGGCCGAGGCGGTGCGGGCCTCGGGCGCGGCGATGGTGACCGTGTCGCTGCGGCGCGAGGCCGGCGGCGAGCGGGCGGGGCAGGGATTCTGGTCACTGGTGCGTTCCCTGGACGTGCAGGTGCTGCCCAATACGGCCGGCTGCCACACCGTCAAGGAGGCGGTCACCACGGCACACATGGCGCGCGAGCTGTTCGATACACCATGGATCAAGCTCGAGGTGATTGGCGAGGACGATACGCTGCAGCCCGACGTCATCGGCCTGGTCGAGGCGGCGCGCGTGCTGGTGCCCGAGGGCTTCCGCGTGCTGCCATACTGCACCGAGGACCTGGTGGTCGCCGATCGTCTGGTCGCGGCCGGTTGCGAGGTGCTGATGCCGTGGGGTGCGCCGATCGGATCGGGCCGCGGGTTGAACAACCCGTTCGGGCTGCGCGCGCTGCGCGCCCATTTTGCGCAGGTGACGCTGATCGTCGATGCCGGCATCGGCACGCCCTCGCATGCCGCCGCCGCGATGGAGCTGGGGTTCGATGGCGTGCTGATCAACAGCGCCGTCGCGCAGGCGCGCCAGCCGGCGTTGATGGCGCGGGCGTTTGCGCAGGCAGTGCAGGCCGGTCATGCCGCCTTTCTCGCCGGACCGATACCGGCACGTGACATGGCCACGCCGTCCACACCCCTCATCGGCAAGGCGTTTCAGGCCTGATGACATTCGCGACCCTGCCGCGCTTGTACCCAATCGTCGACAGCGCAGAATGGATTGCGCGGCTGCTGCCGCTCGGCGTGCAGATGCTGCAATTGCGCATCAAGCAACAGAGCGAGGCGAGCGTGCGCCGGCAGATCACCGCTGCGCGCGAGCTATGTGCCGAAGCGGGCGCGCAGCTGGTGATCAACGATTATTGGCAGCTGGCGCTCGAGCTGCGCTGTGGCTGGGTGCACCTGGGACAGACGGACCTCGACGGCGCCGACCTGCCGGCGCTGCGACGCGCGCGCCTTCGCATCGGCATCAGCACCCACGATTCGGCCGAATTGGAACGCGCGCTGGCCTGTTCGCCGGATTACGTCGCGCTCGGACCGGTCTATCCCACACTGCTCAAGCAGATGCCCTGGGCGCCGCAGGGGCTGGCGCGTCTGACCCAATGGAAACAGCTGTTGCGCGGCATTCCTCTGGTGGCCATCGGCGGGTTGACCGCCGAGCGGCTCGGCGGTGTGTTGGCCGCGGGAGCCGACAGTGCCGCGGTCGTCACCGACATCGTGCGTCACCGCGACCCCGAGCAGCGCGTGCGCGAGTGGCTGATCGCCGCCGGCACGGCGGGCGCATCGAGCCGGTGAGCGCAGCCAGCGCCGTGCTGGTGATTGCCGCCGCGGACAGCAGCGGCGGTGCCGGACTGACCCGTGATGCCCAGACACTGGGCGAGCTGCACGTCGCCCTGTGCTGCGCGGTGACCGCAGTGACGGTGCAGACCGACACCGAGCTGCGCGCCACCCATCAGGTGCCAGCGCAAGTCGTGCGCGCGCAGATCCGCGCGGCGCTCGACAGCGGGCAGATCGGGGCGATCAAGATTGGCATGCTCGGCACGGCGGCCACGGTCAGGGCGGTGGCCGAAAGCCTGCCGCCGCGCGAGCGGCTGCCGATCGTGCTCGACCCGGTCCTGCGTGCAAGCTCCGGCGGCACACTGCTCGAGCGCGACGCGGTGGCGCTACTGCGTGAGTTGCTGCTGCCGCGCGTGAGCCTGGTGACGCCGAACATTGTCGAGGCCGCGGCGCTGCTGGGGGACGAGGCCACGCGCGACAGCATGATCGGCGAGGCCTCACTGCGCTCGCAGCTGCAGCGCCTGCTGGCGCTGGGTGCAGCCGCGGTGCTGATCAAGGGCGGTCACCGCGGCGAGGGCGAGGAGGTGATTGACACGCTGCTCGCGCACGGCGGGCCCCCGGTACGCATTGCGGTCCCACGCGTGTGCGGCACTCGGCGCGGTACCGGCTGCAGCCTCTCCAGCGTGATCGCCGCGCGGCTGGCCGCAGGCGACTCCCTGATCGATGCCTGCACGGTCGCGCAGCGTTACGTGGCCGAGGCCCTGCGGGCGGAGGCGACTGGAGCTGAGCGGCCCAGCCTGCGGTGAATATCAGTGACGCACACGCCCTGCTCACGCAGGCCGCGCAGCGTGGTTGAATGGTCGCTGGCGCAACGCGTGACTGGCACGGCGATGCGCCGGTCGCGCGCGTCAGCTCATCCGTGTGATGTGTTCCGGCTCGATCTTGTAGATCACGCGCACTTCCCCGGGCCGGCGCTTGCCATAGCTCGGCTGGCCGGTGTATTTGCGTGCCAGCGCATCGATGTGCTGATCGGCGCCGCTGAGCGTGCGCTCGGCCACGCGGCCGCGTACCTCCAGGTATTTGTAGGGATTGTCCGGGTCCTGGATCGACAGCGCGACGCGCCGGTCGCGCTGCAGGTTCTTATCCTTCTGGCGACCCTGCGCGGTGTTGATCAGCACGTAATGTCCATCGTAATCGACCCAGACAGGAGTGACCTGGGGCTGGCCGTCAGGCATCAGCGTGGCCAGGTGGGCGAACGACTTTTTCTTGAACAAGTCCACATGCGTGTCCGGAATCAGTGGTTGCGCCATGACTGCTCCTTAACCGGCAAGGCAAGGCGCGCAGAATAGCGCCCGGGCCGACGTCTCACCAGAGGGCGGCTCCTACGGTTGCGGGTATGATCGGGTCCGCAGGAGGTGGTGGGATGAGCAACGACGGCTCGGAATCGCAGCGCGCGCAGCGCCTGCAAGTCGGGGATCTGCGGATCGGACAGCGCTTCCGCACCGGCAGCCACACCGTGACCGGCGCGCAGATCCGCGCGTTCGCCGCGCAGTTCGATCCGCAGCCGTTTCACCTTGACGAGACGGTAGCGGCCGCATCGCTGTTCGGCGGCCTGGTGGCCAGTGGCTGGCACACCGCGGCCATCACGATGAGGCTGCTGGTGGACAGCGGACCGGTGATGGCCGGTGGTACCGTGGGCCTGGGTGCCGACATCAGCTGGTTGCATCCGGTCAGGCCGGGCGATGTGCTGCACGTGGAGGGTGAGCTGCTCGATGCGGTGCCGTCACGATCGCGGCCCGAGCGCATGCGCGTGACGATGCGCAGCGAGACGCGCAATCAGCACGACACGGCGGTGCAGGTGTCGATCGCGCGGATGTTGGTCCCGCGTCGGTGAGCATCGGTGCTGCAGAGCGCATCCTGCGGGATGTGTTCGGCTACGACGGTTTTCGCGGACAGCAGCGCGATATTGTGGAATTGCTCGGCGCCGGTGGTGACGTGCTGGTGCTGATGCCCACCGGCGGCGGCAAGTCCCTGTGCTACCAGATCCCCGCGCTGATGCGCCCGGGCGTCGGCGTGGTGGTCTCGCCGCTGATCGCACTGATGCACGACCAGGTGGCGGCGCTGACGGAGGCCGGCGTGCGCGCGGCGGCGCTGAATTCATCGATGAGCTGGACGCAGGCGCAGGCCGTCGAGCGACAACTGCGCGCTGGCGAACTCGACCTGCTGTACGTCGCCCCCGAGAGGCTGTTGAATGGGCGCTGCCTGGCGCTGCTCGATGAGGTGACGCTGGCGCTGTTTGCCATCGACGAGGCGCATTGCGTATCGCAATGGGGGCACGACTTCCGCCCCGAGTACATCCAGCTGTCGGTGCTGGCCGAGCGCTACCCCACGGTGCCCCGCATCGCGCTCACTGCCACCGCGGATGCCGCGACCCGCACGGAGATCATCCAGCGCCTGCGACTCGAGCGCGCGCGCGTGTTCCTCGCCAGCTTTGACCGGCCCAATATCCGCTACCGCATCGCCGAGAAGGACAACCCGCGCTCGCAGCTGCTGCAATTCATCCGCACCGAGCATCCGGGAGAGTCAGGTATCGTCTATTGCCTCACGCGTGCCTCGGTCGAGGAGGTGGCCGAGCAGCTGGTCCGGCATGGTATCACTGCGCTGGCGTATCACGCCGGGCTGGACCACCGCACGCGCGAACTGCACCAGGGCCGCTTCATCCGCGAGGACGCCGTGGTCATCGTCGCAACGATTGCCTTCGGCATGGGGATCGACAAGCCCGATGTACGCTTCGTGGCGCACCTGGATCTGCCCAAGAGCATCGAGGGCTACTACCAGGAGAGCGGCCGTGCCGGCCGCGACGGGCTGCCTGCGGACGCATGGATGGTCTACGGCCTCGCCGACGTCATCCAGCAGCGCCGGCTGATCGAGCTATCCGAGGCCGATGCCGCCTACAAGCGCGTTGCCTCGGCCAAGCTCGACGGTATCCTGGGTCTGTGCGAGACCAGCGAATGCCGCCGCGTGCGACTGTTGGATTACTTCGGCGAGGCCAGTGCGCCCTGCGGTAACTGCGACAACTGCCTGGAGCCCCCCCAACAGTGGGACGCCAGCGAGGCGGCGCAAAAAATGATGTCGTGTATCTACCGCTGTCAGGGCAGCGGCGGCTTCGGCTTCGGCGCGCAGCACGTGATCGACATTCTGCGCGGCAGCTGCACCCCAAAAGTCGAGCAGTTCCAGCACGATCGGCTCAGCACCTTTGGTATCGGTGCCGATCTGCCGGCGACGCAGTGGCGCTCGCTGCTGCGCGCCCTGGTGATGCTGCGGCTGGTGGAAGTCGACCATCAACACTACGGGGTGCTGCGGCTGAGCGCGGCGAGCCGTGAGATACTCAAGGGCGAGCGCCGGTTGCAGCTGCGGCGTCCCGCGCCGGCGCGCAAGGGCTCGAGCCGTGCCGTTCGCCCTGGCATACGCGCGTGCGCTGGCGGGGCCCAAGGCATCGGGACAGCGTTGAACGAGGGCGTCTACCAGGCGCTGCGGGCGTGGCGTCTACAGGTCGCACGCGAGCACAACGTGCCCGCCTACACGGTGTTTCACGATGCCACGCTGCAGGAGATTGCACGGCGGCTGCCGCGCTCGAGCGAGGCGCTGCGCGGCATCCACGGCGTGGGACAGGCGAAGC
>Ga0307373_10014756_pt1 | contig 10708 bp, 7 predicted proteins | sample OX2MG_FD_202534 | JGI IMG/M metagenome (GOLD analysis project Ga0307373, IMG submission 202534) | Soil microbial communities from Risofladan, Vaasa, Finland - OX-2 | ecosystem: Environmental > Terrestrial > Soil > Coastal area > Acid sulfate soil | place: Finland: Risofladan, Vaasa | collected...
AGGCAGCGGGGGCTTGCACCTGCCTAGGAAGGTTCCCCCGCCACAACTGGCCCGCTGTCATTCTAACTTTAGGCGCCGAAGCCGCTGCGACGCAGTGGCGTCGCAGTCCCATTACCAGACTCCTTGGAAGAAAGAGACAGTATGGGTTCGGATGCAGGTGATTCGAGCGGGACATTCCAGGAAACGCGCGGCAGAATCTTCCCCTTATCGATCTGGTCCTTGTAGCGGAGCACCTGCGAAAGCATCTCTGCAATTACCTCGTCCCTCATAAAGTGGGGTTCCAGTCCAAGTTGCAGAAGTCCGCTGTGCGCCGGGTTATAGTAGTGCTCCTCCTTCTCCTTGCGGGGGTTGGCGATAGGCCGCACCTGTACATCGAGCCCCATGCCACTGCCCACCCGCTGCACCCGTTGCGCAAGCTCATTGACCGAGAATACCTCGGTAAACTGGTTAAGAATGCGCATCTCGCCGCTGGCGGGAGGTTTGTCCACCGCCAGCGCAACGCATTGGAGTGTGTCCTTCAGGTTGAGGTATCCGCGAACCTGTTCGCCTTTACCGTACACCGTAAGCGGGATTCCCGCCACCGCCTGAACCAGGAAGCGATTCACTACCGTGCCGAAGATATCGTCATAATGAAAATTAGGCATGAGTCGCTCGTCCAAGTCGGCGTCCACGGTAGAGATACCGTAGACCGGCCCTTGCATGAGGTCCGTAACGCATAGCCCGTGCGTCCGAACATAGAACCAGAGCAGATCTGTATCCAGCACCTTAGTGGTGTGATAGAGGCTGCCAGCCTGCCGCGGATAGAGGAACTTATCCTTTCGGCCGTTGTGCTCGATATCGATCCAGCCCTCTTCGATATCTATGTTCGGCGTGCCGTACTCGCCCATCGTTCCGAGCTTGACGATGTGACACTGAGGGGCATGCTTGAGAACGCCCCAGATAGCATTGAACGTGGCGCTCAGGTTGTTGCTTAGAGTCAGCTTCGCCTCAGTGAAACCCCTCATGGAATATGGTGCAGAGGGCTGCTCAGCATAATGCACCATTGCATCAGGCACGAACTCTCGCACGATCTCTCCCATGAAATGAAAATCCGCACAGTCACCGATGCGCGTATGAATACGCTGTCCCGTCAGCGATTCAAAGATTTCGGCCCGTGTCTCGAGGTTTGGATTGGTCATCAATGCCTCTGACCGCGTCTGCTGAGCGATGGTGCGCCGCAAATAATTGTCTACGGCCAAAACCTCGTGGCCGCGCCCTGCGAAATGCATGGCGGTAGGCCAGCCGAGATAGCCGTCCCCGCCTAAGATAAGGATGCGCATAAGATCTCCTCTAGTTTCTGATACTGGTTGAGATAAGTTCGGGACTTTCCTCCCGGGTCCGGATGGATCTGTCTGCCTGAGCCTCGGGCGGAAGATTTTCAGGGACGTAAGAAGCTCCAATGGCGGCTGGACGGACTTGACTCGTACCGCGGTACGACTGCAACGCCTCCTCGAGAAGTCCACCATCGACAAGTAAATTGCGAAGTGCCGCTGAAGACATGGAACACTCGTTCGAAGAATTGTAGGCGCGATCGACCGAGTTCCGAATGAGATCTGGATATTCGTACCCAACCACGTTGTAAATTGGCCGGAAGGCTGGCAGGACAACGAAGTAGCGCGACAATTCGATGGTGCGCCGGGTCTCCTCCTCGCTCATAAGCTCCTCATACAGCTTTTCACCGGGGATTACACCAATTTGCTTTATGAGAATATCGTTCGGATTGTGCCCGAAGCGGGGAGCAAGTTCCTCAATCATAACGGTTGCAAGATCGCGAATCCCGGTGACCGGCATCTTCGTGATGAATACTTCGCCGCCGCAAGCCAGGAAGACCGACTCCATTACCAACCGAACGGCCTCCTGTAGGGTCATCACAAAGCGCGTCATCTGAGGATGGGTCAGAGTTACGGGCCCGCCCCCGGCTATCTGCCGCACGAAGAGAGGAACCACCGATCCTCTGGAACCCAGAACATTGCCAAACCGGGTGGAGGCAAAGACCGGCTTCCCGTTGCGGCGAATCGCATTCGCAGAAGTGATCAGCCGCTCTCCCATCAGCTTCGAGGTGCCCATCACGCTGGTGGGGTTCACGGCCTTATCCGAGGAAGTAAAAATGACTCTTTCCACGCCCTGGGCGGTGGCCGCATCAATGACGTGCTGAGTTCCCAGGATATTTGTTTGCACCGCATTGCTTGGGGCCTGCTCACAGAGAAATACATGCTTGTAAGCTGCCGTGTGCAGAACAATATCGATCCCTTCCATGCGCCGTGATAGTTGAGAGACATCGCGAATATCGGTCAGATAAAGTCGCACCATCGGGAATCGAGCAAACTCCTGCTGCACAAAAAACAGCTCTGACTCATTGCTATCGATTCCGATGATCTCGCTGGGCTCACATCGCACCAGTTGTCGAAGAAGTTCGTTACCAATGGTGCCGGCGACGCCGGTGATAAGCACTCGCTTGTTTTGCCAAGGATTCATCATAATCCTCCATCCTGCAAAGCTGGCTTCGGAACCGGGAGCTTCGTGTATCGCGGTTCATACTAAGGTTTGAGAGCAAGTCATAAAGCAGTGTTCCGATGCTGCCATGCGTGCTCAGGAGTACTTGATTCGTAATCAGTCGAATACAACCGCGGCGTTTGAACCGTCCCAATCAATAAATGACGCCCGCATATATGGACGCAGAAGCCGTAGCAGCCAAAATGCTCTGCGTATTCACAAGCGTATTCTTGAGGCGGCTGGTTGGGACAAAGACCACATCGTTTGTATGGACCTGCACATCGGCAACCTTGCCTTCTGTCATTTTCTTGTAGGGGACTTCAAACCAGGCGGTCGTATTGTCCTGATTCCTGTGCATAATGTAGACCGACTTGATGGAGGCAGTCACTCCAGTCCCCCCTGCCACCGCAATGGCTTGGAGAACGCTCAGATTTCCACTCTCCTGCATTACATATCCACCCGGCCGGTTCACCCCTCCTAGGACATAGACAATCCCCGCACGCTGCACATTAACCGTGTCTCCAGGCTGAATGATGACACTGTTCAGTAGCTTGGTATCCATCCCTTTTGAGTAATGCACCGCTTGGGCCTTGCTTGAGTCGCCCGGGGCTGTAACATCGATCCGGTCGCCAGCAAGAATCGTCGTGTCTCCAGCCAATGCCAGAACATTGCCGAGACCTTCCGGCGCCAGCATGGGATAGACCCCCGGCGAAGCCACTGCGCCAAGAACAGTAACCTGGGGAGCGGTGTACTCCACCACATTGAGTTCCACCTGAGGATCCTTGAGAATGCCCTTCTGAAGAAGATCCTTGGTAATCTCTTCCCGCGCGTCGGTAACCGTGCTACCCGCAACATGGATTGATCCGAGTTCGGGGAGTTGAATGTTCCCTGCTTCGTCCACCCTGAACGCGCCCGTGAAATCCGGGTCGTCCAGAACGTTAAGGCTTAGGAGAAATCCTTGTGCCAGCTTCAACTGCGCGAAATGCGGCGGGACCATCGTCGGCCCCTCCCCTGGCTTCATACCAGTGGCATTTACCAGCGAAGATGGTGAAGATGGTTTTGCGGCTTGGGCTGCGGTAATCGCTTGCTGCATATCGATCTGCGCCGGCAATCGCACGGAAAACAGCGTCGCAGTCAGGACGAATAGTGCCGCCGAAAGAACAGGGTTACGCGCCATTGTTGTTATCTTCACCATAATATGCTCCATATCGTTTCGCGTCATAGCCATAGTAGCTATAACCATATCCATAGGGATCGATCCGGCTGTCGAGTCCGTTGAGAACATATCCGATAAACGGCAGCCGACTCCGATGAATCTGTTGCGCCGCACGCACAAGGTGAGGGCGCGTGGCCGTTCCTGCCCGGACGATCCAGATCACCGCGTCCACTTTCAATGCAATGGCGATCGCATCCGTCAGGATCAAGGCAGGGGGACTGTCGATCAACACTATGTCATACCGGGAGCGAAGTTCCCTAAGCACCGAATCGAACTTCACAGAACCCAGGAGTTCCGCGGGCAATGGCGGCACTGGACCCCCTGGGAGTATGTCCAGGTTCGCGGTGCCGACTCCGTGGATGATTGCATCGTCAAGCGGAACCAAATCGGTCAAGACATTGCTGAGACCGATATCGCCTGTCACACCCAGATACCGCTTTAACGTGGGCCGCCTCATATCCGCTTCCAGGATGATTACTTTCCTCCCATTCTGAGCGATCGCGGCGGCAAGGTTGAAAGTGACAGTACTCTTGCCCTCGCCAGGAACGGAGCTGGTGACCAGGAGCGTCCTCGGCATCCCGCCGGGACGCGAAAGGAAAATCCCGGTTCGCAGAACACGAAATGCCTCCGAGACAATGGAGGTTGGATGAGAAATTACCCATGCCGTCGATCGTTCCGCCTGCAATGCGGTTTCTTGCGCTGACTTCTCACCCCTGATCTTCTTGCTGGACGTCGACCCTTTGAAATCGGGAATCACTGCCAGAACCGCTGCCCCGGTGATCTCCTCGATTTCCGGCAAACTGACAACCGTGTTATCGATGCTGTCCATCAGATGAGCGCCGCCGAATCCCAGCACAACTCCGGCCACGACCCCCAATAGGAGGAACAAACCGGTCTTGGGAAGAACCGGGATGAACGGCACATTCGCTGGATCGACGATCGTAATGTTCGTCGCCTTCATGCCCGCCGATATGTCAGCCTCCTGAAGCTTGGTATACAGGTCCTCGTAAAGTTGCTTTTGCGACGATGCCTCCTGGCTCAGAATGGCGAGTTGGACGTTCTTTTCATTCAATTTGCCGGCATCGGATTGCGCGGCGTTGAATCGCCCGCGGATGGCGTCCTCCGTCTGCTGGGAGACCTTCAAGTCCGCCCCGGCGCGATCGGTGATTTTCCTCATCTCGACCTGCAACTGCGAATTGACGGCCTCCAACTGCGTTTGAACATCCTTGAGATGCCGGTTATTGGGGCCATATATGGCCCTTCCTTGCGCCAGCGTCACCAGCAGATCGGCACGCTTTGACTCCAGGCCCTGGAGACTGTCGAGGTCCTGCTTTCCCCCGCTCATCGCCATAATGGATGACCCTTGCGCGAGTGGACTCCCTTCCAGGCCCAGGATCACATCTGGATTGCCGGCCGCGGCAAGTCGATAGATCGCCTCCTTCTGGACCCGGTCCGTCTCCGCCGCAGTCAGCTCCGTGTTCAGATCGTTCAGCCTTTGAATTACGGGGCTGATGATCTGGCCACCTTCCATTGTTCCTCCATTCGGTAGCGCAGTCTCAGTCGGCACCGTCAGGATTCCGTTTTCTTTTTCGAAATCGGTAAGCTGCTTCTCCGCGTTTTCGACATTCGTCTTGAGTCCCGATAGCTGCTGCGTCATCCAATCGGAAGCTTCACTTACCGCCGCGTAATGCGTCTGCAGGTACATTTCCTTGTAGCTATTGATGACCGCATTTGCTACCGCGGACGACTGCTCGGGATTGTGGCTGCGAAAGCTTACCTGGATCAGCCTCGTATCAGGAACCAACTCGACCTTGAAATAGGATTGGAAGGTTCTGAGAAGATGGGTTCGATCCGAAGGGCTGACGTTATCCCCCTCACGCAGATCTTTAGCGGGATGCTTGCGATCCGCAAATGGCGGCTGAGCAGCAAGATTGAGCTTTTCAATCACTGTCATTGCCAGCGCATCGCTCGAAAGCACTCCGGCCTCTGTCTTCAGATCCGTCTGAACGTCCCCTCCACCCAAACCCAGTGAGTCCATTCCCGAACTGAGATCCAGGCCGAGCGCTCCGCTGCTTTCCTTGTTGAATTCAATCGTAGCCGTGGCTTCATACACCGGCCTTGTGAACACAATGACAAGCACCGCGGATACTATGCCAAGGAGAATGAATCCAATAATCAACCAGCGGCGCCGCACCCAGACGTTGATGATGTCTCGCAGCTTGAGATCATCCCCAGATCCAACGTCAATGATCGGAGAAAGGCTGGGCTCGGCGGCTTGTGATCCGACAGGAATTAATTCGTGATTCGTCATTTGCTCCCTACTGCGTTTCCAACAAGGTTGGCGAATACAAGCTCACCGACCCAGTCTGGTTTTCTGCCTTTGCTGGACTCCAGGACCGTCGGCGAATGAGAATCTTCGTGAAGACGGCTTTGGAGGCTGGAGAATAGAACACCAGCAACTGGTTCGCGACCGTTTCAAAAGTTCGTCTTCCGCTGCGGATACCATGTGATCTGCATGTTTGTGGTGGTAACGGTTTGACGGCCCGTTAGGTAGATCGGCGCGTTCCAATGCTCGTAAGCGAAACTTCCATTGAGTTCAAAATCACGTCCCAGTCGCTTGACGACCTGAAAACCGACGTCGTTGAGCGTCGTGCCGCCGGGAATGAAGTCCTTGGCGGCTTTTTGGTTCCGTGCGGTCAGCTGCACCCGTTCGTTGCCGCTCAGGTGGTAGGTGATCCAGGCCTGGCCGCCCTTGTCCTCACGCCCAATCCAGTCGCCAAAGATCTGACCCTGGTTGGTATAGCCTTGTTTCTCAATGTCCTCCCAATACATGAACTCTCCACCATTACTCGATGTGACGGAAGGATCGGTCATGGCCGCCTCGAAACGGACATCGAGTTTCGGCACCCCTGGCACATGGGCAAGATAAAGGCCTGGGCGCCATGCGGCACGGCGCGGCGCATCGATTGGAGAGATGTCATCGTGGACTTCGCCATCGGCGTAAAAGGTGAGCCAGTTGCGCACGAATGGCAGCCGGTACGAAACATCAAAAGAACCGAAGCGCGCGCCTGGATCGTCGCGGCCGGCCTTCTCGCTTCCGCCGCCGGCAGTAACGCTGAAAAAGCTCTTGAGAAACGTGTGCAAGGTAACGGGCGAATGCCCCTCGCCCCCGAAAAGCGCCGTGCGCTCGAAACCAAATTCGACATTCGGCGTGGGCTTGAAGCTGATCTTCTCGATGTGTACCCAGGGATTGCCAGGGGTAATTACGTTGTAAATATTCGGTGACGGATGGGCCTGATAGGCGGGATTCGGGACCAGCGTGTGGCCGCGCAGCGCCCCTACAAGAAATTCGTAGCGGAAAGGACCCGTGAAACGCGAAAGCCCGGGAACGTGCAACGGTTCGATTCGATTAATGTGCAACGCATAGAAATTTTCGGCGTTATTGGAGTAGGCGAAGCTCCCACCTTCGGCTGGACCCATCCACTCGTCCGTCTTGCCGAACGAGATCACGTGGTTCAGCACTTGCCCGGAGACGTAGGCTTCCAGAAAGCGGCCTTGCGTCGCGGTTCCCACAGGCCCCATCGGGATGGTGGCCTGGGGATAAGGCAGGTTCGTTACAGGATTGATAAATGGGGTGATCCCGTCAACGATCGTCGAAAGGGTTTGCGCCAGCGCCATTGGGTAACCTGACGCCGACGGTGCGCCCTGAAATTCACCCCGAGCATACAACGTAAAACGGCCGGCGGTGGCGTAGCCGCTGATCCCTGAGAAGTTGTTGTATCCGTTCTCATACGGACGGCCATAATCGTTGATCACCGTCGAACCCAGATGAAAACTGTCGCGCAAAGGGGTGCCGCTCATCATCCTTGAAACCGAATAAATCGATTCGATGCGCCCCTCGCCTCGCGCGGCGCGGCATGGTCCTTCCATGTCGGGAAGGAGTTCGTAAGTTATGGCGTCATGAATCTTCCGTGCCTCGGCGGCGACGACGCCGTCACTACTGTCGGAAGTATCCAACCGGGCCTCGGCCTCTTCCATCATGCGCCCCACGCTCGCGCGTGTCCAAGGCCGCATTCCGAGAAAGGCGTCATCCACATAGCCCAGGGAATGCAGCCGCCACACGGCCGCATAGATCCAGCTGTCAACCGGAAGGAACGGCGAGCCTAGCCGGCCGGGCTCACAGGTCGAGGAGGGTTGACCAGAACTGCCTTGATGGCCCGACGCCGCACCCGGCGACTGCGCCCGGATTCCCACGCCGTTCAAGAAATAAGCGCCCGCAAGGACGACCGTGGCCAGCGCTGCGAGGGCACTTCGCACCTTGAGGTGCATCTCGCTCGCCTCTTGCGCCCTTTTCAATTCCCGGCAAGGCCTGCACGGAACAGCGATGATGTCCGGAATCAGTATCTCCTCGACTTCAATTTGGCCGAATTCACTACCTTCAGTTCGGGGGCCTTGATCGGCGAAGTCACGGCTTTGATCAGGTTCCCGTTCTTATCGAAGGTCAGTTCCCATTCGCTAAATCGCCCGGGCGCTTTCTCGGTCGCGAATCGCGCCACGGCTTCCCCGTCGTCCTCGATGTGCAGCGAGGGAGACGGAGCTGCCAACCACCCTGCAGGACCATTGCCTCCGTGATCCGCCTCCGCAGAGGATAGGATCGCTTGGGCGCCATTCAGCGCCGCATACGAGACGGAGACTGAAAGCCAATACGGCTTTTCGTGCGCGCGTTCGCTTGCCAGCGACCGGTTGAACGCCGCCATCGCCACCGGATTCTCTTGCGGTGCCGAATACGGGAAATAGCCGCGCCGCAGAATCGGAATCAGGCGCAACCGCTCCTGGCCTTTCCGGGGAACGATGGCCGAAAACTCGCTCCGGTCGCCCGGCGAGTCGTCGCGCAAAAACAACAACAGTACGTGTTCCCTGAACGCCGGACTGACGATCTGCTCGTAGGTCCAGCCTTGCCGGCCGAAATCGAAACCTTCCCCAGTTGCTTTGTTCTTGATCTCCGTCCACGCCTCGCTGATGGTCTGGCGGTCCTCGGGCGTCATATCCTGGACGGATCGGAATTCAACCTTCTCCTCGCCGCCCGCGGGCGTCGCTTCAAGAGCGAACGGAATCAGGCTGGCCGGGTCCACCGCATGTGTGGCCGTCCCGGAGTGACCACCCGGCTTCTGCTCCTTCGCCTGCGCCGCGCCCCCAACTGCCGTGGCAATCGCGGCGATCAGACCCAGAGTCGTAAACGTTTTGACGCAATTCACTGTGCTTTGATGGCCTTTTGCGCTTCCGCCCCAATTCCCGTTGAACCGGGATGTTGACCAGAAGCGTTCGGAGAATTTTCTGTCCTGCAGATCACCCTTGTTGTTCGATCAAAACTGGGGAGGGGACCATACTCCTGGGTGACCGGCCGTCGGCAACACACACATCGATGAGCACTTCGATCTGGTCGGGCCCAATGCGAGGCGTCGCCGGAAAAACACGATCGAGCGACGGGCGGAAGACCGCGATCGCCACTAGCGCCATCACCAGCCCACGCGCCCCCCCGGAAGCAGATGGGCTTCTCTCACCTGTTTCCTTCATCCAGGGTTCGAGATAGCGAATCAGGATCTCCACGAACTCCCCTAAATGCTTCTTGAGCAGTTGATCGACATCGGCCGCTGCCTCAAGCGAACCGAAGAGCGCCAGGGGGAGCAGCAAAGGGCGCCGGAGCACTACAGTCTCGATCAGGGCTAGCGCCCGCGTCAGGACCTGGTGCGCACCCTGGGCCTCGGCGAGCTCCTTAAGCTGGTCGCCGCGCAAGTGCACCCGCCCCAGCTCTTCGGCCAGCACGGTGAGATAAAGATGGCGCTTACTTGGGTAATGTCGGTAGATAGTTACTTCATTGACTCCGGCTGAAGACGCGATCTCTCGCGTGCTCACTCCGCGGTAGCCCCCGCGGCTGAACAGATCCGCCGCTGCGGCGAGAATGCGCTCTTCGATTCCGCGCTGAATTTTGTCCGGCGTTTCCAAAATCGCCATTCCTGCAAGGGCGCGAGAAGTCCCGCCCGTGCATTCACCCAAGAAATTGTTTTTTGAAGGAGATAGGGAGAGAGGATTGACTAGTTTATTGGCGGCGTCGCGCCCGTTTCGCGGGTATGCCGCAAAATCAAAGCGGTTCGCCTCTTCGCAAGGCTCCGCCATCCTCACTTAGCAGTGAGTTTTCCACAGAATCACTGCGGAATCCCGTTTAGGCCGAAATTAACCACCTTCTCCTGCCCGGGATCGGCATCAAAGGCATGTAAGCACCTTCATGCTCACAGTTGAAAGTAAGGCCAATATACCATGGCGGCTGGGAATGACAGCAAATAATCGATAAATTATTTGGTACCCTCGCCCCCCGGCGATTGGTACCGTTTCACCCCGGCCCCAGGATCCTGATCGCTTTCCTCCCAGCGTCAAAGTTTACCAGATGGCCGGATCGAGTTCTGCTTCCATTTTCGCGCGCCATGTGCTGAAATACTATGCAGATGTAAAAAAATAATTTTTCTCCCCCCATTGTTTCGCTCAAGGGCCCTGAAGTGTGTCATCTGGATTCTCTTGCCAAATGGTTGGGGGAATTTTTCATCCCTTCCCGGCCGGGTGGGCAGTCAACTCCGGTAGCACCGCCGGTTTTCGAGAGATCTCAACCCGGAGACCTCAGAGTCAAGGCTCCACATAGTTTCGTTGCCACTGGTTTCAGCAATTTCCCCTGCGCGAGGTTGTCCGATGAGTACGATAAGCTACATTGAATCCAACCGCTTCGAAAGTCATTCCCTGGACCCGCTGTGCACCACCCGTCCCGCAACGGAGGACAGTTGGTATGCGGTCTATACGGTTCACAGACACGAAAACACGGTGCTTCGGCATCTGGATGTGCGCGCCATTGAGTCCTTTCTTCCCACCTATGAAGTCACACGCCTGTGGAAAAACCGCCAGCGAGTCAAGGTG
>Ga0307373_10014758_pt1 | contig 10705 bp, 8 predicted proteins | sample OX2MG_FD_202534 | JGI IMG/M metagenome (GOLD analysis project Ga0307373, IMG submission 202534) | Soil microbial communities from Risofladan, Vaasa, Finland - OX-2 | ecosystem: Environmental > Terrestrial > Soil > Coastal area > Acid sulfate soil | place: Finland: Risofladan, Vaasa | collected...
CCGTGAACGTAATCACGCACCTTCGTGAAATCCACGTCCGGCGCCGCCAGGAGAACCCCAAACCGCGTCGCTTCCTTCGCGGCGTGGGCGGCCTTTGCTGCCGCGAGAAGGGATTTCGAGGGCACGCAACCGGTGTTGAGGCAGTCGCCGCCCATGCGATCGGCCTCGATAAGCACCGTGCGCGCGCCCATCTGCGCGGCACCGCTCGCTACCGACAAACCGGCCGAACCGGCACCGATGACGCAGATATCCGCCCGGATCGTGCCGGGGTAGACGGCGCTAATGCCGCGCATTAGGCGCTCGCGTTTTGGCCTGTAAGGCACCGCCCGTGTTGGTTCGTCCCCAAGTATGCGTCTTTTCTCGTTTCATCTTGACTCCGCAGCTTGGCGGGCTGGGCCGGCTCAGCCGGGTCCATGCGAACTGCAGGATGCCCCGCCAAGCACGCAGAAGCTGGCACAATACCGATGGTTCAGCTTCACCGGCTGAGTGGCTTCGGCAAGGCTTGAGCCCAGCTCGAAGGCGCCTTCGTAGGGCAGGAGAGTGCATGAAACGACCGCCGGCCGATCCGAGCCCTTGCGCTTTATGACCATGCGCGAGGTGGCGCACATCACCGAATCAGGGCGTTTGCCAAGAATGGCCCAGCACTGCTCGGTGATCTCGGGCACATCCTCGTCCGCCGTCATTTCCGGGAACAGCACCAGATGGCCGGGATCTTGCGCATCGATCTTCAGATTGAGTTCGGCGAATAGCGCGCCAAATCCGGCGCGCATGGTCGCTTCGGTCTCACCCCAAACCGTGCGGCCGGCAACGGACACGTCGAATCGGTTGCTCGCGAGCCACAGTAGGCCATCGATCGTACGCTGCCAGCTTCGAGGCCCGCGCAGCCTTTCGTGGCCCGCCGCCTCATAATGATCGAGCGATACCCGGAGGGTCAGCCGACCGGGAAACCGCCTGTTGAGGGCGAGGAGCGGTGCCTTCAGCCGCTGCATCGGCTTCATCGCGTTGGTCAATGCCAGCACTTGAAACCCTGAAGCGAGACTATCCTCGATCATGCCGAGGACATCGGGGTTCATGAAGGGCTCACCCCCCGTGAAGCCGATCTCGGCGGGACGAGGATTAATTCCCTGCGCCTCGACCAGGAACTTCCGCACCTCGGCTCGCGTCAGATAAGCCAGCCGGTCGTTCGTGGGACTCGATTCGATGTAGCAGTTCTCACAAGTAAGGTTGCACAGTGTGCCTGTGTTGAACCAGAGCGTCTCGAGCGTCTTGAGCTTGACGCTGGCGCGACGCTCGCCCTTCGCCGTGACTTCCGGGTCGCTGAATTTGGGGCGTGGCCAATTTCGCTCGCGGCCTTCGTCTGGCCAGAAATCGGGCTCGCCGTTCCAAAGCAGGGAGCCGGGAGGAATCGTCACGCCACGGCGCGCCAGTTCTGCAGCCGGCAAGACATCGCAGCTTGGCCATAGACCGGTCTCCAGCGCTGCGGCATAGCCTTCGGGCAGGCTGCGGTCGCGCATTTTCCGTGCTGCTGCTTCGGCATCGTATTCGAGAGGCAGCGAACGGACCTCGATAGCACCATCGATGGGCACCAAAAGGCTGTACCAAACGCACCGCGTGCCGTCATTGGCGGGCATGCCGATTGCGCCGGCGTTGTGCCAGAGCTTGCCGGCAACCGTCTGCGTGAAGGGGATGCCGCTATGCCCGCCGATGACGCCATCGCAGCCGGCGAGCCCGATTTGGCGCTCCTTCTCCGACCAGGGCGTCGAAGCAAAGACGAAGCGATTGATGCTGTCGACCGATCCGTGGACCACGGCAAGCCGGCGGTCACCGATTAGAATGTCAATGCGCCGCGGCAGCGATCGCATCCACTCCCGCTGCTCTGGGGAAAGTGCGACGTTGGCATAAGCGTACCAAGCGCTGGAAAGCTGGTCGCATGCGGTACCCTCGGCAAAGCCACAGCCGCAATCGTCTTTGCTCCACGCCAATGACTCCTCGCAGTTGCCCATGACCACGTGGACGCCCCAGTCGCGAATCAGGGCAACGGTTGCCGCGGCATCAGCGCAATAGGCCACCACGTCGCCGGTACAGACCGTATGCTCCGGTCGGATTCCTAACCGCGCCGCCTCGGCGCGGAGTGCCGTCGTCGCCTCCAGATTGCCGTAGCAGCCGCCAAAGACCAAAACGGGCCCATTGATGTCGAGGGTCGGCCACGGTGGAAGGGGAAGCTCGGCGGCAAGCCCGGGCATTTTGATCTCGGTTGCGTGCCCGCGCTCTCGATCCATGATCATGATGCTTCCCAAGACGGCGAGACACCTTATGTTCGCTCGGAACCTCCAAAAGGTTTCGTTCCTCTGGGCCTCCGAGGCGAATTTGTAACCTTTAATGGCGTTCGAACGAAATTTCCTGAATATCGGCGCGCCGAGCGCCATCGCCGGCGGAACGACGAGCTGACGGCGACTTTCCCGATAACCGGAGACTAGGATCTGATGCGATCGACCGACTCACAAGTCGCCTCCGTCCTGGATGGGCTGCCGTGGAAGCCGATCCACACGCGTATCACGCTCGTGCTCGGGCTCGGCTGGATGCTAGATGCATTCGAGGTCAACATCGTTGGCAGCGTGCTCGGCGTCCTGCAGAAACTTTGGCAGGTCACAACGGAGCAAGCCTCGTTGCTCGTCTCGGTGTGGCTAATCGGGATTATGGTCGGCGCCCTTGCCTTTGGCTACTGCGCCGATCGCTTCGGCCGCCGACGGCTCTTCATTGTGACGCTGCTATTCTATTCAGGCTTTACCGTCGTCTCGGCGCTTTCGCCAGGCTACTACGCCTTTCTGATTTTTCGGTTTCTCACGGCGATCGGCGTGGGCGCGGAATACTCGGCGGTCAACGCCGCCATCGGAGAGCTTATCCCGGCGCGCTATCGCGGGCGCGCCGCCGCTGCGGTGATGAATTTCTGGCCGGCGGGCTCGATCCTCGCCGGCGTCGTCACGCTCTTTTTTATCAACGTTTTGCCGGCATCGATCGGCTGGCGCTTCGCCTTCGCATTGGGAGCTATCATCGCGCTCTTCAGCGTTTGGGCGCGCAAGACACTGCCGGAATCGCCCCGCTGGCTCGCCGGACGCGGACACGGCGAAGAGGCGGCAGCGGTCTCGGCGAGGATCGCGGGTGGCGCACGTGATTTCAGATCTCGTGGCCTGCCCGGGGAGCGTTTCACTGCCAGCGCCGGCGGCTTCATCGCACAGCTCCGCGAGCTCGTGGGACAGCATTTCGGCCGGCTGGCGCTCGGCTGCATGCTCGATTTCTCAGAAGCCGCCGGCTATTACGGACTCTTCGCGCTCATGCCACTCGTGGTCTTGCCACATCTTCACGTGGCTGACGAAGCCGTTCCCTGGTTCTTCATCATCGGTAATTTCGGCGCTGCTGCGGGCGGTCTCATCGCCGCGGTGATGCTCGACAAAGCGGGGCGCAAGGTGACCGTGACGGGCTTCTATCTCCTCGCAGCCTTGTCCATGCTCGTCATGGGCAACGCCGCGATGAGTGAAAACGTGTCTGGCGTTCTACTTGCCTTCACCCTCGCCAATCTCTGCGCGACAGGAAGCTGGATCGCTGCCTATGCCACGTTCTCGGAACTGTTCCCGACGCGGATGCGCGCGACCGGCATCGGCTTCTCGGTCGCATTCGGCCGAATTGGCGCCGCCATTGCGCCGCCGCTGTTGGTCATCGTCGCGCAGCAATTCTCGATAACGGCTGCTTTTGGTGTTCTCGTTAGCTTTTGGCTGCTCGGCGTCGTTGCCATGATTCCTTGGTCGATCTGGGGCCTGGAAGGGAATAACCGGTCGCTCGAGGCCCTTGTTCGAGAGTGACGAACCAGGGCTCAGTCGTTGTTTGCGCCAAGGCGATCTTGTTCCCGGTCAGGTTTGAGCCCTTGCGCTACCACCTTTCGCCAGAGAAGGTTGCGGTGCGGGTCTAGAGCTTCAACGTGCGCAAGCGCAACGCGTTCATGATCACCGACACCGAACTAAACGACATCGCAAGCGCGGCGACGATCGGACTGAGAAGGAGGCCGAAGGACGGGTAGAGAACGCCTGCGGCAATCGGGATGCCGAGCGCGTTGTACGCGAATGCAAATACCAGATTTTGGCGGATGTTACGCATCGTCGCCCGGCTCAAGACGATGGCGCGCGCGATGCCGGCGAGATCACCTTTCACCAGAGTAATCCCGGCGCTCTGAATTGCGACTTCGGTCCCGGTTCCCATGGCAACGCCAACCGCGGCCTCGGCCAAAGCCGGGGCGTCGTTCACCCCGTCGCCAGCCATGGCGACAATGCGTCCCTCGGCAGTTAGTTTTTTGACTATGCGGTTCTTGTCCTGCGGCAGAACGTCGGCTTCGACTTCCTTGATGCCAAGCTTGCGTGCGACGGCCTCGGCGGTCGTCTTGTTGTCGCCGGTCAGCATCACGATCCGTATGTCGTCTTTTCGCAGGCTGTCGAGGGCGGCCCGCGTCGATGATTTGATTGGATCAGCAATGGCGATGACGCCGCCTGGTTTCCCATTCATCGCGAGAAACAGGGCTGTCGCCCCGTCGCTGCGAAGCTCTTCGGCCTTGTGCTCGAGATCGCCAAGCGTGATGCCGAGATTCGCCATCAGCTTCGCGTTGCCCAATGCCACCGACCTGCCGCCGATCTTGCCCGTAACACCCTTGCCCGTGAAAGAAGCGAAGTCCGTCGCCTGCTGGATCGAAGCACTGCGTTCCCGAGCGGCGGCAACGATGGCTGCGGCGAGAGGGTGCTCACTGGACTGCTCAAGACTGGCTGCTAACGGCAGTATCTCGGCCTCCGATAGTCCCGCTGCCGGAACGATGGCCGTGACCTTGGGCTTGCCTTCTGTGAGCGTGCCGGTCTTGTCCACGACCAGAGTGTCCACCTTCTCCATGCGCTCAAGGGCCTCGGCCGACTTGATCAGGACACCGGCACCGGCGCCCTTGCCGACGCCCACGCCGATCGACATCGGGGTGGCCAGGCCGAGCGCACAGGGGCAAGCGATGATGAGGACAGAGACCGCCGCAATGAGCGCGTAAGACAATGCCGGAGGGGGACCCCAGAGAGCCCATGCAATGAACGTAATGACAGACGCGCCAAGTACCGCCGGGACGAAGTAGCCCGACACGGTGTCCGCCATGCGCTGAATTGGCGCACGGCTCCGCTGTGCCTCGGCGACCATAGTGACAATGCGCGCGAGCATGGTGTCGGCGCCTACTTTATCGGCGCGCATAACCAGAGAGCCGGTGCCGTTAACCGTTCCGCCGATGAGTTTGTCGCCGGGTTGCTTGGCCGCCGGCATCGACTCGCCCGTGACCATGGACTCATCCACGGCGCCCTTGCCTTCAAGCACGTCGCCGTCAACCGGCACGCCGTCGCCGGGCCTTACGCGGAGACGATCACCGACCTGAACCACCTCAAGCGCCACTTCCTCATCCTCGCCGCCATCCTTCAAGCGGCGCGCGGTTTTTGGTGCCAGTTTGAGCAAGGCGCGGATTGCGCCGCCAGTCTGCTCGCGCGCGCGCAGCTCCAGCACCTGGCCCAGCAAGACGAGCACAGTGATCACTGCGGCGGCTTCGAAGTAAACGGAGACGGTGCCGCCCATACCACGGAATCCGGCAGGAAACAGTCCCGGCGCAAAGGTTGCGAAGAGGCTGTAGAGGTACGCGGTACCCGTCCCGAGGGCGATAAGGCTGAACATGTTAAGGCTCCGGTGCACGACCGACGCCCACGCGCGTTGGAAGAAAGGCCACCCCGCCCACAACACGACGGGCGTGGACAGCGCGAATTGAATCCAGGTGGAGATCCGCGGCGGGACGAGATCAGGCAGGCCGAGAGCGGGGATGTGGCCCCCCATTTCCAGGATAAAGACCGGAAACGCTAGAACCAGCCCGACCCAGAAGCGCCGCGTCATGTCGGCGAGTTCGGGGTTCGGTGCGACATCTGCCGGTGCAGTGACCGGCTCCAGTGTCATTCCGCAAATAGGGCAATTGCCTGGACCCGCCCGGCGGATTTGCGGGTGCATCGGGCAAGTGTAGATGGCGGCGCCCTTGATCGAGGCAGGCGGCACCGTTGATATTGCGTCGCGGGTGTGAACGTCAGCCATAAGCTCCCCTGACTTACCGAGGAAAGGTGAGGTTCCCACGGCAGATGAACGCAACCGGTGCCCGGTAATGACCATATCCAATTCGAAATTTAGGTGCCTTGTGCATCGGGATCCATCGGTGTTTGCCCTTCGCAGGGGTCGCCGCGTTTGCAGAATCCTCAGTAGGTAATTCCTACGGCAGGAATCGTGCCGACGACAGGCTCGGGAACTACTTAGGTCACGGTCCGGTGCATTTTCATACAGACGCGGCGAAGCTCACGCGATAGTGACGTGTCGCGGCCGGCGGCGCGGCGCGATCACGCCCAGGCGCGCGAGCTGGGAGCGCAGCACGTTGCGGCTGATGCCAAGCAGGCGGGCCGTTTGCACCTGGTTGCCGCCGCAGCGCTCGAGCGCCGCGCGGACGAGCCGGCTCGTAACGTGATCGTAAGCCGCGGGCGAGCCGTCGTCGAACAGGCGGCCGATTGCGGCATCGAGCGATTCCTCGTGCGGCTCGCTCGCTTCCGCCGGCTCGGGTCCGAGACGTGACAAGTTGAGATCGCCGGGCGTGATCGCGGAACCGTGCGCCACGAGGACGGCGTGGTGCATGACGTTCTCGATCTCGCGGATGTTGCCTGGCCAGTGGTAGGACAACAGCATGCGAACCACGTCGTTCGCGAGCTGCAAGCCGGGACGCTCATGCTGCTGTCCGTAAAGATCAAGGAAAAAGCGGGCGAGAGGCAGGATGTCCCCGGTCCGTTCACGCAGCGGCTTGAGATCAATCCGCGCGACATTGAGGCGGTAGAACAGATCCTGCGGAACCGGCCCAGGCGAACCGCTTCCTCGGGGTCGATGTTGGTGGCGGCGATGAGTCGGACATCGACCGGCGTGCGCTTGCGAGCGCCGACCCGGACGACCTCGCGCTCCTGCAGCACGCGCAGCAGCCTCACCTGCAGCGACAACGGCAGGTCGCCGACCTCGTCGAGAAAGATGCTGCCGCCGTTCGCCACCTCGAACCACCTGCCCGCGCGTCGATGGCGCCCGTAAAGGCGCCGCGCTCGTGACCGAACAGCTCGGCCTCGATCAGCGACTCGACAAAGGCGCCGCAATTGAGCGCGACGAAGGGGAGGCTCCGGCGCGGGCTGGCGTCATGGATGAAGCGGGCCGCCAGTTCCTTGCCGGTCCCGGTCTCGCCAACGATCAAGACATTGGCGGTGCTGGGCGCAATGCGGTTGAGCCGCGCTTCGAGCTCGCGCGATGCAGCGTCCTCGAAAACGAGGGCGATAGCCCGGATCGTCGGCCGGCTTACCTCCTCCGTCAGCGATGCCAGCGTCAACACGTGGGCGCGATCCGGACATCAGACGGATTGCCAACAAATTTCGGCAAACCACCCGTTGCTGCCATTCGACATCAATCAGATGCCTAGCCCCCGCTTCCGCCCAAAATTCCAATCAACCCCGCCAGCGTGAGACATAACGCCCGCGACTTGTCTCCCGAGTTGCTGCTCCAAAGCGGGTCGCCAGGGCACCAACTGGAAGCCGAGGCCATCGTCAATCATGGCGAATCGCCCCGACGCGAGTGTGATGCGCTGACGATAGACGCCGGCGACGTGCTCGCCGTCGGCCGATGGGCGGTGCACGAGGCCCGTTTCAGCTGACAGTCTGGCGACCGCGTCGTCCAGTTCGCGCCGCCGCAGGGTTTTGAGGAGATCGCGAGCAAAAATGACCCGCTGGCCTTGCCGACGCGCCAGACCTTCCTCGACGAGGTGATCGACACGACGGTCCATTGTCTCGCGCACCTCGGCGCCGAACCCTCCGCAGCTGGTCGTAGGCTCGCGAGAGAGGAGTTGGCGATCAATCCAGGTCGCGCCCGGCGCGTCCATCTGCGCCTCGATCGTTAGGTCAGAGCGCGTGGCGAGCGACAGGCGATTGCGGCCGCTCGCATCCTCATAGGCCCGGGCCTCGACGATCGCGCCCGGCTTGGCGTCGCCGGTCATTTCCAGGTCCGAGAAGCGCAGATGGTGGGTACGCCCATCGATGCCCTCGACGATCGCATAGGCCGTTCCCTTGAGCTCATCATGTAGTCCGCGCGCGACCAGCCGGCCGAGCACGGGCTCGGCAGCGCCATCGCCGTGCAAGGCGAAGCCTGAAACGTCAGGTTCACGACCGGCGCCGGTCATCGCGCGGTGCATCGTCTTGATGATGTCGCCGCGGATCGACAGGTCACGCAAGGTCTGCTCGATGCCCGGCTTCAGCGTCCAACGGCCCGATCCGACCTGCTCGACGAGACCCAGACGGTCAAGCTTCGCGGCGCGTCCAACCAACAGCCGGCGCAGCTCGGGATCATGGTCCGTCCCTCCTGGACGTAGGTCGACGATACCGCCGCCCTCGTCGACGGCGATCCGGAGCGCGACATCGAGCCCGGTCCAGCGCTCCGCCTCGACCTCGTGGGTGAGTGCCGCGCTGATCTCATGTTCGCTGCGAGGCCCCAACTCCAGTGAGACCCGCGTCTGGGCGCGATCGCGAAGTCCGCTGCGGATATAGTCGGGATTGATCACCAGATCGTGCCCGTCCTCCTGCTTCCCGCGGAGCAGAACATGGATGTGCGGATTGTCGGTATTCCAATGGTCGACCGCCACCCAGTCGAGACGCGTTCCGAGATCGCGTTCGGCGTCGGCCATCAGCTCTCGGGTGAAGACCCGCAGGTCGGCCATCTCGCCGGCGTCCTCCGGTGAGATGATGAACCGGAAATGGTGGCGATCGTCCTCGCACCTTTCCGCGAAGGCGCGCTCGTCAGCGCTGTCCGAGTTCGCGTCGAACATCCGCGCGTCTGCGCCGTCGCGGGTGACGCCCTCGCGTTCGAGATAGGCGATGTGCCTGGCCAACGGCGCTGCCCGAAACCGCGCGCCATGATGACGGACAACCCGCGCCTTGACGATCACGCGCCGCGAGGGAGAGCGCAAACTCCGGGCGAGCGCAGCGCTGCGGCCTCGGCCGAAGCGGGCACCGCCGCCCGCCCGGCGCGCGCCGAAGCCGCGAGCGCCCTGAGCCGCCTTCCTCGCGGCCCGCTCGACCTGTCCGATGAAGCTACGCGCGTCGCCGTCCCGAACCCGTCCCGGCCGGATGCGAAAATCATCGTCGCGACTGGTCATCGGGGTCCAGCCCCCGTGAAAATAGTCGCCGACGGCGGGCCGAGGATTGTTTTTGTTAGAGTTATCGTGTCGAGAGCCAGCAGGGCACGTGCGGGAGCCGACAGAAAACTCCAATCCAACCAACCACATGCACCCCGGCCGACGGCGGTGCTTTTATCTCGCCGTCCGTTGGTCGGGTTTCTGTGCCGACGGTCACTCCCATCTAAGCTCCCGCCACAGCCCTCCACGGCACGATTGCCGCCGATCGCATTCATTGCGGCCGCTCCCGGTTCGACAGAGCGACGAACAGCCCGTCGGATTGCGGCGCGAGGCCCGTCCAATCCTGCGCCGGGCGACGATTCGAGGGCTGTGGCGATTGCGGTGAGGATGCTGGGGGAGTGTCGCCCGGAGGACGCGACGCCCGTGAAGGAAACAACGACGCCTCCGTCAAGGACTTCGCCACGGCGGCGAGTATGACCGTGTCGTCGGTTGAACTTCCGCCGACGATTGCGGCGAGACGGGAGAGATAGGCGCGCGTCTCCGCAGGCAGCGGCCGGCCGGTTGCGAGATGGTCTTCCCAGCGCGCGGGACCGGCATTGTAGGCCGCGAGGAATCCGGGAATGCCATAGCGGTCGCGTAGCTCGCGCAGATAGGCGGCGCCGGCGATGATGTTGTCGTGCGCGTCGCAAGGATCGCGGCCGAGACGGTACCGCTGACTCAGGGCAGCCCACGTCTCGGGCATGATTTGCATGAGGCCAATGGCGCCCTTCGGCGATATGGCGCGCACGTCACCGAAGCTCTCCGCGCGCATCACGGCGCTTATCCACGCCGCTGGAATGCCGAAGCGCTGCGAGGCCTCGGCGACGAAGGCGGCGAACGGCGTGCGGGCGGCGACGATCTCGACATGCTGCGCGGTCGCAGGCTCGGCGCGCACTGTGTTGCAGCCGACCGCCACCACAATCGCAAGACCGAGGGCGAGCGACACGTGGCGGCGGCGCGTGCATTCTCTCGGTGAGGTGCGCGCGGCGAACGCGAACATGGCCGGAACGGAGGAAGGGAGTTTGCGGGGCGTGTGTGCGAGGCCTGCAATTGAATTGCGGTCGAGTGGCACGATCAATCCTCCTCGCGGGTCCAGAGAGGATCAGCCCGGCCGACGATCGTGGTGACGGGAAGCAGCCCAAAATACCGGCCGTCGAGGGAGTCCTCGGACTGCCAGTTCATCAGGAAGACTTCGCCGGCAGGAATGCGCCGACAGCCCTGCCAGACGGGAAGCGGTCGGCCGCTTCTATCGCGACTGAGCGCATCGCCCATGGCGATCCCGTCGACGGCGATTACGCGATCGGTGCGGCAGACGGTCTGCCCAGGAAGCGCGAGCACACGCTTCAGCATCGGCACGCCCCTGGGCAGATATCGGCGCTCGCCGAGGAAGCTCGCGAGGGCCTCGGGCGGCTGCACCACCAC
>Ga0307373_10014760_pt1 | contig 10704 bp, 14 predicted proteins | sample OX2MG_FD_202534 | JGI IMG/M metagenome (GOLD analysis project Ga0307373, IMG submission 202534) | Soil microbial communities from Risofladan, Vaasa, Finland - OX-2 | ecosystem: Environmental > Terrestrial > Soil > Coastal area > Acid sulfate soil | place: Finland: Risofladan, Vaasa | collected...
GTCGAGTCGATGCTGCAGTCGTAGCGCCCGTGTCGGTGTCGGCTTATCGGTGTCGACAGCCAAGCACATTCCAAAAGTGAAATGAGCCTGAACGATCTGGGTGTAAGGTCTCAAGCCGCTTTGTTGCGATCTATGGTTACGGTGACATGATACGAAATACACGAATCCTGAAAGGTGCGGTGGCGTCGATGCTGGGAAGGCGGAACATACCCGACCATCCACCACATGGTGATTATAGTATCATGTCACCGTAATTCCAGTGCCGCTTCCTGTGAACGTCTGGCCAGCGCTGTGGCCATGGAGATATCCGAGAAGTGGGTGTGCGGCCGCGCCTAGCTCAACATGGACGTGGAAGACTGATCCAACGCCAACAAAGGGTGGCAAATTTACAGACGGAATGTTGCTTTATCGCCATAGATCCGAATGCAACAGCGCTCAGGCTCTGCATGTCCACGAATCTCGCCAAGTATTATGCCCCTCGTGCCAATGTAACCCGAGACAACTACCTATTCGCCATTACTGAGGTAGGCTCATCTCATAAACACCCACACCCAATCCCAGCGATGTCTGGACATCTGTTTTCAAGCATGTTGAACTGTGCTCGTCTAACAGCGGTGGCCAGAGAATGCTTCTGTCCGCAAGTTCGTTGGGTAATGGATGTGTGCCAGACTGAAACCTATAAATTTTGGAGCATGGTCATGAATCAAGAAATTTCTTCCGATCAGAATCGAATCGAAGCCTTAGTGGTCAGCCTAAATGAGTCCTACTCAAGTAAGCTGCTTGACAGTTACAGAGCGCTGGAACTTTAAGATAGCTTTAACGAAAAAACCACATGTAAGATTCAGTGGGGCCCGATGATGAGAACCTGAACATGGTTTGATTCACTACCAGAATTAAAAGGCTCTGCTATCGGAGATTCGAAGATGCTAAGAACTCCAGTGGCAGGGCCTTTGTTGTACTGCGCACATCAATAAATGCCTCTTCGCCACACTGATAGTGACCAATTGTGCAAAAAAGCGGGGAATTTCAACCCGATTGAGCCTGTGGTCGTTCAGACAACTGCCTTTTGTAATTTAAACTGCAAATATTGTTATTTATCTGAGGAAACAAGAAAAACTAAAGACAGAATATCGCTACCTCAAATTTCGACTTTTTTTCAAAAATCCTGTCTAGTCAATATTTGAGTAATCGCTTGGTTATAAGTTGGCACTCGGGAGAGCCCCTCGTTCTGGGGCCCACTTACTATGAGACGGTTATAGAGTGTATATCTCAGCTCGCGGAGAGGTTTTGTGGTTAGAACTTTGAGATCCTTCATGATTTCCAAACAAACGGGACGTTGATTGATGAAGACTGGTGTTCTTTCTTCAAAAAATATCGGGATACCATTACTGTCGGAGTCAGCTGCGATGGTCCGGGTTACATGCATGACGTCTATCGACGAGACTGGCGAGAATCTGGCACATTTGAAAAAACCCTTAGGGGTATGGATTTGCTGGTAAAGAACAACATAAAGTTTAGCCTAATCGCCGTAATATCCCCCCGCACTTTACATTATTCTGATGAGTTTTTCGATTTTTTTACTCTTATCAGCCATATATTTCTGAATTTCGCTTCAATCTGCTAGATGAATTTTCAGAGTCTGGAGAGTTTTCATATCAAAGTTCACAAGATAGATATTATGCATTTTTGAAAGCAATATTCGACAAGATCCAGTCTTTGGGCTCGAAAGATGAGTTGCTGAACATAAAGAACTTCTCTTATTTTTATAATCGTTTATTTTCATCGCGTGTCGAAAGACTCAAACAAACAGCTGGCTATATGAGTCGCCCTTTCCGGGCGCTCAATATCGCGACAAATGGAGATGTCTCGACATTTTATGCTGGAGTCACGGTTGATGAGTGCGCGGATATATATGGGGATGGAAAGGGACTTGTGTTGGGGAATTTGAAGCATCAGAGTTTGGACGATATTGCCGAGTCTCAAAAAATTATCGAAATATCCCGGGATTTCCAAAGTAGTCATTCTGCATGTGAGGAGGCATGTCCTTACTTTGCACTGTGTCCGGGCGGGTACAATCTAATAAAGTTCAAAAGGTACGGGACATTCAAGGTCGCCGAGGCTCCAGAATGCAAAATCCAAATGCAAACTTTTACTGACGCTCTCATTGATCACATCAGAGAAAATATAAAAGCTTAATTATCGATCTCAAGGTTTAAACCACCGGCTTTAGCCGGTCAGCTTTAGCTGCGAGGATTGCCGCGATGAGGAGGAGCGGCATGGACTACAGATATGGAAGGCATACGGTTTATCAGATTGGATATCATTTTGTGTGGGTAACGAAATACCGATACAAAGTGCTGTCAGGCGAACTGGGGGCGTCATTTTTGGGCGAGGGGATATTTTTGCGCGACAGTAGGGCAGATGACGGAAGAGATGATCAAACAATATTTGGAACATCACTTTGAGCCGAGGCCGAACGACGACTTCAAAATGGAGCCGGACTAAGACGCGTCGTTCAGGCGACGCGTATCCGGACTTTTAGTCCGTAACACTAACCCACCAGCTTTAGCTGGTGGTTGTTGAGTTGGAAATAACCATAACTGGGTTGGACGCTCTAAGATGTTTGTTAAAAATTTCAGCAGGAGCTTGCTTGCCAAGACCCCCTCTCCGTACTCTGGCGACTTGAGTAGGTTTTTGTTACATGCGAAATTGCTGAATAAGCAATTCAGCTCCGAGACAAGACATGTGCTGAGCCAGCTCCATGCGAGCCAGGTCAAGTATTATCAATTTAGAGGTATTCCCGTAACAGAAGCAGTCCCGCCGACGGCAGCGAATTATACTTCAAGAATTTCGAAGAAGACATTTCAATCAGAAGGGGTAATTGGCGCAGTCTCTCTGGCGCTGGGAAGGCTGTTTGGGTACGAGGAAACCAGCAGATTTGTAATGTACGACATCTATCCCGCGAAAGGGCATGAGAATTCCAGGTCTTTTGTAAATTCCAAAAAAATGTTGGCATTTCACTCTGACGGGTCGGCTCACCCGAAACTCAGTCCGGACTATGTCTTGCTGTATTGCATCAGGAGCGATCAAAACGCCGTCAATCTTGTCGTGGATCTGGACACTTTAGTTCGGCAGTTATCTGCCAGAGTGGTTTATGTATTAATGCAGCCCGTGTTCAAACACTTGGTCAGTCAGTCTCCTGAGTGTTACGATTTGAAACCGGTCTTTTTTATCGAAGAAGGGAAAATTGCGGTTAAGTACGATCAAGACAATGTCATTGGGTTAAATGAAGAAGCAATTGATGCACAAGAGGCTCTGAACCATGGAATACGAAAAGTCGCTGTGAAGATTCCGAATTATGAAAAATCACTATTGATTCTGAACAATAAAAGATGCTTGCATGCACGCGCCAGCTTTACACCAAGGTTTGATGGTGAGGATAGATGGATTCAGGGCGCTTTTGTTACTAAGCTAGATATACACAACGGCTCTATCTTGAGTCTATCGTTGTAGAAAAGCCACAATTATGCGCCGTGCCTGAAGTTATGCAGAAAGCGGACTGGAATAACATGCTGTCAACGCGGTGAGATATTCGCCGTTTTGCAACGTTGGCCTTTTGTGCCAGTTCACGGATCCCAGACCTAGAACGAGAGCCCCAGCTTTCGTTGGCAAGACCGCCCGGGTCTGTCCTTCGTCTGAGGGAGAATCATCTAAAATATGGAGTTCCAGACCAGTTCTATCCGATCTTTGATCCGGGTAGACAACATCAAGATATAGTATCGCTGTTGTTGTGCATTGTTCGGCGTGATCAAGATGTGGCCCCAAGTAATCCCCGGGCTGGTAATAGGTATAACAACTAGCGTCTTTTTCTAGTGAAAGTGGCATTCGAAACAAGATATTAAGGAGTTCCGACATGCTGCGTCCAGCGAGGAAAGTAAATCCCGCTTTCCCAAGACCAGACAAATGGGCTCGGTACTGATGCGGGGATGTGCCATAAACTGGTCTGGAATCTTTCTTTTTGTGAAAAGCCTCTAAGCGCAACTTTGACAGAAGTTGTGAGCTAATTACTCCCTGCATGCAGACGAACCCGGCAATAGCCAAATCTGTCATGACAGACTGGATAACACTGTCGCTCCAGCAAGGAATGTGACTGGGTTGCGTGGTGCGTGGACGAAGTGTTGTTTTCACTGCAGTTATGGGCCTACATTAAAGATCCCCATCAGCGTAAGGCTCCCCGAAACGACGACGGGGTATTTGTAGGGGTTGTTGTTATGGTAACTCCAGTATTAGCAAAGCGGAAGTCCAGATTCAGCCCAAAGTTGATTCCGAACGGCAGAAGACCGTGCGCAAGACCGCAGAAGCGATCAGGCACTGCTGCTGCGTCTCTGCTTCGGCTTGAGCACGGTGCCGCTGCAGTTGTGGGCGCCGCAGCTGCAGGCCCAGATGCGTTTCATACGCTGGGTGTGGCGTACTTCCAACGTGATGCCGTAGTCGTAGGTCAGCTCCTCGCCGGCCTTGATCGGGCGCAGGGTTTCAATCATCACGCGGTCCCCCGCCGGATCTGCATCGGTGCTTTCAATCGTCACCGCCTGACAGTTAGGATCACAGCTGTGGTTGATCCAGCGTGCGGTGTTGCCCTCGAAGTTGGCGTCGATGACGTAGTCGTCGTTGAGCGTGAACAGGAAAGTGTGGCCGCTGTCGAGGCTGCCGTCATAGCGCTCGTCGGCCTGCGCATGCGTCAGCAGGCGGCCGCGATACTGGATCAGGCTTTTCTCGGCAGGCAGGTCACGGGCGGCAAACACGCCGTTGCCGTGGATGGCGGAACGGCGTACCAGAATGGCACGGGACATCGCGATGGAGGATGAAAGCGGGCGTCTATTGTCGCGCGGTGAGTCGCGGTGTCCAATTTCTCAAGGGCGCGGTTGGTGCCCCGTCCACAATCCCTCGAAGAAATGTCGTGCATTGATGCCGAGCGTGCGTGTGCGGTAACCGCCTTCCTGCACCACCAGCGTCGGCAGACCGAGTGCGCCGATAGCGTGACCGCAGGCGCTGAAATCGTTGGCCTGCAAGGTCCAGGTGCCGATCGGGTCAGCTTTGGCGGTGTCCAGTCCCAGGCAGACGATCAGATGCGCAGGCTGATACTTGCGGATCCGTCGCAGTGCGGTCGCCAGTGCTTTGCGATAGCGTTCGACGGTGATGTGCTCGGGCAGTGGCAGATTGAGGTTGAAGCCGACGCCTTCGGCTTCGCCGGTTTCGTCGGCAAAGCCGGCGAAGTGTGGGTACACCGTCGGCGGCGCGCCGTGGATGGAGACGGTCAGCACGTCGGCGCGGCGATAGAAGATATCTTGCGTGCCGTTGCCGTGGTGGTAATCGATGTCGAGCACAGCGACACGACCGTAGCGGCTGAGATATTCGGCGGCGACAGCGGCGGCGTTGAAGTAGCAGAAACCGCCAAACACCCGGCGCTCGGCGTGATGTCCGGGGGGCCGCACCAGCGCGTAGGCCAGTCGATGACCCTCGAACAGTCGTTCGGCGCCGGTGACGGCGCAATCCACCGCGCCGCGCGCAGCGGCGTAGACGTTGCGGTGCAACGGCGTGAAGGTGTCGGAGCAGTAGTAGCCGACCTGCAACTCGATATCGCGCGGCGGCCGGCCGCGGTTGTGCAGCGGAAAGATCACTGGGTAGATCGACTTGTGCTCGGGCAGCAGCGCGCAGGCCCGCTTGAGATAGTCGACGTAAGCCGGGTCGTGTACGCGCTCCAGCAGCGCATCGGGCGTGCGTCGCGACGGGCTGTGTTTGAACAGACCAGTCTTGTCGATCTCCCGCAGGATCACCGGGATGCGCACCGGCGCCTCGACATAACCGCGATCACGCACGTGATGGATCTCGTGACCTTCATTTACGATCAAGGCGATGCCCTTGTCGTTGGTGCTGCGCTGAACGGGTGCCGTCTTCACCACGCGCCGCAGGTAACGCGGGGGTCGCAGGAGGACTGGATCGTCGGTGAACGAATCGGCCACGGCGGCGATGGCGACCTCGTCGAACAGGTGTGCGTACTTGCGCTCCAGCACGGCGCGGACGACGCGTTGCACGATCGCCCGTGAGGGCAGTTGCGTGCGGCCGAGCCCATCCACCAGCAGGAAGTAGAGATCGCGGTCACCGGCGTGCGTCGGTGTCGCGTATTGGTTGTTGGTGATCGGTCGTACGCCGAGCCACTCGTAGAACTTCAGGCGTCGCCGGTTTTGTTCTAGTGTGGTGGTGTCGCTGATCACGCTGGGGTCGTCGATGCTGCATTCGAAGAACAGGTACGTCGCGCCCAGCGCCACCGCTTCTTCGCGGATGCGCTGATAGAGCAAGGCGCCGATGCCACCGCCCGAGCGATCCGGCGCGGTCGAGATCAGGTCCAGATAGGCGATGTCCAGGTCCGGCATGTGCAGCAGTAAGGCGTAGCCGCGCACGCGGTCGCTGCCGTTTTCCACCACCAGCAGGATCGAGCGGTAGTCGAAACGCATCGGGTCGCGCAGTTGTTCGGCCAGGTGCTCCAGGCCGTGCGTCTTGGCATTGAGAAACTGCCGCCGGTTGATCGCCATGACCTGGGCGATCGCTTCACGGTTGGCGGCAGTGGTGTCGTCGTACAGCGTGCGGATGCGGAACATCGCGCTAGTACAGGTGATGCTTTTTCGGACGGCAAAGCCGGACGTGCATCAGGCAGCGAACACCGGTCCGGATGATCGCTTAGATGCCCATACTGCTGAATGCCGACACGATCTGGGTGAGTGCCGCCGTCAACTGCGGGTGTTCGACCTCGAATTCCCTGATCGCCGCCGTGGCTCGCTGGTGCAGATCCGCACGTGCCTCGGCGCTGTCCGGATGCTGCAGTTGGCGCTCCAAATCGGCGATCAACTGCTGCGCCTGTGCCTGCGATTGTGGATCGCGATAACGGCTCTGCGCATGCTCCTGTTGTAACTGTTTGAGTGCCGCTTCCACTGCCTTGCGATCCATCAGTCGAACCTCTAGTTTTTCAGGGACGCCATGTCGATGACAAAACGATACTTCACATCGGACTTGAGCATACGCTCGTAGGCCTCGTTGATCTTGTTTATCGGGATGATCTCGATGTCGGAGACGATGCCGTGTTCGGCGCAGAAATTCAGCATCTCCTGAGTTTCCCTGATGCCGCCGATCAGCGAACCGGCGATGCTGGTGCGATGGAATACGAGGGCGGCGGCCTGCAGCGTCGGCGGACGGTCCGGCATGCCCACCAGCGTCATCGTGCCGTCGCGCTTGAGCAGGGCGGTGTAGGCGTTGATGTCGTGCGGTGCGGACACCGTATCGAGGATGAAGTCAAAACCCCTGGCCTGCGCTTTCATCGCCGCCCGGCCCGTGGAGATCACCACGTCATCGGCCCCCAACCGCCTGGCGTCGGCTTGCTTGCCGGGCGAGGTGGTGAACAGCGTCACCTGCGCGCCGAAGGCGTGCGCCAGTTTCACTGCCATGTGGCCGAGCCCGCCGAGGCCGACCACGCCAACCTTATGGCCGGGGCCGATGTTCCAGTGGCGTAGCGGCGAGTAGGTGGTGATCCCGGCGCACAGCAGTGGCGCGGTGCCGGCGGGATCAAGCTGATCGGGGATGTGTAGCACGAAGGCTTCGTCGGTAACGATGTGGGTCGAGTAACCGCCGTAGGTGAGGGTCTTGCCGTCGCGCTCTCTGGAATTGTAGGTGCCGACAAAGCCCTGCTCGCAGAATTGTTCCAGTCCTTCCTGACAGCTCGGGCAGCTGCGGCAGGAGTCGACCATGCAGCCGACACCGGCCAGATCACCCGGCTTGAAACCCTGGACCGCGTTGCCGACAGCGGTGACGCGGCCGACGATCTCATGTCCGGGTACCATCGGGAACATGCCGTGCCCCCATTCGTCGCGGACCTGGTGCAGATCCGAGTGACAGACGCCGCAGTAGAGGATTTCGATGGCGACGTCGTGTGGACGCGGATCGCGACGTTCGATCTTGAAGGGTTCCAGCGGGGCCTTGCCTTGCAGCGCTGCGTATGCTTTTGATGGAGTCATGGTGTTTCTGTCCGATTGGGGTGATGGTCCGCTGCGGCAGCCGACGATAGGCGCGCAAGCCGGCTTCTCCGCATGCTTCGACAGTGGCCGGAGGTGCCGTAATGTAGGCGAGCTGCCGCAAAACCAGTTGTGTAGAACATCTTAGCGTGCCAGAGTGCAGCGTGCCTTGATAACCGCGTGCAGGCAACTGAACCGATTAAGGTCTTCAGCTGTCTTACCGACGATGAGACCCGCTCGGCGTTGTGGTTCTTTAATGTAGATGCAGCATGCAGTTCATCTTGAGTTAAGTTGTTCTGTCCAGACTATAGGCTCAGAAACACATCCGCTCGTTCAGGTTCAAGAGGTGGTCGCATGAGAAAGATGCTACGCAGATTGACAGCATTGGCGGCGCTGGGCGCCCTGACCCAACTGGCCGCATGCGCCACGTATCCACAGCAGCAGCCCGGTTATTACGGGACCTATCAGCCGCAGCCTTCGGCACAACCCGCAGAGCAGGTTCAATACGCAGAGGCTCAGGTACTCAGTGCAACGCCGGTTTATCAACAAGTCCAAGTGGCGCGTCCGCGTCAGGAATGCCGGCAGGCCCAGACCGACAACAGCGGTGGTCACGTCGCTGGCACGCTGTTGGGCGGTGCGCTCGGTGGCTTGGTCGGCACCCAGTTCGGCAAGGGTTCCGGCAACGCCGCGATGACTGCGTTGGGTGCGGTGGCCGGTGCGGTGGCCGGCAACTCGGTGGCTGCACAGAGCGATGGGCGGGTGCAGACGCAATGCCAGACCATCAACGATTACGTGATGCAACGGCAGGCCAACGGCTATGACGTTACTTATCGCTACAACGGGCAGGTCTTCCACACACACAGCGCTGTCGACCCTGGCGCTACCATACGGGTACGGGTTGGGGTTGCGCCGGTCCAGTAAACCCATCCCAGCGCTTTATTTGAAACGCGGGACTCTCCGGGTTGTCGATCAACGGAGCCGGTCATGGCCTTGTTGGGTAACGACTTGAAAATCAGTCCGGGGGATTTTCCCGATCCGGTCGAGGATGAGCCGCTGACGGCAAGATCGAGGCGTGCGCTTGCAGTGCTCGCCGGCGGCTGTTTCTGGTGCACAGAAGCCGTCTATCGGGAACTCGATGGGGTGTTGGCGGTGACCAGCGGTTATTCAGGCGGCGGCCGCGAGACCGCCGACTACAACATCGTCTGCAGCGGTCGTACCGATCATGCCGAAGTGATCCAAGTCGCCTACGACCCCCATCGCATCAGCTATGGCGGACTGTTGAAGATTTTCTTCTCGGTGGCGCACGATCCGACTCAGCTCAATCGCCAAGGCAATGATCGGGGGCGCCAGTACCGCTCGGCAATTTTTTACGCCGACGCGCAGCAGCATCGCGTGGCTGAAGCCTACATAAAACAACTCGACGCCACCGGCGTCTTCAAGTCGCCGATCGTCACCCGGCTGGAACCGTTGCAGGAATTCTTCGAGGCCGAGAGCTATCACCAAAACTACGCTGCACTTAATCCGGGGCAACCCTACATTGCAGCGGTGGCGATGCCGAAAATTGAGAAGCTGCGCCATTATTTTTCGGACGCTCTGAAAAAGTGAGCCGGTTATTCGTCGTTGACCGGCCCGCGCAGGCGTTTGGTCGTGCCGTAGCGGGTCTTGCTGTCGATGCGTTTGCGTACGGCGCTGCGGCTGGGACGAGTGGGTTGGCGCACGCGCGGCGCATGTGCAGCGGCGCCGACCAACCACTGCAGGCGCGCCAGGGCTGCCGCGCGGTTCTGCTCCTGACTGCGATACTGCTGCGCCTTGATGACCACGATGCCGTCTTCGGTAATACGCCGGTCGGCGCGTTTGAGTAAGCGCTCTTTTACCGCCACCGGCAGTGATGAAGCGCGGATATCGAAGCGCAGGTGAATCGCCGTTGCCGTCTTGTTGACGTTTTGCCCACCGGCGCCCTGCGAGCGCACAGCGCTGAATTCGATCTCCTCGATCAGAATTTTCGGGTTTTCAGACGACACTGGACAATCAGACATTGAAAGCAGGTCGACAGGATAACGCTGGTACGATCCGGATTGCGTTTTTCACGCCTCACGCCAATGACCCAAGCTGATCTGATCGAACTGGAAACGCGCCTGGCCTATCAGGATGAAACCCTGCGCGTGCTCAGCGATGAAGTGGCACGCCAGCAACGCCGGATCGAGCGCCTGGAGCGGCGTTGCCTGGAATTGGCGGAGCAGTGGTCCTCCGCGAATCGGGTACCTGCTCTCAACCCGCCAGCAGATGAGGCGCCTCCTCATTACTGAACCCGGATCGCACGCGTCAGGTTACTATAGCCGCGCCATGACTTTTTCCAGAATTGCCGGCACCGGCAGCTACCTGCCGAAGCGGGTGGTGACCAATACCGAGCTGCAGAACCGCATTGACACTTCCGATGAATGGATCGTGTCGCGTACCGGCATCGAGGCACGCCACGTCGCCGCCGATCACGAGTTGACCAGCGATCTGGCGCTGCAGGCGTCGCGCCGTGCGATGGAGGCCGCCAGCGTTGGGGTCGAAGATATCGACCTGATCGTGGTCGCCACCACCACGCCGGACATGGTTCTCCCGTCCACCGCCTGTCTGCTGCAGGACAAACTGGGCG
>Ga0307373_10014762_pt1 | contig 10703 bp, 9 predicted proteins | sample OX2MG_FD_202534 | JGI IMG/M metagenome (GOLD analysis project Ga0307373, IMG submission 202534) | Soil microbial communities from Risofladan, Vaasa, Finland - OX-2 | ecosystem: Environmental > Terrestrial > Soil > Coastal area > Acid sulfate soil | place: Finland: Risofladan, Vaasa | collected...
TGCGGGGCCCCGGAGGTGGGTATTGCCTTGCTCATTCCCTTGATCAAGTTTCTGTTGCCGATATCATTATCGCCGTTGATGAACCTCTTGATGCGACCCAGTGCGGTGGAAAGGAAAATTGCCAGGATGATCACCGTTGCATGACCCATGAATTATGGATGAACCTGAACAAGCAGATTTATGGCTACTTGGCTTCCGTGAAACTTTCTGATCTAGTTGCAAAACAAAATGATAAAGGATATGGACGAGTGATGATTGTAAAAGATTGCCGAAGGGATCCAATTTCTGAAGACGAAGTAATAGCGGGCTAAATTTTATGGCGATATGGGTATGATTTATTGTGATTATAATGCAACTACGCCAGTTGATGAGTCTGTTTTTGAGCTGATGCGTCCATTTTTTTGCGATCATTATGGTAATGCATCAAGTCGTCATCAGGTCGGGCGTATAGCTAAAGTGGCAATTGATGAGGCACGAAATAAAGTTGCGAATGCAATTGGCGTGCAACCTGACCAGATCATCTTTACTAGTGGGGGCACAGAATCAAATAATCTTGCCTTAAAAGGATTTGCTGGACTTATTCCTGTATCACGTCTTGTTGTCAGCCCGATTGAACATGCCAGTGTAAGGGTGCCTGCCCATGAGCTTGCATGGTTGGGTTGGGAATTGAAACAACCAGGAGTGAACTCAGACGGTGTTGTGGATTTGGAGGATATGGCCCAGTTATTAACTGGGAAATGCGGCCTGGTGTCAGTCATGCTGGCTAATAATGAGACGGGTGTGATTCAGCCTGTGGCTGATATTGTTAAACTTGCTCAAAAATCTGGCGTGCTTGTTCACACAGATGCTGTTCAGGCATTTGGAAAGATGAGGGTTGATTTTGATTTGCTTGGTGTCGACGCACTCTCGATTGCAGGCCATAAGATTTATGGACCGAAAGGAGTTGGTGCGCTGGTGATACGTAAAGGCGTCGATCTAATGCCGGTTCTGACTGGCGCTAGCCATGAACGCGGATTACGTGCTGGAACTGAAAATGTTGCGGGGATAGTAGGCCTGGGCGAAGCCTGCAGGCTTGTGATTGAACGCATGAATACAGTTGAGACACACCTTAAAGAGTGTTCTGGCAGGTTAGAAACGGGTATCGAAGCTTTAGGCGGTGTCATTTTTGGACGCAAGGCCAGCAGAGTTCCGAATACGAGTTATTTTGCTTTTGAGAATATAGATGGTCCCGTGCTAGCTGCCAGGCTTGACGACCTCGGGTTCTGTGTGGCGACAGGTTCAGCCTGCTCTTCGGGTAAAACGGAACCCTCTCCTGTTCTGGATGCAATGGGTGTTCCTCTGCATCTTGCTCGTGGTGCCATACGAGTCAGTCTTGGCATGCATAGTACGATTGCTGATATTGAAGAATTTCTTTCTGCCTTAAACCAGTGTGTTTCTAGTTTACATCGGAGCGCAGCTTGCGCGTGATAACTTAAGGATAAAAAAAGTAATGGAGCAAAACACGGTGAATTTGCCGATATATTTGGATTATTCAGCAACAACTCCGGTTGATCCAAGAGTTGCGAGCAAGATGATTCCTTATCTGACTGAATATTTCGGGAATCCTGCAAGTCGTTCCCACGTGTATGGCTGGACAGCTGAAAAAGCAGTTGAAAATGCTCGTAATGAGGTTGCCATGCTTGTCAGATGTGATCCCCGGGAAATTATCTGGACCTCTGGAGCAACTGAATCAAATAATCTTGCTATTAAGGGTGCAGCCCATTTTTATAAAAGTAAAGGTAGACATCTTGTAACAGAGAAAACTGAACATAAGGCTGTTCTGGATACGATGCGAGAGTTGGAGCGGGAAGGATTTGAGGTTACTTATTTGGATGTTGAGGAAAACGGCCTGGTTTCAGTAGATACTTTTCGATCGGCTTTGCGTCCTGATACCATTCTTGCCTCGGTAATGTTGGTTAATAATGAGATTGGTGTGATTCAGCCAATTTATGAATTAGGTGAAATTTGTTGCCAGCAAGGAGTTTTGTTGCATGTTGATGCTGCTCAGGCAACGGGTAAGGTTGAAATTGATCTGCAATCCCTTCAGGTTGATCTCATGAGTTTTTCTGCGCATAAGACTTATGGACCAAAAGGTATCGGTGCGCTTTATGTGCGCCGTAAACCGCGTGTCCGTTTGGAAGGGCAGATGCATGGAGGAGGTCATGAACGGGGCTTGAGGTCTGGTACGCTTGCAACCCACCAGATTGTGGGGATGGGAGAAGCATTTCGGCTGGCTCGTGAAGAAATGGGTGTTGAAAATGAAAGGGTGCGCTACCTGCGTGATCGGTTGCTCGCAGGTCTTGTGCAGATTGAAGAAACCTATATCAATGGTGACCTTATAAAACGCGTTCCACATAATCTTAATGTAAGTTTTAATTTTGTCGAAGGGGAATCGCTTATTATGGCTATCAAGGATCTGGCTGTTTCAAGTGGTTCGGCCTGTACGTCTGCTTCGCTTGAACCGTCTTATGTTTTGCGTGCTCTAGGCCGTAATGATGAACTTGCTCATAGTTCAATCCGTTTTAGCATTGGACGTTTTACCACAGAAGCAGAAATTGATTTCACTATAGATTTAATCAGAAAAAAAATAGGCAGATTGCGTGAAATGTCGCCTCTTTGGGAAATGTTCAAGGAAGGTATAGATCTTAACCAGGTACAGTGGTCTGCGCATTAAATACAGGCATCAAGGAGAAAGAGGCATGGCGTATAGTGACAAGGTATTGGAACATTATGAAAATCCACGTAATGTTGGATCCTTTGACAAGGATGAGACAGGAGTTGCAACCGGTATGGTCGGAGCGCCTGCTTGTGGTGATGTCATGAAGCTTCAGATTAAAGTTAATGATAAGGGCATCATTGAAGATGCACGATTTAAGACTTATGGCTGTGGCTCGGCAATAGCTTCCAGTTCTCTGGTCACTGAATGGGTTAAAGGTAAGACGCTTGATGAAGCAATGACAATCCGTAATACCCAAATTGCAGAGGAATTGGCCTTACCCCCGGTTAAAATTCATTGTTCGATTTTAGCGGAAGATGCCATCAAGGCAGCCATTGAAGATTATCGAATCAAGAATGAGCCGCTTCCACAGGTATCTGCAGAATAGGGGGAGAATTAATATGGCAATATTATTGACAGAAACAGCCGCAAGACATGTAAACCGTCATATTGAGCGGCGCGGTAAAGGTATAGGACTCAGAATCGGCGTTCGTACGAGCGGATGCTCGGGAATGGCATATACGCTGGAATTTGCTGATCATGCGAATGTTGATGATGCTATATTTGAAACACATGGTGTTAAGATCTTAGTTGATCCAAAAAGTCTGGTTTATCTTGATGGGACCGAACTTGATTACACGCGGGAAGGTTTGAATGAAGGGTTCAAATTTAATAATCCCAATGTCAAGGATCAGTGTGGGTGTGGTGAAAGTTTTAACATCTGACCAATTTTGAGGAACATAAACGGGTTTTGGGGGATCCTGAAACCCGTTATCATTTCTGGCAAATAGTATGTCTATTGATTTTACCCGTAATTATTTTGAGCTTTTTGATTTGCCACAGAAATTTCGTCTGGACATTTTGAAGATGTCTGAAATTTGGCGAAATATCCAGAATCAAATACATCCAGATAAGCATGTAAACGGATCCCAGTATGAAAAGCGTTTGGCTATGCAGTGGGCGACCTATGTGAATGAGGGTTTGGTTACCCTTCGCGATCCTGTTAGTCGAGCCAGGTATCTTCTTTCCTTGCACGGATTCGATACCCACGAAGAAACAGATACCCGCATGCCCACAGATTTTTTAATGGAACAGATGTCATGGCGTGAAGCAGTTTATGATGCAATTCATAATAAAAATATTAATATGTTAAACGAGTTATTTAATCAGTTACGTGAAGTTATCGCTGCAGGAGAAAGTAAACTGGGTCAGCTGATTGATGATGAAGGGAATTATTCAGCGGCTGTGACAGAAGTTCGTAAGCTTCGTTTTTTACAACATTTTTCACAGGATATAACACAATCGATTGAGCGATTGGAGCAATAAATGGCGTTAATGCAAATTGCGGAACCGGGCCAATCTGTGTTGCCTCACAAGAGAAAACTCGCTGTTGGTATTGATCTTGGAACGACAAATTCTTTAGTTGCAACTGTTAGAAGCGGTGAACCTGTGGTGCTTGTTGATCATAATCAGGAGTCACTTTTACCCTCCGTTGTGCGCTATTTTGACAAGGATGCATGTGTAGTAGGCCGGGAGGCCCTGGCTTCACAGGATATTGATCCGTACAACACTATTCTGTCTGTTAAAAGATATATGGGTAGAGAACTTGCAGATATTGAGGCTTTAGGAATACAAAATGATCGGTTGTCTGATGCGGTTGGGATGGTGCGCATTCGTACCGACTATGGGGAAGTGAGTCCAGTTGAGGTTTCTGCAGAAATTCTGAGGGCTTTGCGTTTGCGTGCTGAAGTTTCGTTAGGTGGCCCTCTTGCAGGTGCAGTCATTACGGTTCCTGCTTATTTCGATGAAGCGCAGCGCCTGGCTACACGTGATGCCGCAAAACTTGCTGGAATCCCTGTAATACGTCTTCTTAATGAACCTACAGCAGCGGCGGTTGCCTATGGCCTTGATGTGGCTGCTGAAGGTCTGTATGCAATTTTTGATCTTGGTGGTGGAACCTTTGATATCTCACTTTTGCGGTTACAAAGAGGAGTTTTCGAGGTATTGGCTACAAGTGGAGATTCTGCGCTTGGAGGCGATGATTTTGACCGTATTATTGTTAATGAATGGGTTAGGTGCCATGAATTTCTGGGATTGTCAGTACACGAACAACGTACCCTTCTCAAGGCAGCCCGTTCTGTCAAGGAGTCTTTATCTCAATCTGTTAAGGCTGGAATACAGGTAAAAATTGGGAATCGTGTAATTGATCTGGGACTAGATATCAATACCTTTGAGTCTTTGTCTAAACCTTTGCTTAGTCGAATGCAAGCACCTTTGAAGCGTGTAATGAGAGATGCAGGACTTGACTGGAATGATATTTCTGGTGTTGTTATGGTAGGAGGGGCGACGCGAATGCCCCAAGTGCAACACATGGCTGCAGAATTTTTCAGAAGCAACCCTTTGACTAATTTAAACCCAGACAAGGTGGTAGCGTTGGGGGCGGCCATGCAGGCTAACAATCTGGTTGGCAATGAACCCTCCGAGGATTGGCTGCTGCTAGATGTCATTCCACTCTCCCTTGGCCTGGAAACAATGGGTGGGCTGACTGAAAAGATTGTGCCGCGCAATAGCACCTTGCCAGTTTCACGTGCCCAGGATTTTACTACTTTTCGAGATGGCCAGTCCGCTATCAGTTTACATATTGTGCAGGGTGAGCGAGAGCTTGTATCGGATTGCCGTTCATTAGCACGTTTTGAGTTAAGGGGAATACCTGCAATGGTGGCAGGAGCAGCCCGTATCCGGGTAACTTTTGAGGTTGATACAGATGGGCTCTTGAATGTCTCGGCCTATGAACTTAATACGGGAGTAAGTGCTACGGTATCTGTGAAACCGTCTTATGGCTTGACTGATGAAGAAATATCCGCCTTGCTGGAAAGTTCGCGGTTGCATGCAGCAGAAGATAAGTTGTTACGTTCAAGGCGAGAAGCTGAAGTAGAGGCTATAAGGCTAAAAGAAGCAGTTGAGCAGGCCATGAATAAATCCAATGAACTTCTGGTTCCAGGAGAAGAAAAAGCCATTCAAAATGCTCTTTGTCTGCTTGATTCAGCATTAAAGAGTGAGGATGCTTTTGGGATACGTGAAAAGATTGATCTGGTTAATCAGGCTACATACTCATTTGCCTCAAGGCGAATGGATGCAGGGATTCGTTTGGCTCTGAAAGGTCATCGTATAAGTGAGATGGAAAATAAGTTATGACTCAATTAATTGTTTTACCTCATGCAGCGCTTTGCCCTGAGGGAGCAGTAATTGAGGTAACTCCTGGTGTTTCTATTTGTGACAGCCTTATTTTAAATGGAATTGAAATAGAGCACGCCTGCGAAAAATCATGTGCCTGCACGACATGTCATGTACATGTGCGCGAAGGATATCGATCATTAAGCGAACCTGGGGAAACTGAAGAAGATTTGCTTGATCGGGCATGGGGGCTGGATCTTGATTCAAGGCTAAGTTGTCAGGCAATAGTGGGCACAGTACCATTGGTCATTGATATACCAAAATACAGTATTAACATCGTTAAAGAGAGCGACCATTAAGTTCGTAGAGGATAAAATGAAACTGAAATGGACGGATAGTCTCGGCATAGCACAAGTCTTGGTAGAGAGGTATCCTGATGTCGATCCGCGTTATGTTCGATTTACAGAATTGTATGGCTGGATTATCCGGCTTTCTGAGTTTGATGATGCACCTGAACGCTCAGGGGAAAAAATCCTGGAAGCCATTCAAATGGCATGGATAGATGAAGCAGATTGATATCCTCTCCCTGTACTGTATGGATTTCGGGGCAGTTTGACAAATTAGTTGATTATTTCGAGGGAGGGAAAATCGCAAGAATCCCATCTATCCCTACAAAATCAAGTCGGTGTGTTGCGATGTCGCGTAATATGGGTTTTGCATGAAATGCAATACTTGTACCTGCTTTTTTGAATAGCTCTGCATCGTTGGCTCCATCACCTACTGCAAGAACATCGTTTGGGTTTATGCCGAGTTCTGAACAAAGCCGTACAAGATGTGTGGCCTTGGCATTGCCATCAATTAATGGGGCAGCAAGATTTCCACTCAGTTTGTTATCAATCAGTTCAAGTTCGTTACAGATAAATTTATTAATATGCAGTTTGTTGGCAACGTGCTGTACAAACTGATGAAAACCTCCGGTGATGATGACTGTCTCGATCTTGTGATAGTGCAGGGCATGAATCAGTTTTTCTGCACCAGAAACTAGATGTATTTTTGTGGTTGCTATTTTTTGTAGTGTTATTTCATCTATTCCTGCCAAGGCCTGGAGTCTTGCCAGCAGACTTTCACTGAAAGGGATTTCGCCTCTCATGGCACGTTCGGTTAATTTGCTGATTAGGGGTTTAATGCCAATGGCATCAGCCATTTCATCAATACATTCATTTTTAATCAATGTTGAATCCATATCAAATATTGCCAACTTGAATCTTGCAAGGGATTCCTCTTCAGGAACGAAGGCGCAATCGAGTTGTTTTTCATAACAATATGCAGGGATTTCGTCAGCAGGCTGGGCATCAAGAAGGAAAAAAGCTGTATCGGTTACTCGATGGATGCTTTGGGCTTTACCGAGTTTGGCAAGCGTTTTAAGATCCTGTGTAAAGATTTCTTCGCCTTGTATTACCCAGCGCATTGGGGTTGGCCGTAGTTAGATATGATATTGTACATCATGGAGTTGCTTGATTCATCAAGGGTCTGTAATTTAAGAAGGTTACTAATTGGGCTTATAAGTATTTTAGCTGCAGTAATGATTTACTTCTTTAATCAAGCGCATGAAAAGCTTCTTGTATCGCTTTAACTCTTTCAGCAAGATTTGCGGTTGATTTGATGATTTTGAGTCGATTCTGGCCATTTAAACGGTAGCTATGATTGTTTTGAATCAGTTCAATAATCCGTATTGGTTCTATTGGCGGGTTTGGAAGGAATTGAAGATCGATTTGTTCTGTCGCGGCATCAATTTTGATTATACCAAGCTGTTGCGCCTTGATGCGTAATCGGTGCATCTCAATAAAAGTCCGAACAGGAATAGGAGGCAAGCCAAAACGATCTATGAGTTCCTCATGAATGCTGTCAATGGCATCGTGGGTTTCGCAGTTTGCAAGGCGTTTGTAGATTACCAATCGTTCATGAATATCTTCACAATAATCAGCCGGTAGCAAGGCAGGTAAGTGTAGATTGATTTCAGTGATAGGATGGGTTGGTTCCTTGTCATCAAGAATTTCACCATTGCGCAAGGCACGAACTGCACGCCCCAGCATATCCATGTATAGGGTAAACCCTACTTCCTGTATGTTTCCGCTTTGCGAATCACCTAGGAGTTCACCAGCTCCACGGATTTCCATATCATGCATTGCAAGATGAAAACCCGCACCCAGATCTTCCATAATCTGGATCGCATCCAGCCGCTGCTTCGCTTGGCGGGTCAGGGTTTGTATATCGTTGACAAGCAGGTAAGCGTATGCTTGGTGGTGAGATCGTCCGACCCGGCCCCTTAGCTGGTGTAATTGAGCCAACCCGAAACGATCTGCCCGATTGATTATAATGGTATTGGCTGTAGGGATATCGATCCCGGTCTCGATAATCGTTGTACAGAGAAGAATATTGAAACGCCGCTGATAGAAGTCCCTCATAACGTGTTCAAGCTCTCGTTCAGGCATTTGTCCATGTGCGGTACTGATACGGGCTTCAGGGACGATCTTCTCAAGTTTTTCACGCATATGTACTATGGTATCGACTTCGTTATGTAAAAAATAAATTTGTCCCCCTCGTTTTAGTTCACGAATAATAGCTTCGCGAATGATTCCCTCAGAATAGGAAAGGGCAAAGGTCTTGATGGAGAGCCGCTTTTGAGGGGCAGTAGAGATGACAGAAAAGTCGCGTAATCCTTCCAGTGACATGGAAAGGGTCCTTGGGATGGGTGTTGCTGTAAGGGTAAGAACATCAACTTCAGCGCGAAGGGCTTTAAGCCGTTCTTTTTGCATGACCCCAAATCGATGTTCTTCATCAATAATGACAAGTCCAAGTTTCTTGAACCTAACATCTTTTTGTATGAGTCGATGAGTTCCGATTACAAGATCAATATGACCGTTTGCAAGTCCTTCAAGTGCTTCCTTAATTTCTCGTGATGTTTTGAATCGTGAAAGCTCAGTAATATGAATGGGCCAGTCTGAAAGGCGATCGGAAAAGTTTTGAAAATGTTGTTCCGCAAGCAGGGTGGTAGGGACTAAAACTGCAACTTGACGCCCTCCTAGGAGGGCAAGAAATGCTGCTCGCATTGCAACTTCTGTCTTGCCAAAGCCAACATCACCACAGACCAGCCTATCCATAGGTCTGCCTGATTGCATGTCTCCTATTACAGCATTAATGGCAGCATTTTGATCGGGTGTTTCTTCAAATTCGAATCGCGAGGCGAAAACTTCATATTCACCAAGATCAACCTTGAACGCATGGCCTTGTCTTGCCGCACGTTTTGCATACAGTTCCAGTAATTCGGTTGCTGTGTCACGAACCTGTTTAATTGTGCGTTGACGGGCTTTTTCCCATTGTCCGGAACCTAGGCGATGAAGAGGTGCATTTTCAGGCGTTGCGCCCGAGTAGCGGCTTATTACTTCAAGCTGTGAAACAGGTACATAGAGTTTGTCCTCTCCCGCATATTCGATAATAAGAAATTCTGCTTCCCCTTCTCCCATATCTAGATTTTTAAGCCCCAGGAAACGGCCAATTCCGTGAGCTTCATGAACAACAGGGTCATTGATTCGAAGTTCTGAGAGATCACGTATTATTCCCTCAGAATTGGAACGTTTTTGGGCATCACGACGTCTTGTTTGTCGGATTTGTGTGGAGTAGAGCTCTGATTCAGTGATAAACGCCTGTTTGCTTGATTTGAAAATGAAGCCGGCGGTTAAGGGACCAATACCAATCTGAACGGGTGCAGTTTGTTTGTTCCATTCTTCCAATGAAGTGCAGATTGGAAAATTAAGTCCATGTTCGGCAAACATCTGATGGATAGTTTCACGGCGGCCGAGTGATTCGGCAAGGATTAAAATGCGACCATCAAAGGATTTAATGAATTGTCGTAAAAGACGTAATGGATCCTGGCTTCGGCGATCAATGTGCAGATCGGGTAAAGGAGCGGCTGTCACTTTATCTTGTGGTTCATTTTCCCGCTCAATCGAAACACGACTGTAAGTCTTGATACTCCCAAAGAGTGCATCTGCTCTCAGGAAGATCTCATCAGGAGGAAGAATGGGGCGTAGAGGGTCATGACATAAAAAATTGTATCGTGTTTGTGTTTCCTGCCAGAAATTTTGCAATGCCTCTGGAATGTTTTCATGCAAACAAATGAGAGAATGCTTAGGAAAATAATCAAAAATAGTTCCTGTTTCTTCAAAAAAAAGGGGGAGGTAATATTCAATTCCAAGTGGGGCCAATCCAGCACTTACATCCTTGTATAATTGTGATCGGCTTGGATCACCTTCAAATCGAGTTCTCCAGTTTTGACGAAACCGGGTAATTCCAGCTTCGTCGAGAGGAAACTCCTTTGCTGGAAGCATGCGGATTTCCTTAACTGGATAGATGGTGCGCTGGGTGTCAACATCAAAGGTACGAATGCTTTCTAGTGTATCATCAAATAGATCCAGTCGATAAGGAACGCTAGATCCCATTGGATAGAGGTCAATAAGCCCTCCTCGCACTGAAAATTCACCTGGTTTGATAACCTGGGTGACGTGAGAATAACCTGCGAATACCATTTGATTTCTTAGTGCATCGATATCGATTCGTTCCCCAGATTTAAGAAAAAAAGTGTGGGCCGCAAGCCAGTTTGAGGGAGGCAGTTTATAGAGTGCAGTGCTGGCTGGTACGAGTAAAACATCGCATCGGTTTCTGCTTGCCTCGTATAACGTGCCTAATCGTTCAGAAATAAGATCCTGGTAGGGCG
>Ga0307373_10014763_pt1 | contig 10703 bp, 8 predicted proteins | sample OX2MG_FD_202534 | JGI IMG/M metagenome (GOLD analysis project Ga0307373, IMG submission 202534) | Soil microbial communities from Risofladan, Vaasa, Finland - OX-2 | ecosystem: Environmental > Terrestrial > Soil > Coastal area > Acid sulfate soil | place: Finland: Risofladan, Vaasa | collected...
CCATCGCCGCCGATATGCGAGCCCGCCTGCCTGACGACTTCTTCGACATCGAGCACGGCGACCTGCTGTACGACGAGGATGGACTGCCGAGATGATCGTGGACACGTCTGCCCTGGTCGCGATCATCGGCCAGGAACCGGATGCGCCGCTCTTCGCCGCGGCCCTCGAGTCGGCACCGGTCAATCGGATCTCTGCCGGGACGTGGCTCGAGGCGTCGATCGTCATCGATCGCGCGCACGATCCACTCGTCAGCCGTCGGTTCGACGAGATCCTCGAGGAGGGTGGATTCGTCATCGAGCCGGTCACGGCGAGTCAGGCCCGGATCGCCCGCGGGGCTTATCGCGACTTCGGCAAAGGCAGCGGCCACCCGGCGGGATTGAACTTCGGCGATTGCTTCGCGTACGCGTTGGCCCGCGAGCTGGACGAGCCACTGTTGTTCAAGGGCGACGATTTCCTTCACACGGACATCCCGTACGCAGGCCGCCCGAGCGAGCGTCGCCGTCTGCGCGAGGTCCTCTCGACCTACGACTCCGCCACCGGTCCGCGGGTCGACTGACCACGCATCGGTGTCAGCTGACGAGCCTCGATTGACGGCCCGCGGATCGATCCAGGCGCGCCTCGCCCGGGGTTTCGATCCGGCCGAACTGCGGCGGATCAAGCGGCTGTGGGTCCGCCACTCCATCGCCGAGGACCGGCGGGACATCGACGGCCTCATCGCGACCCTTGCGCCGGACTGCGTGTACGAGCTCATCCCGACGGGCCAGCGCTGGGACGGTCACGTCGGCGCCCGCGCCTTCTACAGCGAGCTGTTCTCCGCGTTCCCTGACAACGCCTTCGCACTGTCCGAGATCGTCGTCGGGCCGCAGGGTGTCTTCGAGGTGGCGACGTTGACGGCGACGAACCTCGGACCCTGGGCTGGCACGCCCCCGAGCGGCCTGCCGGTGCAACTCACGGTGCTCATCCTGTTCCCGTGGGATGCTGCCGCGGGACGGTTCGGCGGTGAACGGATCTGGCTCGACCGCGGGCCGTGACGCTCCGGTTCGCGGTGCGGCGGTGCCCGACGGCGCCGCGGACGTTCGGCGCGGTCAGATGACCTTCAGGCGGGCACTCGTCCACGGACAACGGCCACCCGAGCCCGACGCTCGTGCACAGGTCGCGACCGAGTCGTGCCAGATGTTCCGCAGCCGGTCAGGTGGCATCAGGCGGCTGACGAGTGCCCGGCTCACGGTCATTTGGCACGGCCCGCGGCAACCGGCGGACCGCCAGGAGTCGGCGATGGCCCGCGACCGCTACCGCCACACGCTGCGTGCGACGTCCGGATAGAGCCGCACCCGGCGATACGGTTCGCGGCCGCGCGATCGCGAGACGAGGTTTGCCCGCTCGGCCATCTGGTGCTGGAGACGCCGGATGTATGCGTTCTGGGGTGACAGCTCGACCGGCTCGGAGCGGTGGAGGACGATGTCGATGGCCTCTTCCGTCTCCCGCATCGCGGCCTCGCGAGGATCGAGCTCGAGGGCGAAGATCGAGGTGAGGCTCGCCTGGATCTGCTGGTTGGTGTTGGCCTTGAGGACGTAGATCGGCATCGCCCGCTCTTCCGCCTCGCGGAGCAGTGGCGTCTTCTGGCGATACTCGGTCTTGAGCGTCATGACGACGTCGGCATCGTCGACGTCGCGGGCGATGACGACCGGCAGCTGGAGCTCGCGGACCGATTGCTCGAGCCGCTTGCGACTCAGGCCCTGGGGCAGGACTCGAAGCGTGGGCAGGATCCCCGCGCCCTCGACTCGGTGGATCGTCTCCCCCGACGCGGGCGCGCCGCCGGCATCGGGTTCATCGGGCTCCTCGGGCTCCTCGGGCTCGAACGCGTCGACGAGGCCGGACACGAGGGCCAGGTCCGCGGCAGCGGCGATCTCATCGGCGTTGACCGGCCGGGTGCCCTCCTCCACCCGCAGCGCCCCGATGGCCCGAGCGGCCTGCTCGCGCCACTCCTTCTGGCGCTGCCGCTCGCGGGCGTCGCGGGCGCGGGTTTCGACGGGTGTCTCGACCGTGACGGCCGGTCGCTCGAGCGGGCCGCGGTCGGCGATATCGCCGGCGATGAACGGCCCATCCGCGGCGATCACACTGAGGCCGCCACTGCCGCGGGCTGGGCCGGCGGTGCCGCGCGCGAGGCCGCCGGTGGCGCGGGGTGGACCGGCGGTGGCGCGGGCCGGCCCGGCGGGCGGCATGGCGAAGCGTTCGCCGGGGATGACCCCGCGCAGGGTGCCCGTACCGGGCGTCGTCGGCGGCTCGGAACCACCGCTCGCGCCGCCATTCGGGCCCCCGCCGGAACCGGCACCGGAACCGCTCGATGTGCCACCCTCCGCGGCGGGCCCCCGCGGAGCGGTCTCACGGCCCGAACCGCCACGGGTCTGGCGCCAGCCACCGGACGCGCCGGGCCGGTAGCCGGGACGGAGCGCACCGCGCTCGACCTCGCGGTAGCCGGACGTCGCGGTCCCGCCCCGACCCCCCGTCCGATAGGTCCCCTCACCGCGCCAGCCTGGCTCCGTCCGCCACGGCTGGCCGTTCCCGACGAGTCCGGCGAATCGTTCGGCGCCGAGCTGGTCGCGGGGCGAGGGTCGCGGCCGCGACTGCGAGCGATGGACCCCCTCCTCGTCCCGCCAGCGGAGCTCGGGCGCGACCGCCTCCCCGCGGAGCAGGGAATCGACGGTCTCCGCGACGTCGCCATGGACCATGACCCGTTCGCGATCCTGGATCTCGATGATCACGTCGAAGGTGGGTGGTGCCTTCCGTTCGAGAACGCTCTTCTGGGTCCGCCGGCGGCGCGCCTCCTCGTCGCCGAGGGTGACGCTCTGGATCCCGCCGATGAGATCGGAGAGCGTCGGATTGAGCATGAGGTTGTCGAGGTTGTTGCCGTGGGCCGTGCCGATGAGCTGGACGCCGCGCTCGGCGATCGTGCGGGCGGCCTGGGCCTCGAGCTCGGTCCCGATCTCGTCGATGACGATCACCTGGGGCATGTGGTTCTCGACGGCCTCGATCATCACCTCGTGCTGGAGCGACGGCGTGCGCACCTGCATCCGGCGGGCCTTGCCGATGGCCGGGTGCGGGATGTCGCCGTCACCGGCGATCTCGTTGCTCGTGTCGACCACGACGACCCGCTTGCCGAGATCGTCGGCGAGGACACGGGCCGCCTCGCGGAGCATCGTCGTCTTGCCGATGCCCGGCCGCCCCATGATGAGGATGCTCTTTCCCGATTCGACGAAGTCGACGATGATCTCGATCGTCCCGAAGACCGCCTTCCCGACGCGGCAGGTGAGGCCGACGACCTTGCCGCTGCGGTTCCGGATGGCCGAGATGCGGTGGAGCGTGCGCTCGATTCCCGCCCGGTTGTCGTCGCCGAAGTTCCCGATGTGCTCGACGACATGGGCGATGTCCGCCTCGCTGATCTCGCGCTCGAGCAGCGTGCTCTCGCTGTTCGGGAAGCGGGCCTCGGGTCGCCGACCGAGATCCATCACGACCTCGATGAGCGAGGACCGGTCAGGCAGGGCATGGACGGCGGCCACCACCTCGTCCGGCAGGGCGGACAGCAGGAGGTCGAGATCGTCCATCGCCTCGCGGTCGTTGTCGGCTGGTGTCACGTCGCCTCCTGTGTCGGCTCGGTGGGCGTCGGCGGGTCCGGAGCGGGTCATCGGACGGCAGGCACGAGCGTCGGCTCGGCGACTCGGACGAGCGAGTCCTTCATGAGCAGGGTGACCGTCGAGACGGGGGCGAACCCCTCCGCCTCGAGGACGCGATCGACCGGGTGCTCGTAGGTGCGGACCGGCGACAGCACGCCGTGCTCGTGGCCGTGACCCCCGTCGCGGGCGGTCCGGGCCGCGATCACGCCCAGTCCGAAGCGGATGATGGAGGTCGTATCCGCGCCGGGTCGGGCGAGCACCTTGAGGTAGTGCGGCTGATCCTCCTTGGCGACCCCGACGTGGAGGAAGGCGTCGAGGAGCGTGCCGTCCGGGCCGCCGTCCGGCGCGCACTGGACGTGCGACTCGACGTCGGCGAAGCGGAGGATCGGCGCGAGCGAACTGCGTGGCACCCGCCACGACGCCCCCTGGCGCTCCCAGTCGATGAGGCGGACGGCCTCGAGGCGCTGGACCGGCTGCGGCGTCGCCGCCGCGTACAGGCGGGCCAGCGGCAGGGCGTCCAATGGGCCCGCCGGTCGGATCCCGCACTCGGCCGCCTGCTCGTCCGACCACGGAATCGGCAGGGCGGAATCGGCAGGGCGGGAGAGGACGATCTCGTCGCCGTAGCGCGCGAATCCGGCCTGCATGAACAGCTCGACGTTGCCGTCCGCATCGGCGCACGCGACGTGGAACCGGACCGCCCCGCGCTTCGCTCCGTCGCGGAGGAGGTGCTGGACGAGGCGGAACCGGATGTCGCCCGCTTCGGCGTGCCCGATCGCGTCGAGTTCGACGATCGTCCAGTCGTCGCGACGGCTCTCGCGCTCGACGCGCAGGAGGCCCGACAGCCGGCCGTCCTCCTCGTACACGTAGAGGAGATCGTGCGGGCTGAACGCTCCGAGCGGGAGGCGGAAGAGGCTGAACATCCCGATCGGCGGTCCGCTCACCGGCAGGCCGAGCGAGCGGGTGAGCGCACCGTCTCCCTGGCAGAGCCGGGACAGCTCGCCGAGAGCCGCCAAGTCGGTGAGGCGAGCCACCCGGACCTTGCCGGAGCGAGTGCTCATCGGGTCGCTGACGCCCGGCGCGTGGGGTGGTGGCGCCGGCCACTCCCCTCGCCCGGATCGTCGTGTTCTGCGGCCATGGTGGCGATGAGCCGGTGGAACCGCGTCTCGCCGGCGAGCTCGGGATGGAACGCGGTGGCGACGATGTTCCGCTCACGGACCGCGACGATGCGGCCGTCGTCGAGCGTCGCGAGCACGTCGACACCCGGCCCGACCCTGGTGATGACCGGGGCGCGGATGAAGATCCCGTGCATCGGCTGGTCTCCGAGCACAGACACGCCGAGGTCCGTCTCGAACGAATCGAGCTGGCGCCCGAAGGCGTTGCGCGTGACGGTGACGTCGAGCAGCGGCAGGATCGGCGGCTCGCCACCGTCGATCTCGCGGGCGAGGAGGATCATCCCGGCGCACGTCCCGAACAGCGGCGCGCCGCTCTCGGCAAGACGGAGGATCGGCTCGCGGAGGCTCCAGCGGTCGATGAGACGCCGCATCGCCGTGCTCTCGCCGCCGGGCAGGATCAGTCCGCTCACCGACTCGAGGTCGCCCGGTTGGCGGACCTCCACCGCCTCCACCCCGATCGAGTGGAGGATGCCGACGTGTTCGATGAACGCGCCCTGGACCGCCAGGACTCCGATCTTCATGGCTCGCGCTCCCGGCGCCGTGCTCGAGCTACCAGCCGCGAACGGCGAGTCGCTCCTGCTCCGGGATCGCCTCGAGCGAGATGCCCCGCATCGGGGCGCCGAGACCCTTGCTCACCTCGGCGAGGATCTTGGGATCGTCGAAGTTCGTCGTCGCGTGGACGATCGCATTCGCCATTCGGGCCGGATCCTCGCTCTTGAAGATGCCGGAGCCGACGAAGACGCCCTCCGCCCCCAGCTGCATCGCGAGCGCGGCGTCGGCCGGCGTGGCGATCCCACCGGCGACGAAGTTGACCACCGGCAGCCTGCCGTCGCGGGCGACCTGGCGGACGACCTCGAGTGGCGCCTGGAGCTCCTTGGCCGCGACGAACAGCTCGTCCTCGCGCATGTTCTGGAGCCGCCGGATGTCGGCGTTGACGGTGCGGATGTGGCGGACGGCCTCGACGATGTTGCCGGTGCCGGCCTCGCCCTTGGTCCGCATCATCGCGGCGCCCTCGCTGATCCGGCGGAGCGCCTCACCGAGGTTGCGGGCGCCACAGACGAACGGGACCTTGAAGAGGTGCTTGTCGATGTGGTTGCTCTCGTCGGCCGGGGTGAGGACCTCCGACTCGTCGATGTAGTCGACGCCGAGGGCTTCGAGGATCTGAGCCTCGACGAAGTGGCCGATGCGGGCCTTCGCCATGACCGGGATCGTCACCGCGGCCATGATCGCCTCGATCATCGCGGGATCGCTCATCCGGGCGACGCCACCGGCGCTGCGGATGTCGCTCGGGACGCGCTCCAGGGCCATCACGGCGACGGCGCCGGCATCCTCCGCGATCTTCGCCTGGTCGGGCGTGACGACGTCCATGATGACGCCGCCCTTGAGCATCTGGGCGAGGCCCGTCTTCGTGGCCCAGGTGGACGTTTCGACGGTCATGCTGGGGTCTACTCCGGTCTCCCGCGCGCTCGCTGCCCGCCGTGCTGGCCCCGGGGTCGTCGCCCGTTCGAGTCGGTCGGGTCGCCGCGCGCGTACCGGATTATGGCACGGGCGTGCCGGAGGGCCCGGCCCATCGGGCGCGGCCCATCCGCACCGGCTGCGATCCGCGACGGGGCCCGCGGTCGCGGATCTGCCGGAACGGGCCAGATTCACGTCGTGCGAGCGTAAGGTCGATCGCGAAGTCTTCGAGGTGGTCTGGCGATGCGGCTGCCGGGTCGCGATCTCGTGGCCCACGCACGAGACGGCCTTATGAACTCGCTGCGGCGTCGATATCCGCGCTCCCGATCGTCCCAACGCTCAGGGGCCGTGCATCTGGCCATATGCGACGCAGACGCGAACGACATCGATCCAGTCCGGCGCGCTGCACGAATCGATGCGCCCGACGCTACCTCCCGACGGTACGCACGACCCCGGCGATGAGCTTCGTGGCGCGGCGAGCGCCGGTGGGCGAGAGGCGGCTCATCGCGTCGAGCAACGGCACCACGTCGGCATCCGGGATCGCCACGAGCAGTCGAACGAGCCGGAGGGCGGTGTCGTCCGGGACCCGCCCGATCAGCCGCAGGGCACGCTCGAGCTCGCGAGGATCGAGCTGCGGGATGATCCCGATCGCACGGTCGAACAGGCGCACGAAGTCGTGGAACGAGGTGAGCCAATCGCGAAGCGCAGCGAGTTCGGCGTCGTCAGGGCGGTCCACCGCCGCGGCGGCGGCCTCGGAGGCGGCGGCCGCGAGGGCCACGACCGCGGGATCCCCCTCGCGGAGCTTGCGCTGGGCGACGACGGCGCCGAACCAGCGCCAGTGGTCGCCGACCGCCGAGAAGGCCACCCCGGCCGGACCGCGCCGGCCGATCCGTCGAGGCTCCGGAACCCGCTCGACGAGCCCCCACGCCTCCGACTCGGCCAGCGCCATGCTCGCCGCCCGGTGGCTGAGGCCGAGCGCCTCTCGGACCTCCCGTTCGGTGAGCGGCGCCTGGCGCGACAGCAGGTAGCCGTGGACCCGGGCGATCGCCGGTGCGACACCCCACGCGGCCCCCATCTCGCCCCAGGCGTCGGCGAGTTGACGCCGGATCCGTTCGGCGGGACTGAGCGATTCGGTCATCGTCTCCCCAGCGACCGGGTCGACCCGGCATGGCGCGTCGACGGGATGGGACGATGCTACTCGACCGCACCCCTATCATCCGGGCCATGCCTGTCCTCAGGAGCCGGATCGACCCAGCGAGCGTGGAGATCCGGGCCAACGAGGCCGCCTTGACCGCCCTCGTCACGGAACTGCGGGAGCGCCAGTCAACGGTGAGCGGACGGGGCGCCGGCGGCGACGGCGTGGCGATCGCGCGTCATCGCGAACGCGGCAAGCTCCTCGTGCGCGAGCGGATCGAACTGCTGCTCGACCCGGGAACCGCGTTCCTCGAACTCAGCCCGCTCGCGGCCGACGGGATGTACGACGGCGACGCCCCGTCGGCCGGCATCGTCACCGGGGTCGGCCGGGTCGAGGGCACCCTCTGCGTGGTGGTGGCGAACGACGCGACGGTGAAAGGAGGGACGTACTACCCGCTCACCGTGAAGAAGCACCTGCGAGCGCAGGAGGTCGCGCTCGAGAACCACCTGCCGTGCGTCTACCTCGTCGATAGCGGAGGCGCGTTCCTCCCGCTCCAGAGCGAGGTGTTCCCGGATCGAGATCACTTCGGGCGGATCTTCTACAACCAGGCCCGCCTCTCCGCGGCGGCGATCCCGCAGGTCGCGCTCGTCATGGGGAGCAGCACCGCCGGCGGCGCCTACGTACCCGCGATGAGCGACGAGACGGTGATCGTCCGCGGGACCGGGACCATCTTCCTCGGCGGACCGCCGCTCGTGAAGGCGGCGACCGGAGAGGAGGTGACGGCCGAAGAGCTCGGCGGCGCTGACGTCCACGCCCGCACGTCCGGCGTCGCCGACCACCTCGCGGTCGATGACGAACACGCCCTCGCGATCGGCCGATCGATCGTGGCGAGCCTTGCCCGCCGGCCGCCGCCAGCGCCGTGGGACCGTCGGCCGCCCGAGCCGCCCGCCGTGACGAGCGGCCTGTACGGCGCGATCCCGACCGACCAGCGCCGCCCCATCGACGTCCGCGAGATCGTCGCCCGGCTGCTCGACGGCAGCCGCTTCCACGAGTTCAAGGCGCTGTACGGCGAGACGCTCGTCACCGGCTTCGGCCACCTCGACGGCTATCCGGTCGGCGTCGTCGCGAACGACGGGATCCTGTTCGGCGAATCGGCGCTCAAGGGCGCCCACTTCGTCGAGCTCGCCGCGCAGCGACGCATCCCGCTCGTGTTCCTCCAGAACATCAGCGGCTTCATGGTCGGCCGCGAATACGAAGCCGGCGGGATCGCGAAGGACGGCGCGAAGATGGTGACCGCCGTCGCGTGCGCCGAGGTTCCGAAGTTCACCGTCCTCATCGGGGGCAGCTTCGGGGCCGGGAACTATGCGATGGCGGGCCGGGCGTACGGCCCGCGATTCCTGTGGAGCTGGCCGAACGCGCGGATCTCGGTGATGGGTGGCCGGCAGGCGGCCCGCGTCCTCTCGACGATCCGCGAATCGTCGCTGCCGGGCGGCCGATGGCCGAGCGAGGAGGAACGCGACGCCTTCGAAGCGCCGATCCTCGCGACCTACGAGCGGGAAGGTTCGCCCTACTTCGCGACCGCCCGCCTCTGGGACGACGGGATCATCGATCCGGCCGATACGCGACAGGTTCTCTCGATGGCCATCGCCGCGTCGCTGTGCGCCCCGATCCCGGAGACCCGCTTCGGCGTCTTCCGGATGTGACGGGTGTCGACGCGCGGCCGCGCCGGTCGTGCTGGCGCGCCGGTCGGGCAGGCCTGACTGGCGACAACCGGATGCCACCTGGCCAGATGCTCGTGTAGGTAGCGCAAGGCTGGTTGACGCGCGTCGGACTCGCGCGCGTCGGACTCGCGCCCGCGGGCCATTCGGAGCGAGGCGACACTGCCGCCGTGCGTGGTGCGGGTCCCGCACGGCCTTGCCGCGGGCCATCGGTCGGCCCAGCGTTCCCCAGATGGGAATCTGGCCACGTGCGGTCGCCGCGGGCCCGCGTGGCGATCGGGCGCCGCCCAGGCGGTGGGCCGCCGACGCACGACTGACCGCCGACGCGCGACCGACCGGCATCCCTACACTGGCGCCTCGATGGACCGACCCGAGCCGACCCCCGAGCCGACCCCCGAGCCGACCCCCGAGCCCGGCGGCGGGACGCCACTCGCCGCGGGCCGCGTCGTCCAGGTGAACGTGTCCGCCGGCGGCGTCCCCAAACACCCGGTGCCCCAGGCGCGCGTCGGACCGCTCGGCCTCGACGGCGACCGTCACCGCGACGACCTCGTCCATGGCGGCCCGCACCGCGCCGTCTGCCTGTTCGGGCAGGAGGCGATCGAGCGTGTCGCCGGCGAGGGCCACCCCATCGAGCCGGGCTCGGCCGGCGAGAACCTCACCACCGAGGGGATCGAGTGGTCGCGGATGCCGAGCGGCGTCCGGATCGAGGTCGGGGACGAGGTCGTCCTCGAGCTGAGCGCGCCGGCGAACCCGTGCGGCACGATCGTCGATGCGTTCCGCGAGGGGCGATCCGGTCGGATCAGCATCCTCCGCTTCCCGTCGGACAGCCGGATGTACGCCCGCGTCCTTCGCGCGGGCAGCGTCCGGACCGGCGACCCGATCCGCGTCCTTCCAGCGCTCGGAAGCTCGCTCGCCTCGACCCACTCCCTCCTCGACCTGCTCGATGCAGTCGAGCGCCACGCCTATGTGACCCTCTGGGCCAGCCTGGCAGCGACCGGCCGGCGGATCGAAGTCGTCGATCGCGGCGACATGGCGGCGGCGGCCTGTCCGTCGCTTCCCTCATCGGCGTTCAATCGCGCCCTTGGTCACCGCCAGCTGCCCCACCTCATCGATCGACTCGCCGACGTTTACCGTCGCTCGGATTGCCCCGGCTGGATCGTCGCCGCACCCGATGAGCCGCCCTGGCCAGGGGCCGTCGCGGACGCGAGGGAGGGCGGCTCGGATGTCTTCCAGGCCGCACTCGGCGGCGGCGTGGCGCCGATCGGCGGCATCACGCCGATCCATGATCCGGCCGTGCGCGTCCGCGAGATCGGCGCCGACCGCGCGGCGGCGTGGGCGGAGGTCATCGTGGCCGGCTTCGAGCTCGACGGTCCGGAGGCCGACGCCTGGCGCGACCTCGCCCCGCATCTCGCCGCCGCCACGGGCGAACACCTCGTGCTCGCCGAGCGCGACGGTCGGCCGATCGGTGCGGCCGCGCTGTTCACCCGTCGTCGGGTGGGCCTGCTCGCTGCCGCGGCCGTCGTCCCGACCGAGCGTGGCCGCGGCGTCCACG
>Ga0307373_10014764_pt1 | contig 10702 bp, 11 predicted proteins | sample OX2MG_FD_202534 | JGI IMG/M metagenome (GOLD analysis project Ga0307373, IMG submission 202534) | Soil microbial communities from Risofladan, Vaasa, Finland - OX-2 | ecosystem: Environmental > Terrestrial > Soil > Coastal area > Acid sulfate soil | place: Finland: Risofladan, Vaasa | collected...
CTTCCGAAAAAGCTATGCGGGTCATCCTTGACCACCCTTCCGTCTACGGAGTCATCGAGAATGGGCGTATTAAACCAAACAGCCGCTGTCGTGAAAAGGCATCATTTCGCGCCGCGAGACGTATAATACTCCGTAGGTGAAGGACAAACCATACGGAGCAGTCATAGCAAACAAAGGTTCTCGGCGCAACCCGCCTACTCTGCCAAAAGCCCCCAGAATGCGCGCTGGCACTGTGTACTCCATGTCCCCTAGTATATCCGGCTTGGCACGACTTGCCAACAACGGATAACGGTTTAGCTGCGGTACATCGTCTTCGGTCAGGAACAACGCAGAACCCGGACACCCACAATTTGCTTCCATTACCGCGGCAACGCCGATGCGAATTGTGGGTGTCTGCCTTTGGCGGACGACGCATCAAGCAGGAACAAGGTGCCGCGTTGCTATTGGGAATCGCGCCATCATTCGCGAAACAGCGGCGTTTTGTTGGAGCAGCTAAAGGAGGGCCGCCTCTTCGCGAATGCTCCTCCTCGCCGGACCCAATATAACCGCGCGCCGGCTTGGTCTTGAGCGCAGGCCGCGCGAGACTTAACTTCGAGCGTTGTAATGCCGCCGGGCGGGCGGCGGAAACGGCCTGATTTCAGAATTTATAGCCGCGGTGGTAAACCGGCTTGGACCAAGCCGCCGCGCGGAGAGTTTTTCGAGAATGGCGCGCCTGAGAGCCGAGAACCGAGCGGCGAATACGCCGAATATTAGCTCTGAAATGAGCCCGGGCGGCCGCCCCCCGGCGACACTCGGCGATCGAAATGCCTGGATTTACCGAGCGGCGCCGCCTCGGCGGACGCCGGAAAGTGCAACACGGCGCCCGAGTATCAAAGCTCATGAGTATCAGCCATTTTCGGGCCGGCGCCGCGCGAGGCGCGCTCGGAAGAAACCTCGCGGCTTCCGCCTTACAACGCTTCCGTCTCATCGGGCTGCGGCGGAACCTCGCCGCCCAGCGCCAGCGCGTAGGCCGTGGCGTGGCTGCGGCAGTGGGAGATGCTGACCAGCATCTCGCGGATGCCGCGCTGCTCGACGATGTCGCGGGCGCCGCCGCGGAGGCCCACGATCGGCCGGCCGCTTTGATCGTTGCGGACTTCGATGTCGCGCCAACTGATGCCCTTCCGCCAGCCGGCGCCGAGGGTTTTGAGGATCGCTTCCTTGGCGGCCCAACGGCCGGCGAAGTGCTGCGTGGCCTGCTTGCGGCCGTCCGCATCGGCAAAGTCGGCTTTGAGCCGATCCAGACGCAATTCGCCTTTGGGCATTTCGCCGCGGTGGCACTCGTAGCAATGACGCTCGAGAAACGGGCGAAAGCGCTCCGCGGCGCCGGCGGATTCATCCTCGGGAGATTCGCCGGCGGCCGCGCAGATGCGCAACCCGGCGAGAGCCCAAACGAGCGCCGCGACAACGAACCCGGCGACTCGTCGCGAAGGGCCGGCGATCGGTATCGTCCATTTAGCGGCCATCGGCGGTGAATTCCCTTTGGATCGCGCAGTCACATTCAATGTTCGGCCGGCAGTGGCTCGGCGGCAGCGTGCCACCGCCCGGCGGGCGTTCGCCGGCCCTCAACAGCCTAACACCCTGGCCGAACGCTTTCAAAGTCGATTCGCGCTGTCGCCGCCTACCCGAACAATTCCCTGATCGGTTGGCCCGTGGTCAAGGCGCGCGTGAGGCCGCTGGCGTCTTGCGGACTGTTGATGGGAATGTCGAGGGCGTGGTAGATGGTCGCAGCCAGTTCTTCGGGGCGGACGGGGTTGCTGGTAGGATACTCGCCGTACTTGTTGGACTTGCCGTACACTCGCCCCCCCGCGATGCCCGCTCCGGCCAGGATCGCGGAGAAACACCTCGGCCAGTGCTGGCGGCCGGGAGGGTCCTGCTTCAGAACGTAGGGCGTGCGGCCAAACTCGCCTGTCACGACGACCAGCGTATTGTCCAGCATGCCGCGCTCTTTGAGGTCGGAAAGCAATGCGGCCAGCGCCTGATCCAGACGAGGCAAGCAGAACCCCATGCCGTAAGAGCCATTGCCGAAGGCGTTGCCCATGCCCATGTTTCCGCCGTGCATGTCCCAACTGCTGCTCGGCGGGCCGTTTTTCTCGTGCTCGGCCTGCCCGACCCAGCCGTTGACGGTGACAAAACGCACGCCCGACTCCACCATCCGCCGTGCGAGCAGCAGGTTCTGCCCGAGCGGATGCATTCCATATCGCTCGCGGACCTTGACCGGTTCGCGATTCATTTCGAACGCTTGCCGGCCTTCGGCTCGCGTCATGGCCTCGTAGGTTTTCTCGCGCAGGTCGGACCAGTCCTTCATGTTCCGGACCTGATCGAACCTGGCGGACTCCAGCCCGCGGAGCAACCCCTTGCGCTCGTCAAATCGTTCTTTGTCGTAAGGGTCGTAGATCTGCGGCGGTTTGAATTCTGGCATGGCCGGATGGTTGTCGGCCGAGCCGACGAACACGGGCGCATAAGCCGAGCCCAGGTAGCCGCCGATGCCCAGGTTGGGCGCGCAAAACACGGGCGGTCCCACGCATTTGATGAGCCACGCATTGGAAACGAAATTGCGCTTGCTGGGTTTTTGTTTGGCGACGAAGGAGCCCAGGTACGGCTGATCGCTCGGCACGCCCTCCTGCACGCGCTTCTCCGATTGGCCGCTGAGCAGATTGTGCATCGCGTCGAAGTGATTGCTGATCGAGCCCGGATGCGACATGGAATTGATCAGCGTGAAGTGGTCGGTCACCTTGGCCAGTTGCGTGTGCATCTCATTGAGGAGCATGCCCGGCACGCTGGTGGAGATGGGTTCGTACGGTCCGCGATAATCCAGCGGAGCGTTGGGTTTCATATCCCAGGTGTCGACATGACTCGGCCCCCCGCAGAGCAGGACAAAGATGCAAGATTTCTCCGCGGCGACGGCTTTGCCCGCAGCATCGACCTTGTCGCTGCCCATCACGACCCCCGGCATGCCGAGACTCAGCACGCCTAAACCGCTCGCGATGAGGGCTTGCCGCCGGTTCATTTGGAAATCGTTCATGCAACAGCTCCCATATCCAGATTGACGGTCCAAATTGACGGCTTGAGCGAGGATTTCTATATCAGACGGCCGGTCGAACGGGGGCAACGGATCGGCATGGAAGTTGCCTCAACCATACAGAATCCCATCGTGTTTTCCAGAGCGTTCCAGCGATACAGATTCTAGCCGATTCGCCTCCGCGACTCCATCTTCCGTCGCATACTCAGTCCTCTTCGCATGAAGAGGATACGACCGAAGTGCCGAGCACCTCGCCGAGAGAGGGGAGCTGAAAAAGCCGCGGCCGGGGCGGCATGGGCGACAACTCTTGCACATCGGTCCGACACGCCGCCGCGAGCCTTGCGTGCACAGGACGATGCCCTCCGTGCAGGAAAACGGCGAACCGCGCCCAAGAGAGAACATGAAATGTCAATCGCCGCGGAGCGTCTCTGCCTTCCACAGATAGACGTCGAAGGCGCCTAGCTCAGTATCAACCACGATCTGCTCGTCCGGCTCGATGTCGGCCATCCGGTGCGCGACGGCAATGACACGCGCGCCCGGCGGCAGCTTACGGAGTTGCGGCAACAATTGGGCGTTGAGGCGCGGCAGCAGGTAGAGCGTGACGATGGTCGGCCCTTCGCTCAGGTCGAGCGTGAAGATGTCGCGCTGTTCAATCGTGACCAGCCGCTGGACGCCGTGCTTGCGCGCGTTGGCGAGGGAATCCTTGATGCGTTCGGGATCGATGTCGAAACCGAACGCCTTGCAGCCGTACTCCTTGGCCGCCGTCACCGGGATGCGTCCGTCGCCGCAGCCGAGGTCCCAAACCACATCCTTACTGGTGACCCTGGCCAGCCGCAGCAGCGCATCGACCACCTTCTGTGGCGTTGGCTCATATTCGACGTCGGTTATGGGCCGTTTGCCTGGCGCGCGCAGGTCGATCGATTCGAAGTCGCCCGGCCGAACGTCGATCCGGCGTGTGACCGTTCGCGGCCCGTTTGGGCCGGGAATGATTGCCTTGATGGCGTAGATGTACTTGCCCGGCGACAGCGGCGGCGACACGAAACGGCGCTTTGGCCCCTTTGACCTCGTCTCCCGACCCTCGATAAACAGCCGGGCGCACTCCGGCAGATAGACCTCGACCCTGACGGTCTTGCGATACTCCTGAGCGAGCACAGCGGCCGGGATCACGCAGACAAACAGGCCCGCGGCCAGAATCAAGTTGCGCCACATGGAAACACCTCCTCTGTTGAGAGTGTACGAAATCTGGCCTCGGGGAGCGTCTTCGAAACGATGGCGCCTGGTTTCCCAACAGGCTGAAGTCGCCGACGTACGATCAGCGTTGTCAGCTTCCCCAAATGGGTTGGTCGTATGAACGCCGCGCTGGTTGTCAGCGATGCTGCACAGCGGGTTTTCTGACGGAATCGTAATCTGCTGCGGCGCCGTCGCCCGTCTAATGAGGTGTGGCACAGAACATGTAGCGATGGTGCTTGCGGACGGAATCTAGCAGGACGTCAAAAAATGTTTGGCCGAGGAGGGGTTCTTTTCGCAATATAAAAAAGAGGTGCGACCATGCTTCGAAAATCTTGGATGACCCGCGGCGCATTGGCGGCGGCAATCATCGGTATGACTCTGTCTACGAACGTTTATGCACACGGGGGAGGCGGCGGCCATGGCGGGGGTGGCGGACACGGCGGGGGCGGGGGGCACGGCGGCGGTTTTGGCGGAGGCGGCGGGTTTCATGGCGGCGGCCACGGGATGTCAGGTTATCGGGGAGGAGCCGGAAACTTTGCCTCGCGCAATTTCAGCGGCGGATTTCGTGGCGGAACTGGTTCGTTCGCGAATCGATACGCTTTTGGATCTTCCGGCTTCAATCGCGGCAATCTCGGCGGCATCAGCGGACGCTACAATTCCGGATACCGCGGACTGGGCGGCCTCGGTTACGGAGGACTGGGTTATGGCGGGTTGGGATATGGCGGCCTAGGGTATGGCGGTATTGGCGGCCTCGGTTTCTTGCCGTTCCTCGGCTATGGTTTCGGCGGTCTCGGCTACGGCGGGTATGGTGGATACGGCGGCTACGGCGGATATGGGTCGGGCGGCTACTCCCAGCCCGCATACGGGACATCGCAAATGTCATCAGCGGCTGTGGATTTCGCCTCGCTGGGCGAACAGGACTTCCGAGCAGGAAAGTACAGCGATGCGGTCAAGGACTGGCAGCACGCCATGGTCGACGATCCGCAGAACGGCGGCATAGCAATGCTACTCAGCCAGGCTCTGTTTGCCGCGGGCAGATACGAAGAGGCTGCAGGCGCGACTCAACTTGCCATGCACATGCTGCCTCAGAATCAATGGGGCGCGGTGGTCGAGCATTTTCGCGAGCTCTACCCGCCGAACCAAGATTACAACCAGCAGTTGCGGTCTCTGGAGACGGCCGTGAAAACTCACGAATCGCCGGCGACTCGCTTTCTGCTCGGCTTTCAGTATGGATACCTTGGGTATCCCAAAGAGTCGGTCCGCGAGTTGGACAAAGCTTTGAAGCTGAATCCCCAGGATCAGATGGCCAAGCAGTTGCGAGAAGTGATGGCCGCGAAACTGCCCGTGGAAAGCGAGCCGGCCAACGCGGCATCTGGTTGATCTTGCTCCGCGGTGTGATTTTCTACGCTCTGCTTTTGTGCGGAGCGCCGAGATTTTGGCCGCCGCCATGTTAATGGGCGGGGAAAGACGAATCCTCGCCCTTCGCGGCCTGCGCTCTTTTCGCCGCCGCTACCTCGGAACACGTGAAACCGCGCAGCGTTCGGAAGCCACGCCTTCAGCGTACCGGGCCAGTGGCCTTGGCGCCAGAATTTTCAATCTGTCACCGACTCCGGCGCGCAGTGATTTTCGTTTCCCAGCGAATACGGCGAGTTCTCGGGGCGAACGTTCGGCTTGGGCGCCGAAGCGGTTGTTTTGACCAAAGCGTTCTCGAACCTGCAAGGCTTTGCAGCCGTCGGCGCGTAAAACGCGAGCACGGGCGGTGCAGAGACCTGCATGGGCCGCGTCGCGGGAAGGCGACAGGTTTCGTCGCAATGGCTTTCGACGGCCGATGCAGATTAGCAGATGTTGGATTTGGCGGTGACCGGCAATTGACCTTGGAAAACTGCGATTGTTTTCCCCCTCGCGAATTTGTTCCGCCTTTGCCGATTCTCTGACGCAGCGCGGCCGAATCCCGCGTTTCGGTGGAATCCTGCCCGCGAGCGGTTTACAATCGCCCTCAGCCCGAGCTTGGCGCCGCCGGCAGTTTTGCCTTGGAGCCAAGCAGCTGCGACGTTCGCACCGGGAAAGCGGAAAGAATCGCCAGAAGGGGCGCAGAAGCCGTTGGACTTCGTCAAGCCGGGGCGAGTCTCGCTCAAATCGCATTCCGAATTCTCCGAGAAGTGGGTGCAGCAGCGGATCATGGATGATCCATCGTTGCTCGGCCTGGGCGACGTCGAATTGATCGCCGCTGAAAAAATCCAGCCGAGGGCCGGCCGGCTCGATCTATTGCTGTACGACGAGCAGCTCAACCGGCGATACGAAGTCGAACTGATGCTCGGCGCCACCGACCCGAGCCACATCATCCGCTCGATCGAGTATTGGGACATCGAGCGCCGCCGCTATCCGGCCTACGATCACGTTGCGGTGTTGGTCGCCGAGGACATTACCTCGCGGTTCCTCAACGTCATGGCGCTGTTGGCCGGCAGCATTCCGCTGATTGCCATCCAGGTCGTCGCCTTGCAAGTCGGAGACAAGATCGCCTTGCACTTTGTCCGCGTGCTCGACCAGACTGCCCTCCGAGAGGACGACACCCATGATTCTGCGGGCGGCGATGGTCGGGGAGGCGGCGAGACGACCGATCGGGCGTTCTGGCAAGCCAAAGTTTCGCCCGAAGTCCTGGCCCGTTGCGACGCGGTCGCCGAGCTGATGCACGAACTGACGGGCGAATCGTATGAGCTGATTTACCACAAGGTCGTGATCGACATCGAGCGCAGCGGCGGCGGCGAGACGCCGATCTGGGTGAATCCGCAAAAGACGCTCCTGCGCGTCGGCGCCTACGTGCCCGACCCCGAGGCTTGGGCGAAGCGTTTTGACGACGTAGGGCAACTAGCCACGCTTCGGCGCGGCAACAAGGCCGTGGCGGCTTCATTCAAGCCGCAGGACTTCGACGCCCATCGCGAACTGCTGAAGGAATTCTTTCAGGTGGCCTTAAACGCCGACGGTGCGGCTGTCGAGTAAAGCGAACAGGACCAAGTCCCTCATGGCCAATCCCTTCTTCGAACACCCGATCCTGAACTCGCCCTACGAGTGCCCGCAACGGCATTGGGAGTTGGATCGAGAGCGGCCGGTTGCTCTCGCACAATGTCGGGTTGCGGAAGGGCATCCGCGTGGCCGAAGCGGATTTGCAGACATACCTGGAGGGGTGCCGGAGAGCCAGGCGGCAAACTCCGGCACCTGCTCCCAAGCGGACGGGCGGCCCGTTCAAGCATTTGGACGGCGAGCGTTTGCGAGTCGCATGGCGGCGGCAAGGTGTGCCGTTTGACCCGCCAAATGAACGTAATGCTCGGTCATCCGAGTCGTCGTGTGACCCATGAGTTCCGAAACGGTCTTCAGGTCGACGCCGGCGACGATCGCCTTGGTCCCGAAGGCGTGCCGGACGCCGTAAAGCTTGGCGTCGGCTGACACGCCGGCTTTCTCCCTGGCCCGCGACACCCGTAGGGCCAAGCTGTCCTTGTTCCACGGAGTTTTGCGATGATTGAGAAACACGTGGTCGCCTTCGCTCCGCTTGCGAATCCATGTCAGCAGCTTGACGGCGACCCGGTCGAGCGGAATGACCCGCGGGCGTGGGTTCTTCTGCGTGCGGCGGGTCTTATGCTCGCGGAGCACGAGCACCGCCTGCTCCAGGTCCACATCGGTCCAGCGGAGTTTGGCGGCTTCGCTTGGCCGGCAGCCGGTGTACCAAAGGAACACGAGCACTTGCCGGAAACGGGCGCCCGGCGTCACCTTCTTGCGGTGGCCGGGATTGTCGCCGCTGGCACGCAGGATCGATTGGAATTCCTCGGGCGTCATGTCCCGCCGCGGCTCACCCACGCGGTGCGTCACTCCGCGGAACGGGTTCTCCTTGATAAGCCGACACTTCCAGGCCCAGTTGAAGGCGACCTGAACGTTGCGGAATGGCGGCGTTCTTGGTCCAGTCGCTCGCCCATTCGGGGTGCTTGTCGAGCCACTCCTCCATGTGGTCGGGCCGAGCCTCGGCGACCTGTCGCCAGCCGTGCGATTCGGCGAAGGACTGGAGATAGGGCGTGCGGGTGGCGAGCGTGCTGCCCGCCAGGCGTTTCTCGGCGAAGCCCTGATAGCGTTCGATCACCGACGCCACGGTCGGCTGCTCAGCGTCGGGATGCGGGTTGCGCACCGCCTCGAATCGCAACTCGTCATAGCGGTCGCTCGCCGCCTTCTTGTTCTTCTTCCCCTCGGCAAGCTTCTCGCGCTTGCCGTTGACCCAGACCATCCAACAGTTCTTTTGCTTGTTGAACCACGGTTTGGCAGTGCGTGCCATTGCTGAACCCTCCCTTGAATGAAGAAACACTCGTGGAGACCAGGGAGGGTCTCGCGGTCCCCTCGGCTGCAACCGGGGGGACCGCATTATTCTGTCACCTCACGGCGACAGGCATTTCGGACAGTGGCGGTAAATCTTTGACTGGTTTGCTCTTACAAAGAGCGGGCGAAGGGACTCGAACCCTCGACATCCAGCTTGGGAAGCTGCGAGCGACGCAACGCAAGTGGTAATCCGCAAGCACTTACGCCGACCGATTCCGCCGCTTGCACCGCTGCTTGCACCAGCGAAGCGGAAAACGATAACGCAACGACCGAAACCGAACCCGGCGAACTCGACCGGCAACCCGGCGAACCGCCCGCGGCGCCGGCCGCCGACCCGGCGCCCGATTCGCTCGCCATGCTCGCCGCCGCGTTAGTCAACCTGTCGGCCACCGACCGGGCGAAGCTGGCCGCGATGCTGTTGGCCGGCAACGATGCGACCGAGACATGAGCGGCAATCGGGCGAGTGGCTGCGATCAAACGCGCGTTGAAGTGCTGCCGGCCGCCGGGGCGCCGGGCAGGCCCCCGCGGGCAACGACCAGTGATTGATATACCCGCCGGGCATTTTTTTCAAAATCGCGTCCCCCCGAAAAACGGAGAACGTTACATGTTGACCAAGAAGCAGAGCGAGCTATTGGACGGAATTGGCGGCAAGACGAAGCATGGGGCGCCGCACCTTTCGGAGTTGGCCGAATGTCTGAGCGATGCGTTCGGCGGGCCGCGGGCTTTGGCGGAGACGCTTCGCGATCTGGCGGCCGATCCCAACATGCCCGACTGGCTGCGAACGCGGGCCTACGGCATCGTTATCAACACCGTTTCGGCCGCCAGCAAGCTGGAACACGCTGAACCGGCGATTGAGTGCGAGTTGTTGAGCAGCGACGACATCGAAAAAGAGGCCGTGCGCCTCATGCGCGAAGCGCTCGGCATCGACGGCGAGATGGATAACGACCTGGCAACGGTGGTTGCCGCGTGGCATGAATTGCCGGCCGCGACGCGGGCCGCTATCGTGGACGCCGTGAAGGCGGCGCAGGCAACCCGTTCAAATACTCAATCGACAGGGGATTGACGCTATGGGCTATCGAGACGAGCTAATCAGACGGTTGCAGGATTCCGACCAGTGGGACGCACTCACGCCGGAGCGACGACGGGAAATTGAACAGCTCGACGATGAGGAAGCCTGCCGGGCCATGGGAATGCAAGACGCCTTTGACTCAGGCTTTGAAATCTGCACTGACGACGAAGTCGACCGGTTCGCGCGGGCCGCTTCGCAGTCGAATGCCCGCGACGCCCTCGGCGTTTTTGATGGGCGACTTTTTGTGCTTGAGCCCGGCAAGAAACCTCGTTTGTCTGAACTGGGCCGTGCGTTAGCCGACTTCATCGCAACGGCAAAGGATCACGGGTTTCCCACCGAGGCTGACATCGCCAAGCAACTGCCGTCGGTAACGTTGGAATGCTTGATGCTAATTGCGATGCTCGCAGAAACGGACCAAGCGTAGGTACGCCTGGAACGAACGCACGGCCCCGAGGCCGCCGGCGGCAAGCGAACGGCGATAGAAATCCCGCCAGCTTTCGACAAAGCCCTGGACGCCGCCGAATTCATCGAGCATGGCGTTGCACAAGGCGACAAGGCGCTTGTTGCTCCGCTCGCCCTGTGCCTTGGCGAGTAGGTGATTCAAACGGCGGTCGTCTTGGTGCTGGCGAATGTGCGACCGCCGTTCTCGTTCAGCCGCATTGTGGCACGCCCGGCATTGCTTCATGCGGGACGCGCTGCCACGCGAACGCAGCCGAAAATCGGCGATGGCTTTGGTTTGCAGGCAGGCCCCGCACAACCGCAGTTCTGTGGTGGTCATCGTTCTAGGCGATATAGAAACGCGCCGCGTGGGTTGTTGCACTGCGAAAAATAGCGTCGGCAACGCCGCGGCGAACCGAGGGCAGCCTAAGTTCGAGTTTCGCGGTTTTCGAGCGTAGTTTGAGCGGGCCGCCGCATGGGGCGCGGCGGAAAAACGGCAGTCGGCGAGCCGTAATTCGCGAGACAGGTCTCGCGGCGGCTTGGTCAGCCCG
>Ga0307373_10014765_pt1 | contig 10702 bp, 9 predicted proteins | sample OX2MG_FD_202534 | JGI IMG/M metagenome (GOLD analysis project Ga0307373, IMG submission 202534) | Soil microbial communities from Risofladan, Vaasa, Finland - OX-2 | ecosystem: Environmental > Terrestrial > Soil > Coastal area > Acid sulfate soil | place: Finland: Risofladan, Vaasa | collected...
CCACTTTCGAGCACGCGCTGGTTGTGTTGGAGGGATCGGTGGGGGTCACCGGACAGATGGTCGTCCCGGGCAACGTGGCCTACCTGGGCATCGGCCGGCCGGAGGTGGTGCTGACGTCACCGGACGGCGCCCGCCTGCTCCTGCTCGGCGGGGTCCCATTCGAGTCGCCCGTCGTGATGTGGTGGAATTTCGTCGGTCGGAGCCGTCGTGAGATGGTCGAGGCCACCGAGGACTGGAATGCGGGGGAGGAGCGTTTCGGGGTGACCGGCTCGCCGCTGGCTCGAATCCCGGCCCCATCACCCCCCTGGGCGGACCATCCCGAAACGTGATCGCACCTGCGTGCCATGACCACGCGCTACCGGTGACCCGGTCGGGCCGACCCGGCGGTCGGATCAGGGCACCGTCACGGTCGCCGTCAGGGGGAGGTCGGAGGACGACTCCCCGACAGACAGTTGGTAGGAGCCGGGCATGGTGGTCCACGAGCCGGCCCGGTAGACCTCGAATGCCGAGGCCGGGACGGACAGCGTCACCGCTTGGGATTGGCCGGGCCCGAGCGTCACCGGTGCGAACGCCACCAACTGCACGGGAGGCTCGTTGGCCGCGGCCGGGTAGGTGAGGTAGGCCTGGGGCACGTCGGTCCCGCTCCGCGCCCCGGTGTTGGTGACCACCACTCGCAGGCCGGCACCCTGGTTGGGCCGGGTGACCGACAGGCCGGTCAGGGAGAACCGGGTATAGGACAGTCCGAAGCCGAACGGGAACAGGGGCTGGATCCCGTTGGCGTGGTCGTAGCGGTAGCCGACATCGAGGCCCTCCGAGTAATTGGCGGTCAGGCCCACACCCGGCCACTGGGCGTCCGAGTGCACCGCGGCCTGGGTGTTGCTGTTCGGAAACGTCACCGGAAGCCGGCCGGAGGGATCGGCATCGCCGAACAGGAGGGCGGCGATGGCGGTGCCGTCCTGCTCCCCGGGGTACCACGCCTCGATCACGCCCTTGACCTGTCCGAGCCACGGCATCACGACCGGCCCACCGGTGTTGAGCACGACCACGGTTCGCGGGTTGACGGCGGCGACCGCGGCGATCAGGGCGTTCTCATCGCCGGGCAGGGTCAGCGAGGGACGGTCGAAGGCCTCCGAATTGAAGTCACCGGCGAAGACCACTGCGGTGTCGGCCTTCCGGGCCGCCTTCACGGCGGCGGCAATCCTCCCGCCGGAGAATTCCCAGCCCACCGTGAGCGAACTCGGGGTCAGCGACGTCTCGCCGGTGGGCGTGAGTCGGTCGATCGGTTCCCAGTCGAGATGCAGGCGGTAGGGATGGCCACCGACGAGCGAGAGGGACTGGGACCAGCGGCCGACGCCATGGCTGAGCATGTCCGACACCGCGGGCGTCCCATCGAGGGTGAGGTTCGCCGCTCCCACTCCCTGCAGCGAGAAGGTGTAGAGACCGGTCTTCGGCGGCGTGAGCACGCCGGTCCAGGTGGCCGAGACATCTGACCAACCTGCCGGCAGGACCACATGGGTCCGAGGGGGGAGCGGGAAACCGCCCAGCGACAGCGATCGAGGTGCCGGAGCCAGCGGGTTGCGGAGCCGGTCCACCGGGTTGGAGGGCTTCGAACCGGGCAGGAGTAGCCCGGCTGTGGGGTGTGGGCTCAAGGAGACGTCCACCGTGGGCTGCACGGCTTGGAGCGACACCGGCCGGCCGTCCGGATCGGTCTGGCTGAGGGTGAGCGTGAGTCCGTGGCCGACGCCCGTCGGCGGGGTGAGGTACCGGGTCGGAATGGGTGGAAGGTTGCCCGTCGTGCTCCCGCCGTTGGAGAAGGCGACCGACGTCTTCGATCCCGCTCGCCGGCGGATGGCGGCCAGCGGTGCCGACACGAACGGCGCAATGACCCTCGAGCTGCCGTACCCGGTGGTGACCGCAGCGGCGCCGGCATCGGCGCCGATCACCACCAGCGAGCGGCGTCGAGTCGACCGGAGTGGCAGCACCGATCCGGTGTTCTGCAGGAGCACCGCGGATCGCTCTGCTGCCGACAGGGCGAACGCCGCGTGGGCCGGGGAGTCGACGTCGGTATCCGACAGGTCGGTGCCCTGTCGACCGACCAGCCCGCTGGCGAACAGCTGGGTCAGCACCCGGGTCACGGCAGCGTCCACCACCGGCAGTGGGAGGCGGTGCTCACGGACCAGCGTGGTCAGGCGGCTCACCGTGGCCGGCTTGATCAGGTCGGTGCCGGCGACGATGGCGGCCACCGGGTCGTGGACCGACCCGAGGTCGGACCGGACGAATCCGGTGAATCCCCACTGCGCCAACTGACCGAGCAACGCACCGTTCTGGCACTGGTAGGTCCCGTTCAACTGCGGGTACGCACACATGGCGGTGGCGACATGAGCCTGGTCGACCGCGGCTTTGAAGGGTGGGAAGTAGATCTCCTCGAGGGCCTGCTGGGAGACGGCGTCGTTGAGGACGCCCCGGTCGGTCTCCTGGCTGTAGACGGCGAAGTGCTTGGCCATGGCCAGCGTCCCCTGGGACTGGATGCCCTCGATGTTGGCGACACCCATCGCCGATACCAGGGCGGGATCCTCGCCGAACCCCTCGTACGAACGTCCGTTCTGGGGCACGCGGTCGATGTTGAGGTTCGGGCCCTGCAGGACGTCGATGCCCAGCCCGGAGGCCTCCGACCCCTCGACCTGGCCATAGGCGCGAGCGACCGACGTGTCGAACGTGGCGGCGATGCCCAGCGGCGCCGGCAGCTGGGTGACGCCGACGGCCCCGAAGGCCACACCCTGAGGGCCGTCCTGGAGTGTGAGTACCGGAATGCAGAGACGGCGAACCCCGGCATTGACGTTCTCGTTCGCCCCGGCGTGGACGAGGACGATCTCACCGAGTTTCTCCCGCACCGTCATCCGGCGGAGGACCAGGCGGGCCAGGGATGTCGGCGACTCGTGCCGATCCAGAGCAGCCTTGAGCCAGGGGCACCGAGTGGCGATGTTCGCAGGGGTCGAGCCGGCGTCGGGGTTGGCCAGGCCCGAAGCCCCGAGTGGATGGCCGCTCGTTCCCTCGACCGCTCCTTCGGGCACGGGGCTCTGGGCCACCAGCACCACGATGATCGCAAAGGCCGCCACCGCCATCGCCGTTATGACCAACGTGGATCGGGAAGGTCTCCGCCGTTGCCGTCCCGGAGTCCAGATGCTGTCGTCGCTTCGGTTCACGGCGCGGCCCAACATAGCGAGCGCCGCTCGATCGATTGCGTCGCCCCAGGGAGACGAGGCGGTTCTTCGGCGGCCCGTTCACCGGCCGCACCGGCCCGCGGATGAGATCTGTAATGACTCTGGTACTGTAAGTATGTAATCAAAATCAGCACGAGGAGACAGAACATGGTGCACGGGCAACGAAGTGGAGGCCGGGGCGGGTTCAGCGAGGAGAGGCCGTCGGTCGAGGGTCTCACCGGCTGGTTGTCCGGTCGCCTTCCCGACGAGTGGTTCGAGTCCGAACCGACGGTCACGGTGGATCGCGACGAGATCATGATCGAGGGCCGGGTGGCCGCACCTGAGGTGGCCGGCGAGGGAGATGAGATCGGGAAGGCCGCCTCCGAGGTGGGGCGTATCTCCCGTTTCCGCGAGGACACCCGCGAGGAGCGGATGGCCATCGCCCGCGAAGCGGAGCACCTCTTCGGCCGGAGCATTGCCTGGGGTGCATCGGCTGGGGACACCACGCTCGTGTTCACCAATCTGTCGGTTCCGGTCATGACACGGCTCCGCCAACCCCAGCGGCGGGTCCTCGACACGCTGGTCGACAGTGGCGTGGCTCGGAGCCGGTCCGACGCGTTGGCCTGGTGCGTGAAGCTGGTCGCCGAACACACCGACGAGTGGCTGGAGGACCTCCGTGTCGCCATGGAAGGCGTGGAGACCGTTCGCCAACAAGGTCCGACGGTGGCGTAAGACCGTCACCGTCAGCGCCCGGACAGGCAGGCCTGGCTAGCCTGACCGGGTGAGGAGTCACACCGGCCGTCGCCCCGTCGCTCCTCGATGAGGGTGGTGCCCCCGTGGGCGGCCAGGTTGACGGCACTCCTCGGCGCAGCGTCGCTGATCTCGACAATCGGCGGGACGTGTCTCGGCGGCGCGGGAGCGGAGGCCGCGGCGGTCGACGGCACCTCGTGGACGGTGTACCACCACGACCCGGCGGGAAGTGGGGTCATCGGCGCCGTGGCCGACGTCAACACCAACGCCCGGGCGTGGACCTCGCCCGTGCTGGACGGGCAGCTGTACGGAGAGCCACTGGTGTCGGGGGGAAAGGTCTACGTGGCCACCGAGGGCGACACGGTCTATGCGCTGTCGTCCTCCACCGGAGCGGTGACCTGGTCGACCCATATCGCCGTGCCGGTTCCTGCCGCCGTCAGCCTCCCCTGCGGGGACATCCAGCCCACGGTGGGGATCACGGGGACGCCGGTCATCGACGAGGCTCGAGGGGAGCTCTTCGTGGTGGCCGACGAGGAGGTCAGGGGAGTGCCGGAGCACGTCCTGGTCGGGCTGAGCACGAACACGGGCCAGATCGAGATGACCCGGAACGTGGATCCGACCGGGACCAACCATGCGGCGCTGCTGCAGCGCACCGGACTGGCGCTCGACGCCGGGCAGGTGGTGTTCGGCTTCGGCGGTAACTACGGGGACTGCCCCACGTACCGCGGCTGGGTGGTGGCGGTGGCCGAGGGAGGTGGCCCACCGGCGGACTTCGCCGTGGACGGTGCCGCCGGCCAATCGCGGGGAGCGGTCTGGATGGGCGGCGCAGCTCCCGCCGTCGACGGCCGCAACAACATCTGGGTCACGGCGGGAAACGGCTCGGTCACCTCGGACTCCCAGGCCTACGACGGCAGTGACTCGGTGCTCGAACTGTCCCCGTCCCTCCGCAGGCTGCAGTTCTTCGCCCCGTCCACCTGGGCCGAGGACAACGCCAACGACCTCGATCTGTCCATGGAACCGGCCCTGCTGGCGGACGGCCAGGTGGTGGTCGCCGGAAAGTCGAAGATCGCCTTCCTGCTGGACGGCGCCCGGCTCGGGGGGATCGGGGGAGAGGTGGCATCGTTGACCGCCGTCTGCGGCGACGATGTGGACGGAGGCAGCGCCGTGGTCGGCACGACCGTCTACCTCCCGTGTCTCCGCGGCATCGTCGCGGTGGGCGCGTCCCCAACCGCCCTGCACCTTCGGTGGAGCTCCGGCGTCGGCGGCGGTCCCCCCATCGTGGCCGCCGGTCTGGTCTGGACCATCGGATCGCAGGGCACCCTCTTCGGTCTCGACCCGGCCACCGGGTCCGTGCGGCAACAGGCACCGGTCGGCCCACCGGCCAACCACTTCCCGACCCCGAGTGTGGGCGACGGTGTTCTGGTGGCCGCTTCTGCCACTCGAGTGGTGGCCTTCACCGCGTCGCCGGGCGGAGTGGTCACCACCCGACCGGTGCCGACCACCACCGGGCCGGACCGCCCCCGGATCCGCACGCCGGCGGCGAATGGGTCGGGCAGCCCGTCCGAGGGGGTGATCGCGGGTGTCGGGGCCGCGGTGGTCGTCGCCGCGGCCGCATTCGGTTGGATGCGGTGGCGGCGCCGGACCTGACGCCGGATCATGTCCCCCGGAGGGACGTGGCGTCGAAGGCCCGGACCGCATCGTCGAGGGGAAGGACCGTCGTCGGCGCCAGGCTCCGATGTTGCTCGGCCACCAGATGCACTACCGTCCCGTAGGCGGTGAATCCCACCGCATGGTGGGCGAACGCCATCGGCCCCTCGGTGACCTTCACCTCCACCACTCCGGTGCCCCGCATGGCGATGGCCGACTGCTGCATGCGCTCCATGGCCGACTCGCGGGCTGCGTACATGGCCTCGGTGAAGTTGGTGAGCTCGACGTTCTGGGACTTCTGCTTCATCGCCGTCCCCATCGAACGTCGTGGCGCATAGACGAAGCTGGCTCCGGCGGCCAGACCCAGCGGTGCCCAGCCTGACGCATGCAGGAGGGTGAAGTCACGACCGGAGAGGTCGGACACGAAGACCGATTCGGCGGCGACCCGCTTCGAGCCCACCGGGCGCACGGCGGTGCCGACCAGGGTCACGTCGATGTGATGCCGGTGGACGGCCCACTCGACGTGGACGCCCACGACGCCGTGGCCGCCGGCCTTGGCACACTCCCGATGGATCCGCTCGGTGGCGGTGGCGAACGAACTCATGTAGGCGCCTGATGCGTAGGTGATCTCCCCCTGTCCCCAATTCCACACGCCCATCGGAACGGCGTGGAGCGACACGCCGCAGACCAGTTCGATCGGCTCCCAGCCGATCGAGTGCAGGGTGAGCTCCTCGTCGATGGAGAGGTCGGACGTCATGGAGCTTTGCGCCGCCGCCGGCCGGCTCAACGAACGCGCCGCCTCGAGCATCTCCTGCTCGAGGTTCCCTCCTTCGTTGTCGGCGGCTCCGTCGTCTCCCACACCGAGCCCGTGCGATGGGGAGTCGGTCACGACAGCCTCACGGTCGGCCGGGGCGCGGGAATGGGATCGAAGGACTTGAACCGGCGCACCCGGTTGCCCCGCAGGATGCATTGGAGCTCGGCATCCCCCTGTCCCAGTTCGCGTTCGGTGGTGACCAGCGAGGCGCCGTGGAGGGAGTCACCTCCCAGTTGGGCGCGCACGTGCTCACGGGCGATACGCCGCACCGCCATGTGGGCCTTGGCCGTCTGTTCGATCTCAGCTCCGGCCATCTGACTGCCCCAAGCGGTGGCGGACCCCTCGGTCAGGTACTCGGTGATGCAGTAGGCCCAGATCCGGACCGAGGCCACCCCGGCGGTGATGGACACCGGCGCGTATCCGGCCTCGATCAGTTTGGCCAAGCGCTGCCCGGCCAGATACGTGGTCCACGGGCGGCCGTCGACCGGTGCCGGCCCTTCCTTCACCCTCACCGCGGTGCCCTGTACCCGGAACTCCAGCACACCCAGGTCCCCGAGCCGGCCCGAGGTGTCCACCAGGCCGACGACCCCATGGGCGCCGAGGGAGGTGGCCTCTTCGACCATCCGCTCGTACGCCGAGGAGAAGCCCTGCACCCAGGCATCCTCCACCCATGACTGTTCGAAGTTCTGCCCCCAGCCCCGATGCTCGGCGGAGACGAATCCGTGGGGGCACCGCCAGCTCTCGGTGTAGCTCCCAGGGCCTCCCTGGTTCGGTGCACCGAAACCTCCGTAGGGAGAAGCCATGCCCCGCCATCCCCACTGCATGACGCAGAAGCCCTGCACGTAGCCGACCGGCTCGAGGCCCATCTGGAGGCAGGCCGCGAAGTCGGGCACGGTGAGCCCCGAGCTGAACGCCCCGTCGGCGAACCGCCGGCCGGCCGCCTCGGGAAGGTCGTCGGCCACCTCGGCCATCAGTTGTCGAGCGAGATGATGGTGGTGGGTTTGGGGAGGGTCACCTCGTCGGAGGTCTTGACGACAGCCGTGCCGAGGGACAGGAACTCGATGGTGTGGCTGCCCCACTGATGCGACTTCTCCTCGAGCCGCACGCCCACGATGCCCGAGGCGCCCAACCGGTTGGACTCGTCCTGCATGCGAGTCATGGCCAACTCCCGGGCCTCGTACAAGGCCTGCGTGAAATTGGGGAGTTCCACGTTTTGCCCGGCGGAGCCCAACGTCTGGCCGAGGCCGCGGTGGGCGATGTGGTACACGCACGTGCCCATGACCAGGCCCTGGGGGATGTAGCCGGTCTGCATCAGCGTCCAGAAGTCCTGACCGGACAGATCGGAGGTGAACGGCTTGCCCAACTTGTTCCGGTGGGACACCCCGTTCTCCGCTTTCACCGCGGTGCCGACGGCGATGAACTCGGCTGCATCCTTCCCCCACTCGTAGTAGTTGACGTCGAGCCGCACTCCGACGACACCGTCGGCCCCGAGCTCGTCGGCCTCCTCCTCCATCCGGGCCATGGCCAACTCACGGGCCTCGTACATGGCCCCGGTCAACTTGGTCAGCTCCTGGCTCTGTCCCCACTTACGGGTCTGGATGCCGGTGTGGTAGATCGACGAGCCCATCACGAACCCGAGAGGGTGGAACCCGACCTCTTTGATCAACAAGAACTCGTTGACCGACAGATCGGAGGTGAACAGGCCGTGCTCCAGCTCCTGCAGGCGACGACTGGCCCCTTCGGGAAGGTCCTTGGGCGTCTCGCTCATTGGTCTCCTCCGATGACGATGGTCTCGAGTGCCCGTCGAACCGACTGGCTGTGGGCCGCTTCGGCCTTGAGGACGGCGAGCAGTCGTCCCAACCACGCGTCGACCTCGACCTTCTCGCTCCGGATGCGGATGCCACCCGACGAGTGTCCGATCGAGCAGCGCAGCACGTCACCGTCCACCTCGGCATCGAACTGGTTGTCGTCCATGGTGATCCGGATCGACCGGATCTCCTCCGACTTCCGGAACCGGCCCCCGGACCGCTTCACGTCGAGCCGGGTGCCGAGAGCGTCGGCCAACGTGTCGGCCAGGACCTTCACCAGCAACCGCACGTCCGATGCGTCCGCCCGCAGCGAGGCGGCGGCCAGCTCGAGGTCCATCGAATCGCCGGTGCCGGTCACAGGACGAACCCTATCGGTCCGCCCCCTCCGAGGCACCGCGCCGGGCCGGAGCGGTGCCGGTGCCTGTGAACCGGGATGCCATACTCGTGGCCGGACTCAGGAGTGGGGGAGAAACGCCGAGATGCCCGTCGAGCGCACCAGTGGATGCACCCTCTTCTACCAGTTGTCGGGCACCGGACCTCGACTGCTCCTCATCAACGGGTCAGGTGTCACACTGGAGAGTTCGACCCTGCTCGTCGGTGCGTTGTCCGAACGATTCGAGCTGCTGGCCTACGACCATCGGGGGATGGGCCGGAGCGGCGAGGTCACTGCACCGTATGCCATGTCGGACTGCGCGGCAGATACCCTCGCCGTACTGGATGCCGTGGGATGGGAGACGGCACCCGTCCTCGGCATCAGCTTCGGGGGCATGGTGGCGCAGGAGGTTGCCATCGTCGCCCCGGCCCGGGTCGAGGGGCTGGCGTTGCTGTGTACCTCGTCGGGAGGTGCGGGTGGTTCGTCCTACCCGCTGCACGAATTGGAGGACTGCACGCCCGAGGAACGAGTCCACAGGCGCCGGACACTGATGGACACCCGCTTCAACGAGGAGTGGCTGGCCCTGCACCCGGCCGACCTCCGCCTCGTGGAGATGATGGAGGACCGAGGTCCTGAGCCGGGCCCGTCCGGCCAGCTCGGCGCCCGACTCCAGCTCGATGCCCGTCGGTACCACGACACCTGGGACCGGCTTCCCGCCATCGACCACCCCACCTTCGTCGGCGCCGGTCGATTCGACGGCATCGCTCCCTTGGGGAACAGCGAGGCCATGGCCTCCCGGATCCCTCACGGCACCCTCCACGTCTACGAGGGTGGTCATGCCTTTCTGGCCCAGGATCCTCGAGCCATCGGCGACGTCGTCGAATTCCTGACGGCGATGCCCTCAGCTCACGCCGGCTGACCGGGCTCATGCCCCGATGAGGTCGGGGGAGCGGCCACCCACCGCAATGCCGTGCTCAGCACCCGAGTTGCCGGGCGTACGGCGAGCCGGTCGCCGGCCGGAACCGCCGGCAGGTGCAACTGTCGTCTGGCCCACGGGGGCAGCACCCCCTGAGCCGCCGACACCAGCAGGCCGTAGGTGGTGATCTCGTGGGGCCACCGACCGATCCCCCGGAGCACGAAGTTGCGAGCCGTCCTCGCCTCGCGGGTCAGCCGGAGCTCGGGTCGGATCCTGTCGAAGTACACGTCGAGATCGGAGGCACTCCGAGGTACCCCGACTGCGCCGAGGCCGAAGGCCACGCGACTCATCTCGTCGATGTACCGGTCCTGGTCGGACGACGTCAGGAGCCGAGGACCGTAGATCAGTGCCGCGTTGAGGAAGCATCGGACCTCGGCCGCATGGACCCACGCGACAAGGGCCGGATCGTCGGCGGCGTAGGGGCGGCCGTCCGGAGCGGTGCCGGACACCGATGCGTGGACGCGGCGCACGTGGGTGATCGCCGCGTCGGCCTCGCGGCGGGAGCGGAATGTGGTCGTCCCGAGGAACGCCGCGGTGCGCCCGAGGCGCCCCAACGGATCCTTCCGGTAGTTGGAGTGCTGCGCCACGCCGGCCATGACGAGCGGGTGGAGCATCTGGAAGAGGAGGGCGGCGAGTCCACCGATCAGCATGGCGGGAGGGTCGGCATGGATCTGGCGGGTGATCGAATCGGGTTCGAAGTAGGCCTCGGTGGGATCGTCGCAGGATGAACGGCGCTCCCCGGTGATCCCCATGGTTCGACGGAACTGCGACAGGAGTTGGTTGCGCAGGCGGTCCATGCCCTCGGTGGTCACCGACTCGCCCACGGCGCGGGCTTCGCCGACCTGTGTCAGAGGATTCACCCCGGTGGACCCTATCGGTGCGAACCGGAAATTCCGTGCCGGGGGTCTCGCCGCTCCGGCACGAGAGCGGTCAGGTGGTCGATGCCGCCGCGACCTGTTCCTCGATCTCCTTCAGGTCGAAGTAGTCGCGCCACCGGGTGACCAGCCCGTCAGCGTTCACGTCGACCACCGTGCATCCGTGCATCTCGATCGGGATCGTGCCGCCGAGCGTGCCCCTGCCGATCCACTCGAAGACTCCGCCGACCTCGTCCCCGTGGACCGAGGTGATCTCCTG
>Ga0307373_10014771_pt1 | contig 10699 bp, 7 predicted proteins | sample OX2MG_FD_202534 | JGI IMG/M metagenome (GOLD analysis project Ga0307373, IMG submission 202534) | Soil microbial communities from Risofladan, Vaasa, Finland - OX-2 | ecosystem: Environmental > Terrestrial > Soil > Coastal area > Acid sulfate soil | place: Finland: Risofladan, Vaasa | collected...
ACACGCTGCTCGACGTAGCGCAAGCGGCGGATTATGTTCTCACGCTGGGCGCTCACTACCCTCTCGATCTTGATAAAGTTGTGACTATCGGCCACTCCGCCGGGGGACAACTCGCGCTCTGGCTCGCTGCTCGCCATCGCATCCCGCCGGACAGCGTGCTGGCTCCGCCCCACACGCCGTTTGCTCTGGCGGGCGCGATCAGCCAGGCGGGCGCGGTTGACCTGGAGATGGCGTGGCGCATACATCTGGGAAACGGCGCGGCGGCGGAACTGCTCGGCGGCAGCCCCGCGAACGTTCCAGATCGCTATGCCGCCGCGTCGCCCGCCGCGCTACTGCCCCTGGGCGTTCCACACGTTTTGGTCCACGGCACGACCGATGATCGTGTACCTTACGCCGTGAGCGAGGCATATTTCGCAGCGGCCCAGGCGGCAGACGACGATGTGACGTTGATCACGTTGCCGGGCGTCGATCACTTCGCCCTGATCGATCCGACAACGGAGGCATGGGCAAAGACGGTCGCTGAGCTACACAAGCTACTTTCGTGATTCTTACGAACCTTTATCTGGCTGTGCGAACAGGCCCGACTGCGACACGTAAATGTCGTATGTCTTGCCGTCGGCGGCCAGGAAAACGGCGTTGCCGTAGGCAGCCTGCACGATGGGCGATATCCACGGTTCCTCCTGCGCCGTCTTGAAGAAGCCATCGTCTCCGCCGTTGAGCGTGACGACGGTGCGCGGGCCATGCAATTCGAGATTCGGATCGTCGTAGCGTCCTTCCAGGCGCGTGATCTTGTAGCCTGAGTGCAGACCCAGGATATTGAGCAGTGGCGGAAATTTGATGATATCGCCCTCGAGCATCCATTCATCGCCGTTGACGAGATAGGTCTGGTTAGACAACTCTTTGCCGCTCTGATCGAACATCGTCAAATCAACGCTCATGACATGGGGCGCGTTCGCTATTGTGGTAGCATGAATGGTGGCGACTTTGATATCGCTCGTCAGTTCCACGTAAGACTGCACAAGCAGAGTCATCCACAGAATGGATGAAGCAAGCAGTAAGAGAATAATACCTGTGAGCGTGCGCCCCCAACGAAAACGACGACGATGCAGCCTTCTCCCAAATTTCTGCCGATATGCTCTGCTTTCTTCATCTTCGTGATGCGCCACTTCGCCAACAATCAGGCTTTTAGCCGCCCAGACAAGCAAGACGATAGCAATCAAGGCGACAAACAGGAGAAAGATTTGCGGTAGACCAAGCTGAATCGGGATATTCATCGCGGCTCCTTCATTGTGTCAATAAAACATTTCTTGTATTATCGGATATCACAGTAGCATTATGGGACGAGAGTTCATTCTTCTTTCTACACGCGCGTACCAATTTTTCGGTTTCAGGGTACTTTTTTCCTAAATGTCAGTATAGGGAGTAACTGATATTTGTCGAATAACTTTTCCTCTTTGACTCATAAATTTTCATGAGTATTTGACCCACAAGCGTGTAAAACAAGCAAACTCCGGCGCATATCTTTTCCACTCGCTCTTTTCCTGATGATGATCAGAGCCAAACGTGCATTCTTTCGTTCATTTTTCGGGAAGCAAGAAAAGATACACGTCAAAAACTTGCGTATTCACGCATAAGGAGCTTTACTTGCTCGTGGGAGAGCCTTTCTTTGAACTGTGTGTCTTCATCCTGGAGGACGGCGGATGCTCACTGACGAAGAATTTCACGCCTGGGTTCGGCGCAACCAGATTGATCCCTCCACTGAAGCTGTGCTTTCGCGCATTCGGTCTTCGCCGCCATCTAGCCGCGTGTGTGGGCGGGCCTCGAATGTGGGTGGACGGTAAAATGGGCCGCTCCATTCAATTCGAGAGCCAGTATGTGGAACTCTGGGCCATCTAGAGGTATCTCCCGGATAACGAAATGGTAGGAATTAGAGCAATTTGCAATAATGCCCTCGACTTTTTCAAAGACCAGCATCTATCCCAAATACTGGCTCGTCAGCGAATGCTTTGCGCCGAGTAGTTCTCGCGGTGTACCCTCGAAGATGACCATACCGCCCTTATTGCCGCCTTCTGGACCCATATCAATGATCCAGTCTGCGTTGCGAATCACATCGAGATGGTGCTCAATCACAATCACTGTGTTCCCGCCATCTACCAGCCGGTTCATGATGGTGAGCAGGCGACCAATATCCGACAGGTGCAGACCAGTTGTCGGCTCATCCATGACATAGATACTGCCCTGCTTGTGAAGTTCACTAGCCAGTTTAATCCGCTGGCATTCTCCACCAGAGAGAGTGCTCATGGGCTGGCCGAGGGTCAGGTAGTCCAGACCTACGTCGCTCAATGCCTGGAGCTTTGACTGCACTTCTTTCCTCTTCAAAAACGCCAGTGCCTGGTGAACGGTCATGTTCAACACATCAGCAATGGATTTCCCGTTCAATGTGTAGGCCAAGACCTCGTCCTTAAAGCGTTTCCCACCACAAACCTCACAAGGGAGCTTCACTCCCTCTAGAAAGCCCATGTCGGCATAGGTAACACCAAGACCCTGACAGTTGGGACAGGCACCCTTTGAGTTAAAACTAAACAGGCTGGCATCGGCATGGTTGGCTGCTGCAAAAGCCTTGCGCACGTCATCCATGATGCCAGTATACGTCGCGGGATTAGAACGGCTGGATGTGCCTATGGCTTCTTGATCGATCACTATCGCCTCCTGGTGCTGGCGGAGGAAGGCTTCATTGATCAACGAACTCTTGCCCGAACCGGCCACGCCGGTGATCACCGTTAACACACCGGTGGGAATGTCCACACTGACATCTTTCAGGTTATTGACCGTGGCGTGGACGATTGGCAGAGCCCCGGTCGCCTGGCGAAAGCTCTCCTTAAGCGGCCTCTTGCGCAGCAAATGGTTGCCGGTCAGCGTATCGGCTTGGAGCAGACCGGTGAAATCGCCTTCATAGACAATCTTGCCTCCTTCGCTCCCGGCATATGGTCCCATATCGACGATGTAATCGGCCCTCTTAATCACATCAGGATCGTGCTCTACGACAATGACCGTGTTTCCTTTGTCGCGCAATTTTTCCAGGAGTTCGTTCAGACGATGGACATCGCGCGGGTGAAGTCCGATGCTTGGCTCGTCAAAGATGTACATGACATCTACCAGGCTGCCGTTAAGATGCTTGACCATTTTGACCCGCTGCGATTCACCTCCAGACAGTGAATCGGTGAGTCGATCCAGACTGAGATACTCCAGGCCAATCTCCACCAGATGTTGCAGCCGTTCGGTCAACGTGCGAACGATTGGCGCCGCCGCCGGTTCTGTGATACCCTTGACTACCTCTAAAAGCTCATCAACCTCCATCGCTGCCATGTCGGCAATAGTGTACCCCTTGACCTTACAGCTTAAGGCGGCCTGGTTGAGCCGGGTACCCTTGCAGAGCGGACAGGGGCCGAGCTGCAAAAACGGCTCAATCTGTTGCCGGATGCGCGGTGAAAGCGTTTGGATGTCGCGCGTCACGTACTTGCGATTGAACTTGTACACCAGACCCTCATAGGTATTGTAGGGCAGGCCCGTGTGTTTGCGCGGTTCGCTGGAGAGCAGCAGGTCCCGTTCCTCGGGGGTATACTCAGTGATCTTCTTGTCGTTGTCGAAGAAACCCGATTGCGCATAGATTCCGCGTTCCATGTTGGTCAGTCCTGGGGCGATGACAGCTCCCTCGTTCAGCGATTTTGTTGTATCAATCAGCGCTTCCGGGGTAATGCCGATCTTGCGGCCAAGCCCATTACACTCCAGACACATGCCCTGGGGATCGTTGAAGGAAAACGCATTTGCATAGCCCACGTAGGGTTTACCGATCCGCGAAAAGAGCAGGCGCAACACAGACGCAATGTCAGTAACCGTGCCCACCGTCGATTGCGATCCCCCACCCAGGCGTTTCTGATCAACAATCACCGCCATGCTCAGGTTCTCAATCGCATCGGCGTCTGGTTGAGGATAGCGCGGCAGGAAGTTGCGAATGAACATGCTAAAATTCTCGAACAACAGCCGTTGTGCTTCGTTTGCTATGGTATCAAATACCACCGATGACTTCCCCGAACCAGACACGCCGGTAAAAATGGTGATTTTGCGCTTGGGCAGCCTCAGCGAGACATCCTTGAGGTTGTTCTCGCGGGCGCCACGAATCTCGATATATTCTTGAACCATGCTTATCTCTGTTCCCTCCGGATCTTTTCACCTGGCTTTCCCTGGCTTCCGCTGTCGGAACGCCTTTGTTCTGGCCCTTCACATCTCCGCTCCTGGCTGTACAAAGGAGCAGTAGAACACAGAAGGATTGGCAAAACTTCTTCTCAGCGCGCCAGGTCCGGCACAAATCGAGTACGCGCTACCACCACGGACGTGGCATGGGGTCAGGTCCGAGCAGGCGGCTGGTGTGGCGATTACCGCGGCAATCGCCACATCGGTCGTACGGCTGAGCCGCCCTGGGTGGCAGATCAGCGGCATGCCGCGGCGGCCGCCTGGCTAGCCCTCAAGTAATCAGCTACCGCCAGCGATCGAGCGCGGCAATCTGGATCAGATTACCGCAGGTGTCGTTCACCATGGCGATGGTCGAGCCGGTAACTTTGGTCGGCGGCATGGTGAACTCTGCGCCCGCGGCCTTCATGCGGTCGTACTCGCGCTGTACGTCGTCTACGTAGAACATGGCGGCCGGCTGGCCCTGCTCGAACATCGCCTGCTGGTAGACCTTAACCGCCGGGTTATCATTGGGGGCGAGCTGTAGCTCGACGCCGTCCGGCTCCTCGGGTGACGCGACGGTGAGCCATCGGAACGGACCCTGAGTGACGTCCGCTTTCTTCACGAAGCCCAGGATGTCGGTGTAGAAGCGCAGCGCTTTCTTCTGGTCGTCCACATAGATGCCGGTGATTTTGATTTTCATGGTGCTTTCCTCCTGTCACATTAGTTTGTAAATGTTTACTCATCATTCGCGTAATGGAAAAGCAGTTTGCGGAATTTGCCGAGCCAGACTAGCATAGAGATCGGCGGGAAGGCCCAACAAACGGAGAATCTGCTCTTGGAGGGGCGAGAGCGGCGTGACGTGGTGGATGGTCTGATCGGGCAACTGCACCTGGGTCAAGGTGATCGGCACAAAGGCTTGCAGGAGTCGCTCGGCGGTGGGAGTCGCGGTGGCGCGGCGTGGGTTGTCCTTGTAGAGTCCCGCCAGGGTCGCCCCCTGCTGTTTCAACGAGCGGCGTACCACAAACTCCAGCAGGGCCAGCACCCGTAAGGCCAGACTCAGCAGATGGGTCATCCCGCTCACCTGATCGTCGCGTTTGACGAACAGCGGCGCAATCGAGAGCGGCGCGCCTTTGAGACGTCCGAAGCCGTGTTCGATGTGGTACTCGTGCCGATATTCCTGCACCGCCTGCGCCAAGGATAAGCGCGGCTGGGGCGCATTGGTGGCATAGGCACGCCAGCCGAGGGAGGAGACGACCTGAGCAATGGCCTCCTCCTGGCGCTGGACCGTCGTGATCTGATAGCGCACCCGCTCGATGACGTGCTGTGGGCGGGTGGCCCCGCCTCGTCCGCGTCCCACCAACCTGACCTCCTGCTCCACCTGTCGTTCAAAGCGATAGGTGAGCAGTCCCGTCACGCGATGCCGGGTGAGGATGGCCTGCGCGGCGCTCTGCAGCGCGGTCTCCTCGCTGATCTGGCGTTTGCCGCGTCCCACCGGCGGGGTCAAGACCAGCAGCGCCTCCTGGGCTTTGGCCAAGCGGTCTTCCAGGTGACGGCGTTGCGTGTCCGCATAGGCTGGGGAGCGGATCACCAGCACCCGTTCCTGCCAGCGGAGGTTCCCGCTGACACACCTCCGACTCAGTTCGTAGCCCTGCGCCACGAGCTGCTTCCCATCCTCGCTCAGCACGGCGGTCAAGCTCTCACCCTGCTTGATGCCTGCCTCAATCCACGTCGGCATCAACTGCGCGGTCTCGCCCACCAGGGCCAGGGGCGTCAAGTAATACTGCCCCTGGTCTTGCAGATGCGCACGGGTGGCCAGCGCACTCATCTTGCCGTCCCCAACGATCAGCAAGCCCTTGCGTCCCAGGCAGGTCAGCACGCGGTCAATGGTCGGCACATACAAGCGATCATCGGCCTGTTCCCCCGAGACGACCTCTACGGCCAGGGGCAGACCCAGCGGGTCCAGCGTCGCCATCATGACTTTGATCTGCCGTAAGGTCGGATCATCCTTGCTGTGGCCGAATTGCCACAGGCTCTCCTCTCCCCCGTTGCGATAGCCCGACACGGTCGTGGCATCCACGCGGATCGGCTGCTCCTCCAGGTCATAGACCCGCACCAGATGCTGTCCTAACTCCTGCTCAATCGCCTGCCAGCGCGCCGCATCCGACAGATGACGCAACACAATCGTTAAGCGATCATCCGTAAAGTCGGTCTCGCGGATATCCAAACCCGTGACCTGTTCCAGGGTGCTGTGCGCCTGCCGCACCCAGTCACGCACCGTCAATTTGCGATGGTCGCCTTGCGAGACGATGTGCGCCAGCCAGATCGTGGTCAGCCAGCCCCAACTCAATCCCTGCTGGAGCCAATGCCGGGGCAACTGCCGATCCAGGATGGCTGGCAGCTCCATTTGTTGCATCAAGGCCAAGAGTACGACGAAATCATCGACGCGCTCTGCCGTCACTGAGAGGTCTTCTTTCATACTCCTGAGTATCTCACGGAATTCCGCTTTTGCCTATCCCATTACGCGAATGGTGAGTGTTTAGATTCGATAGTGGTAATTTTTGACAATTATGTGAAACAATGCTCCTGCTCTTCTGTCACCAAGTCGCTTCAGAAGCTGGACGAACCACTCTTCCCGCTCATGACATACCTCAGATAAAGAGCAAAAATTTACCTCACTGAATCTAAGCATTTACACCTACCTTTCACATGTCGTAAAACAGCGTGTTTTGTGTTCTTCTCGCGCTTCACCGCAGTCGGCTCTTTGAGCCAGACTCCAGTGGTGTTTTCGCGCGTCACTATTCTGACGAACCATCGCGCAGGAATGTGACCGCTGGTCCTGCGATAGGCTCTTGTCGGAGACCAGGAGAGTTTCAAGCCGATGAACTCTGACGGACAGGATATGTACGTTTCCGAGCAGGATGCTCTTCTTTCGCTCATAAGTACTCTTGCTTCCGACTCGCGCCCATCTCCAAGCGCTGCTCTTGAATGACAAAGAGCGAAACAAGAGAAGAGAGAGGTTCCGCTGCATTTTTGGGCATGCCCTACTCACGTCTTATGCAGCCTTAGTAGAACCATTGTCCCATCGATGTCAAGCTGCCTCTGCGGATATCTCCACATGGGCAGTGTGCGCCTTTTATACCTATGGCTGAAGCCAGGGGCTTTACGGCGCGGGTCGGTAAAGACAGCACAAATTCCTTGACTTTTAGGTTTAATCTTGGCAGGGCCGCCCATCCGGCACTTCAATGGGAGTTCGTTTCCCTGTCACATCGGCTGGATTTCCCTCGTCACTATAATGACGGAACGCAACGAAAGAATGTGACCGATGGACGCGCGTTGAGTCTCGCTCGTCACTCCAATGAGAGAATAAAATGAGGGAATAGAACTGATGAACAAACACGAATGGCTGGCAGAACAATTCGAGGCCAACCGGACCCATCTACAAGCGGTGGCCTACCGGATGCTCGGCGAGCTTGGCGAGGCAGACGACGCCGTACAGGAGTCGTGGCTTCGCCTCAGCCGCTCCGATACGAGCGGCATTGAAAACCTGGGAGGATGGCTGACCACGGTGGTCGCGCGAATTTGCCTCGACATGCTGCGTTCGCGAAACTCACGGCGCGAGGAATCGCTGGAGGCGGCTGCGTCCGAGTCCATCGAGAGCCGCGAGGAGGGGATCGACCCGGAGCAGGAAGTACTGCTGGCCGACTCGGTCGGGCTTGCGCTGCTGGTCGTTCTCGACACCCTACCTCCCGCCGAGCGGCTCGCCTTCGTGCTGCACGACATCTTCGCGGTGCCTTTCGACGAGATTGCGCCTATCGTGGAGCGTTCGGAGACGGCAGCAAGGCAGCTCGCGAGTCGCGCACGCCGCCGCGTGCGGGGAGCGGAAACGGCGAAACCTGCCGATCTCGAACGCCAGCGAGCAGTAGTCGATGCCTTCCTTGCCGCCTCGCGCACCGGAAACTTTGAGGCGCTGCTCATGGTGCTCGACCCGGACGTCGTGTTCCGACACGACCTCACAGCCGTGCCTGTAGGCGCGACACCGGAGGTCCATAGTGCGGCTTCCGTGGCCAGGCAGTTCTCAGGACGTGCTCAGGGCGCACGAACGACTCTCGTGGATGGAGCCGTGGCAGCTATTGTGGCGTCGCGTAGACATCTGTTCCTCGTCCTCAATTTCACGATCAGGAACGACAAGATCGTCGAGATCAACGTGGTCGCCGATCCTGCACGCCTGCGCCAGTTGCACCTTGCAGTCCTCGACGACTGACGAACCGCCGCCCGTCAAACGCCGCGTGACTGTTCAGCGGTCAAGCCCGTACTCTCTCGATCAACAGAGGGAGTACGATGGGCCGCATGCTCTTTGATGCGATTGCCCTGCGAACTCTTGGAGTTTCCTGACCCACGGGTTGCGCAACGAGATGGACTTTCCTGTGAACTGGCTCTGAGCTTGACTTTGACATGTGGTCATCTCATTGGCTTGCAGCCACGCCCAAGAAGCTGCAAATGGATTCTTAACATTACGTTGTGTATGTTGTGGATGGTCTGTTTTTGAGATCTAGATTACGAAGTTTTATTCGTCAGTCAACAGTAACGGCATAGAGCGGTAGCATCGAAGATAGCGCCGCTGCTGTGTAATAAGGAGAAACGAATGTTATTCAACATGCTGCAACGATCACACGGGATCAGGTTCATCTGCCAGGCGTTCGAGTTCGGTGAGCGTGCGATCCAACTCGTCAATCAGGGATGAAGGGCCAGCTTTACGCAATACATCCGTCACGGAGCGATAATACCACAACGTGCCAGCTTTGCCGCCATTGAAACGACGCCATAGGACTTCGCCAAATATTCGGTAATCGGCCAGGATAGAGCGCACGTTGTGCAGCTTATCCGCCGCCGAAACAAGACGCACGGAAGGAGACGCCATGAGCAGGTGCGCAATATACCGCTCCTTGCGCGCGCGCCAGGGAGGCTTTGGCATCTGATCCGTATCGCTACAGCCATCGACAATCGCCACAACCGTATCGCCAAAAAGACGGCGAATCTTCTCACGAGCATCCGTGCCGCCCTGGTCTTCGACGGCATCGTGCAACAAAGCAGCAATGGCCTCGTCTTCATTGCCACCATTTTCTAACACAAGGCTCGTCACCGCCAGCAAGTGGGAGATATATGGGATCGTCGTCCCTTTACGCGACTGCCGGGCATGAAACTGCGCCGCCAGAACTAACGCCTCTTCGAAGCGTTCTGTCAATAACACGTACCGCGTTCCGCCTTTCGATTTCATCAGCGCAATTATAGCACACTTTGCCGATAAGATGGTTGTCTAAGATGTGGCGGCGCAATGAATTGCTCCACCACTACAGCATCGTTCTGAGATATAATGAAGTCAGACTGCTATATTAACCACTGTACATTACAAAGGAGAAGCAATGACTACCACTCATGTTAAAAATAGTGTCGGTATCTGGGCATTTGGCCCCAGCGTCACGCGCTTTGTGCCGCCCGGCTACCATCCCGAAGTGACGCACGAAGACATGGTCACGCGCACGCACCGCGTCGTTGCCGGGCTGGCGGATCTCGTCGATGGCCTGGAATACCATTATCCGGGCGAGGTCAACGAAGATAGCGTTGATGCCATCAAAGCAGCCCTGGGGCCGATGGATCTCTATTGCGTCGCGGCTGGTCTGCATGTTGATCCCACCTACAAATTCGGTGCGTTTATCAATCCTGATCCGGCCTTGCGGCGGCAGGGCATCGAGACGCTCAAGCGCGGCGTGGATCTAGCTGCAGTTCTCGGCGCGCATTTTATCATCTGGCCGGGAGGCGAGGGCTACAACTACAATTTCCAGCGCGACTACATCCAGACCTGGGATCGCTTCGTCGAAGGCGTGGGCGAAGTAGTGGCCCATGCCGCGGAGAAGGGCGTCACCGTCTTTCTCGAACACAAAAACAGCGAGCCAGCGATGAATATTTTGATGCGCAACATCTCCGCCACGCTCTACACCATCGATCGCGTGCGCCGCCTGGGCGTCGATACCTCGCATTTGCAGGTGAATATGGACTGGCAGCACCTGATCATGAACGGCGAGAACCTGGCGGAATACGCGGCCCTGCTGCACAGCGAGGGCAAGCTCGGCCACCAGCACGGCAACTCCGGCTGGGGAACGTTCGATGACGACAACATGGTGGGCGCGTCTTTCTTCATGCAAACGCTCGAACTGGCAATGACACTGCAAGATCTGAATTACGGCGCGCACGGCGAGCGCGTCGGTTATGATCTGTATCCGTACACCGAAGATCAGATCGCTGCCGTGCGCCGCTCAGTGGTACAATGGGCATTCATCGACGATCTGGCGCGTAAGATCGATCGGCAGGCGCTCAACGAGGCGCGCGCAAAAGCGGACGCCGTCGAGGGCTACCGCATCGTCTACGAAGTGCTGGGCCTCGATCAGGCATACACTGAGCGCATTCTGGCCGC
>Ga0307373_10014772_pt1 | contig 10699 bp, 7 predicted proteins | sample OX2MG_FD_202534 | JGI IMG/M metagenome (GOLD analysis project Ga0307373, IMG submission 202534) | Soil microbial communities from Risofladan, Vaasa, Finland - OX-2 | ecosystem: Environmental > Terrestrial > Soil > Coastal area > Acid sulfate soil | place: Finland: Risofladan, Vaasa | collected...
AAGGCCGCCTTGCCGCCCATCGCCTGCATCAGTCCCTCTGGATCGAAGGGCACGGAAAACCGGTACTGCCAAGCCGCGCCTTCCACGTAAGAGCCGCCCCACGTGTGCGGATCGAAGGGCGTCTGCCACGAACCGTCTGCCATTTTGCCGCGCAGAAAGCGCGTGCCCGGGTCGAAGATGTTCCGCCAGTTCCGCGAGCGTTTCTCGAACATCGCCGCGTCTTCGTTCATGCCTGCGGCCCGCGCCACCTGTGCGATGCAGAAGTCGCCGTACACCGAGTCCAGCGTCTCGGCCACCGCGCCCACCGTCGCCTCACAGGGAATATAGCCCAGCTTCTCGTACACCGCTAACGTGGGGCGACCGTAGCCCATGCGTGGAGGAGCCGGTTGCGTTGCATCTCTCTTCAGGCCGGCATAGGCTGCCTGGAGGTCGAAGCCCTTGATGCCTTTGGCCACCGCATCGCCAAACACGAAATCGATGGGGCTTCCCGTCATGCAGTTGCGATAGCCAGGGCACGGAAACTGCGGAAACCAGCCACCCTCTTTGTAGGCATTCACCCATGCGTCCAGGATCTGGCTGAGCCGCTCGGGATAGAGGAGCGCCATCATCGGATACCAGGCGCGATAATCGTCCCAATATCCGTGGTCCGCATACATCACCCCCGGTTCGATCTTGCCGTTGTAGGGGCTCATGTGGACGAGGTTGCCCTGCGCATCTTTCTCATGCCAAATGCGCGGAAACAGCAGGGCACGATAAAGGCCGGAGTAAAAGATGCGGTGCTGCGCATCGCTTCCGCCTTGAATGCGCACGCGATTCAGCGCTTCATCCCACACCGCGCCCGCTTCGCTCGCCACCTGTTCGAGCGGCTTGCCGGCCACTTCGCTCTTGAGGTTGCGCGCTGCCTGCTCGAAGGAGATGAACGACGTGCCTACGCGCAGGTTCACCGGCTTTCCCGCCTGCGCATTGAAGCGCAGGATCGCGACTTGCCGATCCTTCAGGTCCTTCACTTCGAACCCGGTAACCGCCGCATCGCAGCGCACGACGTAGTAACAGGCAAAGCCCGGCGGAACGCCGCCTCTGTTTGCCCTGGTCAGCGCGGTGACGGTTGCGCTGCCCGCATTGAAGGTCGCCTCGGCATCCTCGCCCGCAAGGTCGATAAACACGCCTGCCGCGCCCGATTGCTCGAAGGTAAAGCGCATGATCGAGCAACGTTCGCTGGGCGCCAGCTCAAACCGGCAGCGGTAGCGCATCAGCCGCACATCGAGCGAGTGCGGCGCAATCCGCAGCTCGTGGGGGCGATAAGACGAAGCCCGCGCCGACGGCTCCGGCGAGGGCTCTCCGTTGAAGGGCAGAAATGTCGCTTGACCGTAGTCGCCCAACCAACGGCTCAGTTGGTGTGTCGACCGGACACCTTGCAGACGCTGGTCGTGAGGAAGGAAGAAACCGGAATTCGCGTCGCTCGACTCGAGCGCCCAGTGGGCCATGGCGAACGGAACGGCGACGATCGGCAGCGTGTTGCCCCGCGAGAACAGCGATGTGGAATCGGTGCCCTGGAGGGGATTCACCAGATCCAACAGCGAACCGCCCGCCGCCTGCCGCGGGCTGGAGACAGCCTGCCCGGCTTGACCAGGCGCCTCTTCCGCACCCTCCGCGCCGCGATCCAGGGACGAGAGCAGCGCCGCCGCTCCTCCCATCTTCAGAAACGTTCGCCTGCTCGCTTCATTGCCGTCGCGCATCTTCATCCCTCCAGAAATCCCGTCCTCTGCTCACCTCGCGAGCAAAGTCGATGCTTGCATCCCGGTGGGCAGTCCCTGAGCATGGTACCGGCTCTGGATTGCTGTCTGCAAATTGAGTATTAAGTCAAGTCCACGGCGCGCTCTTCGACCGTGCCGGTTGAAGCGTACGGCAAGCCTCAAGCCACTGCTTCAGGAAGCTTTTCAACTCCACAGGCGGTCTCAGCCACACATCCGCAGCGGTCTCGCGCCGCTCCCGGCGCACCAGCACACTCAGCCCGCGCCCTTTGATCGCTTGAAACGCCGCCTCATCGGTAAAGTCGTCGCCCAGATAGGCTGCAGGCCCGCCAGCGCTCTCTTCCTTCAGAATTTCCTCAACGGCTCCGCCTTTGTCCCGGCCGGCGCGTAACTCCAGCCCGGCCTCGAACTCCAGCAGCACCAACCCCTCCATGCGCGCCAGCGGCTCGAAGAGTTCCCGCGTACGCTGCTTGATCAACTTGGCTTTCTTGGGCGAAGCCCCTCGCCAATGCATTACCGCGCCATTGGCCTTCTCCTCGAAGAGTCCGCCGAAGCTGTCGCGCTTGAGCTGTTCGCACAGTTCATCGAGCGCCTGCCGGACCGCGGGCGCTGCCTCTTCCAGTTCCCTGCGGCCGTCGGGATAGAGCCGCTCCGTTCCATGCAGTCCCCACACCTCCAGCGGCGGCTCGAGGCCCAGCAGCGGCACAATCTCCGAGGCCGGTCTGCCGGTAATGAAGACCATCCGCGTTTTCTTCTGGCTCCGGATGAGATTGAGCAGTTCGCACACTCCCGCCCACGGCCGCGCCTTGAAGCGGTCCACGCGGAACGGCGCCAGTGTCCCGTCGTAATCCAGCAGCAGGAGCGGAAACCCACCACGGGCAAATCCGCGAAAGAATTCCTCCAGCCTCTCTGCCGCCTCGCGCGTCAACCTGCCATCCGCCTTCTACGCCAGTTTTTCATTTTCGATTACGCGCGCCGGTTCTGAGGCCGGCTCGATGCGCCGCAATTGAGTGACCCCTCCGCCTTCCAGGCGCAGTTCGCGCAGGTCGCCCAGCACCCTGGCCGCCCAGCGATAGATGTTGTACTCCATCACCTGCCGCCGCATCCGGCGCATGCGCGCCCGGCGTTCCCCGGAGGCCATTTCCAGCCCGATATGGACGGCCTCGGCTACCCCGCCGGTGTCATAGGGATTCACCAGCAAGGCATCGCGCAACTCCACCGCCGCACCGGTAAATTTGCTCAGAACCAGCACGCCGTCCTCATCGTCGCGCGAGGCCACGTACTCCTTGGCCACAAGGTTCATGCCATCGTGAAGGGAGGTCACCAGACACACCTCCGCCGCCCGGTACCAGCGGCCCACCTCTTCATGGCTGCACTGGCGCTCAATCAAAATAATGGGTCTCCAATGCGCCGTCTGATAGCGCTGATTAATCCGTTCGACTTCTTCTTCAACCCGGCGGCGCAAGTACTTATAGCTGGGGATGCGCGTGCGACTCGGCGCGGCAATCTCCACCATGGTCATTCGCTCCCGGTGCCACGGATGGTTCTCCAGAAGCTGCTCGATCGCGAGCAACCGCTCCACGATGCCCTTGGTGTAGTCCATGCGGTCCACGCCCAGCACCAGGCTCTCCGCGCGCACTCCAAACTCGCTCAACAATTGCTTGCGTTTGGATGCGCGTTCCGCTTTGTCTGCCTCTGTCTCTACGTCGTCGACTTCAAGAACACGCGGCGGCGGCCCCTCAAAGGCTACGCTCACCGGATAGGGCCGCACCGCGCTCAAGTGCCCATGCCGGCGCACAGTCATGTGCTCGCGATCGGTGCGCGCCTCGAAGGTCCGGTCCACGGTGGCAAGAAAGTTGTTGCAGTGCAGCGGAATGTGGAAGCCAATCAAATCCGCTCCCAGCAGCCCGTCCAGTAGATCGGCTTGCCAGGGGCAAATGCCGAAGGCCTCCGGATTGGGCCACGGAATATGCCAGAAGATGGCCACGCGAGCGTCCGGCCGCGCCTCCTTCACCAGCCGCGGCAGCAACGCAAAGTGGTAGTCCTGCACAAACACCAGCGGCTCCTCGCTGCCTTCCATCTCTTCGAGCAGGGCGGCGGCAAAGCGCGCGTTTACCCTCTGATAGCACTCCCAGTCCGTGGCGCGGAAGATGGGCCGCGTGTGCGCGATGTGGCACAGCGGCCACATCCCCTCATTCGCAAAGCCGTCGTAGTACTGCGACTCCTCTTCCTCCGACAGCCACACGCGCCGCAACGTGTAGCGCGGATCGTCAGGCGGCACGCGCAAGCGGTCAAATTCATCCACCATAGTAGCGTCGGCATTGCCGTTGCCGCTGGCCACCCAGACCCCGTCGCAGGCCCTCAACACAGGCTCGATCGCCGTCACCAGACCACTCGGAGGCACCACGCACACAGTCTCGCGCCCCTGCCGCACGTGCATATACGGCTCGCGGTTCGACACCACGAAGATGCGGCTCGATCCGGAGCGGTCCCGGATGTGCACCGCCAACCGCTCGGCTGTCCAAAGATGCTCCCCCGCATCGCGCAGCCGGGCCTCCGCGGCGGCGGCGGCGCGCGCCGCAATCAGGCTCTCCGCCATCGTCTCGACTTCGCGGGCCAGCGGGGTAAACATGCCCATCTCCGGCACACTCAACTCCTGCCCACCTGGCGGCGCCGACTCACCCATGCGGCTCGTCCTTAACCGCAGGCGGCGTATCTGCTCCACCACCTGCGTCATCGGCCGCTGCAGGAACCACCGCACCATCGCCAGCGTCACCACCACAATCAGGACCACAAACGCCACGATCCGCCAGAAGCTCTGCCGCCACAGGTCTATTCCCTGCGTCCGGATGTAACGGGCATCGGTGACGATCGCCATCGCCCCTGCCAATTCGTCCCCGTTATGAAGGGGCACCACCTCCTCGAGCCATTGCCAGTCTCCCGCGTGTCCGAAAGCGCTGACCTCGGCTCCTTTCTGAAGCGACTTCTGGATGACTCCATACGATAGCGCCTGCAGGACAGCCGGCGGCCCCACGCTGGCCAACAATGTCCCTCGAGTGTCATACACGACCATCCCGAGCGCGCCGGTACTGGCTTTTGAACGCTCCACCACTGCCGGAAGAACCGATAAATCGCCGGCCGCAAGCGCCTGCTCCAGACCGGGCTGTACACTCACTCCCATCCATTTCGTCCGCCGTTCTAACTCCTCCCGCAAGACGTGCTTATGAGCTAGGACCTCAAAATAGGTGGAGGCTAGGGAAACCAGTGTCACGCTTGTAATCAGCGCAAGGATTAACCGTATGCGAAATGAGTGCATGACTTATCTCCCCCTTCAAAAATAGTCCAGATCGATTCCGCGTGGGAGTGCGGACTCTGCGCCGGTGCACAAAAGTAACCGTCTTATTTTACCATGCGATTATGTCATTTATTTTTCATGTATTTACAGAATTGATACCGGCCGCGCCGGCTGCCGTTCGTGCGCGCGGCAGCACTCATTCCCTTTTGTGAGTGTTCTCCGCCGGAGTCGCCGTCCGGACGCGCCCGCCTCATGCGCTATCCTGTCGTGGAGAGCGGCGTGTCCTCCCGTAATTTGCTGACCGGAAAATCCCATGGCGATAAACACGATCGACCGTACCGCCAAACAAATCGTGCTCACCATACAGGACTACTCCCTGTTCGCGTGGCGCGCGGTCCTTAACCTCTTCCGCCCTCCTATCTACTGGTCGGAGTTCCTGATTCAGTCCGACATCATCGGCGTTGGCTCGACGCTCATCGTCTGCCTGGCCGGCTTTTTCACCGGTTGCGTGCTGGCCTTGCAATCGGCGGCCACGCTGGCCCAGTTTGGCGCCACGGCGGTCACCGGCCGCTTTGTCAGCATGTCCATGATCCGCGAGCTTGGCCCGGTGCTCACCGGCATTATGGTCTCAGGCCGCAACGCTTCCTCGATGGCCAGCGAACTTGGCTCCATGGTGGTGACCGAGCAGATCGACGCCATGCGTGCGCTGGGAGTGGATCCGCTGCGCAAGCTGGTCACGCCGCGCATCTTCGCCAGCGTCGGCATGCTCTTCTTTCTCACCATCGTGGCCGACGCCCTCGGCATCGTCGGCGGCGCCGCGGTCACCGTCTTCATGAACCACCAGAACGGCACGCAGTACTTCTCGATGGCCTGGGAGTATCTCCGCTTACCCGACATCATCCAGGGACTCGTCAAGCCGCTCTTCTTCGGCTACATCATCGCCTCCATCGGCTGCTTTTATGGCATGAAAACCAGCGGCGGCACCGAGGGCGTGGGACGCTCGACGATTTCGGCGGTGGTCAACTCTTCAGTGCTGATTATCTTCTCCGACTTCCTCATCAGCCAGGTGATGATTGAAATCTTCTCGCGATGAATGCTATTTTTTCAGCCACGCCGCAAGGTTCCTCTTCATCTCCGGAAGCCAGCCCGGTCGTGGCCATGCGCAATGTGTCCATCGCCTTCGACGGCCCGCAGGTGCTCGAGGACGTCAGCTTTTCCGTCGCTCCGGGAGAGACGCGCATCCTGCTCGGCCCCGCCGGCGTAGGCAAGAGTGTGCTCCTCAAACTCATCAACGGATTGCTGCGCCCCGATGCCGGCAGCATCCTGCTCTTTGGCGAAGAGATTTCGCGCATGCCCGAGGAGGATCTCTTCTCTCTCCGCGCCCGCACGGGCATGGTTTTTCAGGAGGGCGCACTCTTCGATTCCCTCACCATCCGCGACAACGTTGCCTATCAGCTCATCCAGGAGCGCGTTCCCGACGAAGAGATCGACCGCCGCGTGCGCGAGGCCCTCAGCTTTGTCGGCCTTGAGGAGACCTTCGACCTATTTCCCGCCAGCCTCTCCGGCGGCATGAAGCGCCGCGTGGCCATCGCACGCGCCCTCATCCATCGGCCCGAGTTCCTCATCTACGACTCGCCCACCGCAGGCCTCGACCCCGTCACCTCCACCACCATCATCGAGTTGATCGTGAAGCAGCGCGACGTCTACTCCACGCCTTCCCTGCTGGTCACGCATCGCCTTCAGGATGCCTTTACCATGTGTACCCACCGCTTCGACCCGGAGCGTGGCCAGATGGTTCCCCTCCCCAAGGGCCAAACCCACTCCAACACCACGTTCCTGATGCTTTCCGAGGGACGCCTGATCTTCGACGGATCTCTCCGCGAGTTCGTTCACAGCGACGACAAGTTTGTGCGCGAGTTTCTGGAATAGGATTGGGTTGCGCGGCTGTCCTCAACGCGGCGCGCGCCGCAGGGCGTGGCCGAGCCGCCAGCCATAGACGCCAAGATTCGCCGCACAGACCGTCACTCCCGCGCTCACCACCACCCATCCGGGAAAATTGGGGTACAGGACCGCATCCAGATAATGCAGCAGAAAGCTGCCCTGATACGCCGCCATGCCCGCTCTGGTTTCAAAGTAGGTTTCCGCTAAAGTCAGCGGGCATGGCCACGGACCCACCTCCGCCATGATGCCCCAGAGCAGCGCAAGAACGTGCAGCACGCTCCACACCGGCCGGCCGCGCGTCCACAGAGCGCCGAAGATGACCAGCGCCAGCCAAGCCAGGTGAGCCGCTACGATGAGAATCGCGAACAGGATCATGCCGCGAGCCGCCTTGTCTCATGCTAACGTGCTTCTTCACTGTCCAAAGGCGCGAAAGGCCGGAAGGCTCCAACTGGCGGTTCGGCGCTTCCGATGGCGCAACCGGCGTGCAATGCAGCGCACTGCCCACCCCCTGATCCGACGGACCAATAACTACATTGTTCCGTCCCCCGGAATCGCCGTGCTAGACTTCGCCTGCTGCATTTTTCTACATCCAGGAGACCCTCATGACGAACCAGCCTTCCGCGGCCGCTCCGCTCCCTCCATTCACCCGGCGCACCTTTCTCAAAGCCGCTGGAGCCGCGGCCATGCTGCCGGCCGGCGCGTGGGCGCGCTCGGGGCGTCCTCCCGCCTCCGATCGCATCACCCTGGGCGTCATCGGCTGGGGCATGATGGGCCCGAGCAACACAAAGGTCTTTCTGACGCAGGACGATTGCCAGGTGGTCGCCGCCTGCGACCTCGACAAAGACCACTTACAGGCCGCCCTGGACACCGTAAACACCCACTACGGCAATCAGGATTGCAGGGCCTACCACGACTATCGCGAGCTGCTGGCCCGCGACGACATCGACGCGGTGATGATTGCCGTGCCCGATCATTGGCACGCGCTGGTGGCCATTGAAGCCGCCAACCGGAAGAAGGACGTCTACGGTGAAAAGCCGCTGGCCCGCACCATTGCCGAGCAACAGGCCATCGTTAAGGCGGTCGAGCGCAGCAACATCATCTGGCAGACAGGCTCCTGGCAGCGTTCGGTCGCCAACTTTCACAAGGCGGCGGAGATCGTCCGCAACGGCCTCATCGGCAATGTCATGCGCGTCGAGGTGGGCCTGCCCGCCGGCCATCACGACTTTGCGGGCACGGAGCCCGAGCTGGTGGCCAAGCTGGCCGAACTGCCCGGTAAGATTACCGACCCCGGCCTCATTGTCCCCGGCACCGCGGCCTGGGCGCTTGCCGTCACCGATCCGCCGCCGGAGCTCGATTACAACATGTGGATCGGCCCGTCGAGGATGGAGCCCTACATCAAGGCGCGCGTCCACCGCAACTGGCGCTGGAACTACAACACCGGCGGCGGCCAGTTGATGGATTGGATCGGCCATCACGGCGATATCGCCCACTGGGGTCTGGGCTTCGACCATACCGGTCCTTCCGAAGTCGAAGGCCACGGCGAGTTTCCGCCCGCCGATGCCCTCTGGAACACGGCCTCCAAGTACCACATCGAATGCGCGTACCGTAAGGAAGCCACAGGGTACCCGGTCGATGTCGGCATGACCATCGCCGGCGGCTCTCGCGCCATCACCTCAGGTACAAAATGGATCGGGACCGATGGCTGGGTGTGGGTCGATCGCGGCAGCTTCGACGCTTCCAACCAGGACTGGGTCAAGATGGACCAACTGCCCGAAGAACTCCGCAAGATCAAGCTCTATGAGTCTGCGGAGCACCGGCGCAACTTCCTCGACTGCGTGAAATCGCGCAAGCCCACCATCACGCCCGTCGAAACCGCCCATCACTCGGCCATCCCCGGCCATCTCGGCCTCATCTCGATGCTCGCCGGCCGCAAGATCCAATGGGATGTTGCGGATGAGAAGATCCTGAACGATAGCGCCGCCAGCCAACTGCTTACACGCCCTTATCGCGCGCCTTGGCAACTGGTCTGAGCGCCTCCTGCGTTCTGACAGAGGTTCGCGCGGTATGGACATTTCCACGGCTGGACTGGTATCCACAAAGAATGACCTTGCGGTTGCGAACGGCGATCTTGCTGGCGTTGGCGCTGCTGATGCCATGGGAAAGGCGCGCATCCGCGTACACGCTGCTCACGCACGAGCAGCTTATCGACCTCACATGGCAGGATTCTATTGTTCCCCTTCTGCTGAGCCGCTATCCGGGGTTGACGCCCGCGCAGTTGGCTGAAGCCCGTGCCTACGCTTATGGCGGCTGTGTTATCCAGGACATTGGCTATTATCCCTTCGGCGACCAGTCGTTCTCGAACCTGACGCACTATGTGCGGTCCGGCGATTTTGTGGTGAATCTCTTCCGCAATGCAAAGAATGCCGATGAGCTTGCCTTTGCCGCAGGCGCGCTCTCCCACTACGTGGGCGACTCGATCGGCCACTCCCAGGCGACGAATCTTGCGGTGCCCGTACAATTTCCCAAGTTGCGCCGGAAATATGGCCCGGTGGTGAACTATGCCGAGGGAAAAGACCAGCACGTGCAAACCGAGTTCGCCTTCGACATCGACGAAATTGCCCATCACCGCATGGCGCCGGTCCGCTATCTGCGCCATATCGGGCTTAGAGTCCCGGTGCGGCAGCTTGCGCTGGCGTTTTATCAGACCTACGGACTGAGCGATGAATTCTCTCCCGAACGCCGTCGCTTCAACGTTCGTGAATACCGTTTCGCTGTACGCGCCTTCATACCGCGCATCGCCTATGCGATCACCCTTCTGCATCGCGGCCAGGAGCCACCTGAACCCAAGACTCCAGAGGCTGCGGAAATTCAGAAGGAAGTAGACGCAGTCGCCGCCGCAAACGCCTGGCAGCGCTACCGCCGCAAAGCCGGCATCGGGACTTACGCTCTGGCCGGTCTCCTGTTCATTCTGCCCAAGATCGGTCCACTGAAGCTGGTAGCCGTCAAGGGCCCCACCGCCGCCACCGACGCCGATTACGTACACAGCGTGGCGCTTTCTGTCGCGAGCTTGCGCCGGAGGCTCGCCCGGTTCACGCCGCCCGCTGGGTTGCGTTCGCCGGCAGTCAATGCCGCGGATGCCAACATGACCTCGGAGCCCACACCTTTGACCAAGCAGCTTCGCCCTGCGAGCCAGACCGCCGGCCAGATCGCGCCGCGCCAACCGCCAGACCGGCCCCATCCACTGCCCAATCGCGACCTCGACACGGGCTATGTCGTCAAGCCCGGCGGGTATCGGCTCACTGACTCGACCTACGCCAAGTTGCTGCATCGCCTCACGCGGCGGCCCTCCCAAGCCATTCCACCCGGAATCAAGCGCGACATCCAGGCCTTCTACTCGAATCCTGACGCACCCATCACAACAAAAAAAGATCGCGCCCGGTGGGCACAGGTGCAAGCCGATCTCGCAACGCTCGCCGCCATGCCAACCAGCACCGAGCCTGAGCCGTATCCCACGTACGGCGAAGATGCGGCGGATGAAGCGCAATAAGCACAGAATTTGGAACTGCTCCAGGAGCCGGTGGCTGACCCCGTCCCCCTTCTTCTAGTATTACAACGTTAAGTCTCGACATCATGTTTTGATACTGGTACGTTCGGGCATGACTGAGAATCAGATCGCCAGGTCTCGTCAGCGGTTGGAACGATTCCTGGTCGA
>Ga0307373_10014773_pt1 | contig 10698 bp, 13 predicted proteins | sample OX2MG_FD_202534 | JGI IMG/M metagenome (GOLD analysis project Ga0307373, IMG submission 202534) | Soil microbial communities from Risofladan, Vaasa, Finland - OX-2 | ecosystem: Environmental > Terrestrial > Soil > Coastal area > Acid sulfate soil | place: Finland: Risofladan, Vaasa | collected...
AGTGATCTTCGACGGGTTTTCGCACCAGCTGCCCGATATCGACCCCGATGAGACTCGGGAGTGGATCGACTCGTTCGATCAGGTGGTCGAGGTCCACGGCCGCACCCGGGCCCGCTACCTGCTCATGAAGCTGCTGGAGCGGGCCAGGGAGTCCCAGGTCGGCTTCCCCGCCACCGTGTCGTCCCCATACGCCAACACCATCACTCCGGACCAGGAGCCGTGGTTCCCGGGCGATGAGCACATGGAGCGGCGCATCCGGGCCTACATCCGCTGGAACGCGGCCGTGATGGTCACCCGGGCCAACTCCCGCTCCCCGGGCATCGGCGGCCACCTGGCCACCTTCGCCTCGTCCGCATCGCTGTACGAAGTCGGCTTCAACCACTTCTTCCGGGGCCCTGATGACGGCGGGCCCGGTGATCTCGTCTACTTCCAGGGCCACGGGGCGCCCGGCGTCTACGCCCGGGCATTCCTCGAGGGTCGGCTGGACGAGGGCGACCTGGACTTCTACCGGAGGGAGATAGCCGCCGCCGAGGAGGGCGCCCGCGGCCTGACGTCCTATCCGCACCCCCGGGCCATGCCCGACTTCTGGGAGTTCCCGACCGTGTCGATGGGCCTGGGGCCCATCAACGCCATCTACCAGGCCCGCTTCAGCCGCTACCTGCTCAACCGCCGCCTGCAGGACACATCCGGGAGCCGGGTCTGGTGCTTCGTGGGCGACGGTGAGTGCGACGAGCCCGAGACCCTCGGGGCGCTTTCCCTGGCCGCCCGCGAAGAGCTGGACAACTTGACTTTCGTCGTCAATTGCAACCTGCAGCGTCTCGACGGTCCCGTCCGCGGCAACGGCAAGATCATCCAGGAGCTGGAAGCGATCTTCCGGGGTGCCGGGTGGAACGTCATCAAGGTCATCTGGGGCTCGCGCTGGGATGAGCTGCTGGCCCGGGACGTCGACGGTGTGCTGCTCAACCGGATGAACACCACCCTGGATGGGGAGTTCCAGAAGTACGCCATCGAGTCGGGCGCCTACATCCGGGAGCACTTCTTCGGGCCCGATCCGAGACTGCGCCGTCTGGTCGACCACCTGAGCGACGATGAGCTTCAATCCCTGCCCAGGGGCGGTCACGACTACCGCAAGCTCTACGCCGCCTACAAGGCCGCCACCGAGCACACCGGTGGGCCCACCGCCATCCTGGCCAAGACCATCAAGGGCTGGACTCTCGGGCCGGCCATCGAGGCCCGCAACTCCACCCACCAGATCAAGAAGATGACCAAGGCCCAGCTGCTCACCCTGCGGGACCGGCTGTATCTGCAAGAGGAGATCCCCGATAAGGCCTTGGACGCTGAACTGCCCCCCTACTACCGGCCCCCGGAGGGCTCCCCGGCCCGGGAATACCTGCTGACCCGCCGGAGGAGGCTGGGCGGGTTCCTGCCCCAACGCATCGTGCACTCCAAGCCGATCCCTGCCCCGCAACCGGGGATTTTCACCGAGTTCGACAAGGGCTCGGGCGAACGGGCCGTATCGACCACCATGGCCTTTGCCGTCATGCTGCGAAACATGCTCCGCGACCCCGGAATCGGTCGCCACGTCGTGCCCATCATCCCGGACGAAGCCCGCACCTTCGGCTTGGACGGCCTGTTCCGGGAGGTCGGGATCTACGCCTCAACGGGCCAGCTCTACACGCCGGTCGACGCCGACCTACTGCTCAGCTATTCGGAAGCCAAGGACGGCCAGATCCTGGAGGAGGGCATCACCGAGGCCGGTTCGATGGCTTCCTTCACCGCCGCCGGGACGTCGTACGCGACCTTCGGTGAACCGACCATCCCCTTCTACCTCTTCTATTCGATGTTCGGCTTCCAGCGGGTCGGGGATCTCATATGGGCATTCGGGGATGCCCGGGGCCGCGGCTTCCTGCTCGGCGCCACCGCCGGGCGCACCACACTGGAGGGCGAGGGACTCCAGCATGACGACGGACACTCCCTGGTGCTGGCGGCCACCCTGCCTTCGCTGCGGGCCTATGACTGCGCCTTCGCCTATGAGCTGGGGACGGTGATCGAGGACGGCATCGTCCGCATGCACGGTCCCGAGCCCGAGGACTGCTTCTACTACCTAACCCTCTACAACGAGAACTACCCCATGCCCGTCCGTCCGGAAGGGGCCGAGCCCGCCGCCATCCTGTCCGGGCTCTACCGATTTGCCGAGCGGCCCGAAGGCGATGACGGGCGCCGGCGGGCCACCATCCTCTTTTCCGGGACGGCCTGGTCGGCGGCCATGGAGGCCCGCCGCCTGCTGGCCGAGGACTGGGGCGTGGCCGCCGAATGCTGGTCGGCCACCTCCTACAAGCAGTTGCGGGAGGAAGCCCTGAGTGTCGAGCGGTGGAACCGCCTGCACCCCGATGAGGCCCCGATCACCCCGCACATAACCGCCGCCCTGGCCGACGCCGACGGGCCCGTGGTAGCCGTCACGGACTTCATGAAACTGGTGCCGGATCAGGTGTCGCGCTGGATACCGAACCACTTCGTCTCACTGGGCACCGACGGGTGGGGGCGCAGCGACTCGCGGGCCTACCTACGCCGGTACTTCGAGGTAGACGCCGGCCACATCACCGTGGCCGTGCTGGCCGCCCTGGTGGCCACGGGGGAGGCGAAGCCCGAAGAGGTCAAGAAGGCGCTGTCCAAGTACGCCATCGAGCCCGACGCGGCCGACCCGGTGACGCTCTAGATTTTGCCGTCATGCAGCCGCTGGCCGTCCACCACGTGTCCATCAACGTGTCGGATGTAGATGCCGCCCGGAGCTTCTACACCGATGTTCTGGGGCTGACCGAGCGGGGTGACCGTCCCGACTTGGGCTTCGGCGGGGCCTGGCTGGACGCCGGCAGCCAGCAGGTCCATCTGATCGTGTCCAGCTCCACCCCTGCGCCCGGACAGCACTTCGCCCTCCAGGTGGATGACCTGGCCGCGGTGGTGGCCGAACTGCGCCAGCGCGGCATCGATGTCAGCAATCCCAACCCGGTCGGGACGAGCCTGCAGGCCTTCCTCAGCGACCCTTCCGGCAATGGAGTGGAACTGCACCAGGTGAACGGGGCGCCCAGCGCGTAGGTTACCGCCATGCGCATAGGACTGTCGGGGGGAGGGGCCACCGTCGACCGCATGGTCGACCAGGCGGCCCGGGCCGAGGAAGACGGATTCACCAGCCTCTGGTACGCCGGGGCCATCGGGGGCGACCCGTTGGCGGCCATGGCTGTGGCCGGGCGGGCCACCACGACTCTTGAGCTCGGCACCTCGGTGGTGCAGACCTATCCCTGCCACCCGGTGCTCCAGGCCCAGCGCTCGGCGGCGGTCGCCAACGCCATCGGCCGCGGCTTCACTCTCGGCATCGGCCCCTCCCACCGACCCGTCATCGAGAACGTCTACGGCATGTCCTACGACCACGTGGGCCGCCACACCGAGGAGTACCTCACCATCCTGTCCACCCTGCTGGCCGGTGAAGGGGTGGACTTCAAAGGCGAGGACTTCGAGGTTCACCTGGGCGCCGGGGTGAAGCCGGTGGCACCGGTGTCCGTACTGGTGGCGGCCCTGGCCCCCAGGCTCATCCGGGTGGCGGGCGAACACACCGACGGGGTCATCCTCTGGATGGCCAACGCCCGAGCGGTGGAGACCCACGTGGCCCCCAAGCTGCGCCAGGCGGCATCCACGGCCGGGCGGGGTGCGCCCCGGATCGTGGTTGGCCTACCCGTGGCCGTCCATTCCGATGAGGCCGAAGCCCGCCAGGCGGCCGCTGAGCAGTTTGCCGGCTACGGGGTGCTGCCGAACTACCGCCGCATCCTCGACATCGGACAGGCTCCGGGGCCGGCCGAGGCGGCCATAGTGGGCGACGAGGAGTCGGTGAGCCGGCAGGTCGAAGGACTCTTCTCGGCCGGGGCCACCGATGTGTGGGCCGCCGTCTTCCCCGTCGGCGCCGACCGGGCCGGGTCCCGGGACCGGAGCCGGGCCCTCCTGGCCGAGCTGGCCCGGAACTGAACCGCTCCCCCCGGCCGACGTCGGGAGGCGGCCTCGGCCTGGGCAATTCCTGCCAGGCGCTGAAACACTGTCCACGTGGCAGATGACACCACTCCCTACCCGTTGGGGCCGGGGACGCCTATAGCAGCGGAATGGAGCGCCTCGGGCTCATCTCGGCCCTCGTCGCCCTCGTCGCCCTGGTTCAGCCAGCCGATGGCCTCCAGCGGGGTGTCGGCCAGGTACACCAGCCGATCGAAGCCGGCCGTCCGTAGGGCTTGAGTCGTCTCCGGGCGGACGGTGGCGATCGCTAGGCGGCCGCCTTCGTCATGGATGGCCCTGATGACGCGCAGAAGTTCAGACAGCCCGGAGGCGTCGATGGTGTCCACCCCGGTCAGGTCGAGCAGGACAGAACCTCCGCTGACCGCATAGGCCAACTCGGCCCTCAGCGCACCGGCGTTGGCGTCGAGGTCGCCTTGAAGGTGATAGACGGCCGTGCCCATGTAGTCGCCGGCGCTCATCCGCCACGTCATGAACTGAGCCGGCTCTCATGCCGGTTCTCACCGAGCCGGCGGTGCCGGGTTGCTGAAGCTCTGCGACTCACTGCCATCGACCTCGCGGTCTCCAACCAAGTGGGGAGTCACCGGGGTCCGGGGCGCACCACCCTGGGGGGTGGTCCTCTGAGCGTACTCCTTCCGATATTTTGGCGTCGGGATTCTGGCATCGGGATTCTGGCCCCAGTCCCGCCGCCCGCCGCCCGCCGGTCTACAGCTCCGTGATCGTGCCTCGGACGACGTCAGCAGCCACGACCAGCAGGGTCAGGTTGTGACTGCGGGCATACGAACGCAGATTCGAGAAGGCCTGGGCCATGTCCAGTTGTCCTCGCTCAGCCAGGATCCCTTTTGCCTGCTCGATGAGGATGCGGCTGTTGAGGGCATGGTCCAGTTGCTCGGTGAGCAGCTTGGCCTCCTGGGCGACGCGATTCTGGAGGATGGCGATGGTGGCAATATCGGCCAGGGCCTGGGCCGCGGTCACGTCGGCGGTGGCCAGACCCCCGAGGTCCGCACGGAACAGGTTCAGCGCACCGATGACCGTGCCCCGGAGCCGGAGCGGCACGGCGTCGGCCGAGTGAAAGTCGGCGGCAAGCGCCCGGGGGGAGAATCGGGGCCACCGAGGGTCCCCGTTGAGGTCGGTGCTCACCACGGCCTTGCCGGATCGGAAGCAGTCCATGCATGGTCCGTCCTCGGACTGGACCTCGAACAACTCGAGGACCCGCATGGCCTCCGTGGACGAGGCGACCACTCGAAGTTCGCCCCCCGGGGATGCCAGCATCAGTCCGGCGGCGGTTACGTCGAGGATCTCCACGCTACGTCCGACCAGAAGATGGAGAAGCTCGTCCACGTCGAAGTCATCGACCAGGCTGTCGGCCAACTCGACCATGGTCTGAACCAGGAGCTCTTGGTTGATCACTTCGTCCGACCTCCTCGGTCAGCCCGCAAAGCGGGGGTCATCTTCCGGGATATGCATCGCGCCTCAATTGCTGGGCCAGACCTCAGCGGGTTGGTCTCGGGCATCTCAAGTGAACCTCAGGCTTCGGCCTACCACCAGATCGGCGATCTCATCAACGTTCGTATCCTGGGCGAAGGCTCGGGCCCGGAGCCGGACCAGGGCCTCGGCCAGGCTCACCCCGAGTTGTACCGAAACCATACCGGCCGCCTGGTGGACGACCAGGTGGAAGTCAGCTCCTGGACCGGCGCTCAGGACATCCAGGTTCCCGGATTGCGACAGGACGACCCGCGCCGAGATGTAGGCCAGGCTCATGGCATCGGAGTGCTGGGCCGCGCTCAGGTCCCCGGGGTGATCCTGGTAGAGGTTGAGTGCACCCATCCGTATGCCGCCCACCCGGAGGGGGAAGCCGAACAGGGCCCGGGCGCCGGCGGCCAGCAGCGGCGGACACAAGGCTGGCCACCTGAAGGAGGTCGGCCCGGCCAGATCGGGCTCGCAAACCACCTGATCGTCCCGAAATGCGTCGATGCATGGACCTTGGCCGAGGGTGAATTGGAGCTCTTCGATCAGAGCGCTCACCGCGTCGGTGCTGCACAGCGATCCCCGGGGAAAGGGGTCATCGGACATGAGAATGATCCCGGCCCCCGTCACCCCGGTCACCTCCGCACTTAGCTGGCACAAGTGCTCGGTGCCGCCGCCTGGATCGAGTTCCACCAGACGGGAGAGGATGTGGAGGAGGCGCTCGTCAGCCACGATGGGTCTGGGCCAGGCGAAGAGCTTGGCCCGCCACCGCCGCTCGCCCCGACGCCGCCCGGCGGATGCGGGTGCGCTCACGCTCGGTAGTCGCCCCCCATACCCCGGCCTCCCGGTAGCGCAGGGCATGGTCCAGGCACGGACCCTGGACCGGACACCCCCGGCACACCGACTTGGCAGCTTCGCCCGGGTCCTCGGCGGGCGGGAAGAATTTACTCGGAGGACAGCCGCGACAGGCGGCCCGCGACGTCCAGTCCGCCGGCTGGAGAGTGGACTGGTTCACAGCTCGCTGAGCCATTGCATGGCCCCCGCCGGGGAGTCGCTGAGGAACACAAGACGGTCAACGCCGGCGGTCCGCAATGCTGCCGTGACGCGCCCCCGTGAGTCGGCTCCACCGATGGCGACTACTCCGCCACCCTCGTGGATGCCACGGATAGCTCCGAGGAGGACGCCGATCCCGACGCTGTCGATCGTCACCACCCCGGTGAGGTCAAAGAGCACCATCGACTCACCGACGGAGGCGTTCAACTCGACCCGCAATCCTTCGGCCGAAGCGCTATCGAGCTCGCCTTGAAGGTGGAACACGGCCGTGCCCGAGAAGGTGCTTGTAGCCACCCCGCTCCCCGAGGAGCTTTCCGCCTTTGCCAGTCTTGCGTCTGGCATGGCCCACCACCGATCTTCGGACTCCGACTGAATCCCACCGGGGTCCGGGGCGGTGCCGCTGAGGCGGCCCGCCAATCCTACCCCTCCTGGCCCGCTGGCGCTCCTGCCTCAGGAGATATCAGCTCGTTCCCGAGCAGCATCGTCCTCAGCAGAGACGGAAGACATTTCCCGAGTTAGCTGGCCTACCCCGATGCTACGGCGGCTACGTCCTCCGGGCCGGTAGTCTCCGATCCGTGCCCGAACTGCATATCGCCCAGCACGAAGAGGCCGACCGGCTGGTCTCGGAAGACCCGTTGGCCCTCCTGGTCGCCATGGTTCTCGACCAGCAGATTGGAATACAAACAACTGCCGATACCTCCGCTGGGGCTTAGCCTGAGCGCGTGGCCAACACCCGTTCCGCCACTCTGGGACCCTCGGCTCGGCCCGTAGCCGTTCCTTTCGACCTGGAGCAGGGACCCAAGGCAGAAGGCGTCGTCCGGCTCCCGGCACATATTCGCTGGAGTGGCCCTGAACTGACCTACGACCTGGACGACCCGGCCGACAGGGCCCGGGTATACGAGCAAGTCCTACGGGAGGGCACGGAGGAGGACGTCCGGTTCTACGTCAGGTCCGACCGGCTGCTGGAGCACTGGGGAACCATGGTGCTACCGGCCTACGTCCGGGTCGCCTGGGGGGAGTCGATCCGGCGGCTGCGGCGCCGGCCTTAGTTCTGTGCTCAGTCCCGCTCCAGGAGCAGGTGGCCGCCCTCGTGGCGGGCATCGAGGACGCCCATGAATTCGCCCTGGCCGGAGGCGCCGCTTTGATCGTCCAGGGCAGGATCAGCCGGCGAACCCGCGATCTCGACTTCTTCGGCCCCGCCCCTGCGGCCGTGGATCGGCTGCTGCCACGAGTGGAGGCGGCGCTGGCCGAGGCAGGCCTGACCGTGCGTCGGGTCATGGTCAATCCGGGCTTCGCTCGCTTGGAGATTGGCGACGGGCGCGACCAGACCGAGCTCGACCTGGCAGCCGATGCACGGCTGCTTCCGGTACAACCGACGACGCCGGCTCCGACCCTGTCTGGACCGGAGCTTGGTGCTGACAAGGTGCTGGCCATATTCAGCCGGGCGGAGGCGAGGGACTTCAGCGATCTTTTTGCCCTGGAGGAGGCGTTCGGTCTCGACCGACTTCTGGAGCTCGCCGGTCAGAAGGACCTGGGTTTCCGACCTCAGTATTTTGCGGAGATGCTCGGCCGGTTCGACCGGTTCCGGCGGGAGGAGTTTGACCTCCCCGACCAGCAATACCAGCAGATCGGGTAACCAAGTACTCAGAATCCCACCCGAAGTAGCCGGCCCCTCCACTCTCCGAAATCTCTCCGGACGGTCTCCAGACCGTCGTCATCGATCCGATAGTCCTGCCGGGGCAGGCGGTCCATCTGGCCCAATCGGTCGGCGAAGACGGCCGGGCTGAACCCAGGATCCTTCTCACGAGCCCATTCAAGGGGCCGTAGGTAGCCGAACTGCTGGACCAGGGAGTGGAGATCCAGATAGTCCCGGGCAGCCGCACGACCGTGGACGGCCAGGACCTTGTCGGCGGCCAACTCCTCCGCCGAGAGGATCGGGCCGAGGTGTGACTCCTGCACCGGCATCAGTCTGTAGTCGTAGCCGAGGTCCACCTGACAACGATCGCCTCCGTCGGAGACCTCCAACCGGGCGAACCCGGCGCCGACCTGCCGGCGCTCAACTGACAGTCCCGCCACGGCCAAAGCCCGTTCCAGTGCGGGAAGAAGCGCATCGACCTCGCTCGGCAAGCGGGCGAAGAAGTCAAGGTCATCGGTCACTCGCGCCGTCCGACCCTGCAGAATGAGGGCCGCGCCCCCAGCCAGCACAAATGGTCCAGCCTCGGGCAGGGTGCGGAGCACTGCGGCAATCCTCTCCTGCAGGGGCGTCAGCAAGCCAGATCGAGCCCGCGATGTTCAGAGATCCAATGCGCCCAAGCCAGGCGCACGTGGGGTGGGAGAACGAGGTCGTCCCACAGTTGAATCAGCCGGTCGAGATCGATGAACGCTCGAACATCGTCGACGGTTCCCTCTTGAAGCACCTGCTCGTACACCGAGATCGAGTCGGCCTGGGAATCAAGGTCGTAGACCCGAGGGGTGCCACTCCAGGAGACGTTCGGAGGCAGAATCACCCGTCCGCCGACGGGGGCAGTCCTCGGCTCGTCAATGTCGTCGGGAATGGCTACCGGACGGGCGACGATTCCGCGACGGGGCCACGGATGAGGGTCTGCATCCAACCCATCCGCAGACTGGCTGGCCATACCCCGATGCTACGGCGGCTACGTCCTCCGGGCCGGTAGTCTCCGATCCGTGCCCGAACTGCATATCGCCCAGCACGAAGAGGCCGACCGGCTGGTCTCGGAAGACCCGTTGGCCCTCCTGGTCGCCATGGTTCTCGACCAGCAGATTCCCCTGGAGAAGGCCTTCCGCGGCCCGCTGGATCTGAAGGAGCGTCTAGGCAAGGAGCTCGACGCGGCCGAGATAGCGGCCATGGACCCGGAGCCTCTGGCCAAGCTATTCGCCACCCCGCCCGCCCTCCACCGCTTCCCCGGCTCTATGGCCGGGCGCGTCCAGGAGATGTGCCGCGTGGTGAGCGAGGACTATGACAATGATGCCGCCGCCATCTGGTCCAGCGCCAAGACGGGCGAGGAGTTGCTGAAGAGACTCAAGAAGCTGCCGGGCTTCGGGGAGCAGAAGGCCAAGATCTTCCTGGCCCTGCTGGGCAAGCAGTTGGGGGTCAGGCCCAAGGGCTGGGCCGAGGCCGCCGGCACGTTCGGGGAAAGGGGCAGCCTCCGGTCGGTGGCCGACATCACCGGCCCGGACACACTCCACCAGGTGAGGGCCTTCAAAAAGGAGATGAAGGCAAAGGCCAAGGCCGAGGTTTCCCAGGCCGGGCCACCCAAGGCTTCCTCCAAGGCCAGGGAGTCGGTCGGCTGACCCAGCCCCCCGGCGCCGGCCCTCTGGGGGACCGGCGGCTCTACCTCTGCACGCCCGACCGGCCCGACCTGGGCGAGTTCGTGGCCGCTTGCATCAGCGGTGGGGTCGACATCGTCCAACTGCGGGAGAAACATCTCGAGGCCCGCCAACTGCTCCGCCGGGCCGAGGTGGTGGCCGAACAGTGCCGGCCCCGGGGAGTGCCCTTCATCCTCAACGACCGACCCGACCTGGCCCTGGCCGCCGGAGCCGACGGCGTCCACGTCGGCCAGGACGACTGCCCACCCTCCGCGGCCCGGCGGATCCTGGGCCCGGCGGCCATCATCGGCTTGTCCACCCACGCCCCCGGCCAGATCGACTCGGCCAACCGGGAGCCGGCCGACTACATCTCGGCCGGTCCCGTCGTCCACACCGCCACCCACCCCGACCGGGAACCCACCGGCCTCGGGTATCTGGGCTATGCCGCCGCCCACAGCGCGGTGCCCTTCTTCGTGACCGGCGGAGCCAGCCCGGAGACGGTCGGGGCCATGGCTGCCGCCGGAGCCACCCGTTTCGTGGTGGTCCGCTACCTGACCGAGGCCGCCGATCCCGAACGGGCAGCCGGACGGCTGCGCCGGGCCATCGAGGAGGCGATGACTCAGACCCCCTGACGCTCCAGCCAGCCGAGGAGAATGGCAACCGCCCGCGGGTCGTGACGGAGATGATGGCCGGCGCCGTTGAGTACACGGAACTCCACCTGGTTATCGGCCGCGTCGACCAGGGCCCGGGCTTCCATAATCGGCACCACGGTGTCCTCGGTGCCGTGCACCACCAGGAAAG
>Ga0307373_10014777_pt1 | contig 10697 bp, 9 predicted proteins | sample OX2MG_FD_202534 | JGI IMG/M metagenome (GOLD analysis project Ga0307373, IMG submission 202534) | Soil microbial communities from Risofladan, Vaasa, Finland - OX-2 | ecosystem: Environmental > Terrestrial > Soil > Coastal area > Acid sulfate soil | place: Finland: Risofladan, Vaasa | collected...
CAAGCACGTCTTCTGTTTCGGGGTGGGGGCGGGAGAGAGACCGCGCTGGACGGGTGATGCGGTGTTCCTGAACCCTCGAAGGAGGGTTTCGCGTCCGCAGAGCCCGGTTTCAACCGGGTCTGCAGCCGAGCAGCGTGTGGGCCGGGAGAGAGGTTGAGGCGTGCGGGGCCGGCCGCGCACAGGCGCGGAGGCCTGCGCCACCGGGGCGATAGCGGGGCGCGCTGAAATGTTCTCACCGGAATCTGACGCCGCAGCAGCGTTCCTGGCTTCGTCGTGCAGGTCCCGCGTGGCTTTAGGCTCCGCCTCTCTGGCTGCAGCAAGCGGTCGGCGGTGGCCGCGCTCATGCGAAGCAGCGCTGCACGCACTCCAGGATCCAGGTCAAGCTCCCCATGTCGCTCCATCGCCTCTACGAGACACGGCAGGAACGGAATGAGCCGTTTGGCGCAGACGCAGTTGCTCGTCTTCCACAAGTTCGTCAGGGTCTGACGTACCGGGACCCCAGCCCGACGTCTCCGCTTCCTCTTGCCCTTCGGCGGCTTCATTCGCGGTGGATGCAACAGCAACTCCAGCGCGTACCTCCGATGGTACCCCGTCGCCGCTACGAACTCATCTTACACCTGCTTCCTCACCCGAGACTTGCTCTTCTGATACCGCTCGCACGTCGCCCGTACCAGATCCCGCCTGCTTGCCAATGACATCGCTTGCCTCATCTGATTGTCGAGGCGCCCCTATGTTAGGAAATAGTCAGATTCCTTATTGAGGCAACGAATACCATTTAGTCAGATTCTTAATGAGGCAACGCGCGTTCTTGACAAATCATTTTGTATGTTGTACAATAAGCCCGCTGGTGGTCTCATCCGCTAGTGGTCTCACTTGCCACACTCACGTGGCTGCCCATCCATTCCGGAGGTGTTTTATGAGGCTGCTATTACCGCTATTCCTGATCGTTTTGCTTGCTGGTCCCGCTATGGGGCAGTCGCTACCCGGAAGCTATCCCCCGCCTAACTCCGTTTACCTGGGTGGCGAAGGGACGCCGGTTTGCTCGTGTAATGGCGCCACGGGGACATTCAGCATCGGTCTCTATAGCGCTAAAGGTTGGTATGTGACTCCGTATAATGGGTGCACTCTCGGCGCGGCCTGCCCGTACACCCAAAATTTTTACCAATGGTACTCGAGCAGCATTTCGGCGCCGGCCGGGTATTGCCTGGGAACGGTCGACGCCTACGTGAACTCTTCAACCTATACGCCGGTTCCTACTTGCCAGACCAATATCTACGGCGACACCGAGTGTCCCGGGGTGGATATCGTATACTACGATACCACGGTCTACTGGGTTTACCCTACGCCTTATCAATGCTAGCGCCTGGAGCACTCCTGCGGATAGCTGCCGCGTTCGCAGGAGTGGGTCCAAAGATTCCCACGCGTTGTAAGCATGAGTAATCCTGGCCCTCGACGAAGTTCTCGCATACTTTGCCGGGGTTTGGTAATGGGAGATACCGTGAAACTCTGAGGAGGAAACGAATGAAGCTGTCAGGTTTTTTCGCAGCGGCTGCGCTGCTGGTGTGTATCTCGGCTTGCGTGCGCGCTCAACCGCCCAACTCCGCCGCGCCTCAGATTGATGGCAATGCTGCGGGTCCGGGTAGAGTATCAGCGGGGGCGCCTGCCGGCCCGGGAGGAGTAACCACAGTGGCGCCGCCCGCGGCGCCTCCTGTGGACCAGCGCATCGACCCGCTCTCAATGCGGCAGAAATATTGGTTCGATGCATTATCGTTCGTTGCAAAAACAGAGCACACCCCACTCTTCTTCGATGTGGATCTGGATAGTAACCCTCCCTATTTTGATTACAAGGGAGCAAAAGGCGCCTCTGCCATGAAGATGCTGGCAAGAGCGACCAATCACCGGTGGCGCCAGATTCAGGGTATCCAGACCTTCGATCGCGTTTCCGTGTTGGATTTGCATGATACCAACAACGAGGCGTTCTTTCAGGGCCGCGCTCTGGACTGGCTGCAGACCCTCAGCCACGATGATATAGATCGGTTGATCGACGGCAAAATGTCGCTTGGAGAGATAGACCCACAGTTTTATGACAGCCTCGCCAACCTGATGATGTTCATGCATCCCCACATGGCGTCTCTGCTGATGGACCCTGATAATCGCTTTGGAGTGGAGCTTTACATGGAGCCGATTCTGGAGTTTACGAATGCAAAGACCGGGCAGAGGGATTGGACCGACATCCCCCTGGTTCAGCGAAAGGTGACGATTCCCAAAGGCGCGGGCCCTGCGGGGTCGGACCAATCGACTGCACAAACCACGAGACCGGCGTTCCAGAACTATTCCCCACTGGAGGCGTCCGATCCGAACGGGGCCCTGGACTTTGGAGCCGGCTCCGTTCTGCAGCTGAGCGAGATTCTGGACAAAGCCGCCAAAGCGTTTAAGGTGCGGTATTACCAGGTGGATCACAGGCTGAGCGGGAGCTGGTATTTTATCTCCGGCCGCTATACCCGGCCTGCGTTCGATGCCGCGGTTGCAGCGGTCACTGAGGTCTCTCCTCCAACGCCAGAACCGGACTATCAAAGGATCTTCAAGCAGGGAGTTAAAGATGCGCTCAACAACGAGTGCAGCGATCTGCTCAACCGAAAGATGGTCTGGATGGATCCGGTTACCTGGAAAAACTACGACATTCCCGTTTCTCCGGCGCAGGTGGCCGGCGGCGATATGCTCACAGCGCAGGATTTCACAGGTAATGATCCTACGCTGCTGGCGTTTCTGGGCCGATTTGGAATAACACCGAACACAATGGTCACGCTGCGCCCGGGTCTCGACTTTGAAGTGGATACCGGAGGTATGAGCCAGGTTCCCGGCACGGGAATGATTGAGGACAACGTCGTGAAGGTCGGGATCTGGTAGTTATTCCGGCTCTGAAGCGCCCCCACCGGGGCCCTGGACCACACGGCTTGACGCTGGCTGCGACGGTGGATCGCGGTAGAGGGCGGGAGGTAATAATGTCAACGCGAAATACTGGGAATGCCAGCCCTGAATCGTGCTTGAGCGTTGCGCCGGCGCCCTGCAGGCGAGCACGAGCTCTGTTTCCCGCTGTTTTGTTCGCCCTGGCGTCGTTCTCCCTGGTCCTCGCTTGCCACATTCCAGCCCTCGCCGGCCGAGCGCCGAGGCCCTCCCATACTGGAGCCAACCCCCGAACCACGCCCCGTGTAAAGCAAGCCGCTCACGCCGACCCGGGCCCCGCTGCCGGGCCGAGGGCAGTCTTTCCGGAAGCTTCCCAACCGTTGACGGGCATTGAGGGTGGCTCTCTCGCTCATTTTGTCTTCGAGGTGAAGAATGCAGGCGACCGTAATCTGTTGATCAGCCGGGTCAGCCCCAGCTGCGGCTGCACAGTTGTCAATTTCGACTCCCCGATTGCTCCTGGCGGCACGGGAATGATCCGCGCGGAGGTTCAGACCGAGCCCTTCTGGACCGCGCTCGATAAGACGGTAGAGGTATTTACTAATGATACGCAAGCGCCCGAGACGACCCTGGAGCTTAAGGCAGAGGTAATTCCGGTCTTAACCATCGAGCCGGGCCAAACCGCCAGCGTTCACTACGACGGCCTCGCCGATGGCGTGCAAGAGCCCCTCGTCCAACGGTTCACCATTCGGCCCAACGGCAAGGCGCCCTTTTCCATTGAGGGATTACCCGAAGTCGAGGGTCCGGTGACAGCGGAGGTATCGCCCGGCAAGGACGATCCGTCCACATACGTCGTCACCGTAAAACTTACACCGCCATCCTCGGGCGGCGACGTCACGGGGGCGGTGAGGCTGCGCACCAATCTGCCGCTGGCGCCCCAGATCCCGCTCTATCTTCGTGCATTCGATTTGAAAGGCATCGCGATTTCACCGAGCATCCTGGACTTCGGGCGAATAAGCGCCGCTGGACATTCGCACAACCTCACGGCAGCGGTGTTTTCTCGCGGGACAACATTTCAGATCACGCGTGTGGATTGTGGGGATCCAGCCCTCAAAGCGCAGTTCAATGAGCTGCCAACGCCAATCAGCATGTACAACGTTGAAGTGGAATATCGTGGCGGCTGGGTGAAAGGAGTTCACAGAGGTGTGATCCGGGTTTACACGGACCTCCCGAGAATTCCGGTCGTGTCCATCCCTTTCACTTCGCTACGGAACTTGCGCCGTGAAAGGGATGGACAGATTCTGCGATCAGACGACGCTACTTGCCCCTAACCGACCAGCGCCTCACCGGGCGCGCTCCCTGCCGGTGTGTGGCGCTTCGCGTGACAGACCAGACGCTGCAGCCCACGGATCACCAGCTCATATTTCCCGACGCCTACTCGCACGGCTCACGGTAACTAACGCCGGCGTGGTGCGGGTCGGTTGTCGAACGGTCTGTATCTTCAGGACTGGTTTTAGCCACCAAGGATGATGGCGGGCGCCCAGGCTGAATCATCTCGCATCCGAAGCGACGTTCCTCGCCTGCTCACAAAGCTTGCGAGCAAAATCCTCCGCCCGTACGGGATCCTCGTCCGGTTTCGGAAGACCGAGGATCGCGGCGTGGTCGGCGTTATCGGGTAGGGGGAGGCTCAACGGCACGAGTCCGATGTCCCGGACCCGTCCGGAATGCAAGGTTACGCACCCATGGTGTTTTCTCAGGCCCGTAACGGCGGATCGAAAGGTGAGTCCCACCGAAAGCCCGTCTTCGTTGGGGCGGAGAAGGAACGCGACGGTCAAGACCTCGCCAGTCGCCTGGCTGCGCCATCCCGCCGAGCGGAGCGCCCTGAATAGAATCGTCGGGCAGGGGAGCGACTCATGCACCGCGCGCCAACCATGCGAGCAAAGCTGTAAGTCTTGCGATTGATAAGGGGTGAGCCTCCGATCGGCTTCCCCACGCGGCATATATATAACGCCGGCGCTCAGGTCCGGCTGGGACAGCCAGGACCACGTGTCGCTCGCCGCGGTCCCACTGAATCCGGATTCCTTGGGCGGCATCTGTATAGAGAGCACCCTCAGGAATCGGAAGACTCATTCGTTCGGATACCTCCTGCAATAGCGCGCTTACGATGTCGTAGACTTCGCCCGTTGTTCGGCAGTCGGGATCCTCGTCCCGAAGCGTTTCCATGAGATCGCTCAGCAGAGACGTGGGCGGCTTCTGGTAGATCGCGGCAAGCTCTTCAGGTGAGTCAGTCGTCTGCGAAGCTTTGAAAACTGGATGCTCCGTGCGGCTAAGCACTATACTTTCCGTCGCAAGCACGGAATCGTACAGGTCGTCGATAAGGCGGAGAGAAGACGGCAGTTCATCCAATATCGGTTCCGGAGTCGCCTTTGCGCCCGAGACAGTTTCCATCGCGAACGACCACGCTGACGTGCTCATGTTCTATCCCCTTCGGCTAAGTATACCTGCAGAACTCTGTCGGCCTCAGAGTAAGCCTGACTGAAGAACGTCTCAAGCGCGTCTGGTGACATCGATATGTCGGCTCCAGCCGGAGTATTCATGTCTTGTTCTACCGAAATCAAAGGGCTCTGCTCGTATCCATATGGCCCGCCGCGTAACTTGATCCAGTTGTTAATCTCCATGCCGTTGGGCAAACACCGGACGATGTGACTGTGTAGCTCCAACGCCTGGCTATCACCGAGCGGGCCGGACGCGATTTCTGCCTTGAAAAAGTGCCTCGCCAGTTCGATCGCCGGGATCGGCGCTTTGCACTCTCTGATCAGAACAAGAGCCGCTCTGTTGATACGCGCTTGTGTATTCCGAATCTGCGAGAGGAGAACCTCGACATTCTTGCGCATCCCTTCAGAGGCGTCGGGATTCGTCGAATCTCTCCAAATAGCGTCACTTCGAGATAACGCCAATCGGAGCTCGTACTCATGGCTCGCGCTAGATAGCACAATCCGGGGCACTTCGGCCGGCGCTTGCGGCGGAAGTGGAAACGCGGCCGGCGGCCCGTTGTACATGGTCTCGAACTTCTCGAGAGTGTGAGCGAGCAGCGTAGAACTGGAGAATGCGCCGAGATCCGACGTGAATATCGAAGTCTGCACCATCCTCGTCTGAAAGCGACCAGCGTTTAGCAGCTCGGGAGAGTGCTGACCGGCCGGGCCCTTCGTCGGTTGTACCGAGGCGTCGGGCTGTTCCAAAGAACCGGTAGCAGGGTTTCGAATCATCCACTTTCCTTCACCAAAGAGAATGTACGTCCCTTTTGAAGTAAGCGACTCCGAACGGAGGTACTCAACGGCCTGCGCGTGTTCAACCAAACTCAAGATGCGGCTGACGACGAAATACTGACCCAAACGGACAACCGTTCCCGAGCTCTGTAATCCGTTCAGATCAGCGCCGAGTACCATACGATGGTGCGCAATATCCAGGTTCACGGTCACCGGTTGTTCGATGCGTTTATCTTCTGACGAGTCGCCATTAAAACTGATTCTCAGTAGAAGCCCGTTCTTGCCCGCAGACACCTCACAGCCAAGCACGAATGGAGCGCCAGCGATATTCTCCGGCGGTAATAGTGCTTCTGCCCGGTGAGCGACCCCACCATGGTCGTGGATTATGAGTTCAACCTTGCTCTGATTCTCGAGGTATATTGAAAGACGGTCGTGCCTCGGGTCCACTCCTGTGTCGAGCAGGCAGCGCGCGCCCGATCCGCTCCCGGGATCCAGCGCGAGATCGAAATAGATGGACATTTGACTTGTATCAGACTCAGAGATTCTTGACACCAAACATCTTCACCTGCCCCCAGGTCTCTGCCGAACTTTGAAGAAGCTTTTAACATCTATTATAGCTCCCCAACTATTTTGCGTAAGTGGCATCGAGCCAGCGAGTTGTATCGCTGGCTTGATGCTTCAGCCCTCAGTCCTCCGCCACCCCGTACCGACGCCTACCCGCACGACTCACGGTAACTAACGCCGGCGTGGTGCGCGGGGGATGGCGGAGGGTCTCGCAAAGGCTGCGCCATGCGAGTGCGAGGGCCTGGACGCAGTCATCATGGCCGCCGGGCGGATGGCGCGCGGTCGCGCGGCCGCCCGGTGTGTTCAGCCATTGGAACGACCGCATCTCTCCCAGCAGCGCCGCAGTTTCCGGACCCTCCACGATCGAGATCTGCGCCTGCTCGACGGCGAGCACCAGCTCTTCCATCAGCCGGGGCCGGCTCTCGGACGTGTAGAGGAACGGTGTCAGCCGGATGCGTTCCGGGGTGTTCGCCAATGGCCCTCGGGAGGTCCGGTCGCGGATCAGGTTGAACAGCGGATCGCCGATGCCGGACCCGTCTATCACTGCCCGGCAGCCGGGATGAGATTCTAACAGGCGCGCCACCCGGTCCACCTGGATCGACCACTCGGCCTGGTTGAACCGGTCCATGGCGGCCAGTTGTCCTTCCACGTCGAGTATGACGATGACGGTATAATCGGCGGTGCGGGCCAGGTCTACGCCGGCAAAGAACGGCGGCTGAATGCGCAGTGGCCCGGAACGTAAGATAGCCTGGATATTCGTCTCACGGAAGACGTTATTTCCGGAAGCCTCGAAACTGAGGTCATACTCTTCGGCCCAACTGCGGATCGTGTGCCGCTGCCGCTCCTTCTCGGCCCATTCGGGCGTATATTCCGACCGCTGCTCCCAGCGAATCCGGTGGACGCTCCAGCCGGCTGCGGCCCCTTCGGTTTCCGCCTCGAGCCAGAGACGGTGGAATAGATTCCCCCGGCCATGCGGGGTGGAAACCACCGTCATCCGGCCGCCGCTGCTCACCGTGGGCGCCAGGCTCTGGTAGATCTCCTCCGCCCACGGCAGATACGCCGCTTCGTCAAGATAGACGTCCGTGGCGCTGTAGGAGCGAGCGGCGTCAATGCTGGCAGCCAGGCTGACAATGCGAGAACTGAGATCCTCCCATTCCATCGACGTGGTGTTCTTTGCCGTTGGTTTCGAGATAGTTCCGTTTTTGATGTCCGGCTGGATGGATTGATGCGCGTACCGGAGCAGGTTGCGGGCCGCTTCCAGGCTGCGCGAAACAAACAGGACGGTGCTGCCCTGCCGGTTAAGCGCAACGTAGACCGCCTCGCACGCTAAGGCGCGGGAGACGCCCATCTGCCGCGACTTCAGCACGATTCGCTGCCGCGCGGTGTCGCGCCAGAGATCGATCTGGTACGGGTATGGCTTCAGTAGTTCTAATCCCTTGCCCGGCCGCATAATGCTGCAGTGCTTCGTGATCCATTCCGACGGATCCTCAATCTCTTTCGAGGAATCTTCCCTGATTTCCGAAGGATGCGCCGTCTTTTCCGAAGGTTCATCCTCACTCATTTAAGATGCCAGATCGACCAACTGGTGATAAATGTCAGCAGCCCGGCGAGGACGGCCCAGATCCCCTTGATCTGGAGCGATTGGCCCTGGATCTGGGCCTGCAGCTCCTCGAAGTGGCTGCGTCCATCCCGGGACCAGATCGCCTCGTCCTGCCGGCGGTTCTGCTCGGTGACGGATCGCAGGTCGGATGCGACCGCCGCCAGCTCTTTGCGCAGCGCCTCGATATCTTCCGATAGATTCGAGAGCGCCGTCACCAGGTTGCTCATCAGCGCCTCTTCGCTCAAAGAAAAACGGGCCTGCATGGTTGGATTGGGAGAACGCATTAGAATTGACCTCGAATGGACGGAGTACGATTCACCGCAGAGGCACAGAGTTCCGCAGAGATTCGCGGATCTCCGCGTCTCTGCGGTGATCTTTTCCTCCGTCAGGCCGTCACGGCAACGCTCGCGAACGAATTGGTGACCGTCTGGAGCATACCGGCGCGGGTCCGCATCGTGCGGGCGAGCTCGTCGGTACCCGGAATGGGCAGAACCGGGCCAAGCTGGATCGGGATGTACGGCGCGTAAATAAATCCTTCGCCATGAATACCGACGAACGCCTGGCCGAGGCCGCCGGTCCCATCCGAGATCCAGGGGGTCCGGTAGACCGTCCATCGCCCGGAAATGGATCCGAAGACGTTGGTCCCGATCTCGCCGGGCGTCTGCATCTCGTCGTCGCGTCCGACCGGCCAACCGACGGCCTTGAAGGTTTCAAGCTTCTCGAGGCGAGCCGCGAAAGCCGGGCTTGCAACGATGTAGTTGGGATGCCGGAACCGCGCCTTCTCGACGGCAAGAGACGCCTCCACAATCGCGCCATAAATGGAGGCGTTCCAGTCTTTCTGCGTCCATCCGGAGGCGGCTGTTTGAGACCAGGAGACCTGATTCCCACCGGGTATGCCGTTGTAGATGGTGTTCAGCGCAGTGTAGTCAATATTGCCGACAAGCTCACGAGCGACGTAATCGAAGACCTTCGACTGCAGATCCTGGTTGTACTGCGCCCGGAGATCCTCTTGCAGCTCGGTGGTCCACTGCACCTGGAGCGCGAACTTCTGCGCGGTGACGGTGGAGCTTGTCAGTTTGTAACGAGTTTTGGGAATGTTCGCGCCCTCGCCCAGAGCCGGGCTGGTGGTATTGGAGCCGGGCGGCAGCGTGGAGCTGCCGGGGCTGGTGAGATTGGTCTGTGCGCCATTGGATCCGATTGGAACCGCGGCGCCCAGAACGATGGAACCGGAAGCCTGGCTGACATAATAACGAACGCCGGTGGCGCCGGTCGGCAGCGTGATGGCCCCAATCTGGATGTTCTGGCCGGTAGTCAGCGTGACCGCGGCCGTAGTCGATAGCCTGGTTTCGCCAATGGCGTTCACGAAGGTATAGCCGACGTTATAGGTCCCGGCCAAAAACGCCGAACCGGTCCCGGTCGGGGTAATCGTGGGAGCGGTGGTGGCGTCGGCCAGCGCCGCCGCCTCGCCGTGAGTAAAAGTCGACGAGGGCGAGAAGTCCGGCACAAAATCCTCGAAGAAGACCTTTGCTGTGGGGCCGGCCATCGGCTGAACCGACGCGATGGCGTTGATCAAAAGAGCCGGGTAGACCTTCGGCACAAACGCAAGCGCGATCGTCGTGAAGGTTGGAATATCAGCCGTGGTATCATCCTCGTACAGACCGGCGCGTACCTGGTTGTCAAGAAGCTGAGCAACCAGAGCACGAGCGCGGGGACTTCGAACTCCTTCGAGCAGATAGGCCCAGCGGGCATCGCGGGCCGCCTGTTCGGCGAGACTTTGCGCGGCCAGCGAAGACGCTTCACTGTGGCGCGTTCTGAGTGTCATGAGTAAAGACCTTTCCGAAACATGGAGAGAAGACGACGGACGACGAAAAGCGAACGCAGGGCGCCAGAGTCCAGTAACGCTTAACGCGCCTCTGGCGCCCTGACCCGGTTACCCGGCGGCTGCTTTTTGAAGTCCCTGGAACACGCCGTCGACAACGGCGGAGAGAATGGGGTAAGCCTGGCGGGGGAAGAGAGACTGCAGGTGCGTGATGACCCACTGCTTCTTTTGAGCGCCCTGCCCGGCGGTGGTAAACTGAGCGTCGGCGGCCTGGATGAGCGTCTCCGCCCATGTTCGCAGCCGCTCATCGCGGATCTGGTCCGCGGCGTGCTTCACCAGCAGGCACGTGTGATACACCGCCCCAATAATCAGCGCCAGCAGCGCTTTTTGCGCCAGCGGCCATACCAGGCCCGCCAGCATCGACAGATTCAGAGTCATACTTATCCTTTCATTGGGATCGATTGGGTCAGAAACTATTCGCCAGCAGCCGCTGCTGCAGCCGCTGCTCTGGCGTGAGGGAGGAATGACTGATGAGCGCCTCGGCGTT
>Ga0307373_10014778_pt1 | contig 10696 bp, 4 predicted proteins | sample OX2MG_FD_202534 | JGI IMG/M metagenome (GOLD analysis project Ga0307373, IMG submission 202534) | Soil microbial communities from Risofladan, Vaasa, Finland - OX-2 | ecosystem: Environmental > Terrestrial > Soil > Coastal area > Acid sulfate soil | place: Finland: Risofladan, Vaasa | collected...
CCAGACGCTTCTACCGCACTCGGTGGTCCCTGTCGAGGATGCGAAGGTGATCGTCGATTTCGGGCAGAACCTTGCGGGCTGGCTCCGAATCGCCGTCAGCGGTGGCCGCGAGGCAATCCGCATTCGTCACGGCGAGATCCTCGATACTGACGGCCACCTGTACGTCGACAACTTGCGGACCGCACGCCAGGCGGACGAGTTCTGGACTTCGGGAGGTCCCGAGGTCTTCGAGCCCCACTTCACCTGGCATGGCTTCCGGTACGCCGAGGTGGCTGGCTATCCCGGCACTCTCGCACCAGAGGACATCTCCGCCCAGGTCGTACACTCCGACCTCGGAGTGGCCGGCACATTCGAGTCCAGCGATCCGGTTGTCAATCAGCTGCATTCGAACATCGACTGGGGTTTGCGTGGCAACTTCATCAGCGTTCCGACCGACTGCCCACAACGTGACGAGCGCCTCGGCTGGCTCGGAGACGCTCAGATCTTCGCGCGGACGGCAGTGTATTTCCGCGATGTACTGGCATTCTTCGACAAGTGGCTCGACGACGTCACGGATGCCCAAATGGACTCGGGAGCCTTCACCGACATGGCGCCGCGCCTCGGTCTCGAGTGGTGCGGCGCCCCGGCCTGGGGCGATGCGGGTGTGATCGTACCCTGGACGCTCTACAAGATGTACGGGTCGCTGCGACCCGCCGCTCGCTGCTATGACTCCATGTCGAGATGGATGGAGTTCATCTCGACCGGGAACCGGGACCATCTGCGGTCTCGGGAGCTCGGCAACAACTATGGGGACTGGCTCGCACCGAACGGCGACGACACGCCCCATGAGCTGTTGGCGACGGCGTACTGGGCCTACGACGCGACGCTCATGAGCGAGATGGCGAGAGCCCTCGATCGCGACGAGGACGCTCTGCACTACCAAGAGCTCGCCGACGACATCGCCAAGGCGTTCGTCGAGGCGTTCGTGGATGGCGATGGGCGTGTCGTCTCCGACACTCAGACGGGGTACGCCCTCGCACTGTTCATGAACCTGCTGCCCTCCAACTTGCGCACCCGCGCCGCCGACCACCTCGTCGAAGCAATCCGCGAACGGCAGTGGCACCTGGCAACCGGATTCGTCGGTGCTGCCTATCTGCTGCCTGCGCTGAGTGCCAACGGATACTCCGGAGTCGCCTATCGGTTGCTCAATCAGGAGACATATCCGTCATGGCGTTACCCGATCCGACAGGGAGCGACAACCATCTGGGAACGCTGGGACGGATGGTCGGAGCCGAACGGCTTCCAGTCTCCTCACATGAACTCGTTCAACCACTACTCGCTCGGCTCGGTGGGCGAGTGGCTCTACCGGTTCGTCGCAGGCATCGATCAGCCCCCGGGGCACGTCGGCTTCGAACGCGCACTTGTGCGGCCCCACCCCGACACATCGATGAGATGGGCCGGCGCTAGCTATCAATCGATACGCGGTCCGATTGCGAGCCACTGGCGACACGCCGCCGACGCACTCACGCTCGACGTGAGCATTCCACCGAACATGACAGCGAGCGTCCGTTTGCCGAGCACGGATCCCGCCGGCGCACGCGACGACAATGGAATCGGGCCCGTTGCTGTCGGGGAGTTCTGCGGCGACCGGGGTATGCGTGAGGCGATCTTCGAAGTGGGTCCGGGCACGAGTCGCTTCGTCGGCGAGTACACACTCCTTGAGCCGGTCGATCGAAAGGAGAAAGGGGCGTGACGTGAGATCGGTTGATCGTTCCGTACCGCCATGACCGGCCTCGACGACCAACAGTGCCGATGACCGGCGAGTGCGGGGCCTGGGTCAGAGGTTGTGCCCGGCAATCGACCTTCGGCTCAGGTGCCGTACAGCCTGGCAGTGGCGATCCCGAAGGGCCGTAACTCGAATGAACCCTCGAACGGGCTCTCCGGATAGCCCCGTAGATCTACCAGCCAGCCAGCCTTTCTGTCGATGGTGACCGTGGTTCCCTCATCCCTGGGATTGAAGACCCGGACCTCGAGCATGCCTCCTTCGCGGCGAACCGCGCTCACCTCGGCTCCGGTGACGGTCAGCTCGCTCCCCATCTGCGCACGACTGCCGCCGCCCGGGCTGTCCAACACCTCGAGCGGCAACAGAATGTCGTCGGCCAGGGTGTATGGGTCCTCGACAGCGACTGTCAGGGCGTAGCGCAGTGAGATCGGACGACCGGTCATCTGGAGTCCCTCGACACGGGTCAGGGGGCCGGCCGGGAATGGTCGATACGCCATCCCGAGCCGCGACAGCATGCCGGTCGAGCGCAGCACGGTCAGCGCGATCGCCGAAGCGGCATCACCGAGGGGGGTGGGCGCGATGTCGATGAGTTCATACTCGCAGACACCATCGTGGACAACGGTCAAGCCCCCGGCGGAAACGAAACGGCGGGCCGGGGCCGTCGGTAGACCGAATTCGTCCGCACGGCCCTCAGCCGTTACTCCCCGTTCGACCACTGCGAACGCGGATTCGGCCCGGGACGTTCGGGCCGAATCCGGTAGCGGGAGGTGAACCCGGAGGCGGTGGTCGCGACTCGGGTTCACGAACGACGTGGTGACCCTCACCGCCGGCTCGTCCGCTCTGAGTTCGAGCGTGGTCTCGACCTCCGCAGATTGCTCGCCGATCCGGGCCTGCGAACTGGCGTCAACACGATCAGGCCACGTATAGCTGGCCTTGATCACCACCCGGGCACGCACGGGCCCAGGTTCGATCAGCTGGACCACCACTGCGCTCGGCCTGTCCACCAAGCTGTCCTCGAGAGGAGGCGAGTAGTTGTACGAATCACCCAGATCCCCACCGTCGACCAGCTGCCCATAGCCCGCTAACCCATTGAGGGAGAACGTCCCGAGGGTCTCGTCGACCTCGACCGACACGAGACCATTGGAGAGGGCTACCGGCTCTCCGGATGCACTGACCACCACCGGATGGGTCGGGGTCACCGGTTCGAACGGCCGCCATCCGAAACCAGGCACCTCCGCGACGCGAGCGACGACTCGCCGAGTGGGCTGATGGTCCATGCCGACGCGGATCACGGCGTCGGGCCGTGCCTCCATACGGGCGTAGATGTCCTGCTTGGCTTGGGCGATGGGCGCGTCATGACGTTCTTCGGGTCCCACCGAGAAGATGATGATAATTCCCTCTTCGTCTTCCTCGACGACGATGTCGCGCAACCAAGCGTCGTGCTCGATCTGCGGGCCCTGCAACATCCCGAGGATGGTGCGGACCGCCTCGGCATCGAGCACCCTGGGGCCCGGGGGTCTTGTGTCTTCCGCAAGCACCTGTACGTCGGCGCTTGGTGGCTCGGTCGCTCCAACTACCAGCTCAACGGCACCCATCCGGGCTCGTGGGGTCGGATTGAGCACGTAGAAGCCGGGTTCTGCGAGCGATCGCGCCAACGACGTGGTGGCCCGATCAGCCAGTCCGCTGGCGATGGTACGCGCTTCGGCGTAACGGTGCAGGACGGCATCGACGACATCATCGATCGAACACGCACAGATCGAGTCGTGGGCCGAGTTCCGCACGACCTCCTTCCAAGCCTGCTCGAGTAGCTGGCGAGGCCACTCCGAAGGCTCCTGGAAGAGCGCGGCAAGAGGCTCCGCTCGCCGCTCCAGTTCGCGCTCCGCCAGCCATCCCATGCGTTTGACGTCGACTCGGTTTGAGGTGACACCCATCAACATGTCAGCGCGGAAGCCCGAACGAAGCTCCCCTTGCCAGCGCTCCAGACCTTCGCTCGGTGCGTCGGCCAAGTACTTGGGAAGCGACGTGATCTCGAAGAAGAAGTCGTCTTGGAGCTCGTTGGCCTCGGCTGTGACCCGGCCCAGCCAACACTGGGGCATGAGATGGTCGGAACCATTCATGTACAGCAGGTCTTTGATCGCGAAATCCGCAGCTTCTTCGAGATGGTCGGCCGTCCGCTGCACCAGGGCCTTGGCGTCATCAGGGAGGGAGGCTCCGTTGCTGTAGCCGAAGGGAAGGTATTCGGCCCGCACGGTGGTGCCGTCGGGCGCCTCCCACAGGAATCCGTTCTTCGTCACCTTCGACGGCACGCCACGCCAGACTACGGCGTCGCTCAATCCGGCCTGTCGGAGGATCTGTGGCATCTGCGCGACGTGACCGAACATGTCGGGCAGGTAGCCGACGTCCATGGTGCCACCGAAGGCCGCGCTGCGGAGGAGACCCATCTGCAAATTTCGGATGATGGTCTCTCCCGAGGCCAAGAACTCGTCCATCAGGACATACCACGGACCCATGGTGATCCGCCCTGCTGCGGCCAGCGACCGCAGGCGCCCTTCGTTCTCTGGTCGCACGTCGAGATAGTCGTCGACCATTGCCATCTGCCCGTCCAGCAGGAAGTAGGGGTAGCGGCCGTCAGATTCAAGCAAGGGCAGTAGCGTGTCGAACAAGTCGACCAGATTCAGGCGGAACTCCTGGTAGGACTGGTACCACTCGCGGTCCCAATGGGTGTGCGGAACGATAGCGACGCGTCGGGCTGCCATGCCCGCCACACTATGGCGTTCGGCATTGCATGCAGCGAGCGTTTCCAGATCCGCGGGAACAGCAGGCTTCCGGACCGGGGCTGAGGCTGGGACGACCGTGGGCCAGCAAGCATCGAACGTGAACGTCGGCACTATCAGTGGGCCGCGTCGGTCCGCCGGATGATCCTGACAGGCGCTTGGCGAACTGCCAGGCCTCTGCAATGGTGGTCCAGTGACTAGCATCGTCGTGTCGTCCGGAGGTGCTGGCTACGGCCTCCTCGTTGACGACCGAGGACGGCTGCGTCAGGCGGGGTTCGGGCCGGAAATCGATTCCCATATGCAGCAGCTGCCGACCGGGATCCCTCCGGCGCTGTACCCCCTGGCCTATCCGGCCTATGACGAGGAGCCAACCCGGGCGCCTTCGCTGCGGGTCACCCACTGCGACGGCACCACGACCACCCGCCTCTTCGTGGAGGACGTCCGAGTCGTCGGCTCCGAAACCGACATCGTCCTCGTCGACCCCGACTGCCCGCTCGAGGTCACGGTGTGCTTCCATACCGACAACCACGGCGTGATTCGCCAGTGGGTGAGGATCACCAACCGTCAGCTTGGGGCAGTCACTCTCCACGAGGTCGCCGCTGCCTCACCGTTGCTCGCCGCTGCTTCGCCCCACCTGACCCACTTCGGTGGGGGCGACTGGTCCGCGGAGTGGACCACGACCGTTGAGGCGCTGACACCTGGGACCAAGGTCGTCGACTCGCGCGGCGGCGTGCAGCCCCACCTACAGTCCTGCCCCTTCTTCCTGCTGGCTCCCAACGGCCGGCCCGCGGAGTCGAGTGGAATCGCCCTCGCCGGGGCGCTTGCCTGGGGTGGCAATACCCGCTTCGCCTTCGAGCGAACGACCGCCCCCACGGTGCGGGTCTGGTGCGGGCACAACCCGGCAAACGCGGAGTACGTCCTCGACCCCGGTGCCACCTTCATCACCCCCGAGCAGGTCTGGGTCTGGTCGACCGAGGGTGTGGGACCGCTGAGCCGCCGCCTCCACCGGTGGGTGCGCGAACATGCCACCCGCGACGGCGATCAACTGCGGCCGATCGTCGTCAACAACTGGGAAGCCACCTCGTTCTCGTTCGACACTGAGCGGCTCCTGGGGCTCATCGACCACACGGCGGATCTGGGCGCCGAGCTCTTTCTGCTGGACGACGGCTGGTTTGGCGACATCCACCCCCGTGATGACGACACGGCGGGCCTGGGCGACTGGCAGGTCGACGAAGCCAAGCTTCCCGGCGGCCTCGGTCCCCTAGTCAGGCGAGCGGACCAGCGCGGCGTCCGCTTCGGGTTGTGGGTTGAACCCGAGATGGTCAACCCCGACTCGACGCTCTACACCGATCATCCGGACTGGGTGGTGGGCCAGCAGGCGCGTGGCCCCCGCCGATGGCGGCACCAGCTTGTCCTCGATGTCCTGCAGCCCGACGTCGCCGACTTCGTGTCCGGTGTCGTGGACCGCGTCCTCGCGGCGAATCCGGGGATCAGCTACCTCAAGTGGGATGCCAACCGCCCGCTGACCGATCCCGGGTCCCCCACCCTGAAGCCCGACCGGCAGGCCAACTACTGGGTCGACCATGTTCGCGCCACCTGGCGGTTGATGGAGACCGTGACCGAGCGCCATCCCGACCAGACCCTCATGCTGTGCGCCTCGGGCGGGGGCCGCGTCGACCTCGGGTCATTGCGCTGGTTCCACGAGGTCTGGCTCTCGGACAACACCGATCCCGTCGCCCGGGTGCGGATGCAGTGGGCCGCCTCCTACTTCCTGCCGGCCAACGTGGTCGGCGCTCACGTGACCCGGGAGGGCGACCGACCGGTCGCCTTCGGCTGCGCGGTCGCAATGAGCGCTCGGTTCGGTTTCGACCTCGACTTCGCGGGCCTCACCGAAGACGAGCGGACCGTCTGCCACCGCGCCGTGGAGCTGTACCGCGATATCCGGCCGCTCGTCCAACAGGGGGAGTTATGGCGGTTGGTTCCTCCGAGCGAGCGCGCCGCCCTCGCCTACGTGTCCGCGGATGGTCGACGGGCGGTCCTCTTCGCCTTCCAGCTCACCAGCGGGACGGACGAACTGGGACCGCTGCGCCCGGGTGGGCTTGACCCCGACCGGATGTACGAGGTCGTCCCCGTGGATCTCGCCGCGAGTCCCGGCCCGACTCGGACCGACGTAGACCGACAACACGGTGCGGCGCTCATGGAGGAGGGCCTGGAGTGGCCCCTGAGCGAACCCTGCACCGCCCGCATCTGGGTGCTCCGGTCCGTGTCGCAATGACTGGGCGACCCACGAGTGCCGCTTGGACCCCAGATGGGTGGTCAGCTGCGAACCGATTCCACCTCGGCGGATTCGCTGGGCCACGATGCCGCCAGGCGATCAAACTCCTTGACTGCCACGGACAGTTGCTGGGCGGCGACAGCGATGCCATTCGAGCTGGCATTCTGACGCTCGGAATTCTCGGGGAACACGCGGGGACGCGATCGCTTTGCCATGCACAGCGAAGGTAGCAAGCTGCCCGGACGAATCGGTGGATATCGCGTGGCCTGACTCATCGCCAGCGTGTCGTTGAGCCTTGAAATAGTCCTACCGGCTCATTATGGCTGTTCAGAAGCGTTATCGCTTCATCTAAGCGAGACAGATGGAACGTCCGAGGACGACGTGACACGGAATTGTTGGCCCGGCTCAATGGTCAAGAACGATGATCCCTCTCCCGAAACGCTCTCTTGGTTCAAGGCTTCTCGACCGTCACCCATTGGCAATCGGCCAGGAGACGGCGCAGGTCAGATGGGTCAGATGGGTCCGATGTGAATACGACTGCCTCACTTGCATCTGCTGCGTGCGCAGCGACGATGGCGACGATGCCACTTGGAGTCCGACGCGCACCGGACCGCTCGACTCCGAACCGCAGGTGGCCTGCACGCCGGGCCGTCGCCTGGTTCGTATCCACGGTCCCAATCCGATTGACAATCTGATTGACCGGGGCGTCCTGAGGGCGACCAGTGACTGCCTCGGAAAGGGTCACGGTCGGAATCACCGGCTCCCACCCATGCTCGAGTAAATCACGCAGTACCCATCGGAACGCCTGGTGGGTCGTTGCCCGATCAATGACGCCAGAATCGAGCACGACCGTGGGGTTGCTCAAGACGATGCGGCCGATCGAATCTTCTCGGCTCGGCGGCTGGCACGTTGTTTCACCGGGCCAGGAGTTGGATCATCGGCTTCGAGTTCTTCGAGGTACGCCAGGAACATTCGGCGGCGCTCGTCGCGTTCGAGCTTGTCCTCCAGGGCCGCGTCGACATAGGACGAGAGGCCCCGGGGCCCAGCCGCACGCCGTGCCCGCTCGATGGCCGACGATTCGAGTGTCACGGAGATCTTCTGTGTCGCCATGTGCAGGGATCCTACCAGCTTCCTACGGTAGTATCGCATACTTATCCTATAGTCGCTGAGCTGCATACGGACACCCGGGCGGCACTACATCCCAAACCCGTAGTCACGGTCGTGCTCGATCGAACTGCTGTGCTCGTAGGACGGGGAGCGCTCGGGTGACCTTTCCGGCGCTGGCCGGGGGTTCAGTTCTCCATCAACCGATCTGAGTTCACTGTCAAGCTCTGCGGACTGATTGTAGATCTGGCTGCCGATCTCGCCCAGCCGTTGGATTACCTCGGGATGGTCGGCCCGCCACCGCTCTCCGTCAGTGGCCTCACAGTGCAGGTCGGCGAGCTTCCCGTCCGCTGGATCCCGCGCCTCCAAGAGCCGCGGCTCCTCTGGTTGGCGGAGCTCGGCCAACTGCTGTTCGGCCTCGGCGATCCGTTCGAGATCGGCCGACTTGGCGAGACGGGCCTGTATGCGGGAGAGAAACGTGTCTTTGGCGTGCAACAGGTGGTCGAAGTGGGCGCGATTTGCCGCGAACAATTCGCCGGCCGCTCACCGATCGGACCACCCCAGTCGATGCCGTTGTTGCTCCGCAGCCTGGAGAGCTGGGCTTCGGCGGTCCGACACCGGTCCTGGGCGGCGCTGATCTCGTCACGCAGGTATCGGGGCATCGCGGCATAGAGGCCGGCGCTCTCCTGCTCAAGTGCCTCCCGCTCGAGAGAGGTCGGCACCCTTGGTTCAGATTCCTTGCCGGCCACCTTGGGCGTGCCGGTGTCGATGGCCCGCTTCCACCGACGCTCGGTCGCCCAGCTGCGGCAAAGGTCCTCTCTGGCCTGGTCCAGACCATCGACACACAGATAGACATGGGTCTCGTCTCTTGCCCTGCTCATGGCCATGTAGGCCAGTTCCCGTCCGCCCCTGTCCTCGTAGACGTGGGCGACGTCGTGGGTGGCCCCCTGGCTCCGGTGCACTGTGGTCGCATAGCCGTGGCCAGCTGGGTCGCTCCGATCTCGTCGCGCTCCAGGCGGTGCTGCCGGCCGTCCTCCAACTGGACCGCCCTCCGGATTCGAAGGCGTCTCGGACGGCAGCCATGACTGCGGTCTTGCCCGATCCGGCCACTCCTTCGACCAGCTCCACCCCTCGGCCCGAGGTGGTGATCCCGAGTACTGCCGCCTGCTGGCCGGGGGTCAGGGGAGACCCCCGGACGCCGAGCGACGACCTCTCCCGGAATGTCCCAATATCGCGATTACACGGGTGAAAGTGAGCCCCAACCAGGCAGGTGTGGGCGTGGGGACAACTGTCCAACCGGCCATCCGAGGCCCACACGATACAGACCCCCGGAACCGACCATCGGTCCCCACCCTGGGTCGGGTATCGGGTCTCCCCAGTACCCGACCCAGGGTGGGCGAGTGAGCGGGCTAGGCAGCCACCGTGACGGCCACCGATGCCGGCTCCACGATTGGGTTGTTGAGGTGGGACCCACCCATGGAGCCGTAGAAGGTGGCATCACCGAAGTTGAACACCCCGCCGTCCGAGGCCACCAGCCAGTAGCCCTTGCCGTCCGGCGTGGCCGTCATGCCCACGATCGGCTTGTTGAGGTGGGACCCGCCCATGGACTTGAAGAAGCCGGCATCACCGAAGTTGAACACCCCGCCGTCCGAGGCCACCATCCAGTAGCCCTTGCCGTCCGGCGTGGCCGTCATGCCCACGATCGGCTTGTTGAGGTGGGACCCGCCCATGGAGCTGAAGAAGCCGGCATCACCGAAGTTGAACACCCCGCCGTCCGAGGCCACCAGCCAGTAGCCTTTTCCGTCCGGCGTGGCCGTCATGCCCACGATCGGGTTGTTGAGGTGGGACCCGCCCATGGAGCCGTAGAAGCCGGCATCACCGAAGTTGAACACCCCGCCGTCCGAGGCCACCATCCAGTAACCCTTGCCCGCCGGGCTGGGCTGGGCCGGCGGCACCGCCGACGCGTACGGGCTAGCGGCCATGCCCACGATGGGCTTGTTGAGGTGGGACCCGCCCATGGAGCCGTAGAAGCCGGCGTCCCCGAAGTTGAAGATGCCGCCGTCGGAGGCCACCTCCCAGTAGCCGCCCTGGTCGGACGTCTGGGCGAGGCCCACTACCGGCGAGTTGAGATGGCTGCCGCCCATGGAGCCGTAGAAGCCGGCCGTGCCGAAGTTGAACACGCCGCCGTCGGAGGCGGTCATCCAGTAGCCGGTGCCGGCCACGGGCACGTTGAAGATCGCCTGTCCGCCGGGATTGGTGGTGATGGTGTTGCCGGTGAGGGTGGTTCCGCTGTCACCGGCCAGCCAGACGCCGTAGAACTCGCGGCTGATGGTGTTGTTGGTGATGCTGGTGCCCGTCAGGGTGGGGGTGACCGGTGCCGGGATGACCGTTGCCGCCACGATGATCCCCGCCGGCTGCGGCGGTCCGTCGACCGACCCCCAGTCGTCCATGGTGAGGGTGTTGCTGTCCAATGTGACCCCGCTGACGTGGTCGTTGGGTGCATTGGAGTGCACGACGATGCCGGGGATGAACGAGTTGGTGACCGTGTTGCCATGGACGGTGACCGAGGAGACCGAAGTTCCGGGGGTGTCGGCTGCCACCACGATGCCGCCGATCACCGGGCCGTGCGGCCCGAACTGCCCGACGGTGCCCATCACCGTGTTGTTGGTCACCGTGGCCGATGTCACACCGGCACCCGGATCGTAGGCGGCGATGACGACGCCGCACCCACCGAAGTTGCCGTTGCTCTGGTTGTTGGTCACGGTTACGTTCACGGTGGGC
>Ga0307373_10014780_pt1 | contig 10696 bp, 10 predicted proteins | sample OX2MG_FD_202534 | JGI IMG/M metagenome (GOLD analysis project Ga0307373, IMG submission 202534) | Soil microbial communities from Risofladan, Vaasa, Finland - OX-2 | ecosystem: Environmental > Terrestrial > Soil > Coastal area > Acid sulfate soil | place: Finland: Risofladan, Vaasa | collected...
GCTGCTCGAGGACATGAAGACGCCGGCGAGCTACGACTACAACGTCGAGGTCACGCGCCGCGCGGCCGACATGGCGCATGCCGTGGGCGTGTCGGTGGAGGGCGAGCTCGGCTGCCTGGGGTCGCTGGAGACCGGCACCGCCGGCAAGGAGGACGGGGTCGGCGCCGAAGGCTCGCTGTCGCGCGAGCAGCTGCTCACCGACCCGGAGCAGGCGGCGGACTTCGTGCGCCGCACCGGCGTGGACGCGCTGGCGGTGGCGATCGGCACCTCGCACGGCGCTTACAAGTTCACGCGCAAGCCCACCGGCGACGTGCTGGCGATCGAGCGCATCCGCGAGATCCACGCGCGCATTCCTGACACGCATCTGGTCATGCACGGCTCTTCGAGCGTGCCGCAGGACTGGCTCGAGATCATCCGCCAGTACGGCGGCAGGATTCCCGAAACCTACGGCGTGCCGGTCGAAGCGATCCTGCAAGGCATCCGCCACGGCGTGCGCAAGATCAACATCGACACCGACATCCGCCTGGCGATGACCGGGGCGATGCGCCGCGCCATGGGCAAGGATCCGTCCGAGTTCGATCCGCGCAAGTTCCTGAAGGAGGCGATGCTCGCGGCGCGCGCGCTGTGCAAGGAGCGCTTCGAGGCCTTCGGCTGCGCCGGCAACGCGACGCGCATCGCGCCCGTGCCGCTGGAGCGCATGGCGCAGCGCTACCCGAGAAGCGCGCAGCCGCGCGCGGCCTGAACGCACGGAGCGTTTCGCGCCCCTCGCGGTTTCCGCGCCCCCTTTTGCGGGATAATTCGAGCCCTCCGCGGCCGGTTTCCCGTCGCGGAGCGGCAGTTCCCCCCGTTTCGACCCCGCCATGGACACCATGACCCCCGCCGCCACCCCCTCCGCTTCCTCCGCACAACCCGGGCCCGAGCTGCGGCGCGACATGGCGAACGCGTTGCGCGCGCTCGCGATGGACGCGGTGCAGGCCGCCAACTCCGGCCACCCCGGCATGCCGATGGGCATGGCCGAGATCGCGGTCGCGCTGTGGAGCAAGCACCTGCGCCATAACCCCGCCGACCCGCACTGGGCGAACCGCGACCGCTTCATGCTCTCGAACGGCCACGGCTCGATGCTGCTGTACGGCTTGCTGCACCTCACCGGCTACGACCTGCCGATGGCCGAGCTCAAGCGCTTCCGCCAGTTCGGCTCCAAGACCCCGGGCCACCCGGAGTACGGGCACACGCCGGGAGTCGAGACCACCACCGGCCCGCTCGGCCAGGGCGTCGCCAACGCGGTCGGCATGGCCATCGCCGAGAAGCTGCTCGCCACGCACTTCAACCAGCCGGGCTTCGACATCGTCGATCACCACACCTACGTCTTCATGGGCGACGGCTGCATGATGGAAGGCGTCTCGCACGAGGCCTGCTCGCTCGCCGGCACGCTCGGGCTGGGCAAGCTGATCGCCTTCTACGACGACAACGGCATCTCGATCGACTCGGAGAAGGGCCACATCGAGCAGTGGTACACCGACAACGTGCCCGAGCGCTTCAAAGGCTACGGCTGGCAGGTGATCGCGCACGTCGACGGGTACGACGTGGCGGCGCTCGACCGCGCGATCCGCAAGGCCCGGCGCGAGACCTCGCGCCCGACGCTGATCTGCTGCAAGACCACCATCGGCAAGGGCGCCCCGCACAAGCAGAATACCGGCGCGGCGCACGGCGCGGCGCTCGGGGCGGACGAGGTCGCGGCGACGCGCGCGGCGATCGGCTGGCCGTATCCGCCGTTCGAGATCCCGCAGCACGTGTACGCAGCCTGGAACGCGCGCCCCGCCGGCGCGCGCGCCGAGCGGCGCTGGAACAAGCTGTTCGCCGCCTACGAGGAGGCGCATCCGGAGCTGGCGGGCGATTTTCGCCGCCGCGCGGCGGGCGAGCTGCCGCAGGACTTCGACGCGCGCCTGGCGGCGCTGATCGAGGAGCTCAACGGCAAGGCCGAGACGCTCGCCACGCGCAAGGCCTCGCAGAACGTGCTCGAGTCGCTCAAGCCGGCGCTGCCCGAGCTGCTCGGCGGCTCGGCCGACCTCACCGGCTCCAACCTCACCATGGTGAAGAGCTCGAAGGTCATCGGGCGCAACGACGGCGGCAACTACCTGTTCTACGGCGTGCGCGAGTTCGGCATGTGCGCGATCATGAACGGGATGTCGCTGCACGGCGGCTTCATCCCCTACGGCGGCACGTTCCTGGTGTTCTCGGACTACGCGCGCAACGCGCTGCGCATGGCGGCGCTGATCGGCACGCGCGTGATCTACGTGTTCACGCACGACTCGATCGGCCTGGGCGAGGACGGGCCGACCCACCAGCCGATCGAGCACGCCGCGACCCTGCGCCTGATCCCCAACCTGGACGTCTGGCGCCCCTGCGACACGGTGGAGAGCGCGGTGGCCTGGGGCGCCGCGCTGAAGCGCAGGAGCGGGCCGACGGCGCTGCTGCTCTCGCGCCAGAACCTCCCGTTCGCGAAGCGCGACGCGGCGACGCTCGCCAACGTCGAGCGCGGCGGCTACGTGCTCTCGGAAGCGAGCGGCGCCGCGCGCGCGGTGCTCATCGCCACGGGCTCCGAGGTGGCGCTCGCACTGGCGGCGCAGAAGCTGCTCGCCGCGGAAGGCGTCGAGACGCGCGTGGTGTCGATGCCCTCGACCAGCGTGTTCGACCGCCAGGACGCGGCGTACCGCGGCGCGGTGCTGCCGCACGGCGTGCCGCGCGTCGCGGTGGAGGCAGGCGTCACCGCCTTCTGGCGCAAGTACGTGGGCCTGGAGGGGGCGGTGGTCGGGATCGACCGCTTCGGCGAGTCGGCGCCCGCCGGAGAGCTGTTCAAGCACTTCGGCTTCACGCCCGAGCACGTGGCGGCGGCGGTGCGCGGCGTTCTGTAGGGCCGGGATGATCTAGATCAATAGGGGGGCCGGGCGGCGGCGCGACGATGGAAAATCGGCGCTCGCCGGGCGGCGGATCTGTTTGTCGTGGAGAGACACTATGACCATCAAGGTAGCGATTAACGGCTTCGGCCGCATCGGCCGCAACGTGGTGCGCGCGCATTACGAGGACGGCAAGAAGCACGATCTTCAATTCGTCGCGCTCAACGACCTGGGCGACGCCAAGACGAATGCGCACCTGCTGAAGTACGACACCACGCACGGCCGCTTCAGGGGCAGCGTCGAGGTCGCCGCAGACGCGCTGGTCGTGAACGGGGACCGGGTGAAGGTACTCGCCGAGCGCGACCCCGCGAAGCTGCCGTGGAAGGCGCTCGGCGTCGACGTGGTGCTCGAGTGCACGGGCCTGTTCACGAGCAAGGCCAAGGCGGGCGCGCACCTCGCGGCCGGGGCGAGGAAGGTGATCCTCTCGGCGCCGGGCGAGAAGGACGTCGATCGCACCATCGTGATGGGCGTGAACGACAGGGAACTCAAGGCCTCCGACACGGTGATCTCGAACGCCTCGTGCACCACCAACTGCCTGGCGCCGCTCGTCAAGGCGCTCGACGACCGGATCGGCGTGGTCGAAGGCCTGATGACGACCGTGCACTCCTACACCAACGACCAGGTGCTCACTGACGTCTACCACAAGGACCTGAGGCGCGCGCGCTCGGCGTCGCAGAACATGATCCCGACCAAGACCGGCGCGGCGGCGGCCGTGGGCCTCGTGCTGCCGCACCTCAATGGCAAGCTCGACGGCTTCGCGATCCGCGTCCCGACGATCAACGTGTCGATCGTGGACCTGACGTTCGTGGCGAAGAGGGCGACCAGCGTCGAGGAAGTGAACGAGGCGGTGAAACAGGCTTCGCAAGGCGGCCTCAAGGGCATCCTCGAGTACAACCAGGACCCGCTGGTGTCGTCGGACTTCAACCACAATCCGGCGAGCTCCATCTTCGACTCGACGCTCACCAAGGTGACCGGCGGCACGCTGGTGAAGGTGAGCGCCTGGTACGACAACGAGTGGGGCTTCAGCAACCGCATGCTGGATGCGGCGGTTGCGTTGATGAACGCGAAGTAGGCGGGCCATGCCTGCCGTCGTGCTCAAGCGGCACGCGGAGCTCGCTCTGGTCCGGCTCAACAGGCCGGAGCGCTTGAACGCGGTCAACCGGGACCTGCGCCGCGAGCTGCCCGAAGCGCTCGCGCGCGCCAACGCCGATCCGCAGGTGCGGGCGGTCGTGATCGCGGGCGCCGGAGAGCGGGCCTTTTGCGCCGGCCAGGATCTCGAGGAGGGTGCCCGCCTCGGCGTAGAAGACGCCGAGCGCTGGGCCGAGGAGCTGCACGCGATGCACGCCGCGGTGCGGGCGCTCGACAAGCCGAGCGTGGCGGCAATCGTGGGCGCAGCGGCGGGCGCCGGCTTCCAGATCGCCCTGCACTGCGACCTGCGGGTGGCTCACCCCGAGGCACGCATCGGCCAGCCGGAGGTGAAGACCGGCGTCGGATCGATCCTCGGCACCTCGTTCATGATGTGGTACCTGCCCTTTGGCCTGAACGCCGAGCTGTCGCTGATGGGCGAGCTGATCTCCGGTGAGCGCGCGGAACGGATCGGGCTGGTGAACCGGCTGGTCCCGCGCGAACGGGTGCTCGGCGAGGCGCTCGCGCTGGCGCGCGAGCTCGCCACGCGCCCGCCGAACGCGATCCGGCTCACCAAGGAGCGCATGCGCGAGATGACCCAGGCGTCCTTCGACGACATCCTGGCGGCGGCGCGCAAGTACCAGCGCCGGGCGTTCGAATCGGGCGAGCCGCAGCGCCTCATGCCGGAGCTGCTCGCCGCGCTCGAGAACAGGAGCAAGACATGAAGTTCAAGCGCATGACCGATCTCGATCTGAGGGGCAAGCGCGTGCTCATCCGTGCCGACCTCAACGTGCCGCTCGACGGCGCGGGCGGGGTGACCGACGACACGCGCATCCGCGCCTCGGTGCCGGGGATCCGCCGCGCGCTCGAGCAGGGCGCGGCGGTCATGGTGACCTCGCACCTCGGCCGGCCGAAGGAGGGCGAGCTCAGGCCCGAGGATTCGCTCGCGCCGGTGGCGCGGCGCCTCGGAGAGCTGCTCGGCCGTCCGGTGCCGCTCCGGGCGAACTGGGTCGACGGCGTCGAGGTGAAGCCGGGCGAGCTGGTGCTGCTCGAGAACTGCCGCGTCAACCCGGGCGAGAAGAAGGACGACGAGGCGCTGGCAAGGAAGATCGCCGCGCTGTGCGACGTCTACGTGAACGACGCCTTCGGGACCGCGCATCGCGCGGAAGCCACCACGCACGGCGTGGCGCGCTTCGCGCCGGTGGCATGCGCCGGGCCGCTGATGGCCGCCGAGCTCGACGCGCTGTCCAAGGCGATCGCGAGCCCCGCGCGCCCGCTGATCGCGATCGTGGCCGGGTCGAAGGTCTCGACCAAGCTCACCATCCTCGGCGAGCTGGCGAAGAAGGTCGATCAGCTGATCGTCGGCGGCGGCATCGCCAACACCTTCATGCTGGCCGCCGGGCTGCCGATCGGCAAATCGCTTGCCGAGCCGGGGCTCGCCGGGGAAGCGAAGAAGATCATGGCCGCGACGCGGGTGCCGCTGCCGGTCGACGTGGTAGTGGCGAAGGAGCTGGCGGCGGGCGCGAAGGCGGCCGTGAAGTCCGCCCGGGACGTGGCGGCCGACGAGATGATCCTCGACATCGGCCCGAAGACCGCCGCCGCGCTCGCGGCGGCGCTCGGGCTCGCCGGCACGATCGTCTGGAACGGCCCGGTCGGAGTGTTCGAGATCGAGCAGTTCTCCAAGGGCACCGAAACGATCGCGCGCGCGATCGCGGATTCGAAGGCCTTCTCGATCGCCGGCGGCGGCGACACCATCGCGGCGATCAACAAGTTCGGCATCGCCGAACGGATCGGCTACATCTCCACGGCCGGCGGCGCGTTCCTCGAGTTCCTCGAGGGCAGGACCCTGCCCGCGGTGGCGGCGCTGGAGGCGCGGGCGGAGGGCTGAACGGGCGCCTGAAGATAGCTTTCAAAGCTCGGGAGGGCCTTGAAAGAGACCGGGCATTTTCTTTCAAAGGTCCTCAAATGGCCCCGGCTAACGCTGGCGTGCCTTCCAGGCGCGATATTCCGCGAGCCGTATGCGATAGCGCGCGATGTTCCCTTCGTGCAAGTGGCGCAGCTCGGTTAGCGCCATCTTCACGAAGCGCGGCACGTCTTCCATGGGAACGAGATGCGTGGCCGCGAGACGGACAGCCGCTGCATCGATCGCCGTGCCTTGCCGCACCGTCTCTCCGACGACCTCGCCCAGCTCGGCCCTGTACTTGAGCCGGAAGGGGTCCGGTTCGGGAAGCGTCCCGGCCACGGCCTTGAACTGCTCACACGATCGTTCATACGCCCACGTAAAGACGTCCCTGAGCAAGTCCACACGCGCGTGCTCGTAGATCGCGAGCGTGCCTTCCACGTATGCGCGTTCCGGGACGTCCACGAACGAAAGCGGGCACAGATTGTTCTTGATGAACGGGATATTGGCCGCGAGCCGGGACACCCGTTTGTTCACGTCTTCGAACGGCTGAAGGTACGGGATGTGCACCATCAGGAAGAACGCCTGCTCGAAGGGATCATGGATCGCGCTCCCTTTTTCGAGGATGATCCGGAAGAGCTCCTCGATCTGCTGAGGCATCGCCAGCGGCCGGTACACCGTGCCGCTGATCTCCACGATTCTCTCGCGCAGCCGTCCGCTGGCCGCTGGATCGGCCAGCAGATTCTCGGAGAGCAGGGCGTGCAGGTTCATGAAGGTGTACAGATTGAAGCCGATGTCTTCCGCCTGCTCGATCAGAAACTCGATCGCCCGTTTGTGGTTGAGGATCATCTGAGTCTCGAGCCGGTGCTTCCCCTCCGCCTCGCGGCTGTGCTCGATCAGGTTCAGCGTGTCGAGCCTGGTGTATGTGTTTCCCTCGAGCCGCGACGACGCCCAGGAAAGGTCGATCAGCAGTCGGTTCATGATGTCGCGCGCGTACGTGCCTGCCGGGCGTTGCGTGAACGGAGTGCGTCCGATCTCGCGCAGGCGCGCGCGCCAATCCGCGTCGTTCAGGTAGAAGGTTTGGTTCGGGCGATAGTTGTCCAGCAGCGAGCGGTCGTAGCCGACGGGGCGCCGCTGGGTGATCGGGCGGCGGATCCAGGCGCGGAGCTCTTCGGAGTCGCCGGTCAGGGGAACGTAGACTTCACCTTCTGCTGCGAGAAGCGGCAGGGGCGCTTGTGCGATAACCTTCGCCTGAGCGATGGAGAAATAGCGTGTCGCCCGCCCCTTGCCTTGCGCGCGAATACGCTGTCGGCGCTCCAAGTGCTTAAGCAGGCGCCCCAAAGACCTCGCACTCGCGTCGTTCGCGAAGGCACGGACGAGTACACCTGGAGCCGCGCCATCCGGATGCCGACGGATTTCGACCTCCAGGCGGTCCGCGAGGTTATTGGCTAGTTTTTTTGGCATAATAGCCAGTTTTTGGCTAGTAATTATGTAAGTACTTGTTGAAAATATTAAAATTTATTGGCTAGAAAGTCAATATCAAGACAATAGGTTGGCGTGATTAAGAGGGAGACACTCAGGAATGCCTGAGTTGCACTGGCTGGGGGATCAGGACGCTAAGCGCGCCGCGCGGCGCGTGCCCTATCGCCTGCTCGAGCCGGTGGAAACCGTCGGCGACCCGGGCGCGGGCAACTGGCTCATTCAGGGGGACAACCTCGAGGCGCTGAAGGCGCTGCTGCCGTTCTATGCGGGGCGGGTGAAGTGCATCTACATCGATCCGCCTTACAACACCCGGAGTGCGTTCGAGCACTACGACGACAATCTCGAGCACAGCCAGTGGCTATCGATGAGGCATCCGAGGCTGTCCTTACGCGCGAGGTGTGGCGAGCGATCGAGTAAACGCTGCCGCCGCGCGACGGGCCGCGCGTGATCTACGGAGAGGCATCCCGGCTCTCGCCCGGGCGCCTCAAGCAACCGAACGCGACCTTCCGCCAGATTTCCTACGACATCCGGATGCGCTGGCCTGACGAGCCTGAGGAGACCGACATGCAACTGACTGCCGTACTCACGCACGCGGAAGAGGGCGGCTACGTCGCCCTGAATCCGGAGACGGGCACCACGACTCAGGGTGAGACGGTCGACGAGGCGCTCGCCAATCTGCGCGAGGCGACCGCGCTCTATCTTCTGGAGGAATTTCCGCTGAAGATCCGCGGCGCCCCGCTCGTGACGACCTTCGCCATCCCGGAGGATGCCTAAGCTGCCCCGGATTTCCGGCCTGAGGCAATTCGCGCCCTCGAGAAGCTCGGTTCCGCGCAGGTGCGTCAGGGCGGTAGTCATGTCGTGCTTCGCGCCAGTGCCGAAGTTGTGTGTTCCAGTGCAGGGTGAAATCGCGCTGCTCGAGCCCGATCTGGTGAGCGAGTTCGCGGGCTTCTCTCTGACAGACCAGCCCGCCGGTCTTCCCGGTTTCGCCAAGGAGGAGAGCGAGCACCCTTACCTCATCGACGTGGATCGCGGTCACTTGAGGATCCGGTAGGACGATGGGCAATACGGGCTGGACATCGACTCGTCACACGAGGGGATTCGCCGCGAGGACGTCATCCGCGAGCTGGACCGGAGGGTGCGGCGCGGCGACGTGCTGCAGGCCGACATGATCGCGTGGGCGGGACGGATGCTCGATGGGCTGATCGCGCGCGGAATCGAGCTGACGTACATGGCGCGCCATCTCAATCGACTTGCCGATGCGGTCGCGAAACGGCTGAAGGATATGGGCCGCGGCGAGCAAGGGGCGGTGCCTGTTCGCGATGGTGACTGACACGGAGCTCGCCGGGAGGTCGGTGGCGGCGCAGTTGAGAGCGGCGCTGACGTAGGGGCGAAAGCAGGGGAAGCCCCACGGACGAGTGATAGACTGCAGCAGATGCTCCGCAGCACCAAGATCGTCGCCACCCTCGGCCCCGCCTCCAGCTCGCCCGCCGTCCTCGAGCGCATGATCCACGCCGGGGTGGACGTGGTCCGGCTCAATTTTTCGCACGGCAGCGCGGAGGACCACCTGGCGCGCGCCGGGCTGGTGCAGGAGATCGGCCGCAAGGTCGGCCGCACGGTCGCCATCATGTGCGACCTGCAGGGTCCGAAGATCCGCATCGGCAGGTTCAAGGACGGCCGGGTCACGCTGCAAAAGGGCCAGGCCTTCACGCTCGACGCCCGCTGCGAGCTCGGCGACGCCGAGCGCGCCGGCCTCGACTACAAGGAGCTGCCGAGCGACGTCGCCCCGGGGGCGGTGCTGATGCTCGACGACGGCAAGATCGTGCTCGACGTGATCGAGGTGCGCGGCGAGGAGGTGCGCACCGTGGTGCGCCACGGCGGCGTGCTGTCGAACAACAAGGGCATCAACCGGCAGGGCGGAGGGCTGACCGCGCCGGCGCTCACGCCCAAGGACATCGAGGACATCCGCACCGCCGCGAAGCTGCAGGCCGACTTCCTCGCGGTGTCGTTCCCGAAGTCGGGCTCCGACATGTACATGGCGCGCGAGCTGATGCGCGCGGCCGGCGGCAAGGCGATGCTGATCGCCAAGATCGAGCGTGCCGAGGCGGTCGGGGAAGCGGCGCTGCTCGACATCATGCGCGCCTGCGACGGCATCATGGTGGCGCGCGGCGACCTAGCGGTGGAGGTCGGCGACGCATCGGTGCCGGCGCTGCAAAAGCGCATGATCCGGCTCGCGCGCGCGGAGAACAAGCTCACCATTACCGCGACGCAGATGATGGAGTCGATGATCTCGAGCCCGGTGCCGACGCGCGCCGAGGTCTCGGACGTCGCCAACGCGGTGCTCGACGGCACCGACGCGGTGATGCTGTCGGCCGAATCGGCGAGCGGCAAGTACCCGGTGGAGACGATCGAGGCGATGGACCGCATCTGCGTCGAGGCCGAGCAGACTCAGCCGCTCAACCTGGACCAGGATTTCCTCAACCGCGTGTTCGCGCGCGTCGACCAGTCGATCGCCATGGCGGCGCTGTTCACCGCCTTCCACCTCAAGGTGAAGGCGATCGCCTCGCTCACCGAGTCGGGCTCCACCGCGCTGTGGATGAGCCGCCTCAATTGCGGGGTGCCGATTTACGCGCTCACCTCGCAGACCTCGACGCGCTACCGCTGCGCGCTGATGCGCGACGTGTATCCGCTGATGGTCCGCTACGTCGGCCACGACCGCGAGGAGCTGCTGCGCGAGGCCGAGGGCGTGCTGGTGCAGCATGGCCTGGTGAAGGAGGGCGACCTGATCGTGCTCACCATCGGCGAGCCCATCGGCAAGTCCGGCGGCACCAATACCATGAAGATCGTGCGCGTGGGCTCGCACCTGAAGGGCTAGGGCGAGGCATGGGCGCGGTCACCCCGGACGCAGTCAGGCATGCCGGGGTCTGATCAGGCGGCGCGCTGCGCACCGCGCGCTTCGTACAGGTCGCGGCCGGCGACCAGGGCGCGCATCTTGGCGTCGGCGATGCCGCGCTTGAGCATCCAGAAGCCGCAGTCCGGGTGCACGTAGCGCACCCGGCCGGGGCCGAGCGTCTTTTCGGCGCGCTCGATCGAGCGTGCGATCGCCTCGGGCGTCTCGATCTCGGTGCGCTTCACGTCGACCACGCCGACGCCCATGCCGATCTCCGGGCGCAGGTCCTTGAAGACCGCCAGCTCCTCGGCCGGCCGGTGCGCGCACTCCATGACGACGTGGTCGGCG
>Ga0307373_10014783_pt1 | contig 10696 bp, 7 predicted proteins | sample OX2MG_FD_202534 | JGI IMG/M metagenome (GOLD analysis project Ga0307373, IMG submission 202534) | Soil microbial communities from Risofladan, Vaasa, Finland - OX-2 | ecosystem: Environmental > Terrestrial > Soil > Coastal area > Acid sulfate soil | place: Finland: Risofladan, Vaasa | collected...
GCGGCTGACCGAACCGTGTCAGCCAATGGCGAGGTGCGCCCTGCGCGCTATCCAGACGGCCGGCTGCGCCGGCGGGGCCAGGCGGCCGTGACGGCGCAGCCTGGCCCCGGCCCGGCGGTGTCGCGAAACGCGATCGCAGCTGCGGTCGCCGACGCGCACCGGCGCGAGTGGGCCTTCGTTCTCGCGGCTACCGCGCGGGTGACCAGGGACCTGGACGCCGCCGAAGAGTGCGTCCAGGATGCCTACGTCGCCGCGCTCGACGCCTGGGCGCGGCAGGGCGTGCCGCGCAATCCTGGCGCCTGGCTGACCACGGCGGCCAGGCACCGGGCCCTCGATACCCTCCGCCGGGACCGGACACTGCGAGCGAAGCTGCCGCTGCTGATCGTGCCCGAGCCCGCGTCCGGGCAGGAGGGCGAGGACGGCGCCGACGTGATCGGCGACGACCGGCTGCGGCTGATCTTCACGTGCTGCCATCCGGCGCTGGCCAGGGAGGCCCAGGTCGCGCTCACCCTGCGGCTCGTCTGCGGCCTGACCACCGCCGAGATCGCCCAGGCGTTCGTCGTCTCCGAGCCCACCATGGCAGCCCGCGTCACCAGGGCGAAGAAGAAGATCTCGACGGCCAGGATCGCCTACCGGATGCCGGAAGCCGCCGAATTGCCCGACCGTCTCGATGCCGTCCTCACGGTCATTCACCTGCTCTACACCACCGGTCACACCGACCCGCACGGTGCCAGCCTGGTCCGGCCCGACCTGGTCGAGCGCGCGATCGGCCTGGCGCGCATGCTGCACGAGCTGATGCCGGACGAGCCAGAAGTCGGCGGCCTGCTGGCCTTGCTGCTGATCACCGACGCGCGGCGGGCCACCAGGACCGATGCGAACGGAAGCCTCCAGCTGCTCGAGCAGCAGGACCGGTCGCTGTGGGACGGCGGGGCGATCGCCGGCGGCGGCGCTCTGGTGACGGAGGCGCTCCGCGGCGGGCGGCCCGGCAGGTTCGCGCTCCAGGCGGCTATAGCCGCCCTGCACGCCGAGGCGCCGAGCTACGCGGCCACCGACTGGCCGCAGCTGCTGCTCCTGTACGACCGGCTGCTGCGTGCCTGGCCGTCCCCCGTCGTGGCGCTCAACCGGGCCGTGGTGACCTCGATGGTCAGCGGGCCAGAGGCGGCGCTGGGCGAGATCGCTGCGCTGGAGCAGGACGGGCGGCTGGACGGCTACCGGTACCTGCCGGCAACCAAGGCCGACCTGCTGCGCAGGCTGGACCGCCGCGCCGAGGCACGGCAGTCCTATCAGGACGCTCTCGACCTGACCGAGAATGCCGCCGAGCGGGCCTTCCTCGCCGGCCGGATCGGGGAGATGTCGTCATCGGATTGAGACGATAATGCACCTGTGAACGAGTATTATGGCAAACTGCCCTAGTTTGAGGTGATTAGCAGCAACCTAGGGTCTAGGCTTCCGCTGAGCCTGCAGATGGGATTGGCTACTCCGAAGCGGGAGCCCGCGGTGCGACGAACGCCGGCTCGTGGCGGCGATCGGGATGCCGGGAGTGAACCAGCGCGTTACAGTCTGATCCCGTGACGCCTGATCCCGTGACGCGCAGGCCGCTTGAGGAGATCATCGATCCCGGCTGGGCCGAGGTGCTGCGGCCCGCGGCCGGCCGGATCGCCGGGGCCGGCGACTTCCTGCGGGCCGAGATCGCGGCGGGCCGGTCCTACCTGCCGGCCGGCGATCTGGTGCTGCGCGCGTTCAAGCAGCCGTTCGATGATGTCCGGGTGCTGATCGTCGGCCAGGACCCGTATCCCACTCCCGGGCACCCGGTCGGGCTGAGCTTCTCGGTCGCGCCGTCGGTCCGGCCGATCCCGCGCAGCCTGGTCAGCATCTTCCGCGAGTACACCGCCGACCTGGGCTACCCCCCGCCATCCACCGGTGACCTGACGCCATGGACTGAGCGCGGCGTGCTGCTGCTGAACAGGGTGCTGACGGTGCAGCCGGGCAAGCCGGGCTCGCACCGCGGCAAGGGGTGGGAATCGGTCACCGAGCAGGCGATCAGGGCGCTGGCCGGGCGGTCGGCGCCGATGGTGGCCATCTTGTGGGGCAGGGACGCGCGCAATCTCGCTCCGCTGCTCGAGGGCGTGCCGCTGATCGAGTCCCCGCATCCCAGCCCGATGTCGGCCGACCAGGGGTTCTTCGGCTCACGGCCGTTCAGCCGCGCCAGCGAGCTGCTGGTCCGCCACGGAGGCGACGAGATCGACTGGAAGCTGCCGTAGCTGCCCTGACCGGGCCCGTAGCCCGAATTGCCCGAGCTGGTCGCGTCCTTTTGCCTGGTCACCTCTCCGTTCAGCGCACAATGTGGGTATGACTGTGCTGCCTGATGCCGATGTGGCCCTGGCCGGCGGCCCCGACGGACGGGCGCGGACCGATGTTCCCACCATGGTCACGGTCTCCCGGCTGGCCGTGAGCTTCGGGCCGGTGCGCGCGCTCGACGGGATCGACCTTGCGATCAGGCCAGGGCAAGTCATCGCCCTGGCCGGAGAGAACGGCGCGGGCAAGACCACCCTCGTGCGCTGCCTGGCCGGCGACATAGCGCCGACAAGCGGCGACATACTGCTGGCCGGCAAGCCGCTGCCGGCCGATCCGCTGACCGTGGCCAGGCACGGCGTCGGCGTCGTCTGGCAGGATCTGTCGCTCTGCGACAACCTCGATATCGCGTCGAACCTGATGCTCGGACGGGAACGGCGCCGCCAGCTGATGTCGGATGTCCGGATGCACGCCGACGCGGCGGCAGTCCTGACCCGCCTCGGCATCCGCCTCACCGACACCACGCGGAGCATCCGCTCGCTGTCGGGCGGCCAGCGGCAGCTCGTCGCCATCGCCAGGGCGATGGCCGGCCAGCCGTCGCTGCTCCTGCTCGACGAGCCGACCGCGTCGCTCAGCTTCCGGCACGCGGCTCAGGTCGAGGAGCTCATCACCGCGCTGCGCGACAGTGCCACCACGATCGTGATCGCCTGCCACGACATCGACATGATGCTCCGGCTGGCCGACCGGATCATCGTCATGCGGCACGGCCGGGTGGCGGCCGACGTGGACCCGGCGGCTGTGCATCGCGACGAGGTCGCGGCGCTGCTGTCCGGCCAGGAACTCGACTGGTCCGCCAGGCGCCAGCTCACCAGGCTGCACGGCCTGACTGGCCGGCTGGTCGCGGCCGACCCGTCGTCCAGCCTGTCGCTGATCCTGTCCGCCCTCGGGGCCGCGCTCGGCTCGGACCGGCTCTGCATTCACCTGGCCGCCGGCCAGGAACTGGCCTGCAGCGCCTCTCTCGGCCTGCCAGAGCCCTTGCTCCAGGCCTGGTCCACCCTGCCGGCGGGTGCCGCGGGCGGCCCGGCCGGCCTCGCCGCGGCGACCGGCAGGCCGGTCATCGTTCCCGACGCGCGGGCTGGCTGGGCGCCGTTCACCAGGCTCGCGGCCGCCACCGGAGTCGCCAGCTCCTGGTCGGTGCCCGTGCTGGCCAGGGATGGCCTGACCGGCGTGATCACCGTCTTCCGCGACGCAACCGGAGAGCCGGAGCGCGATCAGCTTGAGCTGGTCACCGTCTACGCCGGATACGCGGCGAGCGCGATCGAGCGGGACAGGCTGCTGGACGAGGTGACCGAGCGCAACCGCGTCCTGGAGACCATCAGGGAAGTGCTCGAGACGCTGGCCGGCCCGATCCCGGTCGGCGAGGGCCTCGCGCTGGCGCTTCAGTCCCTCTGCCGGGGCCTGCAAGCGGACGAGGTAACGCTGCTGACCTCGACCGGCGACGGCAAGCTTCGGCCCCGCGGCAGCGCCGCGCCCGCGGCGCCCGCCGCGTCGCATGGGGCCGGCCCCGGCGCTCCCGGGCACGGGCCGGCGACCGCGCTGGCCGCTGCGATACTGGCCGATCAGGGCCAGCACGGCGCCGCCCGGCAACTGCCCGGCGATGACGGGCAGTGGTATCTCGCGGTCACCTTCTCGGCGCCAGGCGGCCCGTGCGTCCTGCTCGCCAGCTGGCGGTCGGGGCCGCCGATGTCGGAGGCAACGGTCCTGATGGAGGACGCCGCACACTCGTTCCGGCTCGCGCTTGAACGCGAGCAGGCCGGGATCGCGCTCCAGGAAGCCACGGCGCTGCGCCGGTCGCAGGAACTCCAGCGCGACTTCCTGTCCCGGCTCAGCCACGAGCTGCGGACACCGCTGACGGCGATCCGCGGCTATGCGACCAGCCTGCTCCAGCCCGACGTCACCTGGGATGCCGAGTCGCAGCAGCGGTTCCTGCAGACGATCGCCGCCGAGTCCAACCGGCTCGGCCGTCTCGTCGACGACCTGCTCGATTTCTCGGTGATCGAGCTTGGCATCCTGCGGCTGCAGCCGGACTGGTGCGACATCGGGCTGGTGCTTCAGGCGGCAGCCGCCTGCCTGCCGCCGGAAGACGCTGCCATGGTCGAGCTCTCGTGCGCACCGGACCTTCCGGTGGTGTGGGCCGACCATGACCGGCTTGAGCAGGTGTTCGTGAACCTGCTCGGCAACGCCGTCGGTCACAATCCGCCGGGGACACCGGTCCGGGTGCGGGTCGAGCCCGCCGACCAAGGGTCGGTGGCGATCACGGTCACCGACGAGGGTATGGGCCTGCCCGCGGAAGTGGCTGCCGCGCCCTTCGAGCCGCGTCGTGCGCCGAACCGCACCAGGACGGCGGGCGCGGGGCTCGGCCTGTCGATCGCGCGCGGTATCGTCACCGCTCACGGCGGGCTGCTGGAGGTCCGGCCGTCGCTGACGGGCGCGAGTTTCCGCGTCCGGCTGGCCGTCGAGGATGGTGCCGGGCCACTAGGCGGCGATGGCGGGTACGTGCCGCCGGCCCCGTCAGGTGCCGAACCGCGGCAGCGATTGCGGAAGGGGGCGGTCGCCCGTGGCCGAGCAGGTCGCTAGGACACGAGCGCTCGTGGTCGAGGACGACCCGAACATCGTCGACCTGATCAGGTCCAACCTCGCCGTGCGCGGTTTCGACACCGTGGTATCGGCCGACGGCTCACGTGCACTCCAGCTGCTCGACACCGAACAGCCCGACATCGTCCTGCTCGACCTGATGCTCCCGGAAGCCGATGGTTTCGAGCTGTGCCGGCTGATGCGCGAGCGGTCCGGGGTCGCGATCATCGTCGTCTCAGCCCGGGGCGGCGAGCGTGACAAGGTCACCGCGCTGAACATGGGCGCCGACGATTACATGACCAAGCCGTTCAGCATCGAGGAGCTGCTCGCGAGGATCGCCGCGACGCTGCGCCGCACCAGGCCGGCGGTGCCGAGCGACGACGTGCCTCAGCTCATCGACATCGGCGCGCTGCGGATCGACCTGGCCGGCGAGCAGGTGTTCCGGCGCGGCGAGCGCGTGCACCTCACGCCGACCGAGTTCGCTCTGCTGCGCGAGCTGGCCACCAATCGCGGCAAGCTGCTGACCCACGCCCACCTGCTCCGCCGGGTCTGGGGACACGGCTACGAGACCGAGACCGAGTACGTACGGGTTTACGTGCGCAGGCTCCGGGCGAAGCTGGAAGACGACGGCGGCGCGCCGCTGATCCTGACCCAGCCGCGGGCCGGCTATCGCTTCGCACCCGATTAAGTCCGCAGCGCAAACGCGGGCAATCGATACGTGCCGGACCGGTATCGGCCATCCGGCCAGCGGAGCTGCCGACCGCGTTTACAGAATTTTCACGGTTAACCCGGGATGTTAACGACCGTGTTCATGATCGGACTTCTAGAGTTCAGATCAACAGGAGCCGCTGCGGGACTCGCAGACCGGCGCCAATGAATGGCGGCCGCATCCCGGCCAGGAACGAAACGGGTGGTCTCATTGCAGCAACTAACCAGGAAAGTCGCCTGGGTGGCGACGGCGGCCAGCATGGCCGTCGTCGCTGCGGCGTGCAGCAGCGCACCGTCGAGCCCCTCTTCAGGTGGCGGCGGCGGTTCCAGCAGCGTAGCCGTGCCGCAGATCTCGGCATCGGACTTCAACAACACCTTCTCCGCCATGACCAAGCTCAAGCCGCTCGCCGCGATGGGCAAGGGCAATGTGGCGGTCATCCTGCCCGATACGGTGTCGTCCGCGCGCTATACCGAATTCGACGCACCTTATCTGACAAAGTCCCTTGAGGCAGCGGGCCTGACGTCTTCTCAGTTCACGGTCCAGAATGCGCAGGGCAGCGACGCGACCGAGCTGAGCGACGCCCAGACGGCCATTACCAAGGGCGCCAGCGTCCTCATCATGGACCCGCTGGACTCCACCGTCGGCGCCTCGATCGAGAAGTACGCGGCGGCGCACGGAGCAGCGGTGATCGACTACGACCGGCTGACGCTCGGCGGCAGCCGCAAGTATTACGTCAGCTTCAACAACGTGCTGGTCGGAACGAAGATCGGCCAGGGCATGGTCTCGTGCGTGACGGCCTGGAAGGTCAAGAGCCCGAACGTGCTCGTCATGTACGGCGACCCGACCGACAACAACGCGACGCTGTTCGGGCAGGGCTACAACGCCGTGCTCGCGCCGCTGTTCAAGTCGGGCAAGTATCACCAGGTCGGCAAGGCCGCCGGCACCTGGGACCCGCCGACGGCGCTGAGTGAGTTCCAGCAGCAGTTCACCGCGCACAGCACCATCAACGCGGTGCTGACGCCGAACGACGAAAACGCCGCGCCCATCATCACCTACCTGCAGCGCAAGGGCGTCAAGCCGAAGACCTTCCCGGTCACCGGGCAGGACGCGACCCTGGTCGGGCTGCAGAACATCCTGGCCGGCTACCAGTGCGGCACCGTGTACAAGCCGATCTACCTGGAGGCCCAGGCGGCCGCGGCGCTCGCCATGTACCTGCGGGCCGGGGTCGCCGTTCCGTCCGCGCTGACCAACGGGCAGACCACCAAGGACACCAAGGCGAACGTCGCGGTGCCGTCCGTGCTCTTGACGCCAACCTGGGTGAACACGTCGAATATGAACTCGACGGTGATCGCAGACAAGTTCGTGCCGGCCTCCCAGCTGTGCACGGCCAAGTACAAGGCAGCCTGCACGGCAGCCGGGATCTCGGGGTAGGAATGAGCGCTCGAGGCAGCAAGGGCCTCCGGCAGTGGTAACCCCCGGCATGCCGGATGGTGTCCCGCCCGCAGGCGGGGCACCATCCGGCGCCGGGCCCGGCCAGCCGGAACCGGCCGACCCCTCGGGCCCGCTGCTCCGGCTGCGGGGTGTTGGCAAGAGCTTCGGTGCCGTCCATGCTCTCGCCGACGTCAACCTGGACATCCCGGCCGGTCAGGTGACCGCGCTGGTCGGCGACAACGGCGCGGGGAAGACCACGCTGATCAAGTGCGTGGCCGGCATCTGGGAGCCGAGCGGCGGCCAGATCCTCTGGAACGGCCGGCCGGTCCACATCAGGACCCCCAAGGACGCCACGGCACTTGGCATCGCGACGGTCTACCAGGACCTGGCACTATGCGACAATCTGGACATCGTGCAGAACATGATGCTGGGTCATGAGCGCCTCAGCTACGGGCTCCTCGACGAGATCTCGATGGAGAAGACGGCCCGGCAGACCCTCGCCGACCTGGCTGTCACGACGGTCCGCTCGGTCCGGCAGACGGTGGGCTCGCTGTCCGGCGGTCAGCGCCAGTCGGTGGCCGTCGCGAAGGCTGTCATGCTGGACGCCAGGCTCGTCATCATGGACGAGCCGACGGCCGCGCTCGGCGTCAGCCAGACCGAGCTTGTGCTCAGCCTGATCACCCGGCTCGCCAGCCGCGGGCACGCGGTGGTCATGATCTCGCACAACCTGAACGACATCTTCCGCGTCGCCGACCGGATCGCGGTGCTCTATCTCGGCCGGCTGGTGGCACAGGGGTCCGCATCGGAGTTCGACCGCCAGTCCGTGGTCGACATCATGACGACCGGCGCGTCCAGCCGCCGCGGCAACGGCAGCAGCGGCGGCGGCGAGTCCGCGGAATCTCGCGGCGTGACCAGCGGTCTGGAGGACTGAGCGATGGCTTCGTCGGAACGCGGAGATCCAGGGCCGGAGGCCGGAGCGCCGGTCACATTCGTGAAGGAGCCGGAGCAATCCGACAGCATCCTCGCCGATGATGCACTGGTCAGCACCGCACCGGATCTGATCGCCGGCTCGCTCGGTGAGTACACCACGATCTGGTGGCGGCGGGTGCGCAGCGGCGAGAGCGGCGCGCTTCCTGTCGTGCTCGGCCTGATCGCGATCGTGGCCTATTTCCAGATCCGCAGCTCGCTGTTCCTGTCCGCCGGCAACCTGGTGAACCTGATCACCCAGGCCGCGTTCATCGTGACGTTCGGCATGGCCGAGGTCTTCGTGCTGCTGCTCGGCGAGATCGACCTGTCGGTCGGCTACAACGCGGCCTGCGGCGCGACCATCACCTGCTGGATGCTCGCCCCGCCGAATCCGTACCCGTGGTGGGTGGCGGTACTGGGCGGCCTGGCGTTCAGCGCGGCCTATGCGGGCGTCGAGGGCATCATCATCACCTGGCTGCGCCTGCCGTCGTTCGTGGTGACGCTGGCCGGATATCTCGGCGGGCTCGGCCTGCTGCTCGCCCTCATCAACCTGGCCGCCCCGGACTCGGGCGGGACCATCCAGCTGAACAGCAACACGCTGAACGACATCGAGGGCGGCGCCATGAGCCCGGTGACGGGCTGGATCGTGATGATCGCGGCCGTGGTGCTCGCCGCGGTGTTCTTGGTGATGCGCGACGCCCGCCGGCGTGCGCACAAGCTCGCGGCTCCGCCGATCAGCGTGACCGTACTGAAGATCGCCCTGATGGCGGTGGCCGGCGTGGTCGTCGTGCTGATCGGCAACACCAACCGGGGGGTCGGCTTCGCCATCGTGCGCGGCGTGCCCTGGGTCGTCCTGGTCATTCTTGTCCTGCTGATCGCCTGGACCACGCTGCTCAGCCGGACCAGGTTCGGCCGGTACGTGTACGCGATCGGCGGCAACGCCGAGGCGGCCAGGCGGGCCGGCATCAGCCTGAAGCGGATCCGCATCCTGGCCTTCGCACTCTGCGGCCTCACCGCCGGGGTCAGCGGCATCATCTGGACGTCGAATCTGAGCGGGATCTCGAACAACTTCAACGGCGGCCAGTATGTGCTGTACGCCGTGGCCGCGGCCGTGATCGGCGGCACCAGCCTGTTCGGCGGCCGCGGCCGGATGCTCGGCGCCGTGCTCGGCGGCCTGGTCGTGGGCGTGATCTACAACGGCCTGCAGTTGCTCGGGCTCGGCCCGGCCGCCCAGAACATGTGGACCGCGGGCGTCCTGCTCGCCGCTGTGACGGTCGACGCGGTGGCCCGCCGCGGCAGTACGACGTCGACCAGCTAGCCCGTTCCGGCCGGAATACCGGTGATGGCATACTGGTATGCGTAGTTAAGCGTGCTCCGGGGTCGGTGAAACTCCGAACCGGCGGTGATAGTCCGCGACCCGGCCGAGTCCATCGGCCGGCTGAACCGGTGGAATTCCGGTGCCGACGGTGAAAGTCCGGATGGGAGGCAGCACGCGCGGCCTGGCCCTGCGGGGCCGCGGCCGTGTCCTGAGCGTCTTTCGCGTCCCCCGGAGCCTGGAGAAGGCTGGAGGGCGCGGTGTTCACCGGAATCGTTGAGGAGCTCGGCACGGTGGCCGGGCTCGATCGCCTGGCTGGCTCGGCCAGGATCACCATCTACGGCCCGCTGGTCGCGGCGGGCGCCGCCCCGGGCAGCTCGATCGCCGTCAGCGGCGTCTGCCTCACGGTGACGGAGAGCGACGGCGGCCAGCTCACGGCGGACGTGATGGGCGAGACGCTGGCGAGGTCCACGCTGGGGGCGCTGTCTCCCGGCGGGCCGGTCAACCTGGAGCGGCCCGTGCCCGCAGGCGGGCGCCTGGACGGCCACATCGTCCAGGGCCATGTGGACGGCACCGGCGTGATCACGGACAGCCGACCGGCGGACCGCTGGCACGTGCTGCGGATCTCGATCCCCGCCGAGCTGTCTCGTTATATCGCTGAAAAAGGCTCGGTGGCGGTCGACGGCGTCAGCCTGACCGTGTCCGGGGTGAGCGAAAGCGCGGTTCCGGGCCCGGGCGACGTGGGCGGCTGGTTCGAGGTGAGCCTGATCCCGGAGACCCTGACCCGGACGACTCTCGGCTCGGTAGCCGTCGGTGACCAGGTCAACCTCGAGGTCGACGTGATCGCCAAGTACGTCGAGCGGCTGCTGGCGGGCGGTGAGGGGCGATGACCGATCAGGCGCCGCACCAGGTCGACGGTGTCGTCCTGGACAGCGTGGAGCGCGCGGTCGCCGACATCGCGGCCGGCCGGCCGGTCGTCGTCGTCGATGACGCCGACCGGGAGAACGAGGGCGACATCATCTTCGCGGCGAGCAAGGCGACGCCCGCGCTGCTCGCGTTCACGATCAGGCACACCAGCGGTGTCATCTGCGTGCCGATGGTGGGCGAGGAGCTTGACCGGCTCCAGCTGCCGCTGATGACGACGCAGAACAACGAGCGGATGCGGACCGCCTTCACGGTCAGCGTCGACGCGCGCGACGGCGTCACCACCGGGATCTCCGCGGCCGACCGGGCCAGGACCGTGCGGACGCTGGTCGACTCGGCAACCGAGCCTTACGAGCTGGTCCGGCCCGGGCACGTGTTCCCGCTGCGGTACACCACCGGGGGCGTGCTGCGCCGGCCCGGCCATA
>Ga0307373_10014784_pt1 | contig 10696 bp, 8 predicted proteins | sample OX2MG_FD_202534 | JGI IMG/M metagenome (GOLD analysis project Ga0307373, IMG submission 202534) | Soil microbial communities from Risofladan, Vaasa, Finland - OX-2 | ecosystem: Environmental > Terrestrial > Soil > Coastal area > Acid sulfate soil | place: Finland: Risofladan, Vaasa | collected...
CCTCCTTCCAGGTGTCGATGCCGGCCCAGACCATCGCCACAGCAGGACGCCCAGTGCCGCCGGCAGGCTTGGTCAGGTAGAACCGCAGACGGTCTCCCTCACCGGCACGTCCATCGAAGGGCAGTTCGATGGCCTCGATCGGTGGGCCCTCGAGCGCTCCCGCGCGCATGAAGAACTCACGCGCCCGCGCATACTGCTCGAGCTTCAGCTCGTGGTTCGGGACCGGATAGCGACCGAGGAACGAGGCCTGGTAGGCCTGCTCCCAGAGCTCCCGCTCCCCCGACCGTCCCTGCGCGGCCTCGGCACGAGTGACGAACTCATCCGCCAGCCCACCCCAGGCAGCCGTCCACGAGACTGGATCCAGGCCGGTGAGGGCATCGATGGTCCTGGCGGCGGCGTGCGGATCGAGCTGATCCAGCGGATGCACACGCCGCTCGAGCCGGACCCGAAGCCAGTCCTTGCCTACCTTCGGATCCAAAGGCTGCACGCTCGCCATCTCAGACGAACAGCCCGCTGCGTTCCTGTGCCTTCCTGACGTCCTCCTCAGACACCGGGACGTCCGGGAAGGACTGGAACATCGATGGTGGCAGCGCCCCGTTCTTGTAGAAGACGTTGGAGCCCTGCTGCGGCTCGTAGCGGACCGTCTCCCAGTCGGGCTCGTAGTTGCGGGAGCCGCCGGCGTTGATCTCCAGCCGCATCCCGCTGGGCTCGCGCACGTACAGATAGTCCTGCTCACCCATCCCATGCTTGCCAGGACCGAACTCGATCGCGACGTCCTGGTTCAGGAGCACGTCCGCGACGCGCAGCAACTCCTCGCGGGAGTCGACGAAGTAGGCGAAGTGGTTGATGCGGCCGTTATCGCCGGTCGGATCCCAGACCAGCCCGAGGTCGTGCGAACGCTCGCAAACAGACGACATGCAGAACACCGGGAAGTCCGGACGATCCGGGATCGTGGTGTACTCCATAAAGCGCTGGCCAAGCGTGTCGCGATACCACTTGGCGTCGCGCTCCGGGTTGCTCGTCACGACGGTGACGTGATCGATGCAGCGGACCGCCGCGCCGCGCGGAACGTAGCGCTGCGGACGGTTTGGAAACGGCGACTCCATCCCGGCCGGGGGCACATAACGCTCGACATCCCAGAAGACCTCATGGAGGTGGCCACCGGGGCCGCGGTAGCGGAACGCGCGCCCGTGACCGATCGAGTCCTCTTGCCAGCCCGCGCCGACCCCGGCAGCCTCCAACCTGGCGACGGCCTCGTCGAGCGCCTGCGGACCGGCCGCGCGCCAGCCGATGTGCCCAAGCCCCGTCTGCTCGGCCGCCGTCAGTTTCAACGTGTGATGGAAGCGATCACCCCACGCCCGCAGATAGGCGGAGTCCCCCACGCGCACGGTCTGCTCCAACCCGACAACCTCCGTCCAGAACTTCAGCGACTCCTCGAACTTTGGCGTCGTCAGCTCGACGTGCGCCAGCTGCGACAACAGCGTAGGACCCATTCGGCTATCTCCTCGTCTCTCCACAGCCCACCACACGGGCAGACGTGCGGCCGTCTTAGAATACATATTCTAATTCGTACTTTAGCGGGCCTACCCCACATCGTCAACCGCAGAAGCGCCGTCCGGAAGGAGGTGGGCACGGCTGTGCTGCGGCCGCGCCGGCCGGACCCGCTGGTCGGCGATCACGGGGGTCTGCTCAGACCGGCATCGCCGCCGACAGCGCGATCTGTGCACGGGTTGCCTCGGGATCGATCGGAAGCGAGTGATCCTGCTCCCACAGGCCGATCGCGAGCGAGCCCTCGACGACAGTCTTGCAGCGGTCAAAGCGTCGGGCGGTAAAGGCCTCGAGCGCAGCCTCCAGTGGCACGTCGCGGGCGAGTTCCTGGGCCAGAACGATCCCGTCATCGAGTGCCTGTGCGGCACCCTGGCCAGCGTGCGGAGAGGTTCCGTGCACGGCGTCCCCGAGCAGCACCACACGCCCCTTGTGCCAGGGTTTCGGCACGAGGATCGCGTCGATTGGACGCAGCACCACGGCGCCGTCGTCGTTGATCTGATCGCGCAGTTCGATGATCGGCCCCGCAAACGGCTCGAGCCGGCGGCGCATGATCGCAGCCGCACCGTCAGCCGCGATGGCCTCAGCATGCCCAGGCATCGGCGTTTCGATCAGGAATGCGTACATCAGGTCGCTGCCGATCGGAACGAAGCCGAGCGTGCCCGCCGGGCCGACGAATATCCAGATCTCCTCGAGTCCCGCGATGCGGGGCAGGTTGTAGCGCCAGCAGACCTGACCCGTGAACTCTGGCTTGAGGTCGGCGCCGAAGAGCCGCTCGCGGGTCTGGGAGTAGAGCCCGTCCGCGCCGACCACCAGGTCATAAGTGCCGTCAGCGCCGTCGGAGAACGACACCTCGACCCGGTCGCCCCGGTCGTGGAGCCCGGTGGCGGTGACACCGGTGCGCACCTGCGCGCCGGATCCGGTGGTCGCGGCCTTGAGGATCTTGTGGAGCCTCGGGCGCGTGATCCCGTTGCCCGGCGGCAGACCCTCGACCAGCGCCGGCCAATCGTGGGCGGCCAGCTGCGTGACACCGTCGGCAAGCCAGGTGCGTTCACCGCGGATCGGCTGACCGGCATCGATACAGGCCCGGGCGAGCCCCAGCACGTCCAACGCGCGCAACGCGTTCCCGGGTTGGATGATCCCGACCCCATATACACCCCAGGCGGGATCGCTTTCGATCACGTCGACCTCAAACCCCGCGCCGCGCAGAGAGAGCGTGGCGCTCAGGCCGGCCACCCCCCCGCCGATGACAAGAATCCGCATCCAACTCTCCTTCCTCGATCAACGTAACCCGGCTCGACGACTAACTCGAGTTCGAATATTGATTCGTAATGCTACCCCGGACGGGGCACGCGAGGGTTTGAACCGCAGCGCCGACGGGGGCCTGTTGGGGGTTCACCTGGGCGCCGAAAAGCTAGGGGCCGCCGCGCGCCAGACACCAGTGATCATTGCGTCTGACGATCGACCGATGGTCCCGCCAGGACTTCCGGATCACAATAAGGGTGGTGGAGGTTCACGAGTGGGCGCGCAACACGGCATCGCCGACGAAGCCATCCATTCACGCGATCGACCATGCACACGCACCGGTGACAAACCTCGTGCACGTCTGGCGATTTGTCACTTCGAGCATGTCGGCAGACGCCAGCTACCGCCGCTGATCCCTGTGTCGCTCGTGCTCCAGCCAACCTGCCTTGCGCGTTTACAGGGCTTTTCTCAGAGCCGACGGGGAGACTCGAACTCCCGACCCCTTCATTACGAGTCCCTCATTTGCAGGCTAACTAATTGCAGCGATTCCGGGCGGTTGATGACATCTCGGTGCAGTTAGAGCAGGTCAGAATTGCCGAGTTCGGGACACGAGCCGGGACATGATTAGCAGCGACGGTGGCAGGCGATGCCGTCGCGTAGATCAGGGCGACCACGGGTCCACCAGGTCTATTCCCAGCCCATCGAAGTGACGGGTGTTGCGGGTGGCAAGGATCGCCTTTCGCGCTGTCGCGATGCCGGCGATCTGGACGTCGCGGATCTCCAACGTCCGACCGGAGCTCTGCCGGTCCGCCGCGATAGTGCCTGCAGCGACGGCGGCCGCCTGGTCGAAAGGCTGGACGCGACCGTCAAGTTCGTCGGCCAACAGTTTGTCGAAAGCACTTTCGAGCTGCTCTCGCCGTCGTCCGGGCTTGAGCAGCTCCAAGCCCGTGCGCACTTCAAAGACCGTGATCGAGGTCGTCCAGATTGACTCTGCCGGCCGCTCGTCCAGCCAGGCTACGACGGCCGGTTCAGGGTCGCGGCGCATCAGCGCCGAGACGACGTTCGTATCAAGCAGGATCATTGCTCGAATCGCGCAGGGCGAACTGGCTGCCCGCGTAACTCGACGATGTCCTCCTCCAGGCCAACCTTCGAGAAGCGAGCTGCGATACGAGAGCCCAACTTGGCGGGTGCTTGCGCCTCGTCGCGCACCGCGTTGCGCAGGATCTCGCGCACCTCCTCCTCAGTGCTGCGCCCGTGCTGCCGGGCACGCCGCTGCAGCTTCGTCTTCACGTCGTCGTCGAGCTGCCGGACCAGAATCTGCGCCATACGCAGAATGCTATCACGCTATCACACACCAAAGGTCGCCCGTGCGGAAACCTGCGCCAACTAGAAAGCGACTCAGATCCACGCTTCGCTCGGGACGTGAAAGCGGTCCCGCAGCACGACGACAAACTACCGGAGGGCCCGATTTTGCAGGGCTCTCTAAGAGCCGACGGGGAGACTCGAACTCCCGACCCCTTCATTACGAGTCGCCCATTGGCAGGACAATTGCCGAGCTTCCGAGCAGTTGCCGCAACTTAGGAGCAGTTGCCACGGGTCAGAATTGCCGAGTTCGGGACATCCTCCGGGACACGTTCGTGCCGACGCTGCGGCGTCCGATCGCACGTGCTAAGCGTCGGCAAGACCATTTGGTAGCGAGCCGACGGCTCGATCATCGAGTTGTCGCGCGAGTTTGGTAGCGACCACCGAGGACTCAGGCACAGAAGCGATCGAGAACTCAAGGGTGACGGGGGCCATCACCTGGAGCATCAACGCATCGTGATGCTAAGATGCGAATATGTCGAAAGTGCGTACGACTCTTACGATCGACGAGGACGTCCTCAAGTGGGTCAAGATCCGTGCGGCACGCACAGGCGTGTCCGACAGCGCAGTGATAGAGGAGTCCCTTCGCCGAGACCTGAAGCTCGACGTTCTCGACGAGCTTTGGGCGAACGCAACGATGTCTGAAGCCAAAGCTTCCGAACTGGCTATCGAGGCGCAACACACGACCAGGCCGGGTCGGCGGGCAGCTCGTGCGCGCCGTCGTTGACGTCAATGTCCTGATCTCGGCGGTGCTCTCCGCCAAAGGCCCCTCAGCGCAGGTTCTGCGTGCCAGCCGCGACGGTCAATTCGAGTTGGTGGTCTCGGAGATGCTGCTCGCAGAGCTCGAGCGAGCACTCGCCTATCCCAAGCTGCGCAAACACATCCCTTCCGAGAAGGCCGCTGCATACGTCAACTGGGTCCGCGACCACGGAAACGTTGCGGCGGATCCCGTGGATCCTCCGCAAGTGGCTTCCCGCGACCCTAACGATGACTACCTGCTCGCCCTCGCGATCGATCGGCGCGCCTATTTGGTCACAGGCGACAAAGACCTCCTCGTCCTCAATGACGATTTCCCAATCGTGACGCCCAAACAATTCCTGACCAAGCTCCGCGAGGAGTGCTGAGGGACCGACATCCTCACCCAGACCGCCGCCCAGCAAGCGCAGGCGCGACAGAGAGATGAGCAGCCCTTCGTCGCGAGGTTGTCGCGACATCTGGATCGCTCGGCCGCCGTAGGGAGCGCCGCGGGCCGCCATCGACGCGGCCCGAGCTTCGCCTTTGCCAGAGCTGCCGTTTGTCGAGGACCCCAGGAACAACCGCGACATCCCAATTGAAAGAACCTGCGGCAACTCGAAGACATCCAAATCGGGGCCCGATCCCGGGACACGATTCGCTCCGGGACCTCGGTCTGATCGAGCTCAAAGTCGAGACTTTGCAGGGACTTCTCAAAGCCGACGGGGAGACTCGAACTCCCGACCCCTTCATTACGAGTGGCCCATTTGCAGGACAATTGCTCTATCTATGGGCGGCTAGCGTTCGCTCAGTGCAGTTCACGTAGGTCAGAATTGCCGAGTTCGGGACGCGGTTTGGGACACGCTTCGACCTATGACCTGGTCGCGATGAGCGAGTGCATGCGCGGGACCGCGTTCGGTGCCGGCGAACGCTGAGCACCCTCCCGCGATGTAGCCGACGAATCGTCCGCTCGGCGACCTGTCGATCGCGGAGGCGATCATTGCAATGCTCGCTTGTCCGATCGAAAGCAGGTCTTCCGCCGTGCGGAGCGCGAGCGCCGCGTATCAGATGGGTCATCCTGATCAGGTCACGGCGCTCGATTGGCAAGCGGACGCCGCTGAGGTCGTGCATCGGGGTGGTGTGGCCCGCAGCTGGTTTGCGTTTGGGTGCCAGGGGCGGGCGTATGCTCGATGTTCTGCATGGTCCGCGCGCTCGTTACCGGGGCCTCCGGTTATATAGGCAGCCGACTGGTGCGCGAGCTTCAGGCGCTCGGCGAGTCGGTGGGTTGCGTCGTGCGCGACCCGAGCCGGGCAAGCTTCGGTCCGGCCGTCACCGTGCATCGCGCGGACGTGCTTGACCCGGGCTCTCTGAGCGCGATCGGGGATGCCTACACGACGGCTTACTACCTCGTTCACTCGATGGGTCGAGGAGGCGACTCGGACTATGAACAACGCGACGTGAGCGCCGCGTTGAACTTCGCCCGGTTCGCGCTGGCCAGCAGCATCGAGCAGGTCGTGTACCTGGGTGGTCTCGGCGACCGGCCTGGATCTCAACATCTGCGCTCCCGGCTTCGTGTCGGGGAGATCCTCCGTGACGAGGGACCACCGCTGACTTGGTTTCGTTCCGGCATGGTCGTCGGCGCCGGCTCCGAGAGCTACCGAACCTTGCGCTCACTTGTGGAACGGCTGCCGGTGATGCTCGCCCCGTCCTGGCTGGCCACACCCACTCAGGCGATCGCGATCAACGATGTGCTGCGGTACCTAGTCGACTGTCGTTCTCTACCCGAGACGCGCTCCCGTGAAATTCAGATCGGCTCCCCGGAGGTACTGACCTACGGGCAGATGCTCGACAAGATGGCCGACGCGTTGGGATTGCGACGACGCCCACGCATCCCGGTTCCGATGCTCACGCCGTGGCTGTCGTCGCATTGGATCGGCCTGATCACACCGGTCGACGCGGGCGTCGCGAGACCCTTGATCGAAGGGCTCTCTACCGACACAACGGTCACTGACCCGTCCGGAATGGCGCTCTTTGACTTCCAGCCACGATCCTTCGAACAGGCGTTGCGCGAGGCCATCGCCGAAGAAAACACGCCCGGTCAGGGCGCCCCGTCATAACTTGCAACAACGCAAACGACGACGCCGAGCGATCCGCTCGCCCTGTCGTTGGCTTCCAGAACCCAAACGTCGCAGGCGGGTCAGAGCGGAGACGCAATACCTAACTGCTTGCATATAGCGCGAGCGGTGTTAGGCCTGATCGTCCCGTGACGCGGCACGGGGGCTGTGGCGCCATCTCGGCCCCAGATGTCGTGGCGCGAGCCATGCCGAACGAAACGGGCGCCTTGCTGGGTCAACCAGCGCTCGAAGTCGGACCGACGCACTCAGTGGACGCGCTGGCGGCCGATTCGCTCCACAGCATCTACCGCGGATCGCTTTGTGCGCTCGACGATCGGGCCAAGATCTTCCACGAGTTCCCGGACACGATCCACCTGTGCTTGAAGACTGTAGATAGCGCGCTCCGTCGCGGTGGGCTCATGCGTGAGATCGTGAAAGGCGTCGAGGACGTTCGTCCACGCTTCGTGCTGGGTCGAGCCCTGAGAGATCGCGGACGGATATTCCTTGATCTGAGCGGTCACCCAACCGTCGGGATTGGGCGTATACACGACCGTCAGCTGCGTCGGATCGTGGATGTCTGGCTGGGGTGGCTCAGCGATGGACATAGGGAGAACCTCATCCACATACTTGCCGAATCGGTATCGGCGGAATCGCTCGGAAGTATTAGCTTGTTAATGACGACTGTAGCCAACATGGCCCGCGGGCGCTAGCGACGGCGGGTCGGCAGACGGGCATAGCCGGAGAGAGGACTAAAAAGCCGACGGGGAGACTCGAACTCCCGACCCCTTCATTACGAGTGAAGTGCTCTACCAGCTGAGCTACGTCGGCAGATGCAGAGATCTCTGGATTCTCCGGCTCCCGGACCCGAGTTTGGGCTCCTCGGGGGCTGCAAAATCTCAGTCGCCGCTGCTTCGGGGCCAAGCGTAGCCGACGCTATGCCCGCAAAGCCGAGATAGTGTCGAACGCGCGGAGCGCCGAAAAGAGCTTGGTCGCGTTTTGAGGCTCGGGCCAGCTGGACAGCTTCGCGCCGACGATGCCGGTGTCGCAGTTGGCGTAGACCATCTGGCCGTGGATTCCGAGGCAGAGCAGCACGTTGCGGTCTGGAAACGGCAGCCAGAACTGGTTGCGATACATGCCGCCGGGCATCAGCGAGACGGTTGGGCTGTCGGCGAACGCCTGGCGGCTGTCGGGGTCGCCACGTAGCGAGTCCTCGATCCACCATTCCGGGACGATGTGCTCGCCCGTCATCGACTGACCGCGCTGGACAAGCATCGTGCCGAACCGTGCGAGATCACGCAGGGTCGTGCAGAGCCCGCCATCGAACATCGCGGCGCCGGCCGAGTCGACCGCGATCGCCGCGTCGCTCTCGGCGCCGAGACGTGACCAGAGCAGGCGCGACATCAGCTCCGGCATGCGGACGCCGGTCGCCTCCTCACAGATCCAGCCGAGCACGTCCGTCTCGCAACTGCGGTACTCGAACGGTCCGCCGTGGGGACGCTGCTGCTGCAACGTGACCAGGAAGTCATACATCGTCGGCGGTACACCGGCATGCTGCCGGGGTGCCCAGCCGATCGCCTGCTCGATCAGACGAACCTCAGCGCCGGGGTTCAGGTAGTCCTCGGAGAAGCGGATGCCCGAGCGCATGTCAAGCAGGTTCCGGACCGTTGCGCCGTCGTAGCCGCTCTTCCCAAGTGCCGGTACGTACTCGGCCAAAGGCCGGGTCGGGTCAAGCTCGCCGCTCGCGATCAGCGCGCCGGCCACGGTCCCAACCAGCGACTTGCTGACGGACATCAGCAGATGTCGCGTCTCGGCCGCCATTCCGTCGGGGTAGGACTCGGCCAGCACGCGCCCGTGGTGGACGACGATCCAGCCGTCGGTGTCGGTTGCCGCGATGATCTGGCTCACCGTCGACTCTGTCCCGTCGGGGTGCTCGACGGTGACGTCACCGAGCGGCTCGAGCTGTTCTTCGAACCCAGCAACCGGACCCGAGCCCCGCGAGATCAGCGCGGTCGGGAAAAGCTCCTCGATGTGCTGAAACGACCAACGCAGCTGTGGGACCGTCTGCCAGTTTTCCAGCGTCACGTCCGAACGTGGACGGGCAGCCGACCCGCCGAGCACCGTCAGTGTCCCCTCTTCGCATCGGCTTGCGCGGCCCCGCTGGGCCGCGCTGACCTAGCTCGCGCCATCAGCGACTGGTGCCGCGGCTGCGCCGGGGTCAGACTTGCCGATGTCCAGCTGGGGAGTATGCGGTGGCGGCATCACCGGGGTGCCACTGTAGTGGGCACGGATCGAGGAAATCAGATGCTTGGCTCGGATTGTCAGCGTGGCGGGCTTACCCGGCGTGCCGGTCTGCAGTCGCCCCTTAGTGACGAGCACGCCGAGGTCGGCGCCCTTCCAGCGGAAGTCACCCGGGCCGTAGATCCGCAGGAAAAACGCCTCGTTCTCGTTCTGCAGCATGTGCCAATCGAGCGCAGCACGGCGGAACACGAGCGCGCCGCTTGAATCCAGCGAATACTGACCGGTCGGCGCCGCCGTGTCGATCCGCTCGACCCCCGGCGATACCTCCTTCAGGATCATCTGCGACCACAGGTCGACCGCTGCGAGTTCCTGCCAACGCTCATTGATCTCGTCCGTGTCGAGCTCGAAGTCGACATCGAGAAACTCGAGCAGGTGAAACAGGAACAATGGGACGTCTGCATATGCCCCGGCGGTGACGTTCGTGATCGAGGAGGCGCCGCTGATCCGCGGGTTCAGCTCCCCGAGATACACCTCCTCGGCGTCGACATCGACGAGCACGTCGACCTCGAAGAAGCCGCGGTAGCCCTCCTGGCCGAGCCGCTCCCCGAGCCGCCGGACGAGGTCCGAGGCACGGTGACGCAACTCGCCGGTCAGCACCTCCGGGAACATCTCGTTGCCGCACCAGCCGCCGCGGTAGGGGGTCAGCTGGGGGTGGCCGGTCAGCTCCGACATGAACGGTCCGACGATCGTCCCGGACCTTGTCAGCACCGCCTCGACGGCCACCGGGCGGTTGTTGATCCGCCTCATCACCTTGACCTGCTGGCCGACGATGTCCTTCTCGTGCTTGCGCCAGTCCTCTTCAGACGCGATGAAGAAGGTCGTCTTGCCGGAGTCGCCGTAAGCCGTCTGAACGACCAGGTCGGTGCCGAGCCCGGCGTTGCGGGCGAGCTCCACAAGCCCGTCCCAGTCATCGGCCTCGCCGATCGTGTTGGGCACGCTGGGCACGCCGACCTCATCGCCCAGGCGGGTCGTGACGAGCTTTGAATCGAGACGGTTGCGCAGTTCGGCGGACGGAAGGATCAGGTCGTAGCCGAGCTCATCGCAGATCCGCTCGGTCGCCTCGTCGAAGAACACCATCGCGATCTTTGGCCGGACTCCGGGCGGCCGCCGGCCGTCGATGAACGCGCGGACCTCGGCGTTCTCCAGCAACCAGTTGTTGATCTCCTCGCCACTGCCGAACTCGCCGTACTGCTTGTGCCGCGGGGTGAACACCCGCGGGTGAGCACCGTCCCAGGCGTCGTAATAGGCGACGTAGGTGAAGTTCCGCACCCAACGGTCGAGGCCCAACAGGTTGAACGGTGTCGCTCCGAAGAAGTAAACGGGTACGTCGTTGGTCCGGAAGAAGTGTCGGACCTCCGAAATGTTTCGCAGCGGGTGCTTTGACGTCGGGGCTGGCGCCG